>Ga0265301_10000085_pt1 | contig 154614 bp, 83 predicted proteins | sample AusTroGonzalo_MG_2_FD_193488 | JGI IMG/M metagenome (GOLD analysis project Ga0265301, IMG submission 193488) | Bovine rumen microbial communities from tropical cattle in Woodstock, Queensland, Australia - Gonzalo_04 | ecosystem: Host-associated > Mammals > Digestive system > Stomach > Rumen ... | reverse complement strand
TTTTTTTGACACAGATTTCACACGGCTTCAACGCTATGACATTGATGTTGAAATATTTCCTATTTTTGGCGCGATTTTTGTGACTTGTGACTTGTGACTTGAAACCTGAAACTTGAAACCTGAAACCTGAAATTTGAAGCAAGGGTGAGATTTTAAATTTTTGTCTGTTCTTAATTCTTAATTGAAAGAAATGCTCAACACCATCATCATAGTGGACGACAACCGCAACGTCCTCGCGGCGGTGAAGCTGCTGCTGGAGCGCGAGTTCCGGCAGGTAATCGCGCTGCCGTCGCCCAACACACTGCTGCGACAACTGGAGGCGACCCCGCCGGATGTCGTGCTGCTCGACATGAACTTTTCCGCCGGACTCAACACCGGCAACGAGGGCCTCTACTGGCTCCGCGAAATCAAGCAGCACTACCCGCAGCTGCCCGTGGTGCTCTTCACCGCCTACGCCGACATTGAGCTGGCGGTGGCGGGTATGAAGGAGGGCGCCGCTGACTTCGTGGTGAAGCCGTGGGACAACGACCGGCTCATCGCGACCCTCACCCGAGCATGCACGAAGCGAAACACACCGAAACGTTCGGAAAAAGCCGACTCCGCCGTCCCCTTCTGGGGCAACAGTACCGCCATGCAGGAGCTGAAACTCATGGTGGAGAAGATTGCGCCCACAGATGCCTCCATCCTCATCACTGGCGAAAACGGAACGGGTAAGTCGTTGTTGGCCAAAGCAATACGTCAGTACTCTTCTCGCTGCGAGAAACCACTCGTCAATGTGGATTTGGGCGCGATTACGGAAACCCTCTTCGAAAGCGAGCTATTCGGACACGTGAAGGGCGCGTTTACCGATGCGAAAACCGACCGTGCTGGCAAGATTGAGGAGGCCGACGGCGGCACCCTCTTCCTCGACGAAATCGGCAACCTCGCCTTCCCGCAACAGGCTAAGCTGCTGACGGTTATCCAGAACCGCACCGTCACCCGAGTGGGCAGCAACAAAAACACCCCCGTCGATTTCCGACTGATTTGCGCCACCAATCAGAAGCTGGACGAAAAGGTGCTGCGCGGCGAGTTCCGCGAGGATCTCTACTACCGTGTCAACACCATCCATCTGGAGATTCCGCCCCTGCGTGAGCGTCCCGAAGACATTGTGCCTTTTGCTGAACAGTTCCTGAAACGCTTTTCCGAGAAGTATCACAAGCCCGAGCTGAGGTTAAGTCCTGATGCTGTTCGAAAACTCACCGCGCACCCATGGTATGGTAATGTTCGCGAACTGGAACACGCCATGGAGCACGCCGTCATCGTCTGCGACGGAACCGAACTCCACGAACAAGATTTCCGCCTGACCGCTTCGCAACCCAAAGACACGATGCAGGAAGTCACCACTTTGGAGGAGATGGAGGCCGAGATGATCCGCAAAAGCATTGCCAAATGCGGCGGCAACCTCTCTGCCGTGGCCGCCACGCTGGGAATCACGCGACAGACGCTGTATAATAAGATGAAGAAGTACGGAATTTAGTTAGCAGTTAGTAGTTAGCAGTTAGTAGTTGTAACGGAAAGCCCCAATATATTAAACATCTTCCTTGAGCAGCCCCGTCAGGGGCAAGAGCTTGGTAGCCAGGGGTAAGGCGTGAGGAACGAGCGCCGCCACCCCTGGACAGCATACAAACGAATAGATATGATAATAATAACGATAGGAATCCTCCTCGCATGGCTCATCACCGCCGTCATCCTGATCCGGCGGAACCGACGCCACATCAAGCGATTACAGTTCCTCTCCGATGCCATCGCGGGAGGCGACTTCAGCTTTACGTTCCCGGAGCAGGGGCGTTGGCGTCAAGACCGCGCCACCGCCGAGTCGCTGAACCGCATCCGCGACATGCTGAACCGCACCCGTCAGGAGACCATCGACAAGGAACGCTACTACGCGCAGATTCTGGAGAGCGTGCATACCGGTATCGTGGCGTTCGACGAAAAGGGGTTCGTCATGCAGACCAACAAAGCTGCTGCCGCGCTGTTCGGACTCCCCGTGCTGACCCACATCCGGCAGCTCGACCAAGTCAGCAATGGATTGGCAGACACGCTGTTACTCTCCGCTGCGGGCGACAACCACACGCTCACCATTCACGACGGTGAGAGCCTCCGACAACTCTCCATCCAGGTCTCCCAAAGCCGCATCCGCGACCGCAATATTCGCATATTGGCGGTTAACGATATACACAACGAACTGGACAACAAAGAGATAGATTCGTGGATTTCGCTTACGCGCGTGCTTACCCACGAAATCATGAACTCCGTCAGCCCCATCACCTCTCTGAGCGAAAGTCTGCGCGAGCTGGTGCCCGACAAGAACTCGGAACTCTACAAAGGGCTGGACGTGATTCACTCCACCGGTACGGGCATCGAAGGTTTTGTGGAGTCATACCGGCAGTTTACCCACATCCCAACACCCTCACCGTCATTGTTTTACGTACGAGGATTGGTGGAACGCTCCGTACGGTTGGCGCAAGGCGTTTCTGAAAACCATCGCATCGAGTTCCGATGGTCCACCATTCCGGAGGACATGCTGCTGCACGCTGACGAGAATCTTGTCGGGCGCGTGCTTAACAACCTGCTGAAGAATGCGGTGGAGGCTATCGGGGAGAACGACGGCTGGATGGAGGTTCGTGCGTTCCTCAACGAACGCGAGGATGTCGTCATCGAAGTCAGCAATAGCGGAGAGCCTATCCCTCCGGAGGTCGAAGAGCGCATTTTCATCCCGTTTTTCACCACTAAAACGGGCGGCTCGGGCATCGGACTGAGCATCTCCCGACAAATCATGCGCCTCTCAGGCGGTACGCTCACGCTGCGCACACGACCCAACACATGCTTTGTGATGACGTTTGGAGGGTAATACGTTTCTCAGGATAATTTTGGAATAATCAGCATCATACTCATGGCGCTGATAGTGATTTATAGGATTTAACGCTCGGGATGCCACACGAACCGATAGGGTAGGAGGGCATCCTCCCCAGCGTAGTCCACACCAATGCGCGGAGTCGTTTCGATTTGGCTATCAGGTAACAGCAGCCCTCGGTCTTCGATCCATAGGGTGTCTTCGCAGAGCGAAAGTCCATTGTCGGCGACGGTGAGTCCGAGCAGTTTGGAAACCTTGCCTGGCCCGATGCCGATGTCGGGGGTGATTTTGTGCTTGCGGGAACGCTGTAGCATCAATTCCTCGCCGTGGGTGGGCACGATGCCGCGGATGAGTACCGCGTCGGGCTCACCGTCCACGTTAGTCACGAAATTGAGCAGATGGTGCATCCCGTAACAGAGGTAGATGTAGGCGACGCCGCCTTCGTGGTACATCATCTCGTTGCGGCGCGTGCGTCGTCCCCCGAAGGCGTGCGACGCGCGGTCAGTGGTGCCTTTGTAAGCCTCCACTTCGCAGATGATTCCCCCCGTGAGCTGCCCGTCCACTTGGGTAAACAGGTGCTTGCCCAGCAGGTCGCGCGCGATGCCCAACACGTCATCAGTCAGGAAATAGTCTTTTGTCAGTTTCATTGCCGTTTTTTCAGTCCGCAAAAATACGAATTTTGACGTATGATGCAAAGAAACCCTTTGTAGAGACGAGATTAATCGCGTCTCTACAGACGGAATGGGAATCCATTGTAGAGACGAGGTGCACATCGTCTCTACGAAAACACCAAATACGGTTTTAGTTTCTCGATGAGCTCCGGATACGCATGGGTGATCCGCTGCAATTCGTCAAGGTCGTGGATGGGACCGTTTTTCTCGCGGTGACGCAGAATCAGTTTGGTCAGGTAGGCATCGATGTACGGGTGTGCGACCAGCTCCTGATAGGTGGCCGTGTTGATGTTCAACTTCCTGATTTTACTTTTGTCAATAAATAAGAACGTCTTCAGCTTGGCTGTGTCGATGTTCTGCAGCACATAAACTTCCTGCAACTGAGAGAAGTGGTGGAATCCGCCCAACTTCTCGCGATACTCGACGAGTTTGGCCGCACGTTTGCTCCCGAATTGGGGCACGGTGATCAATTCGTTGGTGTCACAGCTGTTGAGGTCCAATTTCACGATGTCGTACATCGGTTTTCGATCCTGCTGCTTGAAAGGCGGAAGCGTGTCGGCACGGATTCGCGGTCGTTCGGAATATTGTCGTCGCCGTAGCGCAGCAAGAGAGTCGTCCATGCGTTGCTGCATCATGGCGAATTCCCTGAACTGGGCTTCATAGCGGTGGACATCGTAGGGCGGTTTGCTGGGGATGTCTCCGTAGAAATAGAAGAAGTTGCTCGCCAGCATGACAGTGAGCAACAGAAGGGCGGCCGCCCATTCGCCTCGGGTAAAGTGGAATTTCGTTTTCATACTGCAAAAATACAATCTCGAAGTGGGGGTTGTCAAGAGGGTGGGCGGGGTTTTTCTCAACAGGGGAATGTTGATTGGGGGAATAGGCAAAAGGCAATAGGGAATAGGCAAAAGGGAATAGGCAATAGGCGAAAGGAGGGGAAAATAAACACAAAATGATGTTTATAAAAAAATGTAAATATTTGTATTTTAACCATATAACTCGGAAAATAGGGTGTTAAAGATTCATAAAAAGAAAAGAGAGGGGGTATTTTGCATAAAAAATTGTATTTTTGCAGCGTTTTAAGAAAAACGGCATGTCGTCTTTTGAAAGTTTATATCGTGAAACGGAAATGAATGTGAGAGAGGCGGTTCACCGTTTTTCGGAGCTGAAATCCAAATGCGAGGCCCTTGCGAAGGAGAACGAAACACTTCGGAAGAATGAGGCTGAGATGCGGACAAGGCTCCAGGAAACAGAGGAAAAGTTGAAATTAGTCGAACTAACGAGTACTATCATCGACAAGGAAGATAAGACTGAACTGAAAAGACAAATCAACGAGTGGGTGCGGGAGATAGATAACAGTATAAGGCTTCTAAGCGGTAAGTGATATGGAAGACGAGAATGTGAAAGTGACGGTGAAAATCGGACAGAGACCTCTGACCGTCATCATCAAAAAAGAGTGGGAACACTACTTCCTGGAAGCTGAAAAAGTGATCAATGACAGTTTTTTTGAGTTTGCAAAAAAATGGCAATATAAAGATCAGCAGGACCTTACGAACATGGTGTTGTTGGATTTTGTGGTGAAAGCCCTGGCTGACAAGGAAAGACTGAGGGAATACGACGAAGAGCTGGTTCCTATGATGGAGTCGCTCAAACAGCTTACAGAGCAGTTCCCTATTGATTAGACGTTCTTTGATAGTAGAAATCCCGCATAAGTTCAGATACGTTTGTTAAACTCAACAGAATTACAAACGAAGGGGACGCTTGTCATGCCTAGAACAGGCCCAATCCGTACGGATGGCGATCAGCCCAGGGAAGCGCGAAGCACCGACTGCACCTTCGACCATATCGATTAGGAGTTTTTCGAAACCCTATGGAGCTTATGCGGTTTTTTTATGCCTCCTGCCGCCCTGAGGGACGGACAACTTAAACTTAAAATATATATATAAAAATGACAACTTTAGGAATCATTATAGGCGTATTGATCGGTGTCGGCATAGGACTGGCACTCGCCTATACACTGTTGAAAAACCAATTGACGAAAGCCGGCCGTGAGGCTCTTAAGAAAGCCGAAGAAGACGGCGAACTGATTAAGAAAGAGAAGATTCTGCAAGCCAAGGAGAAGTTCCTGCAACTCAAGGCCGAGCACGAGAAAGCCTGCAACGAGAAAAACCAGCAGATTTCTGCCGCCGAGAACCGCATTAAGCAGAAAGAGAGCACCCTCAACCAGAAAATGGAGGATCTCAACCGTAAGACCAACGAGAACGCCGCTCAGAAGGAAAACCTCAACAAGCAGATGGCTGCGGTAGCACAGAAACAGAAAGAGCTCGAAGAGCAGATTGCCTCTCAGAAATCCAAACTGGAAAGCATTGCCGAGATGACCTCCGAACAGGCTAAGCAACAGCTAATCAACCTGATGCAGGACGAAGCCAAAGCTGATGCGCTCGTGATGATCAAGGAGATTGTGGATGAGGCCAAACATACCGCCAATCTTGAAGCTAAGAAAGTGGTGGTCAATGCATTGCAACGCACTGGCGTGGAGTCTGCCATCGAAAACACGGTTTCTGTTTTCACCATTGAGAATGACGAAATAAAGGGTCGTATTATCGGTCGTGAAGGCCGTAACATCCGTACCTTGGAGAATCTCACCGGCGTGGATGTGGTCATCGACGACTCTCCCGACACCATTCTCCTCTCTAGCTTCGACCCCGTGCGCCGCGAAATCGCCCGTCTCTCCTTGCAAAAGCTCGTTTCTGACGGTCGTATCCACCCCGCTCGTATCGAAGAGGTGGTTGCCAAGACCAAGAAACAGATCGAACAAGAGATTGCCGAATTGGGTAAGCGTACTTGTATTGATTTGGGTATCAATAATATGCATCATGAATTGATGCGTCTGATCGGTAAGATGAAATACCGTTCCTCATACGGACAGAACCTGTTGCAGCACGCTAAGGAGGTCGCTAACCTCAGTGCCGCTATGGCCGCTGAATTGGGCATCAACCCCAAACTCGCCCGTCGCGCAGGTCTTCTGCACGATATTGGCAAGGTACCCGACACAGAACCCGAACTGCCCCACGCACTCTTTGGTGCCCGTCTGGCGGAACAATACAAGGAACGAGCCGAGATTGTCAACGCCATCGGATCCCACCACGATGAGATGGAGATGAAGACCCTCATCGCTCCTATCGTGCAAGTGTGTGATGCCATTTCAGGTGCCCGTCCCGGTGCCCGTCGCGAGGTGGTGGAAGCTTATATGAAACGTTTGAACGATCTTGAGAATCTGGCACTTACCTATCCTGGTGTCGTCAAGACCTATGCCATCCAGGCCGGTCGTGAGCTGCGCGTGATTGTCGGTGCCGAGAAGGTGACCGATCAGGAAGCAGACCAGATTTCTCTTGACCTCTCTAAGAAAATCCAGAACGAAATGACGTATCCGGGCCAAATCAAGATCACGGTCATCCGTGAGACCCGCGCCGTCAATTATGCCCGTTAACAATGGAAAACGATCCAAAACTCCGCAGCCGATTCCGCTTCTTTACAATATTATATATTGTGACGTTCGTGATTTTTGCGGCATATCTCTTCTTTCTTTCCGATCATAACTTCAAGACCCATAGGGATTTGAATCGCAAAATCGAGAATTTGGAAGAGAAGATTGCCAACACCAAGAATCAGGTGGGCAATATTTACACCTACGAACAGCTGATGGCGGATTCCGCATTGCTGGAGAAGTACGGTCGTGAACAGCTGAACATGCATCGCCCAGAAGAGGACGTTTTTGTGATTCTCCATGAATAAGCCTGATGAACATATTAAACTGCTGATTGTCAACGGTGTGAACCTCGGATGCTTGGGCACCCGAGAGGTTAATATCTACGGCAGCCTCTCTTTCGAAGAGTACCTCGAAGGGCTGAGGAAACGCTACCCGCAGGTGGAACTGACATTTTTCCATTCCGACCATGTCGGGGAACTGGCAGAACGGATCAGTACGGCACGGAATTTGCATGGAATCATCCTCAATGCAGGTGCCTACACGCACACTTCGGTAGTGCTGGCAGATGCAGTGCGGGCCGCCTCTTGTCCTGTGGTGGAGGTGCATATCAGCAACCTCTTTGGTCGGGAACAGTACCGTCGCAACAGCGTTCTCTCCTCCGTTTGTGCAGGATTCATCAGCGGTTTCGGACTGAATGGTTACGATTTGGCCGTTGAGTCATTCCTGATGAAATTTTCAGACGGGGACGTTAAACTTCTTCGCGTTTAGGCAGTCTTGCTGTTGATTGTTTTTTGACAAAAGCAAATTGAATTTGAAACTTAAAATAGTTGATATTATGAAAAAAGTATTCAGTTTATTGATGGTTTTGGCCTTTGTGATGGCCGGTATGGCTCAGAATGATGCCGATCAACCAAAGAAACCTAAAAAAGTGAAAACTCCGGAAATCACCTTCGAAAAATTGGTGCACGACTACGGTCAAATCAACCAAGGTGAAAACGGCGAATGCGAATTTGTGTTCAAGAACACGGGTAAAGCTGATCTGATTCTGACCAACTGCCGTTCCAGTTGCGGCTGCACGGTTCCTTCTTGGCCTAAGGATCCCATCGCTCCTGGTAAAAAAGCCTCCATTAAGGTGAAATACAACACCAGCCGTATCGGTCAGATCAACAAGTCCATCACGGTGGAATCCAACGCCGTGAACGACCGTGTGGTGCTGAAGATTACGGGTAATGTGAACCCGAAACCTACGGAAGCCGCTCCTGAGAATAACAGCGGTGCTCCGAAGGTAAACAACTAACAATTAAAAAGATAGAGAGATGAAAAAGGTATTGGTTCTCGTATGCATGATCTGTCTGGGACTCGGCATGAGCCTTCAGGCACAAACCAAGACTACGACGTCCACCTATACAGGTACGGGCGCGGAAATTGAGTTCGAAAAGAAAGTCGTCGATTTCGGCAACCTGAAAGTCGGTGACGTGAAGGTGGTGACCATCACCTACAAGAATATCGGCAAGAAGCCTTTGATTCTGGACGATGTGATCTCCTCCTGCGACTGCACGGAGGTGGAATGGTCGAAAGCACCGGTGATGCCCGGTAAGACCGGCACCATCAAGGCCACCTACACGGCCAAGAACACGGGCCTGATCAGCAAACGCATCACCGTACTGTCGAATGCCAATACCGACAGAGTGATATTGCAACTGAAAGGGGAGGTGAAGTAACTCCCCTTTCATCCCCAGGGGCCGTCTGGTTTTGACAGCAAGTTCGGGGGTATGTAAGCAGGTCGGAATTTGTGGGCTGATTCCGTTAAAAATTAACCCTCAATGCCAAATAAATGGCGAAACTTCTTATGCATTCGCAGCGTAACCGTTGCGGATTCCGCCGCGCGGACAAGGTCCGTAGCCGCGGGTGCTCCCCCGGAAGTTTTTCGGCTCAACGTCCGGACCGGAGTATCATAAAAGGGCTGATAGCCGAGGCCGCGCTTCGAGGCTGAAGCGAAATATTAGAAGATAAGCGACGCTTAGGTCCGTCCCGTACCATGCCGCCGCCGACAACCAAACGGTGACTAAACTTGTAGAAAGCATACTTGCGGCGTGTTTGGACGAGGGTTCGACTCCCTCCGGCTCCACTTTGAACAACGGGCTGTCTTTGCGACAGCCCGATTTATTATTGCTATAAATGAGTTTGCAAGAGATTCTTGAAAAGGAATTCCTCGAAAAAGAGGATATTGTGCGACTTCTCGCTACCCGTGATGACGAGATGAAGGCGCTGCTGAACAAGGCCCTGGAGGTCAAGCTCAACCGTCTGGACAACTACGTGCATTTGCGTGGACTGATTGAACTGAGCAATATCTGCCGCAAATCCTGCCTCTATTGCGGGGTGCGTCGCGACAATGGCAAGGTGGAACGATACACCATCTCTGAAGATCAGGCGGTGGAGTGTGCCCGCCTTGCGCAACAGCTGGGATATGGTTCTGTGGCCATACAAAGCGGCGAGCGCAATGATCCGGAATTTGTGGAGATGATCACCCGTATTGTCCGCCGTATCAAAGAGATAGATAACGGCTCGTTGGGCATCACCCTCTCGTTGGGAGAACAGAGCGAGGCAACCTACCGGCAGTGGTTCGAGGCGGGTGCGCATCGTTACCTCCTGCGTATTGAGTCCTCCAACGAAGAACTTTACTACCGCATCCATCCCCGTGACGAGCGTCACGACTTCCACCGGAGACTCGACTGTATCGATGCACTGATGGCTATCGGCTATCAGACCGGCACGGGTGTCATGGTGGGGCTGCCCTTCCAGACATTGGATATTTTGGCCGAAGACTTGCTCTTTTTCCGAAAAAAAGATGTCGCGATGGTCGGAATGGGACCCTACATCCCGCATCCCGACACGCCGCTCTATGCCCATGCCGACATGATTCCGCCTGCGAAAGAGCGTATGGACTTGACTCTCAAGATGATTGCCATACTGCGGCTGATGATGCCTGAAATCAACATGGTGGCCGCGACGGCCAACCAGACCATCGATCCGCTTGGTCGCGAGAAAGCTATCACGGCGGGTGCCAACGTCATCATGCCTAACCTTACCCCTAACGAATACAGAGAGGATTACTTGATTTATCCCGACAAAGCCTGCGTTGGCGACAAACCTGAGGAGTGCTTTTCCTGTCTTGACCTTCGCATGAAGGCCATCAAACATGAGATTCTCTACAATGCATGGGGTGATTCGGTGGCATTTACAAAAAAAATGTAATTTTGCGCCCAAATTTTTGCTGAATGGAAAAAATCTATTTCTCAGACATTGTTCACGCCGAACAGGGTCGTGCGCTTGACCAATTACGCGAGTGGCAGCGTCGTTACCCCGCTTCGCCGCTGTTGAACATGTTCTGCCTGAAAGATACATCGTTGAAGATTTCTGGCCGGCAGCGTGCCAAGATGCTCCTCACTTTGCCGGATAAACTGCGGTTCGACAATCTGCCGCTGGAGACCGCTCCTGTCGTGGAGGTGCGAGAGAAACCGAAACTTAACATCGTGGAAACCAAGGCACCGCAATCTTCATCGTTGCATCCCATTTTCGTCAAACATCCTTCTCCCGACCACGATAATCGCCAGGCGTTGATTGATCAGCTGATTGAAAAATTCTCCAAGGATGCGCCGAAAATTATCTATTCCCCTGACGTTCACGATGCTGACGCTGATTACGGCATGGAGAGCTCTGTTGAAGACCAAAGCATTGTAAGTGTCTCATTGGCAAATATATACGCAGAACAAGGATACTATGATCGTGCCATCCAGATGTTTGAAATATTGAAGTTGCATTTTCCCGAAAAAAATAGTATCTTTGCCGCCCGAATTGAAGAGCTGGAAAAAATGAAGTCAGAGGCATGATTCTGGCATGTTTTTTGCAATATTTTTCAACTCGAGAGTAGAAATTGTAAGTAATTAAATCATAAACTAAAAAAGTAAAAGAAGATGTTTACATTGTGTGTAGTATTGATTATCTTGGCAAGCATCGTGTTAGGCTTTGTCGTATTGATTCAAAACTCCAAGGGTGGCGGTTTGGCTTCGAACTTCGCCTCCTCCAATCAGGTGATGGGTGTCCGCAAGACTGCCGATGTGCTTGAAAAAACCACTTGGGGGCTCGCCGCCGGCATCATGCTGCTCTGCTTCGTCTGCGCTTTCATGTCCAAGAACGAGTATAACAGCATTCACGGCACTGGCACTCAGGTTGAGCAAACCACCGACAATGCTGCTGAAGAATAATCGATAATAGGATAGAAAAATGGAACATGCAATGCCCGTGGGCGTTGTGTGTTTTTTTTGTTTGTAATATAAAATATTGATTCAATGAATATTAAGCACGAAAACGTTCCTGGTCAAGTGCAGGAACTCGTAATTGAAATCCAAAAGGAAGATTACGCTGAAAAGGTAGAGAATGCGTTGAAAAAACAACGCCGTGAGATTGCCGTTCCCGGTTTCCGCAAAGGCAACGCCCCCATGGGCATCGTCAAGAAAATGTACGGCAAAAACATCCTCGTGATGGAAATCGACCGTCTTGTGAACGAGCAAATTGAGAATTATTTCAAGGAAAACGATGTGAAATACATCTTCGAGCCCATGCCCGTTGAAGGTAAATCTCAGGTGGATTTCGACAATCCCGACAACTTCACCTTCACTTACGAATACGCCCTTCGTCCCGATGTGAAACTCGACTACAAGTCTATGCCCGTGGTTACCGATTTCACCATCATCCCCAGCGAAGAGGAAATTAAGGGTTATATTGACCAACTCCGCGAGCGTCATGGCAAATACGTTATGCCTGAAACTATCGAGGCAAACGACAGCGTGTCAGTGGATTACGGCGGCGAAAAAGAGGCTTTCTTCTTCTTGAGAGATCTCAAAGAGGACGCTGTGAAGTCCCTGACCGGCAAAAAGGTGGGTGACAAGGTTTCCATGGCTATGCGCCAGGCCTTCAATAACGATGCCCTCTTCGCACGCGCTTTTGACCTCAAAGTCGAGGAACTGAACGCTGACGATCCTTACACCTACGAAATGACGATCAAGCGTATCGGTCGTATCGAACCCGCGGAACTTAACGAGGATTTCTTCAAAGCCGCTTATCCGAACGGCAACATCACCGACGAGGCCGCCCTCAAGGAAGAGGCCAAGAACGTGCTTGCCAGCCAGTATAAACCTGATACCGAGAGACTTTTCATGAACAAGGCCATTGAGACTTTGTTGGACAACGTCACCGTGGAACTTCCCGATGATTTCATGAAACGTTACATCAAGGCGGTTCAGAAAGATATGAAAGACGAGGAACTGGAGAAGCAGTTCGACCAGTACAAACGTTCTTTCGCTTGGCAGATTCTGGAAAACAACATCGTTGAAGGCGAGGATGTTAACGTTACCCGCGCCGATGTGGAGAACTATTTCCGCGATTATTTCATCAAGAACTATTTCGGCAATTTCAACGCTGACAGCGTGAAAGAGCAGGTGGATAAGATCGTGGCCGACTCCATGAAGAATCAGGAGTATGTGAAGAATGCATACGATCTCCTTTATGACCAGAAATTGGTGGAAGTGCTCCGCAAAAAGATGAATATCGAGCATAAGGAAGGCGATTTCAAGGCTTTCATGGAAGAAATTTCCCCCAAAGAAGACAAGAAGGAAGAAAAGCCCAAAAAGGCTACGACGAAACGCAAAACGGCTGCCAAGGCTGAAGAGCCCGCTGCCGAAGCTGCTCCCGCTGAGGAAAAACCGAAAAAGACGAGAGCCAAATCCACTAAGAAAACCGATAAGGAATAATCTATGAGAAGCGAATTCAGAAACTATGCGCTGAAGCAGCATGGTATCAGCAGTTTGAAAATGGACCGCTATGTGTCCAGAACCAACGACTATATCACGCCGTACATCATCGAGGAGCGTCCGATGAACATCACCCAATTGGACGTCTTTTCCCGCCTGATGAAAGATAGAATCATCTTCATGGGCGTGCCGATTGACGACGACGTGGCCAATATCATCCAAGCGCAGCTCCTGTTCCTCGAATCTCAGGATTCTGAGCGCGACATCCAGATCTACATCAACAGTCCTGGAGGCATGGTCTATGCCGGACTGGGCATCTACGACACGATGCAGTATCTGAAACCTGATGTTTCGACCATCTGCACGGGTATGGCGGCCTCCATGGCTGCCGTGCTGATGTGCGCCGGTGCCAAGGGCAAACGTTTCGCCCTTCCGCACTCCCGCGTGATGATTCACCAGCCCATGGGCGGTGCACAGGGACAGGCCTCTGACATCGAGATCGAGGCTCGCGAGATCCAGAAAATCAAGAAAGAACTGTACGAAATCATCGCATACCACACGGGCAAGGATTATGACCAAGTGTGGAAAGACAGTGACCGCGACTACTGGATGACGGCAGCCGAGGCCAAAGAGTACGGTATGATCGACCAAGTGCTGGGCAAGGATCAAAACAAATAATGGCTAAAAAACAGAATTTCGATAGAACTTGCAGCTTCTGTGGTCGGGAAATTCCTGGCAACCAGTTTATTATCGGTGGTCTTGATGCCATGATTTGCAGCGACTGTCTGGAAGCTGCAATGGACATCTATCACCAGCACCAGTCTGAAACCGAGCGGAAGCAGATTTCTGAGATTAAGCTCAAACTGCTGAAACCGAAAGAGATAAAGGAAAAACTGGACGATTACGTCATTGGTCAGGAAGAGGCCAAGAAGGTGTTGTCTGTGGCGGTCTATAACCACTACAAGCGTCTGATGCAAGGGGTGGATGAGTCCGATCCGGATGTCGATATCGAAAAATCAAACGTATTGTTGATAGGGGAGACGGGTACAGGTAAGACATTGTTGGCCAAAACGATAGCCACTTTGTTGGATGTCCCGTTCTGTATCGCGGATGCCACCGTCTTCACGCAGGCGGGTTATGTGGGCGAGGACGTGGAGAGCATCCTCTCACGTCTGCTGCAGGCCTCCGACTATGACGTGAAGCGTGCAGAGCGCGGTATCGTTTTCATTGACGAAATCGACAAGATTGCCCGCAAAGGTTCTGAGAATCCGTCCATTACGCGAGACGTGTCTGGTGAGGGCGTGCAGCAATCGTTGCTGAAGCTCTTGGAGGGCTCTTTGGTGAATGTTCCGCCGCAAGGGGGTAGAAAGCATCCTGAGCAGGAGTTCATCCAGGTCAACACCCGCAACATTTTGTTCATCGGCAGCGGTGCGTTCAACAATTTGTCGAACATCATTTGCGACCGCATGAACACCCACGCCATCGGCTATAATACCAAAAATATCAACTTCAACCCGCAAGAAGCGTTGAAATACGTCAGTGCGCAGGATGTCAAGGATTTCGGGTTGATTCCCGAATTGTGCGGCCGTTTTCCGGTCATCACTTCGTTGAATGCGCTCGATCGTGATGCTTTGAAGCGGATACTTACCGAACCGAAGAACGCCCTCGTGAAACAATACATCGCCCTCTTCAAGATGGACGGTATCATGCTGAGTTTCACGGAGGAAAGTCTCGATTACATCGTTGACAAGGCGGTGGAATTGCAGTTGGGTGCGCGAGGCCTGCGTGCCATTGTCGAGAAGATCATGACTGACGCGATGTTCGAGTTCCCAAGCTTGAACAAGAAGAAAATCGTGGTGGATAAAGCCTACGCGCAGGAGAAGTTCGAGAGTTCGATTTTCTCGTTTAAGGATAAGTAGGTTAGAAGCTTACATGCTTAGTAGTTTAGAAGCTTAGGGGATGTCAGGGAATGGCGTCCCTTTTTTGTTTTTGAGGCAATAGGCAATAGGCAATAGGGGGACATTATCTCATGGTGCGTTCCAGTAGGGGTTTTAGGATTTTGACGCCGGCGAAGCGGTGACCTTGTTGGTCGAAGTAGTTGAAATCCTGGCATTTGGGGAATATGGCTTCGAGGTAATGGTGATCGCCGAGGAGTTCGTCGTCGGTGGAGAGGGCGAAATGGAGGAGGGTGTCGTCGCAGGGCAGTTTATCAAAAACCTTGCGTTCGAAGTCGGCGAATTTGGCAAGGTCGCCGGCGGTGAACTGGTATTCCTCTTTGGTAACGTAGTTCTTCTGTTTGCCGAGATGGTTGGCGAGGGTCTCCGAGGGCCGTATGGTGGGATTGATGACCATGGCGGGAAGTTTGTGCTTCTTGGCGCAATAGATGGCGAAGAAGCCGCCGAGGGAGGTGCCCATGACGGCGTTGATGCGCTGCGTGCGCACGAGGGAGTCGAGTTTCTTCTGCACGCCGGCAGGATCTTTGTAGTCAAACGTCGGCGACAGCACCTGCCAGTCGGGGAACATTTTTTGCAGTTCTTGTGCCTTGTGCCCGCCGCCCGCGGAGTTAAAACCATGAATATAGAGGATTTTCTTGGACATAATTCTTGATTATTTTATAAACACAAATTTAGTCGGCTGTCGCATTGCCTGTGTAGGGCTGTCGCACTGCGGCAGCCCTACTATACGATAATCCTACATTACCACCACTCCGAGACTTGGTGGCGTGGTGCATTCTAAGACCAATGTGTCAAGCGCAGTGTCGTCGATGAAAAGGCTGTCGCCTAAATAGGTTACGTTTGGGACATTAGCACGTGGCTCCACCACTGCAGCGTTGCCGGTGCTGTCAATGCTATAATAGAGCGTGGTGCCCAGGTAAGTGTAACCGAAAACGGTATTCTGGGCTTTCACGTTTTGCCCAGCGAACACGGTCATCACGAGTATGGCTGCAAAGAGTAATTTATGTTTCATAATGCTACTATTGATTATCATTTTTTTGGGGAGTTGCAAAAGTAAAAAAAATGTAGCAAACCGCTACTGTTTTTAGTGGAGGGCTCAGGGCTTACGCATCAACTTTTTTATTTGGGCGTTCCGGCGCGGCTAAGGGGGCGACGCTCCCAAGCGTCGCTAAATCATGCGAGACCGTTCCTGTCCCCACGATCGCTATTGTTCGCCGCCGCGCCGTCGGGCTTTCCGCTACAATGGTTTTTGGCATCCATTGCCGTTGGGCGTATGCGATACGCCCCTGCGAACACCACCATGCATGTACGGGCGTATAGCATACGCCCCATGCCAAAAATCATTTCCGCTGCAATCCCTAACGCATGCACGTCCGACCTGTCACACGTTTCGCGGCGAAGCACCCGATTCCCTCGTCCGAAGCGTTTTCCGCGCCGCGATTTCCCCTCGCACGAGCCCTCTTCCGATGTTCCGTGGAATTATTCTTTACACGTTAACACGGGGAAGAGGGAAAACGGTGCGGACGCAGGATTCGCCTATGCGTTTCAATCCACGCGCCCACGAGGGGCGCGACTGAACTGCTGATTTTGCAAAAACCATGCCGAAAGCACCTGTTTCAGACCGCAAAAACACTAAACTTTTGAAAGTGATTCACAACTTTCACCCCTCAAACTCTTCGAACGCATCCACAATGTCCAAATAGACCCCGTCGAAGGCGGCGCCTAGGATTCGCTTCCCCGCCTGCTGGAAGCGATGGAGATACGACAGCAGGTAGTCGGTTTCGCCCGGCGGCGTGGGCGAGTCGTCGTGATCGTAACCGTAGAAGAGATCCTCCTGCCCAAAACCGTCAATGGCGGCCAGATAGGAAGTGGCCAACTCCGAACCGGCATTACTTACCCCCTCTTCATTCATTATTCATAATTCATAATTCATAATTCATAATTAAACCACGTATCCCACCTCCTTGAACCCATACGCCACCTTTATGCCGTCAGGGTGTTCCAGCACCAACTGGCCGAAGCGGTCGATGTCGCGGATGGTGCATTTGATCTCGCGTCCGTTGATGAGGTAGGGATGCGGCTCGTTGAGGCGGTAGAGGTGCGAGAGGTACTCGTTGCGGAGTTCGGGGGCGTGGTCGAGGGTCAGCAGCGAACGGCGCGACTGCAGCACGTTGAGGTACTCGTCCATGAGCGCCTCCACGCTGTGGCGGTGGCCGGTTTCGGTGAGGAGCGAGGCGGGGTGGGGGATCTCCGGAGGGAACACCTCCTCGTTGACGTTGATGCCGATGCCCGCGATAGTGAAGTCGAGACGGCCGCCGGAAACGCAGTGTTCAGTGAGGTCTCCTGCGAGCTTGTGGTCTCGCACGTACATATCGTTGGGCCACTTGATGAGCACGTCGGGGATGTATCTGGAGAGGAAACGGCGGGTCGAGGTCGCGAACCAGAGGTTGAAGACGAATTGGTCGGCGGCTGCCAGCCCCGTTTCGAAGTAGATGCTGGTAAGGATGTTAAGCCCTCGCGTACTATGCCATGTGTTGGTGCCCGCGCCTCGTCCGGCGGATTGGAAGTCCGTGTAGACGGCGTAGAGGTCAGGCAGCGGCATCCCGTCCCGCTTCTTCGCGCGGGCGAGATCCATCAGCCATTTGTTCGTGGACGCGATGTCTTTCTCGAAATGTTTCATTTTTGTTTGAACCAACGCGCAAAAATACTATTTTTGCAGCTTGAATTTGAAAGTTGAAAAAAGAGATATGAAAAAACTGAGAATCCTTTTCGGAATGGTCGCTCTGGCGGCAGTAATGTTCACCTCGTGTAAAGACGAGTCGGGTCTGTACGTGGAACAGTTATATACGAACGCACAGATGGAAACGGCGATTAAAACCTGTCTGAGGACATCCGCCGACTCTGCCGTCAACCACCTCTGCGTCCCTAACGGCTATTATAATTACAATGAGGCTGCCTACCGCATTGACTATGCCTCCCTGCAGAGCTCGTTGTTCGACACCCTCAGGAACCACAATTACGGCGATCTGGGCGATTCGTTGATCGTATTCACCAACCGTTTGGCAGAGAATTGCGGTGGTCAGGTCCTCCCGGCTCTGAAAGCGGCTATCGATTCTCTGAAGATCACCGACTATCAGACCCTGGTGGACGGCGATATGACCATCACCCACTATTTCGAACTCTACAAGTACAGCACGGTCAAATCCGCCATGCAATCACCGGTTTCCATCCGCATGAGCCTCTTCGGCGTTTCTGAAACATGGAACGAGATGCTGCAGAAATACTATCAATACACCAATGTGCCCTTGAATTTCGATCTCCAGAACTACATCGTGGAGAAGATGCTGGACGGCATTCTCAAAGAGATGGCCATCGAGGAGGAGAATATCCGAACCGACCCTGAACATCGGACCGATGTGACGGAGATGTTGGCCAAATAGTTGGGCCTTTTGGGTTCATCATGTAGAGACGATGTGCACATCGTCTCTACGGAGCAAAAACGAATATTATTATCATTAAAATTTTATCAATATGAGAAAAGACAAACTCTTCAATGGCAAAACATTAGCGATTCTTTCTGGCGGTGGTGACACCCCGGCCATCAACTCCAGCATCGAGGCGGTGCGCAACCGCGCTTCCATGCTCGGCTTCCGCGTCTATGGCGTTCTGCGCGGCTGGAAAGGCCTCCTCGGCGATGGCGACATCGTGGATTTGACCAATATTCCTTATAATGGACTTTACGGCGGCACCGCGCTGCTCTCTTCCCGTACGAACCCCTTCCCGAGCAAAAAGAGCCCCGAAGACCGTTCCCAACAGATCCTTCGCAACATCGAACGCTACAAAATCGATGTTCTGGTGACCATCGGTGGCGATGACACCAACGGCGCAGCCAAAAAGATGTACGAAACCTACGGCATTCCGGTCATCGGCTTCCCGAAGACCATTGACAACGACCTGCGTACCCGCACGTACCATCACTACAACGGACAACAGTTCGAGACGGTGTTGTGCCCCGGTTTCCCGTCAGGTGCCATGGCTATCAAGAAGTTGACCGCCAAACTGCACACCACGAACGAGTCTCACCAACGTATTATGGTGTTGGAGGTGATGGGTCGTGATGCTGGCTGGCTCACCGGTTCAGCCTCCTTCGGCGGTGCCCAGATGGCCCTCGTTCCTGAAGTGGAGATGACCAAAGAGCGCAAAGAGTTCTTCTTCGAATCCGTGAAGGAGATGTACATGCGCTCCCCGAAACACAGTCTCATCATCGCCGTCTCTGAAGGCGTTCGCTGGTGGGACGACGAGAAACAGGAACTCGGCATGGTGTATGCCAGCTCCGACCTCGACGAATATGGTCACCCGCGTTTCGGTGGCGTGAGCGGTGTCATCGCATCTGAAATCAACAAGCGTCTCGGCATTGAGGCTCGCGGTCAGATTTCCGGTTACATCCCGCGTTCCGGTAAGTGCTATGAATACGACCGTCGTTTGACCTCCACGTTGGCCGACAAGGTGGTTGACCTCTTGCTCCGCGAGGACTTCGGCAAGATGCCCGTGCTTCGCGACATCGTTCCTTACGACGAACTCGAGGAATTCCACACCGATGCTATCGAGATGGGCAACATCGGCAACTTCCCGCTGCCCGCTGCCTACTACGATCCCAACAAGTTCATGTTCACCGACCAATACACCGACTTCCTGACGAACATCATCGGTGCCCCGTACCGCATGGAGTTCACCCAGAAGTTTCCGATTGTAATTCCGGAATAAGACATAAGGCAATTGGGAAAAAGGAATAGGCAATAGTTTTTAAGAAGTATTCTTTGAGCAGCCTCGAAGAGGCAAAACGCACGAAGTGCAATTAACCCCATACAAGCGACGTAGGAGCGCAGTGTGGGGGCGAAAAAAGCAAATATTATGGCAGAATTCCTAATACAAGGCGGTCATAAGCTTCACGGAGAAATCACCCCGCAGGGCGCGAAAAACGAAGCCCTGCAGGTGCTTTCTGCCGTATTGCTGACCGACGAGCCCGTCACCATTTCGAACATTCCGAATATTCTGGACACGCAGCGTTATCGGCAGATATTGTCGCTGATGGGCGTGAAAATCACCGAGGTGGATGCCCATACGTTCACCTTCCAGGCGGAAAAAGTGGATTTCGAGCAACTGCACACCGATGAATTCGAGCGGCTTTCCACGAAGATCCGCGCCTCCATTATGGTGCTCGGTCCGCTGTTGGGTCGCTACGGTAAAGCCTACTCCGGCAAACCTGGCGGTGATCAGATCGGTCGGCGTCCGCTGACCACCCATTTCGAAGGTTTGGAGAAACTCGGTGCGGTGATCACCACTTCGCCGGATGAGAAGTTCTTCGAGCTGGAAGCCAAACAGTTGAAAGGCTGTTATATGCAGCTGAACGAACCGTCTGTGACGGGTACGGCCAACATCGTGATGGCGGCTGTGCTTGCGGAGGGGGAGACCACCATCTTCAATGCGGCGTGCGAGCCGTACTTGTATCAATTGTGCACTATGTTGAATAATATGGGCGCACAGATTTCAGGAATTGGCTCTAATCTTTTGAAAATCAAAGGTGTGAAGAAGCTGCATGGGTGCACACACCGCATCTTCCCCGACATGATCGAGGTGGGCAGCTTCATCGGGATGGCGGCGATGACCCAGTCGGAACTGACCATCAAAAACTGCGCTTGCGAGCATTTAGGGCTGATCCCTTACACTTTCCGGAAGATGGGCGTCCAGATCGAACAGAAGGGCGACGATCTGATTGTACACGGCGAGCGTCCGTACGAAATCTACTCCAACCCGCGGGAGGCCTCCATCCTGACCATCGCCGACGCGCCGTGGCCGGGATTCACCCCTGACCTCATCAGTATCGCCCTCGTGACGGCCATCCAGGCCAAGGGCAGCGTGCTGATTCACCAGAAAATGTTCGAGAGTCGACTCTTTTTTGTGGATATGTTGCAGTCGATGGGTGCGCAGATCGTGTTGTGCGACCCGCACCGCGCCATTGTCATCGGTTTGGCCCGTGAGAAACAGCTCCGTGCCACCAAGATGTCCTCCCCCGACATCCGCGCCGGTATCGCCCTGCTCATCGCAGCCCTTTCTGCCCAAGGCAACAGCGTCATCCAAAACGTCGAGCAAATCGACCGCGGCTACGAGGACATCGTGGAGCGGCTGAATGCGCTGGGGGCGAGGATTGAAAGACGATAATTGAGGCAACAGGCAATAGGCAAAAGGCAAAAGGACTCCCCTAAACCGTAAATCGAAAATCGTAAACCGTAATCCGCAAACCGTAAACCGTAAATCGCAATGATCACCGGCATCATCACCACCCTTAACGAATCCAAGAACATCGAGGCGTGCATCCGCTCGCTGCAGCGCGTGTGCGATGAGGTTATCGTCACCGATTCGTGTAGCAAGGACGACACCGTGGCGTTGGCAGAGAAGGCTGGCGCGCGCGTTTTCGTGCATCCCTACATCGGCGACGGTCCTCAGAAGAACCTGCCTCTGGAGCACGCCAAGAACGACTGGGTGCTCAGTCTGGATGCCGACGAACGACTGACGGACGAGCTTGTGGCAGCCATTCAACAGCTTGATCTCGAGCATACTCCGTACGACGGTTTCGCCATTCGTCGCCGGAACTACATCGGCGAACGGTGGGTGAAAGCCTGCAACTGGTATCCCGATTGGTTGGTGCGCCTCTATCGCAAAGACAAGCTTCGCTTTATTGACCGTAAACAACACGCCTTCGTGCCCGAGAAGAACACGCAGAGACTCAAAGCCGACATTATCCATTACCGTTACAAGAATTACGACAGTCTTTTCTCCAAGCCGGAGCGCAACTACAGCTCCCGCGGCGCGAAAATCCTCTATCTGCAGGGAAAGAAGGCCAATGCTTTTTCGCCTTTTTTCCATGGATTGGCGGCTTTCATCAGCAACTACTTCTTCAGGGGTGGTATCCTCGGCGGGCTCGACGGTTACGTGCTCTCCCGCGCCGTCGCCCACAATAGTTTCCTGAAGTACGCCAAACTACTCGAATATCAGCGAGATAAGTCGGTAAGAGATGCGGAAGATTGGAACTCCGTATGGTAATTCATAATTCATAATTCATAATTCATAATTATTTTTGTATTTTCGCGGCGCATATTTTTTGAAGGATGAAAAATACAATCATACGAATTCTGATAGCCGTCTTGATAAGTGCTTTTGCATTGCAAGAGGTTTGTGCCCAACGCTTTATCGGCTCTGTGGTCGCGGGTGCGAACTTTGCGCAGATTGAAGGCGACAACGTGCACGGTTTCACGAAGGTGGGGTTCAACGGTGGTTTGGGACTGACACTTCCCATCAACCAAAAGCAGACTTGGATGGTTTCAATTGAGTTGCTGTATTCGATGAAGGGCTCTGTGAAAAAATATCTAAAAGAAGGCTATTTTGACACATTGGTCTATGCTCCCTCGATGTATGAAAATGTGGATCGGTCGGTGCCGTTCGATCCGAAAACCAAGTGCAATATTTCTCTTGACTATGTGGAGATTCCCGTGTTGATTCACTATGAAGACCGCTATTCCGGCTGCACTTTCGGTCTGGGTTTCTCATGGGGGCGTTTGGTGCGCGCGCATGAGATTTATTATGGCTTTACCCGCACGATTGATGCCCGTTCTGGCACGTATAAAAAGAACGACTGGTCGGTTATCGCCGATTTCAATGTCCGGCTTTACAAGAATCTGAATTTGAACATCCGTTGGCAGTATTCGATGGTGCCGATACGTACGCAGCAGTTTGACTATGTGCGGACTGACGGTTCCACCCTTTCTGAAGTGAACAAATTCCATAACCATGTGATTTCCACAAGGTTGATCTATTATATTAACGAAAAATTTTACGAAAATACTCGTGTCAACAAATATGGCCAAAGAATGGGTGTGAAATGGTTGCGCGAGGTTCCCGAATATAATAACTAATTATGAAGAAAACCCTGATTATCTGTGCGTTGCTGGCTTGCATGGGACTGGTGTCCCGTCAGTGTAAGCCCTTGGATCTCACCGCTGATTACAAAGACATCACCATCTCATACGGCATTTTGAATGTCAAGGACAATGTCCATTATTTCAAGATTTATCGTGGTTTCATCACCGACGAAAACTCATACGTGGCAGCTTCCGATTGGAACAATATCTACTATCCGGTGGATTCTATAGAGGTCCGCTTGGAAGAGTATAACAACGGTAAGCTCACCCGCAGTGCCGTGTTGGATACCACAACAGCTGTCCCCAAGGAAGAGGGCGCCTTCCACAACCCGAAACAATTGCTCTATTACTCGAAATGGCAGTTGGATCCTGAACGTGTCTATCGTCTTGTTATTCATCGCAATAGCACGGGAGAGGAGATTTATGCAGAGACGGTGATGGTGCACAATTTTTCCGTCAAACGCCCGATGGTGACTTGGAACATGAACCTTAACCAGCCATACAAAATGATTTTCCGTTCGGCGGAGAATGCCGCTATGTATGACGTTTTTCTTACTTTTTACTATATTGAAGTGGACAAAAGCACCGGTGCCATTGAGCACAAGCAGATTTCGCGGAAGCTGAATGGAGACTACATCCGGGCCACCTCCTCCGACGAGGTGATTTTCATGGGATTTACGCCGGAGTCTTTCTTCAATACGATTATCCAAGGGATTGAGACGAACGACCGTGTGACACGCTACATCGATAGCATCGACGGAAATCCCTACTACTGCATGAGGTTGACCGTATGGGCGGCGAACCAAAGTTACCTGACCTACAGAGAGGTGGCGACGCCGAGCAGTAGCATCGTGCAGAACAATCTGGAATACACCAATTTCATATCCAGTGACGAGAGTGCGTACGGTTTGGTGGCCTCCCGCAACTACGCTTCCACGGATTTGATGATGAGCCCGACGGAGCATAACGAAGACACGCTGGTGCTCAGTGCTCGTACTCGCCGGTTGAATTTCGACTATTATAGGAATTCTCCTGAGTTTTCTACTGACGAAAAGGCAAGACGATGATATGGACTTTTATAGTCAGGTTGCTGATTGCGACGTTTTTCGGTGCGCTGATCGGTCTGGAGCGTGAGTATCACGCGAAAGAGGCGGGTATGCGCACACATTTGCTGGTTGCACTCGGCTCCTGTCTGTTCATGATTCTCTCCATCCATGGCTTTGATGCTTTTTTAGATCGTGACCATGTGAGTTTCGATCCTTCACGTATTGCTTCTCAGGTAGTTACCGGTATCGGTTTCATCGGTGCGGGCACCATTATCCTGCATAAACAGGCGGTGCGCGGACTGACGACCGCCGCAGGGGTATGGGTGACCGCCGCCATCGGACTCGCGTGCGGTAACGGCATGTACATCCTCGCTGCAGTGGCTACCGCTACCGTGCTCAGCTCCTTAGGTCTGATCAACCTTTATCTGCCTTATATTTCCCAGAGAGAGATCCAAATTACCTTCTTGGCGGAGGATTACAATGTATTGACCGAAATTTTGGATAACCTCCGGAAGGAGAAAATGGTTGTGCTGAATTACGAAATGCGGAAGGATGCGGAGGAAAACAATGGCAAAATGCTGATTGTCTTGAAAATAAGAATGAAAAGATACGGCACTTCGGAAAGTGTCGCCTCAATCTTGAAGAATTTCTCAAAGGTAGAATTAATTCAGATTTCCTGATGTAGAATGCGATTCATCGCGTCTCTACAATGAACGGTAAATGTCCGCCCATTTTTTTCCGATGATTTCCGGTGAGCAAATGTCCATGGCCTGATTTCGTATGATTTCGGGTTGAAACTGGTCAGCATGGTCAAGCATAAAATTCAGTTTTTCAATTAATTGAGCTTCGTCTTTCGGGGTGACGATAACGGAGTTGTCGGCATGGGCGATCTCTGGGATGCCACCGACAGGGGTGGTAACGACGGGTGTGCCGGTACAGAACGATTCCAGAAGCACGCACGGTTGGTTTTCGTAGTTGGAAAATAGAAGGAAGAAGTCTGAATTTTGCAGGAGAGAGGCGATTTCCTGGGAGGTTTTCTGTCCTAAGAAATGCACAACGGAAGTCAGTCCGCGCTCCCGGACGAACGTTTCTGCCAAAATGTTCCGGAAATCATGTACGATATGGAGTTCGAAGTCGTTGCGTTGTTGGCTGAGGGCATCAACGGCTCGCAAGATGCCCATAATGTTCTTCGCATCGTTGTCGAGGGTGGAAACGTGCAGGATTTGCTTTTTCGGATGCGTTTGTAAAGCCGGTTTCAACGAGAATATGTCTGGGTTTACCACATTCCCGACCACCGATTGCGGTTTGTACGCGGCAATGGGCACCGTGGCAGTGATGCTGTTGAGCAGATTCTGCGACACGGCAGTGATGTGTGCTGCGGTCTTGTACATATACCGCAATTCCCACCGTTGAAGAGGCTTCAGTTGCGAACGGTTCATGGGTTGATAAATGGACCAGTGTTCGCTGATAACCAATGGAATATGAAATTTCCGGGAAAGGAAAGCCGCAATAGGACCGAGCGATAACGCCACGTGGAGATGAATGGCGTCAGGTTTCCCATACTTCTTGATGATGTTTTGAAATTCAGAAATATAGAGGGAAAATAGTCGCCGTTTTTGTGCGCCGTATATCGGATGAAAATGGACATTCTCGGGAATAGGGTATTCGATGTTGGGAGAGACATGCCGAAGCAGAATCGCCTCGGAGTAACGTCCCGCAGCCTCCATCTGTCGCAGGATGAAGTTTCCGTTCAGCGGTTTTCCCGCTTCGGGGAACCAGGATGGGATGTGCACAACAATCATGGACGCTCCTTTCTTTTGAAGATGGATAATGACTGCAGGTTCTCTTTCAGCAGGGAGAGGTCCTGCCGGGTGATGAGGAAGTCGTGCGGGACGGCTTTGGTCCGGATGACAAAGCAAACCAACGTGTAGACGAAGGTGCAGGAGTAGGCGATGCTGGAGATGTGGCCGGCCACCTGCAGGGCATGGACGGGACTCGACTTGGCCGCGCTCGCGAGCCAGGTGAAGCCTAGCGCGAGGGTGATCACCAGCCCCATGAAGGAACCGATGGCGTTGATGTGGAATTTACCGTGGCCGGCGAAGTAGTGGGAGAGTATGGAGAGGCAGGATAATGACAATATACCTGGCAACAGACTGTTTATCACGGGTTTGGAATTGGCATATTCGGGACCGAAGATGAATCCGAAGAAGGATGCTGGCAGCAGCCACAAAACCAGCACGGCAAGCAACATGATGACAAACACCATTTTCAGCAGCGAAAGGGTCATCCGTTTCGTGTAGTCTGGCTCTTGACAGTTGGAGATTCTGGCGTATTCCACCACGCAGATGCTCTTCGGGATAATCAAAACCGCTTCCGAAATTTTGCTTCCTAAGTCATAGATACCCAGTGATTTGTCGTTGATAAACCGTTGTATGAGGAAATAGTTGGTCCGGTAGGTGAGCAACTGTGCCAGATTCGCCAGTTGGGTCCAGCTGCCCAGCTTGACCATCTCCCCAAACAGCTTCCAGATGCCATTGAAATCCTGGAAATGGATTTTTCGACGGATATAAAAACAGCTGATGATACAGGGCACCAAATAGGAAATCAGGTAGAGCCGCAGGTAGATGCGGATGTGGATGCTCCAACCGAAATGATGGTGCAGGGCCAGGGCTATCCCAAGGAGGAGTATCAACAGAACGGCTTGCGTAAGTTGCAGCAGATTAAAGAGTTTGATGTTTTCTTTTCCTTGTATTATGCCAAGATGGATGAAATAGACATTGAGGATGATGGAGGTGATGAAGGTGAATAGAATGTATTCGTGCGGGACCAAGTGGAACCCGTCCAATACGAAAACGCCTATAGTGGTGCTGATGAGCGTCCAGGCGTACGAGAGCAGTAATAGCTGGAGATTGTCGCGTTGCGGGGTAAGATAGACCAGTGTGGAACCGCCCACGAAATTGCTGAGCACCTGCAGCAAAGTCAGACCAAGGATGACAATGGCGATGGTGCCGGTGCCTTCTGGTCCGAATTGGTTGGTGTTGATGATGATCACGGCAAACATGATGACCGTCGTCAGCAACCGGTTGAGAAAAGTGCCCAGTATCTTTTCCGTCATTTTGAGACTGTTTATCGGAGCTTGGTTTGGGCAGCAAAAATACGTAATTATCGGACACAAATCAAAAAAAATGTATTTTTGCCTTTTCATAAAAAGAGTGGATTATGACGAAACGAATACCTGCCTCCGAATTGCCGTTGCAAGGCGACGGAGCCATATATCATCTTAACTTACATCCCGAGGAGTTGGCCGACAACGTCATTCTGGTGGGTGACCCCGGGCGAGTGTCGATGATTTCCGGCATGTTCGACACCGTGGAGGTGTGCAAGCAGAACCGCGAGCTCATCACCCATACAGGTATGTACAAGGGAAAACGTATCTCTGTGATTTCCACGGGAATGGGTACAGATAATATTGACATCGTGCTTACTGAGTTAGATGCGTTGGTGAATGTCGATCTGAAAACCCTAACGGTCAAGGAGGAGAACCATGCGCTTAATCTTGTGCGTATCGGTACTTCCGGTGCGTTGAATTCGAATATTGAGTGCGGCAGTTTCGTGGCCTCGGCTTATGGATTAGGTATAGATGGGATGCTGCGTTTTTATGACACCCAGAACATTCTCCGCGAGGATGTTGTGGAGGCGTTTGTCCGGCATACCGGTTGGGACAGCACCCTTCCGTATCCCTATTGCACGCCTTCGTCGCCCGAGCTGCTTGCCCGTATCGCCCACGACATGACGAAAGGAATCACCATCAGTGCCCCCGGATTTTTCGGACCGCAGGGCAGGGAAGTGCGTGCCAAACTGAAATATCCAGCACTTAACCAAAAGATCGAAACGTTTGAATATCAGGGAACGGCCATTACCAATATGGAGATGGAGTGTTCGGCGATTTACGGCCTCGGCAATCTGTTGGGGCACCATCCGTTGACCGTCTGCCTCATCATCGCCAATCGCGTGACCGGCGATTTCTTGGATTGTTATCACGACAAAATGGAGGAGTTGTGTGTGCAAGTCCTTGAACGAATTTAGTTAATTGATAATTGATAATTGATAATTGATAATTGATAATGGTTGTGATATAGTCCTTGCTCCCCCAATAATTATCCATTATCCATTAAAAAATATCATCTTATGAAGAAACTGTTTCTATGTGTATTATTCGCCTTGATAGGGGTGACAGTCGTTCGGGCTGAATATACGATATTGTACCTGATTCCTTTTGAATCGGAAAATTACACCGCCCCTTATATTAAGGAGTGTGAGGATATGGATAATGTGAGGTCTTATCAATTGATGGGATTTTGGAATGGGGCGCAGATGGCTCTGGACGAGTACGACAGACAGGGCGTACCGTTGAAGGTCATCGTTCGCGATATCACCAATAACGAAGCGAAATTGCGTCGCATTATGGAGGACAAGGAGCTGATGAGCGAGGTGGATCTCATTGTTGGGCCGTTTTTTGGCAAGACGTTTGCGGTGGCGGCTGAATATGCCAAGGAGTACGGTATCCCCATCGTGAATCCCTTCTCCAGTCGTCAGGATTTCATTTCGGGGAACGAGTATGTCTATAAGTTGATGCCCTCTTTGGAGGCGCGCCCGGCCATGATCTCCTTCCTGGCACAGCAGTCCGATGCCTTCCCGATTCTCATTTTCGGTGATACCCTCTCTCATGACAAAGAGTTGGCAGCTTATTGTAAGTATTTCAAAGACAATCAAATATCCTACGAGGTGATTCCGAGTGCCTCCACGTTGGTGGCGCGTCTGCATAAGGGAAGTCCTCATTTTGTCATCACTTTCTATGACAATCCCGCGCAGAATCTCATCATTTCCAGAAGTCTGCTCTACAGTGATAAGATCGAGAGGTTGACCTTTGTGGTGCCGGAGAAATGGTTGGAGTCCAAGACGTATGACATCGAGTATTACTCCAAGCTCAATTTACATTTCTTTTCAGACTATTATATTGATTTTGAGGGAGAAAACACCAAGACGTTCATTTATGACTACACCCAACGTTATGGCGTCCCCCCCTCTTTGAAGAATTTTGCGTTCCAAGGGTACGACATCACCCGCTTCTTTGTGGAGTTTCTCCGTAATGAAAAAGACCTTGACCGGGTGAAGACAACCCCGATTGCTTATCCGCTGTCGTTTGACAAATATCCTGGCGGCGGATTCGAGAACGTGAATGTGCAGTTCTTGGAAGTGAAAGACAATGAGATAATTCCAAGCCAGTATTAACGTTCATGCGCACCTTTTTCGTCGATGTGATCCTGCCCTTGCCTTTGGAGGCTCGATTCACCTACCGGGTCCCGCAGGTGATGAACGGGCGGATTGCGTTCGGCATGAGGGTGATTGTTCCTTTCGGCAACAGCAAACTCTACGCCGCAGTCGTGGAGAGAGTGCACGAGGAAGCTCCTAAACAGTTCACGGTCAAGTATGTGCTGGATGTGATTGACGAGCGGCCGGTGGTTTCGGAGGCGCAGTACCGTCTCTGGCAGTGGATGGCCGACTACTACATGTGCACCATCGGGGAGGTGATGGCGGCCTCGCTGCCCTCCGCACTGCGACTCGCCAGCGAAACCAAAGTCAAGATACATCCCGAATTCGACGGTGATGTCTCCGTATTGACTCCTTACGAGATGAATGTGGTGGAATTGCTGGTCCATCGCGAAACGATGACGGTGGCGGAGGTCGGAAAAACGTTGCAGGTGGCCAAGGTGATGCCGATCATCAAGTCGTTGGTGGATAAGCGCGTCGTGATTACCGATGAGGAAATTCGGAATCCGTATAAACCCAAGAAAGAGACGGTGATAAGTCTGGCTCCTCCTTTCAATCAGGAGCCGGCCTTCATGGAGTTGCTTGACAAGCTGAACGCCAAGACGAACACTGCGCAGCAGGCCGACACGCTCTTGGCCTTCATGATGCTCACGCGCGACGGAAACCGTTACCATTTTGACGCTGCTGTGGCTAAGTCGGAGCTGGTCAAGTCGGAGAATATCAGTCAAAGCAGTTTGCAAACGCTGTTGAAGAAGGGGATTCTGAAGTCGGAAGAGCGAGTTGTGTCGCGGTTGGTGGATTTCTCCACGGATTCCGCCGCCGAAGTGAGTCTTTCCGAACCGCAAGAACGTGCATATCAGGAAATCAAACAGCGTTTTGAGCAATTTCCCGTTACCCTGTTGCATGGTGTTACGGGCAGCGGCAAAACGGAAATATATATTAAGTTAATCGATGAGGTGCTGAGGCAAGGCAAGCAGGTGTTGTATCTGTTGCCGGAAATCGCTCTCACTTCGCAGATAGTCAATCGATTGCGGAAGTATTTCGGCGATAGGGTAGGGGTATATCACTCCCGTTTCAACGAGTATGAGCGGGTGGAGATATGGAATCGCGTGCTCTGCGGTGGCGAATACGAAGATACCTCCAAATACCAGCTGATCCTCGGTGCGCGGTCGGCTTTGTTATTGCCTTACAGGGATTTGGGCCTGGTGATCGTAGATGAGGAGCATGACAGTTCCTACAAACAGATGGATCCCGCGCCGCGCTACCACGCTCGCGACACCGCGGTGATGCTGGCGCAAATCCACGGGGCGAAAACACTGCTCGGAACCGCCACTCCATCGTTGGAAAGCTACTTCAACGTACAACTGCACAAGTTTGGACTGGTGGAGCTGATGCAACGTTATGCAGATAGCCATCTTCCTGATATATATACTGTTAACATGAATTTGGCCACGAAGCGGAAGGAGGTGGAGGGACTTTTCTCCCACTTCCTTATCGAGCAGATGGCTAGGGCATTAGAGAATAAAGAACAGGTTATCCTGTTCCAGAATCGTCGTGGCTATGCGGTGCGCATGATCTGCCATACTTGCGAGTCGATGCCCAAGTGCCAGTACTGTGACGTGACCCTGACTTACCATAAGAAGACAAATCTCCTGAAATGTCACTACTGCGGCTATGCCATTGAGGTGCCGCACGAGTGCCCGACTTGCCACAGTACCGATATTGAGATGAAAGGATTTGGTACTGAACAGGTTGAAGATACGTTATCGGCCATTTTTCCTGAAGCGAGAATCGCGAGAATGGATTTGGACACTACCCGTTCGAAGAATGCGTATCAGCAGATTATCACCGATTTCGAGCAGCATAAAACCGATATATTGGTTGGGACGCAGATGGTGACCAAGGGGTTGGATTTCGATCGCGTAAGTGTGGTGGGCATTCTGAACGCCGATGCGCTGATCTCCTTCCCCGACTTCCGGGCTTTCGAGCGGGCATTCCAATTGCTGTCGCAGGTGAGCGGTCGCGCGGGTCGTCGCGAGGTGCCCGGCAAGGTCGTCATCCAAACCTTCCAGCCGAGTCATCCTGCTTTGCGCTATGTCGAGTCCAACGATTTCCAGGCCATGTACCAAAGTCAGATCGAGGAGCGGAAGCGGTTCCGGTTGCCCCCGATCACCCGGATGGTTAAAATCACGTTGAAACATACGGAAGAACAGTTAGTTGTGGAGGCTGCCGGACAGTTGCAGCCGATGCTCCGCGAAGTGTTCGTCAACGATGTGATGGGCCCCGCCGCCCCGCTGGTTTCCCGCATCCAGAACTACTATCTGCAGGATTTCTGGATTAAGATGAACCGCGATGCCTCGTTGACCGCCCGGAAACGCCAGCTTCGGGAGGTGATCCGTCAGTTCAAGCAGATTCCGCAGTATCGGAAGGTGCGGGTTGTGGTGAATGTGGATGCTTGAGGAGATGATGAGATGAAAAGATAAATTGTTAGATATGAAAAAGATATTCGTGTTTTTGATGTTAAGCGTGCTGACGGTTTTTCAGGCGCAGGCGGTGCTGAAGGAAAAGGACTTGGCACAGACCCTCGGCGTGCTGCGTGCCGAGCTGGAGCAGTCCTACAACGAGCAGCAAGCCTTGATGGAAATGTATAAGAAACGCTATGTGGATCAGCATACGGCTCTTGTGCGTATGATGCAGCAGAGCAACCAGATAGCGCTGATGCTCTATTCCCAAAGTGCTGACTTCACCTTCGACATGGCCTATGCATGTCAGGCGGCCACCGAGCAGTACCGTTCCATGAAGGAGCGCCACATGCCGTACAACAAGATGATTGAGCGGCTTCAGACGGAGATCGAACGCTATGACGCGCTGATCCAGACGCTGCTCAACCTGCCGCCGAGGCTGCTGCCCAACGGCGAACTCGCTACGGCCCCCGACTCCATCAAGGCGTTGCTGCCCAAGGTGGTGTTCGATACCGCGCAAAAGTCGCTGTATATACTGGATGAGCAGGGCTTGGCCGACCGTGAGGCGTGTCTGGAGTATGCCACCGCCTTGCGCGACAACTATTTGACCATGCTCGAAAATCTGGAGCGCGACCAGGAACATTACGAAATGGTGACCCGACGTGTGGAGAAACTCAATGCCTATGCACTCGCTAAATACGACCACATCCAGAAAAATATCTTCGTGAACGGCGGAAACAATTATTTCCAGACCCTCAAAAGGTTCAAAAGATACCTCGCCGTGGCGAAAAAGGACGTGGACGACAAGTACAAACCCTTCCAGCGCGAGTCGGAATGGCGCGGTCCTATTGTCTTCGGTATCAGCATCTTCATGCTGTTTTACATTGTGCTAGCCAGCCTTTTAAGCTATGTCACGATGCGATGGCTGATCCCGAGAAAGTGGCGGCTTTTCTTCGCTGACAACAGCAAACGTCCTTACATCACTATCGCCTGTGGAGTCGCCATCTTCGCCATCTCCATCTCCATTGCCCGGTATTTCGTGACGCAAAATTTCGTGTTGATGGCCATCCGGATGATGACCTTCTTCTCCTGGTTGGTGGAAGCCATTCTCGTATCTCTGCTTATTCGTCTGGACGACAAACAAATACGTCCGGGCGTACGATCCTATATGCCATTTATTTTCATGGCTTTCATCGTTGTGGTCTTCCGCATGATATTGATTCCGAATAACTTGGTTAATCTCATTTATCCGCCGATTTTGTTGGGCTTCACCATTTGGCAGTTCATCGTGATGAGGCAGAAAATCGCCAAACTTCCCGACAGTGACATGGTTTATACCGTGATTTCATTGATTGCGATGATTGTCTCCTGTGTTGCCGCTTGGGTCGGATTCGTGTTGCTGGCGGTGCAGATTATGGTCTGGTGGACGATTCAATTGGCTGCTATTCAGTCTATAACCTGCATCTACGATATCTTCAAGTATTATGAAGCTCGTCGTCTGCCGCGCAAGATTGCCGAAAATCGCGGAGAGATCATCGGAAGCAAAGAGGAGTTGCAAAAACAGTACAAAAAACTCCAGCCCAAAATGGCGAAAGGCGAATACATAGGCCAAACGTGGTTCTACGATTTCCTCTACAAAGCGCTGCTGCCGATTCTGGCGGTTCTTTCGGTGCCATTCAGCATCTATTGGGCTGCCAGCATTTTCGAGATGTCGTCGCTTTGTCGCAAGGCGTTCGTCTATGTTTTCCTGAACAAACCCGGCATTATCCAGCTGTCGCTCTTCAAGATATGCCTCGTATTGGAGCTCTTCTTCCTTTTCCGTTACCTGAATTACGCTTCCCGCTCATTCTATAAGATGCTCAAAAAACGCAAGAAGAAAAACGACGCCTCTCAGCCGTCAAGCAACGTTACGTTGGCCAATAACGTCATATCCATCTTGGTTTGGGGCTTCTACGTGGTTTCGGTCATGATGATTCTGGAGGTCTCGGGCAAGGGTATCTCGATTGTGATGGCAGGTCTGGCTACCGGTCTTGGTTTTGCCATGAAGGACCTCTTGGAGAACTTTGTCTATGGCGTGATTCTGATGACAGGCCGACTGCGTGTGGGCGACTACATCGAGTGCGACGGCGTGCAGGGCAAGGTGGAGAGTATCAATTACCAAAGCACGCAGCTTATCACGCTGGACGGTTGTGTGATCACTTTCCAGAATGCCGCGCTTTTCACTAAGAACTTCAAAAACTTGACACGGAATCATGGTTATGTGCTGGTGAAGATTCCTGTGGGTGTGGCATACGGTACGAATGTGGAGAAAGTGCGTAAGTTGCTCGTCAAGAGTCTTGAATCCTTGGCTGTGAAGAACGCAGCGGGAAAGTACATTGTGGATACCAAGCAGGGCTTCTCTGTGTTGTTCGACAATTTCGGCGACAGTAGCGTGGACCTTTTCGTGGTCTGCTGGGCACTTGTGGAGGAGAAGGCCGGATTGATAGCTCGAGTCAAGGAGGTGATTTATAATACGCTGAATAAGAATCATATAGAGATTCCGTTCCCGCAGCAGGATGTCTATATCCGTCACATGGAGATGCCCAACACCCAGTTCCCCGAATCTGATCAGGAAGAGGAGGAAAAGAAGAAGTAGATGCTGGAGAAACTCGGTCTTTTCGGTCTTTTTCTCGGGTGTCTGCTGTCGGCGACCATCATCCCGTTCTCTTCGGAAGCCTTGGTGACGGGAGCGTTGCTGCTGGACTATTCACCGTGGACGGTCATCCTCGTGGCCACTTTGGGCAACACCATTGGCGGCATGACTTGCTACTTGTTGGGATGGCTCTGCAAATGGTCGTGGATAGAGCGCTTCTTGAAGGTGAAGGAGGAGACGATGGCCAAGGCGCACGCGAAAGTCGAGAAATACGGCTCTTTCGCCGCGCTTCTCGCTTGGATGCCGATCCTCGGCGATCCCATCGCTCTCGTCATGGGACTGATGCGCACCCGCGTGGTGCCCACCACCGTGCTGATGTTTATCGGTAAAGGGCTGAGGTATATGGTTTTGGCTGAGCTGATGACAGCATTTTTTAATTGATAATTATTGGTAATGAGCAATATACATAAAATAACGAAAGGTCTTGATCTGAGGATTTCCGGAAAAGCCATAGACAGAATGTTGGAAATGGCGGCACCGGAACGCTATTACATCCGTCCATCAGATTTTCGGTGGATGACGCCCAGACTGTTGGTGCAAGCCGGAGATGAAGTGCAGATCGGAACACCGCTATTTCAGGATAAAAACGATGAGCGTGTTGTGGTGGTCTCGCCGGTGGCGGGCACGGTGCGTGAGATCGTACGCGGGGAAAAGCGCGTTATCGAGGCGATTACGATAGCATGTGAGAAAGATTCCGCCACCTCGGCGACTGTCGATTTTTCCGAACCATCCGATGGTCAAGAGATTCGTAAGTTGCTGTTGCATTACGGTTTATGGCCTTGTCTGCGGCAACGGCCGTTTTCAGTGATACCTTCTCCTGAGGTAACGCCTAAGGCTGTTTTCATTCCCTGCTTCGATAGCAATCCGCTTGCCCCGGATTTCAACATCCTGATGCATGGCAAGGAAGAGAATTTTCTCTACGGTTTGCGGCTGTTGCAACGCGCGGCAGGCCATGCGCCTGTGCACTTGTGTATGCGCGAAGGTGCAGATAACCAGATATTTGAGAAGATGGATGATGCCCAAAAGCACTATTTCAGCGGACCGCATCCGTCTGGCAATGTGGGCACCCATATCCATCATATTTCCCCCTTGGATAAAGGGGAAACAGTGTGGTATGTGGATCCCCAGGAGGTTGCCCGCATCGGTGCGTTTTTCCGCGAGCATCGTTTGGGTTTTGCGAAAACCGCCGCTTTGACGGGTCCTGCTCTTCAACAAACAGGATACTTTACCGCGGTTTATGGTGCGGATCTGACCGCTTTGCTTGCCAACAATGTCACCCAGGAGTCTGTGCGTGTTATCAGCGGTAGTGTGCTCAGTGGCAGTAAATTAGGAAACAATCCTGTGCTGAGATTCTATGATCGGCAGATTACCGTCATTGCGGAAGGCGGTCAACGGGAGATACTCGGCTGGTTGCTGCCCGGCTTGAAAAAATGGAGCCTTTCGCGCACGTTCCTCTCCTGGCTCACGCCAAAACGAACCTATGAAGTCAACACTTCGCTCCATGGGGGTCCTCGCGCCTTTATGATGACGGACGTTTATGACAAGGTGTTCCCCTTTGATCTGATGCCGCTTCAACTCCTCAAAGCCTGCGAAATCAAGGACTTGGAACAGATGGAAGCATTGGGGATCTATGAAGTCGATAGCGAGGATTTCGCGCTTTGCGAACTCGTCTGCCCCTCGAAAAAAGAGTGTCAGCGGATAGTGGCAGAGGCTATTTATGAATTAAGAATGCAGAATTAAGAATTAAGAATGAGAAAGAACGCTCTGATAGATGCTATAGACACGTTTTTGCGTACGCCAGCGACGGTCACGAACGGTCCCTGCCATGTGCGTGATGCGGTTGATATGAAGCGCATCATGATTACCGTGATGATTGCGCTGGCACCCGCATTGCTCTTTGGCTGGTGGAATGTGGGTTACCAACACTTTTTGGCAATGGGGGAAACGGCAACTCTTTGGCAATGTTTTGGTTATGGATTCCTGAAATGGTTGCCGTTGGTCATCGTGACCTACGTTAGCGGGCTGGCTGTAGAGGTGCTCTTCGCGCAGATTCGAAAAGAGGAGGTCGCGGAGGGATTCTTCGTTACGGGCTTCCTCATCCCGATGATTATGCCGCCCGACGTGCCGTTGTGGATCGTCGCGGTGGCCACTGTCTTCGCCGTGCTCTTCGGCAAGGAGGTCTTCGGCGGAACGGGCTATAACTTTCTGAACCCCGCATTGTTGGCTCGTGCGTTCGTCTTTTTCGCTTATCCGTCAGTGATTTCCGGCGACAAGGTTTGGGTTTCCGGTGTGGACGCTATGACCTGCGCCACGCCGCTCGGATGGGTGATGAACGGTCACCCCGAGGCGATACCTTCCACGGGGAAGTTGTTCCTCGGCCTTATCCCCGGATGCATCGGGGAGACCTGCAAACTGGCCATCCTGCTCGGTGCGGCCATCCTCCTCTTCACGCAGGTGGCCGACTGGCGCATTATGCTCTCCGTCTTCGTCGGTGGTTATGTCACTGCGGTAATCTGCAGGTTGACAGGTCTTTGCCCCGTCGCAAGCTATGACCAGTTGTTGATGGGTGGCTTTATGTTCGGTGCGGTCTTCATGGCCACCGATCCCGTTACCGCCGCGCACACCCGCAACGGCAAGTATATCTACGGACTGCTCATCGGCATCCTCGCCATCCTCATCCGCACTCTCAATAAGGGCTATCCCGAAGGCATGATGCTCGCCATCTTGCTGATGAATATTTTCGCCCCGCTGATCGATTGGTGCGTTGTGCAACGGCATATTAAGCGGAGGAGGAGACGTATGACGTATGACGTATGACGTGTGATTAATAAAAGCTATAGATGGTTATGAAGAAATTTAGCAATACATATATTTTCCTCTATATCACGGCTTTGGTGGCGGTGATTGCGGTGGTGTTGACGTTGGTCTCCACGGGGCTGAAGCCGCGTCGCGATCTCAACAAGCAGGCAGAGAAGTGCCAGCAGATTCTGCGTGCGGCGGGGTATCAAGACCTTGATCGTAAGCAGTCCGTGGAACTCTTCTCGAAGGTGGCCAAGACGATTGAAAAGACTGATAACGAGCAATATAGTGTCCACTGTGCCGATGGAACGGAAGGAACGGCGGTGCGACTTGACGGCAAAGGTCTTTGGGGACCGATTTGGGGGTATGCAGTGATTTCCGAGGATGGGCAAACGCTCAAAGGCGTTGCGCTGGATCATAAGTCTGAAACACCTGGTCTTGGCGCGAAAATCACGGAAGAAGCCTTCCTGAAATCCTTCGAAGGGAAAAAACTCTACGATAAGGATGGCAAATTTGTGTCGGTTAGGGTGCTGAAACCCGGTACTTCTGCTGAAATTGCTGCCGAAAATCGTGTGGATGCCATCTCAGGAGCCACATTGACCTCCAGGGGAGTGGATGATATGTTGAAGAAATTGGACGGCGCGACAATCGTTAGATGATAAGCAAAAAAATGTTATTTTTGCATTTTGTTTTTAAATAAATAATCTATTGAATATCAAATAGTTGTATGGCAAAAAGTATATCAAAACTGAGAAATATAGGTATTGCTGCGCATATTGATGCCGGCAAAACCACTTGCTCGGAGCGTATTCTCTATTTCACCGGCGTGAACCGCAAGATTGGCGAGACCCACGACGGTCAGGCTACGATGGACTTCATGAAACAGGAGCAGGAGCGAGGTATCACTATTGCATCCGCTTCCATTACTGCTGAATGGAAAGGCCACCAGATCAACCTGATAGACACTCCAGGTCACGTAGATTTCACCATCGAGGTGGAGCGTTCTTTGCGTGTAATTGATGGCATGGTGGCCGTGTTCTGTGCCGTGGGAGGTGTGGAACCCCAGAGTGAGACGGTTTGGAACCAGGCCGACAAGTACCGTGTGCCGCGTATCGCCTTCGTCAACAAGATGGACCGCACGGGCGCTGACTTCGCGGAAGTGATCGGTCAGATGGAGAAGTATCTGGGTACCAATGCGGTACCGATCCAAATCCCCATGGGGGCCGAAAGTGAATTCCAAGGTTGCATAGACCTCGTGAAGATGAAAGCGTTGACTTTCTCGGAAAAAGAGGTCTTCGAGAATGACATTCCCGCTGAATTTGCCGCAGCCGCCGCAGCTGCGCACAAGAATATTATCGAAAAATTGGCCGACTTCGACGATGACATTGCCGATGCTTACCTTGAAGAGCGCGAAATTACGGAAGAACAGATTCGCAAGGCTCTTCGCGAGACAACCATCAAGTTGTTGATTACGCCGGTGTTATGTGGCGCTGCATATAAGAATAAGGGCATCCAACCCTTGTTGGATGCGGTCATCGAATACCTGCCTTCCCCCACTGACATTGGTGCGGTGATTGCCCACGATCCCTACGATGAGGAGAAGACCATCACCCGCAATCCCTCCAATAACGAGATCTTTTCTGCATTGGCTTTCAAGTTGATCAATGACCCGTACGTGGGTCAACAGACCTTTATCCGCATCTTCAGCGGTAAGTTGACTAGCGGTATGAGCCTGTACAATACCAATAAAGACAAGAATGAAAGGGTGGGGCGCATTTTCCGTATCAAAGCTAAGGAACGTGAAGAGATTTCTGAGGCCGGCGCAGGTGAAATCGTGGCTCTTGTGGGTATGAAATACACCCGCACGGGCGATACTCTGTGCGACGAGAAACAACCTATCGTGCTGGAATCCATCAATGTACCGCCGGCTGTCATCGAGATGAAGGTGACCCCGACGGATACGAAGAACCGTAACAAACTCGGAGAGGCGTTGGCCAAACTGAGCAATGAGGATCCCTCTTTCCACGCGCATTTTGATGAGGAGACAGAAGAGACCATCATCTCCGGTATGGGAGAACTGCACTTGGAAATTATCGTTGACCGTTTGAAGGACGAGTTCAAGGTGCCGATTGAAGTCGGTGCGCCGAGCGTCTCCTTCCGCGAAACCATCACGCAGGAGTACGAGTGTAACTACAAGCACGTGAAGCAGACGGGTGGTCACGGACAGTTTGCGCACACGGTCATCCGTTTCGAACCGAATCCTGGCAAGGGTTTCGAGTTTGTGGACATCACCAAAGGCGGTGTCGTGCCGCGCGAATATATCCCTTCCATTGAGAAGGGTTTGCGTGCCGCGATGGAGAAGAGTCCGTTGGCGGGCTACCCCGTGGTGGATGTGCGTTGCGTGCTGGTGGATGGTACTTACCACCCCGTAGACTCTAGCGATATGGCTTTCCAACTTTGTGCTGCACAGTGTTTTAAGACTGCCTATAACAAGATGGCTCCCGTGCTGATGGAGCCTGTGATGAAGGTGGAGGTCAACACTCCCGACGAGTATATCGGCAACATCACCCGTGACATCACCAAGCGTCGTGGCCGCATCGAGAATATGCGTCGTTTCCGTAAAGGTTCTCAAAAACTGGACGGCTTCATCCCGTTGATGGAGATGTTCGGTTATGCTACTGCGTTGCGCAACGTCACCAGCGGTCGCGCCAACTACTCCATGGAATTTTATCAGTATATGCGGATGCCCGCCGCCAAGCAGGATGAGATTGTGGCGGAGCGCCGGAAAGCTTCCCAAGGATGATGAAACAGTACCTCGGTCCGCTAAGCAAGGATAATCCCATCCTGGTGCAGACGCTGGGCGTGTGCTCGGCGTTGGCGGTGACTGCGCAGCTTAAGCCTGCGGTGGTCATGGCCCTCTCCGTGACCGTGGTATGTGCCTGTTCCAACTTTATTATCTCCTTGATTCGTAATACGATACCATCACGTATCCGCATTATCGTGCAGCTGCTGGTGGTGTCGTTTTTCGTTATCCTCGTGGATCAGATTCTGCAAGCCACGCTGTACGATGTGAGTAAAATGCTCTCCGTCTTCGTCGGACTGATCATCACCAACTGTATCATCATGGGGCGTTTGGAGGCTTTTGCGCTGTCGCACAAGCCGTTCCCGTCGTTCATGGATGGGGTGATGAACGGCCTCGGCTATGGTCTCGTGCTCGTAGTGGTGGCCTTCTTCCGCGAGCTCCTCGGCTCCGGTACCCTCTGGAACCACCCTGTCATCCCGCCATCGTGGTACGCCGTGGGCTACCTGAACAACGGGCTCATGATACTGCCTCCAATGGCATTGATTCTCGTCGGCTGCTTGATATGGCTAAAACCCGCGAGAGAATGACGTTGAATCTTGGCTGTTGGCTTTTAGCTGTTGGCTTTTAGCTTTTAGCTGTTAGCATACGACTTTAACTATGACATTGACATTGACTTTGACTTTAAATCTCATCTATTCGTCTAACCTTAAATCGCAAACCGCAAACCGTAAACCGCAATGATTGACCTCTTCATCCGTTCCGTCTTCATCGACAACATGGTTTTCGCCTACTTCTTGGGTATGTGCTCCTATTTGGCTGTCTCCAAGAATGTGAAAACCGCGTTCGGGTTGGGCTTGGCGGTATGCTTTGTGCTGACGGTGACGGTACCTGTCAACTACCTGATAGACAAATACCTGCTTCGAGAGGGAGCGTTGACGTGGTTGAGCGACGGTTTTGCAACCACGGATTTGTCGTTCCTATCCCTGATTCTTTTCATTGCAGTGATTGCAGGCATTGTGCAGCTGTTGGAGATGGTCTTTGAGCGTTATCTCCCCGCGTTGAACATGGCGTTGGGCATCTTCCTGCCGTTGATTGCGGTGAATTGTGCTATCCTCGGCGGCTCGCTCTTCATGCAGGAACGTAACTTCCCTACCGTGGCGCACAGTCTGGTCTACGCGCTGGGCTCAGGAATTGGTTGGCTGTTGGCCATCACCGCCTTTGCCGCCATCCGTGAACGACTGAATTACGCCAAGATTCCTGAAAAATTGCAAGGAAACGGCATTGCATATATCATCACTGGTTTGTTGGGGATGGGGTTTATGGCGTTCCTCGGAATGTGAGACGTGTGACGTGTGACGTATGACGTATGACTATGAATTATGAATTGACCATAATTGCGGCTGTAGTAATCTTTTTGGTAATCATCTGGTTACTGGTGGGATTGCTGTTGTTTGCGCGGAAGAAGATGATTCCCGAGGGGAAGGTGAAGATTGGCATCAACGGGAAGCGCGAAATTGAGCACGAGCGCGGATGTACGCTGCTGCAGGCGTTGGCCGATGAGAAGGTCTTCGTGCCGTCGGCGTGTGGAGGAGGCGGTTCTTGCGGTACATGTCGGGGCAAGGTGCTCTCCGGTGGGGGCGAGATCCTGCCTACAGAGCTGTCGCATATCAGTCGCAAGGAGGCCACTGACCATTACCGACTTTTCTGTCAGGTGAAAGTGCGCGAGGACATGGAAATCGAGATCCCCGAGAGCTTCTTCGGCATCAAAAAGTGGGAGTGCTCGGTCGTTTCCAACCACAATGTGGCGACCTTCATCAAAGAATTGGTCTTGCAACTGCCTGAGGGTGAGGTGATGGACTTCCGTTCGGGTGGTTACATCCAGATTGATGTTCCCGCCTGCACCGTCCGTTTTGCAGACATGGACATCGAAGAGACATACCGCGCCGATTGGCAGAAGATGGGGCTTTTCGACCTTCGGATGAGGAACGGAAGCCCGACGGTGCGTGCCTATTCGATGGCCAACTATCCGGCGGAAAACGGCATTGTGATGCTCAACGTGCGCATCGCCACTCCGCCTTTCAATCGCAAAAAAGGCCGTATGGAAAAGGTCAACCCCGGTGTGGCCTCATCTTACATTTATAGTTTGAAACCTGGCGATAAGGTCTATGTTTCAGGACCTTACGGCGACTTCTTTGTAGAGGATACCGACCGCGAGATGATGTTCATCGGCGGCGGGGCAGGCATGGCGCCCATGCGCTCGCATATCTTCGACCAGTTCAAAGTGAAGAACACGCAGCGGAAGACCACCTTCTGGTACGGCGGTCGCTCGCGCAAGGAACTCTTTTATATGGACGAGTTCGAACGTCTCGCGGCGGAGCACGACAACTTCTCCTTCCACATCGCCCTCTCCGATGCCCTGCCCGAAGACCAATGGACAGGCTATACAGGCTTCATTCACAACGTGATATACGAAGAGTACCTCAAAGCGCATCCCGCACCCGAGGACATCGAATACTACATCTGCGGCCCGCCGTTGATGTTAAAGGCTGTGCTGAAAATGCTTGACAGTTTGGGTGTGTCGCCGGATATGGTGCATTATGATGATTTTGGAGGGTGAAGTTTTACCCCCTCCCTGGCCTCCCCCTTTAGGGGGAGGAGATACTGGACTGCGTTGTAAGACACCGAATACCGGGTACAGTGTCTCCCCTCTCCATTTGGAGAGGGGCCAGGGGGAGAGGTACTATCGAACCGAAGGGGTCAAAATGTTTAGTTGTCGCCTTATTTTCCGGATTACATTTTCCGTATCGTTCATAACTTCCTCGTTGGTGAAACGGATGACAGTGATGCCAGATTTTTCAAGTTCGGCTGTACGGTTGATATCCCATTCTTTATTCTCAGGGTTGTTGTGTATGCCCCCATCCAATTCCACAATCAGGTCTGCTTTGGCGCAATAGAAATCAGCAATAAAGTACTTTATGGGGTGTTGACGACGAAAGTAGAAGCCATCAAGCTTGCATTTTCGTATCCGTTGCCACAGCACCTTCTCGGCGGGAGTCATATTCTTTCGTAGCTCTTTTGCTCGTGCGAATACTTCAGGCGAGGCACCTTGAAAGATTTTAGTTTTGGAAAAGTCGTGTTTCATAGTCTAATTTATTTTGTTTTTTTGTTTTATGATGGTTATTTTACCCCCTCCCTGGCCTTGCCCTAAAGAGGGAGGAGATCCTGGATTGTGTTGTAAGACACCGAATACCGGGTTCAGTGTCTCTCCTCTCCATTTGGAGAGGGGCCAGGGGGAGAGGAAAAAACGAAGAAATAACCATCTTATTCTTGATCTTTTACTGAACTAATGATAAATAATACATGCAATAGTCTATTTGCAGTAGATTTTCCAAAAGATTTTGGCGGAAGAAATCCATGACATAAATTATTTCTGATATTTAATGACCGTTGATCTGTAAGTACCGCCCTCAAATAAAAGACAATATCTTTTGTGAATACATCTTCAACTGCTTTTTCTCTCAGAAGTGCGTCCAATGCTCGTAATTGAAATCCTTGATTGTTTCTTTGTGGTTGTATAATAGGAACTCCACAAAGTTCTGCTAAATTACGAATGGCACATTCAATTTGAGGGACGAGTATGTGGCACGATAAAACATACTTCTCTTCAAAATAAAGGTTCAACGCTTCTCGTATGATTTCAATACGGTCATTTTCGAAAATAGGGCACTTTTCAATCCTTTTTGTTATGATTTTATCGGTAGATAAAGCACCAACTTTTTTCATAGTACCAATGGCCAAATTGAGAATAGGATCGCTCATATGAAGAATATTGGACATTTGTTGAATGAGATGTCCTTCCATATCATCTTTGTATGGTCCAATAACAGACATCGGACGTCCTTTATAATCAAGTATTTTTCTTGGAATTAAGAAGCTTAAAGCGTGTTTCTCCTTAAGGTGATTTATTCCTTGTTGGATTGCTTGTCGAGGAGCTATGAAATCTGTAATAAAATGAGTCCACCTCTTTTCATCAGATTCTGCGCTGTCTCCATAGTGTAGTTCAATGCTGTCTAATATTTCCTTAGAAATCGTTATTTTAATTTGATGAGGTTTTAACTCTTCTCTGACCTTAGTTCCTAATTTTTGAATTTCGACAGCTAGATGTTTTGCATCATCTTCTAACCCAAAATGCTTGTATTTCGTGTACAATTGTTCCAAATTGCCTAGCAATTGTATGCTGGTTATACTATTCGCCACTTGAATAAAAGCATTTTCGATACAATTAAGTACTCTTTTCGTCTCCTCTTGCCGTTTGATGGTTTTATAGTAATCTGCTAACAATGTCGCCTGATTGTCAATATGCCAAGGGTTAATTTTCCCCTCTGTTGGATTACACATACGAGACAATCGTCGCTCATGCTCGTTAACTAAATCGGTGATTTCTTCTTCTGAAAAGTAATTTTTGTTTTTGTTTTCAATCATTAAGGAAAACCTGGAAGAATATATTCTTGCCCTATTGTCATTTACGTGCCGTTTTTCGAAGTTAGTGTATGCTTCTTTTACTAAACCAAGATCTTGTTGATTGTCTTTTGCAATTGAGAATACTCTTTCAAGAATACCTGTAGTTATCACGGGGTGTCGTGCATAGTCCTCGTTGCAGACTTTGAGCATACTATCCACATACATTCTATATAAATCAGAATCTCGTTTTTGAACTAAAAATAGTGGTTTGAAATCCCAAACAAGACCAGCGTATCTCATCGTCAACAATGGATTTTTTGTGGCTTTATATCTTTTTTTCCAATATTTTACAGTCTCTTTAGTGATATCTTTTAGCGCGGGGATTTCGATGACATTATTGTTGGAATCTTTGTATGACTGTGGACCATAGTAAGTTTTCCAATTATTGTCATGCTCAGGCAGAAGAGAAAAAGCAGTATATTCAAAACCGAATTCTGGTTCATATTTTTCTTTTTCTTCAATGGCAGAAAGTGCACCAAGAATTGAAAGAGCACTGAAACCTTTCTTGCCAACAACATCAAATTCTGAAAAAACATCTGATAGTGACATGGCTATAACATTATTATAGATTATTTCCTCCTTCTCCATCAATCAATTTCATCAGCACATCAGTTTCCAGCAGCACGGCAATGATTTTGCGGTAATGTGCAATGTCATCAAAAGTGAGTGTGCGGCCTTTGCGGTCTTTGAGCCATTTTTGGGCGGGTTGGTAGCCGCCGATGTAGAAACTCCAAGCCGTTTCGGGGACATCCTCAAAACATTGCTCCTTGTTTATCCACACGCTGCCGCCTTTGTATTCGGGCCTGTCAATCATGTTGCTGCCAGGGTTGTTGAACTGAGCGTGCTTGGTTGGCGGCACCTCCTCCATCAGATGAAGTTTGCGTAGTTGCTCGCCAATAGCCGCCAAACGGTGATATTCTTCCGCATTTTCAGGATATGGGATGCGTGGGAAGTCGATTTTCAGGAACTCTTTGTATTTTACGCGATAGCTTGGCGAGTGCAGTATAGCATAGATGTAGTCAAACAAATCCTCGGGCGATATTTCTTCACCCACTGCTGTTTTTATCTTGCTCCAAATCTCCTTGTCAAGATTCGGCACCCGGATTTCTCCGTCATTGCTGTAAAGATATAGTGGAAAAACGTAGGATATTTCTTTGCTTTGTAATGAAATAGAATTTATATCAGATATTAGCGAGGAACAAAATACATGTTGAAAATCAAACGTACTTTGTTGCTTGCATATGACCATAGAGATATTGCTTCTTCTAATTAAATGGCGCATTATTTCAAGTCTCGGATATCCTTGTATTCCTTTCGTCTGACCTGTATATAGCATCCATCTATTATCAAAAGGACGATAAAAAATCTTATTTGTCAGTAATTCATTTTTCTGTAAATCCGACTTTGCTGAATGTACTTGCCAATCTCTGACATCTTTGAAGCCGTATTTAAGTTTTAATTCTTCAATGGAAAGATCCCTGAAATCAAAATTCATTGTTTTCATTTCAGTTTCTGTCATAAAAATAGATGCATCATCACGTTGAGTTTTGATACCGCTAACATTGACTTTCATTAGTTCGTCAATTTTGAAACCCTTTTCGTAATCTTTCTGAGCAGAAAAATCTTTCGGAACGAAGAAGAAATACGGTTCTTTAGGAGCAAGCTCGGCCCATTTTACATCTTTCAATTCGTTGTTATTCAAGAACTCATACTTGTTATCACGTCCTCCAAATAACTCACAATGATAAATTTTACAACCGTCTGTTTTTTGAGGCCTTTTCACAAATATGTTAATACTCACACCTTGCATAATGTCAAACACATTCTCGTCTTTTGATCCATCAGGCGCAGTTTCTTTCTTTCGGCTGTTGCCATGCAAGTCAAGTATGTAAATCTCATCGAATTTCCCCATTAGTTCCTTGCGCATTTGGCGGTGGATGATTCCATCGATAAAGCTGTTGTTGCAGATAAAGGCCAAGATACCTTCACCTGTCTTGCTGATATATTCTTGTCCAAGGCGGATAAACTTGATGTAGTCGTCCGATAAAGGCTGAATATTGCGTTCGTTGAGATTTTTTTTATAGTCGTTGAGAAGGCGTAGAATATAATCGCTATTGTTTGAACTGCTCACGCTGTACGGTGGGTTGCCAATCATCACCATTACTGGGCAATCGCGCTTGATATGGCTTGCCTCATTGCTCTCTTGGCTAATTGCGGCAGAAAATAGAGTGCCCGTGTCGGCATTGTGCTCTTCAAGGCTGTTGGTGAGGTAAATGCGCAGCCGTCTGTCGCTCTGCTGAGTGAAGCCCGTCTCACGAAGCACCATGTTAAGTTTGAGGTGGGCAATGGTGTAGGAGGCCATCATCAGTTCGAAGCCATTCAGTCGTGGCAACAGATGCTGATCCACATAGCTATCCCATGCGCCCCATTGCCCTTCCATGTTAGCGTGAATCTGATGGATGACAGTGGCGAGGAAGGTGCCTGTACCCGTGGCAGGGTCGAGAATCTGCACACGGTGCATTTGTTTCTTCATGGTTTTGCTCTCACCCTTCTTGCCGGAATACTGGTCATTCATCACTTCATGGTCAATCATAGAATTGTCAGCAAGACCCATCGGCAGGCTAAAGTCACGTTTAAGGATGTCGTCCACAGCGCGTACGATGAAGTCAACCACGGGTTGCGGAGTATAGTAAACGCCGCGTTGGGCTTTGGCTTGTGGGTCGTACTGGCTGAGGAAGTCTTCGTAGAAATGCATCATCGGGTCGGTGCGCTTGGTGGCTTCGCCGAAGTCCTTCATCACCTTCTCCATGTCGGTCGCCCGAAAAGCCTCCACCAAATCGTCCACAATCCATTCGATGCGGCTGTCGATATTAAAGCCCGCAATGTCATTGAAGATTTTCCGCAAGAAAGGGTTGCTTTTGGGAATAAGCGCATTGGCCTCCATCCTCGAGAAATCCTCTGGTGTGGGGTCGTTCAGCCGTGCCGAAAACAAACCGTATGCGATAGTTTGGGCGTAGATGTCAGCAAAAGTCTTGTTGTTAAGGTCGTGGATGAGCAGTTCTTTGAACACCCTCATCTGTTGCGCAAGATCAGTAGTGTCATCAGTATCATTGTCAAGAGCCTTTTCAATAACCTGTGCCAGAAGTCGAGCCTTACTGGCCATCACTTTGGCCAATCGCACAGGGGAGTTAATATGTTGCGGTGTGGCATTCGCCAGACGCGAAATCAGTTCCAAAAACTTGTTGATAGATTCTGGATTCAAGACAATTTTATCGCCTCGAATGTCTGCCAAACGAACAGCATCTACAAACTCACCGCTCTCATACAAATGGAAATCAAGATAGTCAGTGAAGACAATATGGTCAAGTGACGCACGATACCGCTCGAACTGCTCCTTGTGCTCTTTCTTTCCATCAAGGTCAGTGTCTTGCAAATCCTTTGCCTCAATAAAAGCCAACGGCGAATCTCCTTTCAGGATGATGAAGTCAGGAGCACCGCATTCGGAACGGGCGGGTTCGTTGACAACAGTATAATTTTTAGGCAATAGCTCAATCATCAAACTTTGCAAAGCAGGACGATATGCATGTTCACGTGCTACTCCGGTAGCATAACATTTGTTCAGTCCTGCAATATAGGTTTTTAGTGTTTCGTGCATGACGATGGGGTTTTATGATGATTTAATTTCAGTTTGCAAAGATACAATTTTTGTATCTTTGCCGCTTCGATGTAATTCATCAGTATGTTATTCACCAACTACGAACTCTTCTTCATCATCCTGATTTTCGTCCTGCTGTTTGTCTTATGCAAATGGACGTTCAAGAAGAGTTGGCTCTGCAACCTGCTGTTGGTTGGTGGTAATGCCTTGATACTTACCCATATAGTCTCCTGGAAGTCGCTGTTCCTGCTTTCACTGCTGGCCCTGTTGGTCTACGGCGCGGGACTTCTGCTCCGGAAACGCAAATCCGGGTGGGTGCTGGGAATGGCGCTCGCCTTATTGATTCTCGTCTTTTCCGTGCGCAACTACCCCCTCGTCCAGTCGTGGCTCGGTGATTGGTGGGATTCATTGCTCAAAAAGCATTTCTTATCCGTGGAAAAGCTCGGACTTTCCTACATCCTATTCCGCATGATACATTGGTTGGTAGAAAGTTACAAAGGTACGCTCCACACTCGCAACTTCCTGACCTATCTCAACTATCTCTTCTTCTTCCCGACTTTCATGGCCGGTCCCATCGACACACTCAACAATTTCCATTACTGGCTGAATACCACCCATGTGCGTTTCAACCGACGTATGTTGCTGGCCGGCATCGGCAGGATTTTCCTAGGGGCGGTCAAAGCGTTGCTGATAGTACCCCTGATAAAACCATACGCGATGGATTATCAAGTGCTAATGCCGCATTTCGGACCATGGGGCGCGGTGTGCACGGCGGCGTTGCTTTATTCTCTTTACATCTACATTGACTTCTCCGGCTATTGCGATATGGCCATCGGGATGGCCTACATGATGGGCATCCGCACACCTGAAAACTTCGATAATCCTTACTTTTCGACCAATATTTCCGAGTTTTGGAAACGTTGGCACATCACCTTCTCCACTTTCTTGAAAATCTACGTCTTCAAGCCAGTGATAGCGTTGCTGAATTGTTTTCCTATTGCCAAATACAGGATGGTGGTCTCTGTTACGGCTTATCTCGTCACTTTCTTCGTGTGTGGCCTGTGGCACGGCAGCACGCTGAATTTCGTGTTTTGGGGCCTTTGGCATGGGGTAGGGTTGTCGGTGTATAAACTGGCTACCTATAGGAGAAAACCGGCGTACGACACAGTATGGAGCCGCACCGCAGGCATTCTCGCCACGTTCTTGTTTGTGACCATGGGTTGGATTTTCTTTAATTATCCTGTTGATCAATTGTTGAATATCTATAAGCTGTTGTTCTGATGAGAGAGATGTACCGTTTGAGGAATATGGCCCGACTTGGGGTCGTCGCCGCAGTGGCTGTGGCGTTTTGGGTGGCGTTTTCATGGTGCATCCCCTCCTATAAGTCCGTCGGTTGTGCACAGCTCTATACGATCCGTCATCAGGCGTTGCGTGATAATAATCCACTATACACGGATTTGTTGTTGAAAAGCATCAAAGAACATGACGGCTACTTGGTTTTGGGCACTTCTGAAACCAACGAGCTGCCGAAAGGCAACTATTTCGACTTTTTGAATGCCGACACTTCCCTTCACGTTTTCTTCTCTGTTATTGGAGGCGCAGGCCGCACGCCATGCACTTATTTCCCGCTGATTCAGAGTAATGACAACGTGCGCGATCTCAAGCTCATCTTTTTTATTAACCCTTCCTACTGGTGCAACAAATTGGCGAAGAGCAATGCGGACTATTTTCATCGTTACCTCTCCATTACAGAGTATAGGAAAGCAAACCATCCTAAAAATCAGGATGTTGACCATATTTTGAAGGTGAATCTTCGCAATGTGCGTTGGTCGGATCGCATGGTGGAACCGCTTACGGACATGGCGGACAAGATTCGTAGAAAATATCACCAGGATCTTGCTTTTACGTTGGATCCCAACAAATTTTATCGCCTTTTGGTATGGCCGGATACAGCATGGATAAATCGCAAGGCGCGGAATTGCAATCCACCCGACAGCAATGAGCACAACTATTCGTTGAATATTTCCGGTCACTTTAATGTTTATTCCTATATGTTGCGGCCCTACCCCGAGGAGAGCTACCGTTATGATGAATTGCGCACGATGATTCATTTGTGTCGTGAGCGCGGGGTGGACGTGACATTTGTAGTGGGTCCCTATAACCGTCTTGCCTTTGAGCAGATTCATCCGGAAGAACTCGCTAAAATGCAGTTGGTGATAACAAATATTATCAAATTGTTGGAAGAGGAAGGGGCTTCTTATATCGATTGCACGGATTTGTCGGCAGAGTCAAGCACTTTCGACGATTGGCAGCACCCCAACAGTTACGGTGCCTATTTAATCTATCAAAAAATCAGGGATTATGTTTTGGAAAAGGAAAATCGTTAAGATATTGATTGTCATGGCTGTGTTCGTCCTCATGTTGCTGCTCCTCATGGTTCAAAGCGACGGCGACATCTCATGTCTATATACCACGTTTTAACTCCAACTCGTTCCGTTTCTCGAACAAATTGTGCATTGTTCATTCTGCATTCTGCATTATGAATTAAAAAAGTGCGCCGTTTCCGACGCACTTGAAATTCTCTATTAGTATTTGTAGAATCCTTCGCCAGTCTTGCGGCCAAGCAGTCCGGCGCGGACCATCTTGCGCAACAGCGGGTGAGGACGATACTTGGGATCGCCGAACTCTTTGTAGAGCACTTCCATGATGGCGAGGTTGACATCGTTGCCGATGAGGTCAGCCAAAGCGAGCGGACCCATAGGATGGTTGGCACCCAACATCATGCATTTGTCGATGTCCTCGGCAGAGGCGATGCCGTCAGCCAAAATACCGACAGCTTCGTTGATCATCGGGATGAGGATGCGGTTCACCACGAAGCCGGGAGCTTCGTTCACGGGAACCGGGGTCTTGCCGATTTCAGTGGTCAGGTCGACGATGGTCTTAGCCACCTCTTCAGAGGTCAGCTGGCCCTTAATGACTTCCACCAATGCCATTCTGTCGGCGGGGTTGAAGAAGTGGCAGCCGATGAACTGGCTCGGACGGCTCGTGCAAGCGGCAATCTCCGTGATGGACAAAGAGGAGGAGTTGGTGGCGAAAATCGTCTCCGGTTTGCAAATCTTGTCGAGTTCCATGAAGACATCCTTCTTGAGTTGCATATCCTCCACAGCGGCTTCAATCACGAGGTCTGCGTCAGCGAAAGTGGCGTAGTCCGTGGTGGTGGTGATGTTCTTGAGGATGGCGTTCATCGCGTCCTCGGTGATTTTGCCTTTTTCAACGAGTTTGGCGTATGATTTAGAAATGGAACCCATGGCTTTGTCAAGGCTTGCCTGGGTTCTGCTCTTCATGACCACGGGCATTTTGGCGGCGAAAGCCTTCACGATGCCCTTAGCCATAGTTCCAGTACCGATAATGCAAATTTTCATAATAAATGGGGTTTAATTATGGGTAATAAGTGATTATTCGTTGGTGAAATGCGCCTCCTGCTTGGTGAGGAAAGCGGTCATGCCGGCTTTCTGGTCCTTGGTGTCGAAGCATTTGCCGAACATGCGGCTCTCGAAAGCGATGGCTTCGTCGGCGGGAAGGTCGTACTCCTCGTTGATGCACTCCTTGGCGTATCTGACGGCAATAGGGGCGTTCTTGACGATGCGCTTGGCCATCGTCATCGCCTCTTCCATCAGCTGTTCCGGTTCATAGACGGCGTTGACCAGCCCGATGCGGAGCGCCTCATTCGCTTTGATAGCCCGTCCCGTATAAATGAGCTCCTTGGCGACTCCCATGCCGGCAATCTTGGCAAGACGATAGGTGCCGGAGAAACCGGGGATGATGCCCAGGCCGACCTCCGGTTGCCCGAATTTAGCGCGGTTGGAGGCGATGCGGATGTCACAAGCCAAGGCCAGCTCACAGCCGCCACCCAAGGCGAAACCATTCACGGCAGCAATGACAGGGATGGGCAGCGTCTCGATTTTGCGGAAAACGGAGGCTCCGAAAGCACCGAAACGCTCGCCTTCAGCAGCATTCAACGGCTGCATCTCCGAAATGTCGGCGCCTGCCACAAAAGACTTCTCCCCGTCACCGGTGATGATCAATACGCGGATGTCTGGGTCGAGGTTCGTCAGGAAATCGTCCATCTCTTTCAAGATGCTGGAGTTTAGCGCGTTCAAAGATTTGGGCGCGGAGATGGTCAGCGTGCAGACCGACTCGGAAGTGTTTATTTTCAAGAAATTGTAATCCATCTTTTTGAAGTTTTAAGGTGTGGCAAAAATACAAAAAAAAAGTGCCGTTTGGCACTCTTTTTTTTAACGTTTTCTTACTCCGACATTGGTGGTGTTCGTGTCGTCCCTTTTGGTTTCGGTTTTGTTCTCTTTTTTCGTCTTCGTCAGTTGTTTCTTGTATCGATATTCCACATCATACAAGGCTTGCATGTGACGAGGGGACAGGACGGCTTTGAATTTCTTGTAGTAGGTGGTCTCCAAATCCAACAGATTTTTGCGCAGTTGGAATTTCTGGTCGTGGAGGTAGGTGAGCTGTTTGTCGCTCAATTTGTCGATGACCTCCCTGTTCGTGCCAGGGGCTCCCAGTTTTATGCCCTGCTTCTCCAAATTCTTGCGGTAGTTGTCCATGGTTTTCAACTCTTCGTTGAGATACTGCTCGTAAAGAGGCCAGAAGTTCTTGCTTTCGTTGCCGGAGAGCGACAAGTGTTCCTTCATGTAGGTCAGACGCTGCTGCACTTTGTTTTTGGGGTTCTTGTCTTGCGCGTAAAGACTGCTTGTTGCACAAAAGGCCATGACAAGCATCACAATCCATAGTCTTTTCATAATATTCACTTTATAGGTTAGGGTTAATATGCATACTCATAATAGTCCATCATGGCCAGTTCTTCGCTGTAGTAGTCGGTGGCCACCGTTTCGATAATCTCATCTTCTTCGGAAGTGGCGACAACGGTCTGCTGGGCTTGTGCGATGTCAGTGCTTTCTTTGGGGGTGTTGTAGGTGAAAAAGACACCGACGGCAAGGACCAAAACCGCGACGGCAGCAATGGCAGCGGCGAAAATATTTCTTTTCTTCCGTTGTTCCTGGTGGATGTTCTGCATTACCCTCCCAGGCAATTCCTCAAAGTAGTTTACCGGAATCTGATAAGACTCTCTTTTCTCAATGTTCTCTAAATCAATCATGATGTTCTCTAATTACGAATCTATGACTATGGAACCCTTAAAAGGTTAAACGCTCTGAAATATTTTTTTTGATTTTTTCTGCGGCGAAATGGTAGGAGGCCTTGAGGGCGCTCTCGGAGGTGTTGAAAATCTTGGACATCTCTGCGTAAGGGGTTTCGTCGTAGTACCGCATGGTGAATACGGCGCGCTGTTTAGGGGGCAGCTTGATGATCTCCTCCTGCAGGAACTGTTCGATCTGATTAGGAGAGATGGTGTTGAGGTCGGCCTGGCTCACCAACAGGAAATCCGTGTAGGTGTCGTCGTTCAGATTGAGCAGACGCTTTTTCTTCTCAATGTAAGTAAGCGCCTCGTTGATGCAGATTCTGGAGATCCAGGTTTTCAGACTGGACTCGTTTCTGAATCTGTCGAGGTTTTTCCAGATTTTGATGCACACGTTTTGCGTCACGTCATCCGCATCCTCGTGGATGGTGGTGATGCGTCGCGCAGAGTAGTAGATGTGCTTCTGGTACTTCTTCAGCAGCATCTCGAAGGCCTTCTCTTTGGTCTTCTCGTTACTGAACAGCGACAAGATGAATTCGTCAGTGATTTCAGGCATTCTATTGATAGTTTGTTATTTACGGGAAATGGCTTTCTTGCAGGCCTCCATGATGTGCTCTTTGTCGAGACCGAAATGGGCCATGAGCTCGTCGGGAGTGCCGCTTTCGCCGAAATGGTCGTTGACGCCGATCATCTCCACCGGAACAGGCATGTTGCGGCAGAGACATTGGCATACGGAGTCGCCCAGACCGCCGTTAAGGAAGTGCTCTTCTGCGGTGACGGCACAGCCGGTCTTGCGGACGCTGTTCAGAATGGCCTCTTCGTCAAGGGGTTTGATGGTGGCGATGTTGATGACTTCGGCGGAAACGCCCTCTTCGCGCAGAGCGGCGGCAGCCTGGAGAGCAGGGAATACCAGATGGCCGGTGGCGAAAATGCTCACGTCGTTGCCCTCCTCCATGATTTCGGCCTTTCCGATGACGAAAGGCTTGTTCTCCTGTGTGAAGTTCGGGACGGCGGGACGACCGAAGCGCAGATAGACCGGTCCGTTGTATTCGGCAGCGGCGATGGTCGCCATCTTGGTCTGGTTGTAGTCGCAAGGATTGATGACCACCATGTTGGGCAGCATCTTCATCAGTCCGAGGTCCTCCATCATCTGGTGGGTGGCGCCGTCTTCGCCGACGGTGATGCCGGAATGCGATGCAGCGATCTTGACGTTCAGGTTGGAGTAGGCCACGGTCATGCGGATTTGGTCATAGACACGGCCGGACACGAAGCCTGCGAAAGCACTGGCGAAGGGCACTTTGCCGCTCAGGGCAAGACCTGCGGAGATGCCGATCATGTTGGCTTCCGCGATGCCGCACTGGATGAAACGGTCAGGGTAGGCGGCCTTGAAATCGCCCATCTTGACACTGCCCGTGACATCTGCGGTCAGGGCGAAAATGTTATCGTTATGTTGAGCGGCTTCTATCAAGCCGGCTCCGAACCCGGAACGGGTGTCTTTCATCGTGTAATTCTCCATGTTTTCCATTTCAAAAAATTTGCGGCAAAAATACGAAATTTGAGAAAAGAGAGTTATCTTTGCCACATTTATTTGTGGAATATTTTTGATGGTGAAAAAACTACTGTTCCTGCTATGGATACTCTGCTGTGTCGGCCGATTCAGCCTGTCGGCGCAGGAAAGTGCGCCCTGGCGGATCCGGCACCTGACGGCGGATTCCCTCACCATTCGCCTCGACAGCTGCTCCATCATTCCGCAAACTTTCCAGATTCGAGACCTCTCCCGTGCGCAATATCGGCTGGACCCGCTGACCGCCACGCTGCAACTGCTCGACTCCTCTCTCCTCGGTACACGGATTTTCGTGCAATACGAGGTCTTCCCCAAAGACCTCTCCCGTCCCATCTCCCATAAATCCCCCCTCGTGGTGGAACCGAGACGCACCGGTCACCAGATTCTTGAAATCCCCTCGACTTCCCTGCAGGAGGTGCTCAACGACGGCCAACTCTACACCAACGGGGCTATCTCGCGCGGCGTGACGGTGGGCAACAATCAGGACTTGGTGCTCAACTCCACGCTCAACCTCCAAATTTCTGGAAAACTTTCTGAAGATGTGCAAATTATGGCCTCGGTTTCCGATAAGAACATCCCTATTCAACCTGAAGGCAACACCCAAACCCTCAAGGATATCAGCAGCATATTTATATCATTGAAAATAAAAGAGATGGCAACGATAAATGCGGGTGATGTGGTGTGGACAGCCCCGGATGACGGCTTCCTGCGCGTCTCCCGCAATATGCTGGGAATGGGGGCTAAGGTGCTTTCAACCCCTTCTCCGAAAGTCAAGATGTTCAACGAGGCGGGAGGCGGAGTGGCCAAGGGACGGTTCGTGCGCCAGACGCTGACTGTGCAGAATGGTGTACAGGGCCCCTACAAACTCTATGGGGCCGACGGCGAGGTCTCCATCGTCATGGTGGCCGGTTCCGAACGAGTTTATGTGGATGGCCAGCTGATGACGCGCGGCGCGGAAAATGACTATACGGTCGATTACAACACCGCCGAAATCACCTTTACTCCTAAGATGCTGGTTTCCGCTGAAAAGCGCGTCATCGTGGAATTCGAGTACACCAATCGACATTTTGCCAGATATAACTTGTTTACTAATAATGAAATAGAGTTTACAGGTAAGCGACCTCTTAAACTGTTTGTGAAGATTTTTCATGAACAAGACCTCAAGAATCATTCTATCCAACCCGAGCTGACGTTCGAAAACATGCGGTTTCTGTCGGAGTTGGGCGATGCAGGTGCCGTAGCCTATTTTCCATACGCGGATTCTGTGGCCTATAGCCCAGATAGAATCTTTTATGAAAAGAAAGATACTATATGTAACAATAATATATATACTATTTATCAATATTCAACCAATCAGAACGCCACATTGTATAGTCCGGATTTCACCTATATGGGGGCGAACAAGGGGAATTACAAGTTGCTGAGCAGCACGGCGAATGGAAGGGTGTTTCAATGGGTGGCGCCGCTCGAAGGGGTCCCGCAGGGCGATTACGAGGCGGTGTTGATGTTGACAGCCCCGATTTCACAGCAGATGGCCACTGTAGGACTCGATTTTGCGGCCCGGGAAAACACCCGAATCCAGACAGAGGTTGCCTTGTCGCACTATGACAAGAACACTTTTTCCAAAAAAGACCGCAGCGATGATATGGGACTGGCTTACTCGCTGAACGTGACGGATACGGAGAAGTTCACTGCCAAAGATTCGCTGCCTTGGCAGCTGAAGTCGCAGCTTCAGCTACAGTTTGTTCATAAGAACTTCACGCCGTTCGAGTCGTTCCGGGAGGTGGAGTTTGCGCGACAATATAACCTTACGACTGACTATTCCGAGAATCGATCCGAGTGGATGTTGCGAGCGGGAGTGACTTTGGAGAAACCACTGCGTCATCAGTTCCATTATGACCTGAACTTCTTCGACAGGGTAGGGGAGGTCGCGGCGGTGCGCAACACCTTGCAGACGGATGACCGTTGGCAAACCTGGCGGCTCCATACCAACACCAGCTATCTGCTTTCCCGCGATTCTTTGCAGAAAAGCCGATACACGGTTTCGAGGGCTCAACTGAACAAGAAGATGGGGAAAGTTGAATTTAATGTCGACAACTTGCTGGAACATAATATTTTCAAAGACGCACGAAACGATTCTTTACGACTAAACAGTTATGCTTTCAATGAGTTGAACGTCGCAGTACAGAGCGCGGGCGATATGAAACACCAATTCCTCGTGGGATACAAAAACAGAACGGAACTTGCACCCGATGCGGAGAGACTGCACCTGTCGCAGATGATCCACGAAGTGCGGGCGCAGTACCGCTTCGCGCAAATCAAAAACCAGAGTTTCTCACTGAATGCCACCTACCGGAACCAGTCGTTGGCCGATTCCTTGGGGAAACGCGCCCCGGAACACTATTTTGTCGGCAATGTACAATATACGGGACGTTTTTTCCGTAATGCCCTGGTGTTGAACACCTACTATGAGGCAGGAAGCGGCATGGAACTGAAAAAGACCTATAGCTACATCAAGGTGGCGGCAGGACAGGGTACCCATGTCTGGATTGACTATAACGGGAACGGCATTGAAGAATTGGACGAATTCGAGCTGGCGAATTTCCCAGACGAGGCTCAGTATGTGAAAGTCTGGATTGCAGGCACCGACTATGTCAATGTGTGGCAGAACCAGTGGACCCAGAGCGTCCAGCTTCGTCCGGCGGCGGTTTGGTCGAACAGCAAGGGTTTTCGGAAATTTCTCTCAAGGTTTTCTAATGTGTTTACCCTCAATGCCTTGCTGAAACATAAAACCCGCATGTTCGTTCCGTTCGCGCCCGTTCGCGAGGATGAGAACCTTGTCTCGGAGCGGCTGATGCTCTCCAACACCTTCTCTTTCAACAACAGCAGTTCTCCCTTCGCTTTCGACTTTATCGTCCAGAAATCCTCGAATACTCAGCTGCTCTATTATGGTATTGAAACGAATACGGTTGACAATCAAGAACTTGTGCTGAAAAGTACTCCGGTCCAGGTGCTTTATCTCCAAACCTCATTGCTCCATAAGAATACTCGAAACAACTCTTCCTACTTCAAAACGCGGGATTATTTGGTGGAGGTTTTCTCGTTGGGGCAGGAGTTTCGTCTACAGTTCCAAAACCGGGTTACCGCTTCTTTAACCGGTCAGATGGCCTATAAACGCAATCGGATGGGGGAGGAACAATTGCGATGCTATCGGGCGGAACTGTCGGGCTTGTATCGTATGTTAAATCGAGGAACGGTTTCATTAACAATGGATTATGTCTATATGCAAGGGGATGTCGGGGAGAATTCCACCGTCTCTTATTTCATGCTTGACGGGCTGAATTTGGGGCAAAACCTGCTGTGGACGTTGTCCGGCCAGATATCCATCACCTCCTTCCTCCAGTTGGTTGTCCAATACCAAGGACGGGCCGTGCAGCATCACCCGGTCATTCATACTGGCAGTGTGACTTTAAATGCCTTATTTTAGTTAAGCTATTGATTATGACATAGATAAACAGATTTTTATATGTAATCAATTGATATATAGAGATTTGTTGATAAAGTGCGTAGAAATTTCGTTGAAAAATAATATTTAAGGAAATTATTCAAAAAAATATGCTATTTTTGGCGATTCAAAAAATTAGGTATAAAATGTATTATGTAACTTTTTGAACGGGTAGAGCGTATATGATAGGAAATGCTGTTTGTAACAGGTTTGAAAGATTGCGTAATACATTGGCTACCATAGTGTTAATGTATAAAACAATTCAATCTAAAATATGAGGAAACATATACAAAAAGTTGGTCTGTTGGTGCTTCTGGCAATGTCTGCAATGATGTCAGGTTTTGCTCAGGATGACGCACAATTTACCTTTTTTCCGTGGGTGACGTCCTATTACAACGCCGGCGGAATTGGGGAACAGAGTAATACGTTGTGCTTCACGGCGGATTACAACAACAAGTATTTGGGATGGGGAGATCTGTCGTCCACCTCTACGATCAATAATGATTCGGCGTTGCATACGGCCCCTCAGGATTTCCTTTTCAGTGTTGAATCTTATTTACGCAAGTTACACGGTTCTCTCGGTCTTACATTGGTACACGACAGAATCGGTTTTTATAGCAATACCGGGATTAAGTTAGGATACGCTTACAAGTTGCGTGTCGGAGGCGGACATCTCGGTATTGGTGCTCAAGTATCTTTGTACAATCAGACGATTGACAACAGCCATTTGAATCCTACCCAGCAGGGTGACCCGACGTTGGACTTGCTTTCTGAATCCACCTTGGATTTGGATTTCAATTTCGGTGTGATGTACAAAGCGGACCAGTGGTTTTTGGGATTGGGATGGACCCAGATTGTGGCCATGTTCGACAAGAATAATGCTTTGCGTGTCTCCGGCGACGTGGGTCAGAAACGTTCCTCCCATCTTTATCTTCACGGAGGTTACACATGGGTGGTGCCTTTCAATCCGAACTGGGAAATCATGCCGCAAGCCCTTGTGAAAACGGACCTGAAGACCTATCAATGGGAAATCCTCGCTTTGGCACGTTACAATGGTGTCTATTGGGGTGGTATCGGATACCGTTTCCAAGATGCTATTTCCCTGGCTTTCGGTGCACGTCCCTTCTATAATTCATCCAATATTTATCTTAAGGGACTTGACCTCGGTGTTTCCTATGGATTCACCGCTAACTCATTGGGTTATAAGAAACACCGCAGCTTTGGTGATGTGGAGGTCGTAGTACGTTATTGCTTCGACATTTACAAACCTGAAGTCTTCTCCGGATACGGTAACTCACGTTATATTTATAAGAACAGATACTAAAATTAACATATTGACGTTAATAACCATATTTTTGAAATTTAAAATTTGAACAATATGAAACGGGTAATCATTTTTCTATCAGCGGCATTCGTGTTATTGGTGTCGTGTAAAAACGGTGGTGACGGACAACTCGTCGGCGTGCAAGACCGCCCTGAATTCTCCGATCTGGAACCGTATGGAATGGTCTATATCCCTACCGGCCACTATGTGATGGGCGGTGGTGACCAGGACGTTCCCTTCGCTCTGACGCAGCAGTCCCGCAACGTGACGATCGCGGCGGTGTGGATGGACGAGACCGAGATCACTAACAACGAGTACCGTCAGTTCGTGTATTGGGTGCGCGACTCTATCGCCCATACGCTTCTCGGTGACGCGGAAATCACCGACGCGGAGAAGTACGGTCACTACAAAAAGTACGAGAAAGGCGAGAACGAGGGCGAAATCATTGAGCCGAAGTTGATCAACTGGAAGGAGAAGATTCCGTGGGATTCCGAAAACGAGGAAGTCCAGGCTGCTCTTTCTCCTCTGTTCAGCAAGCTTAACACCCGTTTTTATCACTACAGCCAGAACCGTATGAACATTTCCATGCTCAACTATGAGTATTGGTGGATCGATTACCGTAATTATCGCGATCCTAAGAATCCTGACGAGTTCGGCGCTTCCTACAAGGAATTCGACAAAGAAGGCGACGACTTGGGTGGTATCTATGCAAACCGTCCGAGCAGTAAGGGCAATGGTTGGCAACGCTTCATCAAACATGAGGTGGTGAACATCTATCCCGACACCCTGTGCTGGGCCCATGACTTCGTCTATTCTTATAATGAGCCGATGATCCTGAACTACTTCAGCAACCCGCAGTTCGACAATTACCCGGTTGTCGGCGTGAGCTGGCGTCAGGCAAAGGCTTTCTCCAGCTGGAGAACCCAACTTCGTATGTCTTGGCTTGCTGGCAAGGAATATGCTTTCGAGCACGAGTTCCGTTTGCCCACCGAGGCTGAATGGGAATGGGCTGCCCGTGGCGGTAATCCCCTCGGCACCTATCCTTGGGGCGGTCCTTACACGACCAACCGCAATGGCTGCTTCTTGAGCAACTTCAAACCGCAACGCGGTAACTATATCGCTGACGATAACTTCTATCCGGGCATCGTGGCTCACTATCATCCCAATGATTGGGGTTTGTTCGACATGAGCGGCAATGTGGCTGAATGGTGTGAGGATGCTTTCGATGAATCCGCTACCAACTTCACCCACGACATGAACCCGTCATACGTCTATTATGCAACCAAGGACGATTCTCCTGTGAAGAAGAGAAAAGTGATCCGTGGCGGTTCTTGGAAGGATGTCAGCTACTTCACCACCGTCTATGCGAGAACCTACGAATATCAGGATACTTGTAAGTCCTACGTTGGTTTCCGTAACGTGCAGTCCTTCATGGGCCGTCAGAGAGGCGACAACAACAGCAGAAGTGCTTCTCACGTTTATTAAAATTCAGAAAATTAGTTTATTAACATAAAATCATTAACTTAAAAAATTCAAACAAATGAGTAAGATTGATCAATTCGTCAGATCGAAAGTGTACAAAAACACTATGGCCAAGCTGTATGGCTGGGGCGCATCCATTGTCATTGTCGGTGCTTTGTTCAAAATTTTGCACTGGCCGTTGGCAAACATCATGCTGATGGTGGGTATGTTTACCGAAGCTATCATCTTCTTCTTCTCCGCATTCGAACCCCTGCATGTGGAGTATAACTGGGCATTGGTTTATCCCGAACTGGCCACTGGAACTGACATTGAACTGGAAGAGACTGAGAAAAAATCCCGTCGTGAGAAAAAACAACAGGTGAAAAACGATTCTCTTTCCACCACACAAGCTTTGGATAAGATGCTCGAAGAGGCCAAGATCGGTCCCGAACTGATGGAAAGCCTGGCATCCGGTATGCGTAACTTGAGCGACAACGCCCACAAACTGGCTGGTGTTTCCGATGCAGTGGTTTCCACCGACAACTACACCGCCAGCTTGCAGAAAGCTTCTGAATCTGTTCGTAATTTGACTTTGAAATATGACAAGGTGGCCGCTTCCTTGGAAACTGACGGTGGTGTCACCTCTGCTTATATCGAAAGTGTGAAGAAAGCCACGACCGCTGTTGCTGCACTGGCAGTTGCATACGATCAGACGGCTAAGTCCATGGAGCAGACCGGTAGCTTCAAGGCTGAAATGGATAAATTGACCGCTAACATATCTAAATTAAGTAGCGTTTACGGCAACATGCTGGCCGCTATGAAGTAATCAAATCTTCGTTTAGTTCATTAACCTATTTACTAACTAAATTTAATTCATAAGATATGGGTGCAACAAATTGTCCGGAAACCCCGAGACAAAAAATGATTCAGATGATGTACCTGGTGTACACGGCCATGTTGGCATTGAACGTCTCTGCGGAGATTCTGAATGCCTTTGTGGTTGTGGATGACACCCTGGTCACCTCCACCAACATCGCCGCCAACCAGAACTCCAATGATTATCAATGGTTCCTGGGTCAGAAGACGATTCTTGGCGCGAAAGTGGATGAAGCCTACAATAAAGCTCAACTCTTGAAGAAAGAGTCTGACGCTATGGTGAAATATATTGAAAAGATGCGTAACGACCTTATCTTCGCTGTGGATGGTGATTCCCTCACGGACGGAAAGAAAGGTCCTAAGGAGCTGAAAACCGTGGCCACCATTGTGAAAAAGGATAACTTTGATATTCCTACTGATTTTATGATCAACAATGGTCACGCCAAGGAACTGAAAGAACATATCAAAACGTACAAGGCCAACATTTTGAAGCTGGCTAAGAAGGAAGATCAAAAACGCCTTGAAGAGGCCATCGGTCTGAATGTGGACGCTACTTATACGAAAGATATGAACACGGTTTCTTGGGAAGAGCATAACTTCGACCATATCATCGCCGCCGCTTCTGCGACATTGCTCAACAAGATGATCGGTGAGGTGAAAAATGCCGAGTCTGTGATGCTCAACTACCTGAAAGCTTCCATCAGTGCCGACGACTTCAAGTTCGATAACGTCAGTGGTCGTTCCATCCCGAAATCCCAGATGGTGTTCGCTGGCGACTCCTATGAAGCCGACATTATCGTGGCTGCTTACGATAGCAAATCTACCCCTGAGGTCTATTACAAGATGGGTGCTGACACCCTGACCGAAGAAGGTATCGGTGGTGCTACCAAGTTGGAAGGCGAAAACGGTCTTGTGAAACTGAAAATCGGTACCAGTGGTACGGGTGAACAGAAATATGCCGGTTTGATCAAGGTGATCGGCCCTGGCGGTGAGGCTAAATACTATGGATTCAAGGATAAATACACGGTGTTGACACCTTCTGCTACTATCGCAGCCGACAAGATGAACGTGCTGTATGCAGGTATCGCCAACCCTGTGTCCGTGTCCGGTCCTGTGGCTCCCGACAAGCTGAGCGTCTCCTTCCCGGGTTGTAACGCTTCTTCACAAGGAGCTGGTAAGTTCAACGTGAGCGTCCCGACCAGTTTGATCGGTAAGACGGTTCAAGCCACGGTTGCCGCTAAGGTCGGTGAAACTACCAAGACTTTGGGTCAAACCACCTTCCGCGTGAAACGTGTCCCGGATCCGCGTGCCGTATTGGGTGCTAATATCCGCGGCGGTAAGAGAGCGAAAGCCGAGTTGCTTGCCAACCCGATTATTCGCGCCACCATGGGTGATGACTTCGTCTATGACCTGAAATGGTCTGTCAACTCCTTCCGCGTGATCCTTGTGAGCAAGGGTATGGAAGAGCCCGCCATCGTTTGTCAAGGCGGTCAGTTGAGCGACAAGGCCAAGTCTGCCATCCAGAAGGCTTCAGCCAACACGGTCATCTATTTCAGCGACATCAAGGTTTCTTCTGAAGCCGGTTCGCGTACTTTGGACGAATTCTCTGTCCGCGTAAGATAATCAATAAAAAAAACATACAATTATGAAAAAGTTCAAATTAATCGCAATGTTGTTATTGGCCGCCACCTTCGCCTTTGCACAAGAAGACGAGATTGACGGCAGCACGTTGGAGCAACCTATCCGCAAACCCGTGGAGACGGTTTGGGAGCAGATGAACGTCGGTGAATTTGCAGAACCGATTGCCTATCCTCCTGTCAGACAAGCCGACGTGATGTATTATTGGACCATCTGGCGCACTATCGATTTGCGCGAGAAGATCAACCACCCGCTCTACTTCCCGGCGGAAGTGCGCGGTACTTGGAGAAGCCTCGGCCAAACCATTTTCGATGCTATCGATATTGGCAACACGGAGCGTACGGAAGGTGTCCTGCCGGTCTATTCCGACGAGATGTGCACCTATCCCTATTCTCGTGACGAGATCCAGGGCTTGATTTCCAATGTCTCCACCATCGCCGAAATCGATGAGGAAGGTGAGGAAATCGGTACCAAAGAGCTCATCATCCAATTCGAGCCGAAGGAGATTATCTCCTACAACGTCAAAGAGGTGTGGTATTTCGACAAGCAGTATTCCACCTTCAGAGTCCAGATTCTGGAGATTGAACCTATCATCGAATACGAGCGTCCGAACAACAACAACTCTTTCTATGACGATGAGGAGCAAGATGCTGAGGATGTGAAGGCCAATATGATGAAGAAACGTGTCGGTTACATCTATTACAATGAACTTCGTCCTTTCCTGGCCAAACAGGAGGTGTTCAATGTGAAGAATAACGCCGCACGTGTCTCCTTTGATGACCTGATCACCTGGAAGCGCGATTTCTCCAGCTTGATCTACAAGGAGTCCAACGTTTATGACCGCGATATTTCCGATTATATCGCCAATTCCCGCGACCAGCGTATTGAATCTGAGCGTATCACAGACAAGATGCGTACCTTCGAACACGATCTTTGGGAATTCTAATTCAGCAAAACTTTTTCATAATTTGATAAAAGCGGACTGTGAAGTCCGCTTTTTTTTGTTCAAAGAGGTTGAAATGTCCTCTTTTTTGCAGGCTTTATTCTTGTAAAATCATCAATCAACCACTGTTGATAAATATTTTTTTTTCTGGACGATTTTGGATGCATCCATATCAAATATTTTATATCTTTGTACTTAATTTTGAAACGATATAAATCATTCATAATTTGTTGACTAAATTAGTTCTTCATGAAGAGAATTACGGATAAAGCTATTTCCCAGACGCTGAAAACGGTCTTTGGTTTTGACACTTTCAAGGGTGACCAACTGAAGATTATCAAGACATTGTTGAAGGGCAAGGACTGTTTTGTGATCATGCCTACAGGAGGCGGCAAGTCGATGTGCTATCAATTGCCTGCGCTGATGAGTGACGGCACCGCCATCGTCATTTCCCCGCTGATTGCCCTGATGAAGAATCAGGTGGATGCCATCAGAACGTTCGGCACGGACCGCGGCATCGCTCATTTCCTGAATTCCTCGCTCAACAAAGCTGAAATCGCCGAGGTGAAGAAAGACCTTATCTCAGGGAAGACCAAACTGTTGTATGTCGCTCCTGAGTCTTTGACCAAGGAGGAAAATGTGAATTTCTTCCAAGATATCAATATTTCCTTCTACGCGATTGACGAGGCACACTGTATTTCGGAATGGGGTCACGATTTCCGTCCCGAGTACCGCAACATCCGCAAGATTATCCAGCAGATTGGCAAGAATGTGCCGGTGATCGCGTTGACAGCTACGGCCACGCCCAAGGTGCAAAGCGATATTCAGAAGAACCTCGGTATGGAGAAAGCCGAAGTCTTCATTTCCTCATTCAACCGTCCCAACCTTTATTACGAAATCCGTGAAAAGACCAAGGATGTTGACAAAGAGGTGGTGAAGTTCATCAAGAACCATCCGGGAAAATCTGGCATTATCTATTGTTTGAGCCGTAAGAAGGTCGAGGAATTGGCTGTGCTGCTGCAGGAGAACGGTATCCGCGCCCTGCCGTACCATGCCGGTCTGGATTCCAAAACCCGTGTTCAAAACCAGGATGACTTCCTGATGGAAAAGGCCGACGTGATTGTGGCTACCATCGCTTTCGGTATGGGTATTGATAAACCCGATGTGCGTTTTGTCATCCACTATGACATGCCGAAGAGTCTCGAAGGATACTATCAGGAGACGGGTCGTGCCGGTCGTGATGACGGCGAGGGCCTCTGTATAGCTTTCTATGATCAGAAAGACCTCAATAAACTGGAAAAATTCTCTGCCAAGAAGTCTGTTTCTGAGCAGGAAATCGTGAAACAGTTGCTGGCCGAAACCGCTGCGTATGCGGAATCCACCAACTGCCGTAGAAAACATCTGTTGCACTATTTCGGTGAGAATTACACCGATGAAAATTGTCATAATTGCGATAACTGTAATCATCCTAAACCGAAAATGGATGCTACGGAGCAGATTCAACTAATGTTGGAGGTGGTGCAGGCGGTGAAACAACAGTTCAAGGAAGACCAGATTGTCGACATTATCTGCGGCAACAAGACGACCTCCATTCTGAAGTTCCACCACGAAAAACTGAAACAGTTCGGAGAAGGTATGGATTATGACGCGAAATTCTGGTCCAATATCATCCGCGTTTCCATTTTCGACAACCTGATAGCCAAAGACATAGAGAATTACGGTCTCTTGAAGATTACGGACAAAGGTAAGAAATACATGACCAATCCTTATCCGATCATGGCCATCAAGCCGGTGACAGAGGAAGATGAGGATGACGATGAAGCAGTGGACGCAGTGGCCGGCAATGTCGAGGAGGCCTTTGACACGGTGTTGTTCAGCCTGTTGAAAGACCTGCGCAAGACAATCTCCAAGGAGGAGAATTTGCCGCCGTTCATCATCTTCCAGGATCCTTCTTTGGAAGACATGTGTATCCAATACCCGATCACCATGGAGGAAATGACCCGCGTGGTGGGGGTTGGACCTGGTAAAGCCCAGAAATACGGTCGCCGTTTCATCGAACTCATCAAACAATATGTCGAGGAGAACGAGATCGACCGTCCGCAGGATTTCGTGCTGAAAACGGTTGCCAAGAAGTCTGCCAACAAACTCTTTATCATCCAAGGTATTGACCACAAGATCAGCTTTGAGGACATTGCCATCGCCAAGGGTTTGGACATGGACGAGCTGCTCACGGAAATCGAGCACATTGTCGCTTCCGGTGCGAAAATCGACATCTCCTACTATATTGACGAGGAAATTGAGCCCTATCATCAAGAGGACATCATTGATTATTTCGCCAATGCCGACACCGATTCCGCCGAAGAAGCCCTGCGCGTGTTGGGTGAGGACGAGTACACGATGGAAGAGATTCGAATTATGAGGATTAAGTACCTCTCCGATGTGGGAAATTAATAATTGAAAATTGATAATTGATAATGGAAGAAAATTTGGAAGAATTGAAGAATGAGGTTGTGGAGAATGAAGCAACCGCAGTTGATGAAAAAGGTTTCGTATTGGAGAATCATCCGATGGATGTCCTTCAAAAAGAAGAAGTTAAGCCAACATGCGAGAACAAGTGCGGAACGGCACACTGGATTGTTGAGGGCGTGTTGGCAGCTGCTGTGATTGCGTTGTTCATCCTGCATTTCGCGGGCGGCAATAAAAAGTCCCCAGTGGTGCAGAAACCTGTTGAAAAGGGTACTGGCGAAGTGGTGTTTGTCAACATCGACTCCATCAATGCCAATTATGAGCTGGTCAGCATTCTGACGGACAGCATTGATGCCGAGAAGCAGAAACAGGCAGTGGTTTTCCAGAATCGTCAGAAAGCGTTGGAGCAGAAGGCCGCCAATTTCGAGAAGAACTACAATTCTGGTTCCCTGAACCAGCAGCAGATTCAATATGCACAGCAAAGCTTGCAGGAAGAGAGCGCTCGACTTCAGAACGACTATGCTCAAGCCTTGGAATCTCTGGAAACACGTTATCAAGCTGCTCTGCAGCAGATTAATGATTCCTTGCTTGCTGCTGCCAACCGGGTGAACGCTATTTACAATGCCTCCTATATCTTTGCCTATCAAGGTGGTGGCGGCAGTCAGATGCTCTATGGCGATCCTGCTCACGACATCACCGTGGAGGTGTTGGACGAGTTGAACAAGTCTTTCAAGAAGAAAAAATAGTCGTCATTCATGGAAGAAAATCAGAACAAGACGAAGGAATTCGGAACGTGGCATGTGGTGGCGTTGTGTGTGGCCTTTGCCGCTCTCGCGGGGGCAATGGCTTATCTGGCGGTCTCTAATAACACCCAAAAACGCCAGTTACAGGAAGCAGAGCAGGCTTTCTTGGATAGCTTGCATGTGTTCCCGCCGATCGAGTTCGTGGATTCGCTCTACAACCGGGTGGATGTCCAGACTTACGAGGACGAATCCCCGAAGGTGGTGGCATATTACGTGAAGGACAGCTTGGGTAACTCCACCGATGAAATCGCCCATGAAACGCACTTTTACGAGAACCATCAGAAGTATATAGATGGGAACCGTAACGGCGACTATCGCGATGGTTTGTGGTACGCTTACTATCCTGATGGAACGGTCCAGACCAAGGCTGTGTATGTGGATGGCAAGGAAGAAGGCCGTTATACGGTATACTATTCCAATGGAAACGTCCGATACACAGGTCTTTATGAGCATGGAGTGCAAGTTGGCGAGTGGCGTTTTTACAACGAGGATGGTACCCTGGCCCGAACGGAAGAGTTTTAGCTATTGGCTTTTGGCTTTTAGCTTTTAGCTTTTAGCCAATAGCCAACAGCCAATAGCCAATAGCCAATAGCCAATAGCCAATAGCCAATAAAAGAAATACAATATAAAAACAATTAATAATAAAATAAAAGATACTATGGAATTACCATTTGCAGAAGCGTGGAAAATCAAGATGGTGGAACCCATCAAGAAGTCCACAAGAGAACAAAGAGAAAAGTGGCTTTTGGAAGCCCACAATAACATTTTCATGCTGAAGAGCGACTATGTATATATCGACCTTCTGACCGACTCTGGTACGGGTGCTATGAGTGACCGTCAATGGAGCGCGATGATGATGGGCGATGAGAGTTACGGCGGTGCCCGCTCTTTCTATCACATGAAAGATACAATTACCGAACTGACTGGTTTTGATTATGTTATCCCTACACACCAAGGTCGTGCGGCTGAGAACGTGTTGTTCAGCTATTTGGTGAAGCCCGGTATGGTCATCCCCGGCAATGCCCATTTCGACACTACGAAAGGCCATATTGAGAGCCGCAAGGCTTTCGCTGTCGATGTGACCGTTCCTGAGGCTTACGACACCCAGCTGGAAGTTCCGTTCAAAGGTAACGTCAGCTTGGAGAAATTGGAGAAAGTGCTCGTGGAGAACAAAGGCAACGTGCCGTTCATGGTGCTCACCGTGACTAACAATACCGTTGGTGGTCAGCCCGTGAGTATGCAAAATGTTCGCGAGACCTGCGAACTCTGCCACAAATATGGCGTGCCGGTTGTCGTTGACAGTGCCCGTTTCATCGAGAACTGCTACTTCATCAAGACCCGCGAGAAAGGTTACGAGAACAAGACGCTCCGCGAAATCGCTAAGGAGATGTATTCATACGCTGATGCTATGACGATGAGTGCAAAGAAAGACGCTCTCGTCAACATGGGCGGTTTCATCGCTACCAACAAGAAAGAATGGTATGAAGGCGCTAAGTTGTTCTGCATCCCGTTCGAAGGTTTCTTGACTTACGGTGGTATGAATGGTCGTGACATGGACGCTTTGGCCGTCGGTTTGAAGGAAAACATTGAATTCGAGATGGTGGAGACTCGTATCAAACAGGTTCACTATCTTGCTGCAAAGCTTGACGAGTACGGCATTCCTTACCAACGTCCTGCTGGTGGTCACGCTATTTTTGTGGATGCTGACAAGGTGTTGACCAACATCCCGAAGGAAGAGTTCCCGGCTCAGACGCTGACTTGCGAGCTCTATCTCGAAGCTGGTATCCGTGCTTGCGAAATCGGCTATGTGTTGGCTGACCGTGATCCTGTGACCCGCGAGAACCGTTTTGGTGGCAACGACTTCGTGCGCCTGTGCATCCCGCGCCGCGTCTATACGAACAACCACATGGACGTGATCGCCGCCGCTCTCAAGAACGTTTACGACCGTCGCGACACCATCAAACGCGGTCTGGAAATCACTTGGGAGGCTGAACTGATGCGTCACTTCACTTGCCAGTTCAAACGTCTCGGTTAATCCTTGGATACGATGCTGATAGTAGGGAATGTCCTCGTTTCAGAAGAGCTGATTGACAAGTGCTTCTGCTGCGACATTGAGCAATGCAAGGGTGTTTGTTGTGTGGAGGGTGACAGCGGTGCGCCGGTAGCCCCCGATGAAGTGGCTGATTTAGAGGAACATTATCCTGTATTCCAAAAATATATGACCGAAGAAGGTGTCGCCGTCGTCGAAAACGGCGGCACCTTTGTTTTCAATGGCGGCGACTCGTTCGACACGCCCTTGATGGAGAGCAATGACGCCTGTGCGTTTGCCTACTTTGAGGATGGAGTGGCCAAGTGTGCCATCGAAAAATGTTTCCGCAAAGGCGAGATTCCTTTTCGGAAGCCTATTTCCTGCTACCTGTATCCTATCAGGGTCAGCAGGGTGGGGGATTACGATGCCCTGAACTATGACCATTGGTCGATTTGCAAAACGGCCGTGGAGAACGGCAACCGTCTGAAATTACCCGTCTATCAGTTCTTGAAAGGACCGCTTATCGACAAGTATGGCGAGGAGTGGTATGCCGAATTGGAGGAGATGGTTCGGTTGAGGAATGAGCAGTCTCCGAATTTGTAGAGACGATGTGCACATCGTCTCTACAGGGGAAATTTCGATGTCCATGTATATCCATATTTTTGTATTTTTGCAGTTTGAAATAAAATAGAAATAGAATATGAAATTCATCGTATCAAGCGACTTGTTATATCGCAACTTAAGTGCCATCAGCGGCGTGATGGGAACGAACAGCACGATGCCCATCTTAGACAATTTTTTAGTGACTATTGAAGGTAACCAACTGAAACTCACGGCTTCGGATCTGGAGTCTACGATGACATCCGTTGTTGAGCTGGACAATGTGGAGGGCGAAGGCTCTGTTGCAGTGCCGGCCAAGATTCTGCTTGAGACGTTGAAATTGATGCCAGACATGCCGCTTGTGTTTGCCATCGATACGGAGAACAACATCCTGAAATTCTCTTCCGCCAACGGTGAGTACGGTGCTCCCTGCTTCCCGAGCGACGAATACCCGACGGTGAAACCGATTGCTGATCCCAAGAGCTTCGATATTCGTGCTTTTGTGCTCCAACGTGCCATCAGCAAGACGATTTTTGCTACCGGTAATGACGAGTTACGCCCGAACATGATGGGCGTGCTTTGCGAGCTGTCCTCCGATTGTGTCACGTTTGTGGCTACGGATGCGCACAAGTTGGTCCGTTATCGCAATTCAGAGGTGAAGACGGATGAGTTTTCCTCTTTTATCCTGCCGAAAAAGCCGATTGCACATTTGAAGAATATCTTGTCCAACCATTCGGACATTGTGCATGTTGAATATTCCGAAGATACGCACCATATCCGTTTTGCTTTCGGCAACTTTGAGCTCTATTCCTCGTTGAAGGAAGGCAAATATCCGAATTACGAGGCTGTCATACCGAAAGAAAATCCGAATGTGCTGACCATCGGTCGTGATGAGTTCCTGAAATCCATCCGCCGTTTGGGCAACTACTCCAGCCAATCCACCTTCCAGGTGCGCCTCTCCTTGACGGAAACGGGTCTGAACCTGACGGCTGAGGATATGGATTTCTCCTACAAGGGAGCCGAGAATATCACTTGCGAGTATCAGGGCGAACCCATGGAAATCGGTTTCAACTCCCGCTTTTTGCGCGAGATGATCGAAAATTTGGATGCCGACACCATCCAGATGTCCTTCTCCAAGCCGCAGCGTGCCGCGTTGATCGCCCCCACGCAGCAGCATGACGAGAATGAGGATGTGCTGATGCTGATTATGCCGGTGATGTTGAATTATTAGGCAACAGGCAAAAGGCAACAGGCAACAGGCAACAGGCAATAGGCAATAGTTGCCTGCGAATCGCAAACCGTAAATCGCAAATCGCAAATAAAAGGAAAACCGAGTTGTCGCGGCCGCGAGGCTGAGGAAAGTCCGGGCAACACAGAGCGCCATACTTCCTAACGGGAAGGCACGCGAGAGCGTGACAGAGAGTGCCACAGAAACGATACCGCCCGTTTGCGGGTAAGGGTGAAAACGTGAGGTAAGAGCTCACGCCGCCGTCAGTGATGCCGGCGGGGGTAAACCTTATGGGTTGAAAGACCAAATAAACCGGGGCTTGAGGGCTGCTCGTCCGACCCGGAGGGTAGGTTGATAGAGACATGCGGCGACGTATGCCCAAGATAAATGACAACATAGAACAGAACCCGGCTTACGGGTTTTCCTTTTTTTTACCACCTGGGTTTGAAGGCGTTCTCGATGTGTTTGATTTCCTGAATTTTGGGACTGTTGATGACCGAGATGATGTCAAACCGAATCTCTTTCGTCACACCTTTGAACTTTGCATAGCGTATAGCGGCGCGAATGAGGTGCCACTGTTTCTGTCGGTCCACGAACATTTCTGGGCTGCCGAAAGCTGTGCTTTTCCGCGTTTTTACCTCTACCATAACGAGGAAGTCGTCATTTTCCGCGATGATGTCCACCTCTAGGTGACCACATCGCCAATTGCGTTCCAAAATCCTGTAACCTTTTTGTAATAAGAGGTTTACAGCCATGTCTTCGCCTTTCAATCCTTGAAGTTGTTTTTCCGTTTTCATCGTATATTTTGTTTTTAAATGTGCGGCAAAGATACACTATTTCCAGATCTATCAGATATGGTTTGGTAAACTTTTTTTTAGTTCCTTGCGAAAATCAAGAAGAAAAATTTACAATTAAAGATGCGAATTGTTAAGATGAATTTGTAATTGTTTGGTATTCAGAGAGAAAAATATTTTGCAAAACTCTTGACAAACGCATTTTCAGGTTGTATATTTGCAGTATGAACAATGGGCAGGGCGTAGGCTCTGAACCGTGTAAAACGAAATAGTATGAAAGAAGATTTTTTGCACTACGTGTGGCAACATCGCCACTATGATTTTCTACAAGCGAAAACGACCCGAGGACAGCCGATTGAAGTACTTTTCCCGGGCTACCACAACCATGACGCAGGACCGGATTTCCTGCAGGCGGTTGTTACGATTGACGGTGTGCGTTGGATCGGCAGCGTGGAGATCCACTGTCGCAGTTCGGATTGGATGCGGCATCGGCATCAATATGATGACAAGTACAAGTCGGTGATCCTGCATGTGGTCTATGAGCACGATATGGAGATATTCTTGTCGGGTCAGGAGGTTGTGCCTACGATGGAGTTGCGGGACAAGATCCCTCGAGAGATGTATGATCGATATGAAAGATTGGTTTCCCGACAGGATCGGTTGCTCTGTCGCTGGTGTTTGGCGGATATGGACTCGTTGACAGTCCAGAATCAGCTGTCGAAGGTGCTGGTGGAACGTATGACGGAACGTCAGCACCGCTATCTGGCTATGCTGGAAAGCTGTCAAAAGGACTGGAAAGAGCTGATTTATCGCGTTCTAGCCATCGGGTTCGGATGCAAGAAGAATGCCATGGCTTTCGAACTGATGGCGCAGAGTTTGCCGTATCGGATCGTCAGGGCACACCATTCTTCACAGGTGCAGATCTATGCGCTCCTGTTTGGACAGTCTGGGATGCTGGATGGTGCGGAAGGGGACGACTATGTCGAAAAGTTGCGCTATGAGTACGATTATCTGCGTTACAAGTACGCTTTGTCACCGATTGGGGCTCATCAGTGGAATTGGCTACGATTACGGCCGCAGAACTTTCCTTCGCTTCGGCTGGCTCAATTCGCCCAGCTGTTGTACGAGACAGGAGATTTGCAGTGCGAACGTGTGTTGCAGGCACCCTTCCCGCAACTTCGGCAATGGCTCTCGGTAGTGCCGGACGCTTATTGGGAAACGCATTACCAACTGGGAAAACCTACGGTAGAGCATGCTTCCGGAGTAGGGGCGTCCACAGCAGATCTATTGATTATCAATACGATTGTGCCGTTACGGTTCTGTTATGCGCGTTTTTTCGGGGATGATGCGATGCAGGAGGATGCGTTGGCATTGTTGGAGCGCGTGGGCTACGAGGACAATATTCTCACCCGGGTTTTCAAGGAAAGCTGTTTCCCCTGCAGAAGCGCATACGATTCACAGGCGCAGATAGAACTGTTGGAGCACTATTGCGAACAGAAACGGTGTTTGGACTGCAGCATTGGGGAAAAAATCGTGCGTCTGTAGGGCGAATGATTTCGCTGCTACAGACGCACGGAAGATCCCTTAAGAGGGAATCGTATAATAAAGGATATTATTCGTTAGGTGTGCTGTTCATCGCTTGGTTGAACTGATCTTTGACGGCGTTGATATTGTCATTTATCGCTTTTTCGAGCTTGTTGACACCGATAACCGCGAAGATGTAGCCAAGACCGATAAGAACAAGACCAAGACCGAACAGCCAGGTGAGGGTGATGCCGGAAGCGTCCAGATGATAGAGACCGAGAACGCCCAGCACGGCACCGGCGATACCGAGGATCATGAGAACCCACCAGTATTGGAAGCCGTATTTCTTGTAGTCAAAGCTTTGAACGAACTGCATGATGCCTTCGAACATGATCCAAATAGCGAAGATGATGGGCAGTGACAAAGTTACCGCCATGGGGTTGCAGAGGAAAAAGATACCGATGAAGATCATCAGCAGGGCAGACAGCATACGTGTGCCGCTGTTAGGCAGGAATTTCTGCGTGCGCAGGGTGAAAATGAAGCGAGAAATACCCGCTGCAAGCGTGAAACATCCGAGAAGTATCGCCATGGAGAAGAGGGTGGCGGGAGGGTTCACGAAACACATGACACCGGTTGCGATGAGCAGAATGCCGGTAATGCATAACCAAATTTTTGTACTTTTTTCCATAAGATTGATTTTTTTAATGAATGGGCAAAAGTATATAAAATAATAATATGATATATTCCTTTGGTGTTTTTTTCAGACGAGGAAAAAGTCGGGTTAATTTTTTGCGACCTTCCTGACGGCAACGGTTTTCCCATCTGCCACGGCCTTGACGAAATAGACTCCGTTGGCCAAATCCGAAATGTCGATTACCGTCCGTTGTAGAGACGATGTACATATCGTCTCTACGGTGCGGATCAATTTACCGTAGATGTCCACGACCTGCCATTCCACCTTGCCCCATTCGTCATTCCTCATCGTATATTCTACATTGACGATGCCGTTCGTCGGGTTCGGATAGACATAGAAGTTGAAACCATCGTGGTCGTCAAGGCCGACGGTGATGGTCAGATGCAATGTGACCACGGAATCGCAGCCGTGGATGGTCTGGAGATGCTGGGTGTAATCGCCGGAGGCACAGTAATCAATACCATTCCAAGTGTAGCAGGGTTCTTCGGTGACGATGGTGAACTCGGAGGATGCCGCTTGGTTGACGGTCAGGTGCAGCGTTACCACGGAGTCGCAACCTGAAGCATTGGCAAATGTTTGCGTATAATCGCCGCTCAGGGTGTAGGTTTCGCCATTCCAAACATAGCTGTCGCACGCCTCATCTGTGTAATCTGTGTGATCTGTGTTCGATACCGTTAGGTGGAGCGTCACAATGCTATCGCAGCCGCTGGAATTGGTGAGTGTTATCGTGTAGTCGCCCGCCTCCGTGAGCTGCTGGCCGTGGAAATGGTAGCTGCTACCGTCACAAATGGAGACATCCAGAGTCCCGTAAGTGGTTGCCCCTGTGGTCAAGGTCAGGATGACGGTGGAGTCGCAGCCGAACACGGTCGGAAGGACTTGCGTATAAGTTCCGGCTTCATAAAGCATTTCGCCGAAGAAATCGTAACCCTCTCCGTTACAGAGATTCGCGTTGATGAACGAGGTGAAGTTCTGTTTCAGTTCCAGTTGCAAGGTGACGGTGGAGTCGCAGCCATGGACGGTCTGTCCGACGTGGGTGTATGTCCCCGGACCGTACAGCTCCTGTCCGAAGAAGGAGTAGAAGCTGCCGTTGCAGAAATGGTCATGGATGACTGTGTCAGCATCGTGGTAAAGGGTCAGGTACAGGGTGGCGACGCTGTCGCAGCCCACCGCATTGGTGAAAGTTTGGGTGTAGACACCGGATTCCGTATAGGTGGTCCCGTTCCATTCGTAGCTGTTGCACGCTTCCTGAACCATTTCGGAGAAGGTGGAACTGTTCACGGTCAGATGCATCGTTACCACGCTGTCGCAGCCAGTCGCATCGGTGAGCGTTTGGGTGTATGTGCCGGATTGAGCGTATACCATGTCATTCCACACCATGCTGTCGCAGACGACCGTGTCGAAGGCCGTGTGTTGGATGAGGCTTACGAACAGTTGGAGCGTGAGCACCGTGTCGTTAGCATCGGGATGGCAGTCGCAGTTGCGGGTGAAGCTGTTCTCGCCGACGTTGAGCTGAGCGATGCTGAACCCGTGTCCGTTGTAAGTGGTTTGTTCCAGCGAGTCGGATTCAACGCAGAAGGTCTCCTGGATGGTATCATAGTCAATGACACCGAACTCGTAGCAGCCACGGTCAATCGTGCACCGTTTTACACGGCGTTCCCCGTCAAGGTCTGTGGCATTCGCTGTCAGGGACAGGCCTGTGGTGTCGCCGCTGTTGATGGCGGGCGAGCCGGGCAGGAGTCGGAAGTCGTACAGCAGCGGGTTTTGTATCGAATCAACGCCCATCACAGTGGTGGGGTTGACGAACATCGGGTCGCAGTAGTAGATGTTGCCGAGGGAGTCGGGGGTGCAGTCGGTGGCCAAGGTGGAGTCGGGATGATGGAACAGGGTGTTGGTGAATTGCAAGAAATAATTAGGGTGAAATATTGTGCCACCAGCGTTAATACCATTAATTGTGTGTTCCCAATTTCCAATAATTATACTGTTCTGAAAACGGACGTATGCAGTGTCGGGAGTAGCATGGTATTGTCCCATTTCGTGCCACAGCTCAGGTTCGTTAAATATGCAGAATGTTTCCATGTTATTCACAAAGGTGCAATTGGAAAAGGAGGTTCGTGACCCTTGTGCTGATTTTGCTGTGTTAAACACGGCATTCTGATTGTTGGCGAACAAAGAGTTTTGCACAAGGAGTTCTCCTGATTGAATCGCAATAATGCCTTCTTGCCCAATGCCTCGCAATCGTTGATGGTTAGTGAACACACATCTATCCATGGTCAGTTTGCCGGATTCCACACACGCCGCAATGCCACCTCCGCCATAATTATTATCAAACCGGCACTCCTCTACAGTTACACTCCCACTTCCCACATACACACAACCATCAATTCCTGAATGATTATATTCTACGGAAAGCATGCCACCTTGTCCCGGACTAAAAACCCCGGCACCGATATTTTCAGAAAAATCACACTTTTTTATCGTGGCAATACCATTCACATGAACGCATCCTCCTTCGGTTTCCCTGTTTTGACTATTCTTTCGGAATTGACAATTCTCAATGTCCGCTACGCCAGAAACCAGTATATGGCTTGCAACACCAATACTAAAATGAGGAAAGCTCCCTTGAAGAAAGTTAACCTCAGGATTCACCCTCAGACTTTGGTTTGAATCTACAATACAATTAAACAACTTAAGAACCCCATTTGAGGATATTGTTGATATTCCCTTGAACGCCCAGTTGTTTGATAAGACACTGTTGCTTATGGTCAACCATTGCTCATTCCGGATAGCCCCAATATTTTCTTGTGTAGCCTTGTTGTATGCCACGTATGAGGAGTCAATGGTCATATTGCCAATATTATAGAGTGCACCATCCCAGGGAGCTTGATTGTTTGTCACCGTGCAATGACGGAGATAGGATACTCCTGAAGCGTTGTTGATGAAGGCGGCGGCACCAATGTACGAATTCCAATAGTCACAATAGGATTCATTGGAATCCAAAGCGCAGAAATTTCCCGAAAACATACCATTATTAACGATTGCACCTCCAAAATGATGGTGAATACGACAATGATTGGCAGAAACAGCAGAGGACAAGTTTATACGTAGAGCAGATCCTTCGTGAGAATTGTTATACCCCTCCGAAATGGTTATATTGTCTAGCAAGATGGCATGGTCAGGGGAATTTTGATTATGGGTGTTGAAAATGATACGTGTGTTATTCTCCATAATAGAATCGTTTTGCAAATTGCCCGAAAACACCGTTTGGGCATTGCTTGTGTCACGTTGATGAATTGCAGTTTCTGTACCCTCAAAACCGCCGTACAAGGCAACTCCGCCATTCAACATCAAAGATTTGTTCGCATCATAGTCGGAACAGGCATAGTAAGTGCCCGATTGGATCCAGAATTCCGTACCAGCGGCGGCGTTCTGCAGCGCATCAGCCAACTTAGTGCTGCCATTGGCGGTGGCGGTCTGGCCGTCTAAAGCGTTTGCCCAAGAACTGCCATCTTTCAACCCCGATCCAGTCACACTGACATAAACCACCGACTTCGTTATCAGGCGTAGTACCACTAAACTGTCGGCTTCTCCCACATTCCAACGGTGTTCATACCAACCGGCATTGGTGAGTATCGTGTCATAGAATGTATAGTTTTCTCCTTCATAAATATAAGCTTCCATATTTCGGCACAGCACTTCGTCTTTATACGTGCTCTCCAAAGCTCCGATATCTGCTCTTCCGTTTTGCACACGTTGCAGCCCCGACAAATCGGTATGTATGTTATACGAATCGGGGAACCCAGAACCTGTGTTCACGCATACGGATGAGGAATCTATATGCCAGTCTCCCCAACTGGATACAACACCTACGCTATCTGTGGGGTTAATGAAATGAGGTCCTGAAGCCTCCATATTGCCGGATGTCAGTGTAATGTTGCCCTCACCCTCTACGATTTGGTTTTCTATGGCACAATGTTGTGTTTGCGTATTGTTTTTCGCCATAGAGGAGGTGAAACAGAGATTTTGCAAGGCATTTCCCCAAACAATGCTGTTCCACAACAGATTGGAATCTTGGACAGCGGTTCCTGAGAAGCGAATGCCGTAGCCATTGTTTTTCACCACTGTGCAATGAAGCAGTTGAGAGCTTTCGGCAGCAATACCTGTGCCATTGTTGTTCTCTACCATCAGCTGTTTCAACGTATCTCGTACAGCTATCACCACAGCATTTTCGCCTGTTGCGGTATTGTTCACCACACGGCATTTGGATAGGGTAGTGTTGGCCATCAGATAAGCACCTGCTCCCTCATCTGCTTGCCCGCGAGTAAGGGTAAAGCCATCCACATAGGCCGAATTATCCAAATCACAGGTCTGGTACAGCACACGGTTTTGTTGTTGTCCGTCCAAAATCGTGGCATTTGTCAAAGTATTCCGCAAATCAACATTATAATCCGCAGGTTCATTTCCGACGAAGCTACCAACCAAACGCAGATTGTCTTTTACATAAAACGGTTGATTGGGGGTTGGATAGGTGCCTTGTGCTACCCACACGCGAGTCTCCGGACCATATATCCAAGCCGTTTCTAAAGCCACGTCCAAATCTGCCATGGCATTTGTCCATGAGCTGCCGTTACCGTTACCGTCTGTTTTGACATAAATAATTTTCCCCTCTTCATACGGATGGACGTACGGTGATTCGTAGGCACCGATATCAGGGATGCCCTGCTGGATGCGGGCGTTGCCGTCCAAATCAACGGTGGGATAATTGTCATAGGTGGTGATGCCGCGGTTCACGCACACAGAGGTCGGAAGCAAGTGCCAATCGCCACCGTTGTACTCTTTCCCTATGCCAGAGGTTGGATTAACGAAACCAACGTTGAATCCGTTTGTGTCATTTGATGATGCCAAGGCAATGTTGTTATAAGAAGAACGGATGTAATCCCCCTCCACAGCGCAATGAATCAGCTCGTATGAAGAAAAATTGGAGTATTTACTTATGGATGCACCACCGTTCCCGCTAATAATGGTGTTTCGAAAGGTGGTTTTTAACCCAGAGACGACCCCATTCCCCACGTTATTTACAATTGTGTTATGTGAGGACGAGAAGGATCCGTCGTAAAGTCCAGAGCCGTCATTGTTGGCTATCAGACAATGGTGAATGTTTCCCCCCAAGTCATACACACCATGGCCTCCATTATTCGTTATGAACGAATAGGATATATTTGAAATTCTGGTACATCCTAAACCGGTTCCTCCATTATACGAAATAGTTGTATGGGAAAGATTCAAGTTTGTAGGATAGTCGCCTCCTATCCCATTCCCTCCGTTGTGACATATCAGACAGGAGTCTATATCGATGTAGGAAATACCATAATAGCCAATAGTGGCTACATGTATTCCATCGACGATGCAATCCGAAATAGTACAATGTTTGAGACCAGAGTGTGATTTTAATTTACATCCGTTTGTTCCTCTTTGAAGGTGGAAGCCATTCCATGCAGAATGTTCCCCAATATACAGAACTGTACTATACAACATACCGTCCAATACGGTCTTGTTTTGTTCTAAATCCCGGAGGGAAAGATTGTAGTTGGCAGGCTCATTACCTGCAAAGCCGCCAAACACGTTCACACCATTTCGCCCTATGAAAGAGCAAATTACATTATCCTGTACTTGGGACGTTCCGTAATAAGTGCCTTTAGCTACCCAAATAACAGGCTTTTCTGTCATGGTGCCCGCTGCTTCTAAGGCACGGTTCAGCCATGGTGTGGCGTTCGCCCAGGAAGAACCGTTTCGAAGGCCTGCCCCCTCCTGTGTCACATAGATGATGCCGTTGCTGTCAGGTACGATGGCGATATTGGTGTCGGGTTGCTCATAAAAACTATTCACACATTCCACCGTGTAATGGAACTCTGGCGATGAACCCGCCGAGAAGTCAAATATAAAAGTCGCAGAACGATAAGGGGTTACGAACGTCAAGCTATCAGAGGAAAGCAACAAACCATTTTCGGGGGTTCCCGCATAAACTTCTATATGGGCATTTGAATCAGGAATTGCATATCCCGAAATCTTCAGCATTTTTGTGGTATCACTTTGGTGAATCGTCAGGGTGGTTTGTCCACCATAAGTGTAGAACGAATCGTTGGAAATGCTCATCATGCAGGCTGTGTCCACATATTGTCCGCTACAGGAATGGTTATGTAACACCCAATTGCTGCCTATGGTTGTATGGGCGATAACCGGAATGCCACCACCAATCGCATTGAAACATTGCACCGTATAGATGTAAGTACCGTCTTCCGTCACGTTGTCGGAAAAAGTCATCGACTCACCTGGCAATGCATTGGTGAATGTGTGAATCAATTCCTCATTGCGACGAATTTCCACCTTCGAAAGAGCATTCAACGTGTCTCCTTTTACCGAAGTGATGGGGTTGGTCCAGCTCAAATCCACCACATTGTTCTGCACTGAATGGGAGAACGCCATAGCCGAGTCAGGCATATCGTAACCGCAACCATTATACCACAGGAAATATTCCGGCAGATTTTCAGGCCCTTGAAAAATAAGACTGTCGTTTTCATCGTATATGGAGAATGTTCCCCAAGGATTACTACTCCAAACAGGATGCATGTTGTGGTATTCGACACTTACCCATCCTTTGGGCAGATAAAAATAGGTTGTTACAGTCCCGTAGTTATCATGAGCAAATCGAAGTACATCTTGGTTCAAGCCGACAGCACCGACCGAATAGGGATTCTTCCCCAAAGCCAAATAACCTCCTCTCCATCCTCCACTCCAAGTCGAGGTCATGACCAGTCTGTACTGGCAGCTGTCCACGGTCGTTGGGTCATCTTCAGGCAATTGTGCCATTGCGATGTTGGCGAGAAAAATAAATAAACCAGTCAGAAAATAGGACCAATGTTTGGATCGGGGGATAATTTGTTTCATATTCCTTGCCCTGAATCCGTGCCGGGCGCAACTGTTTGTATAATTATGAATGATGAATTATGAATGATGAATGATGAATTATGATTCTTCCGTCAACGTCTCCAAAAACGCTTTTAGATCCGCGATTTCGGTTGGAGTGAGTCGCACACCGCCGTCGTTGACGTGGTGCATCAGAGGGCTGATATAGGGCGAATTCTGCACATCTGAGTTGTAGAACTCCAACACCTCGTCCAAGGTTTGGAAGCGGCCGTCGTGCATGTAAGGCGCGGACTTGGTGACATTGCGCAGCGAGGGGGCACGGTAGGCACCGCGGTCTCGTGGGGCGCCCGTGACTGAGGAACGGTCGTGCGCGTCCGTGGGTTGCGCGTCCAACCCGTTGTTGTAGAAGAGGTTCGTGGTGAACAGCGGACTGCCGGCGCTGCCGTGACAGTGGAAGCAGTCGGCGCCCTCTTCGGTGGTGAAGAGCACGTAGCCGTGCAGCTCCTGCGGAGTGAGTTGCTCCAGTCCCTGCAGGTATCGGTCGAATTTGGACTGGCAGGAGATCAACGAGCGTACGTATTGCGCGATAGCCTTCTGGATGCGCTCCATCGTGATCTCTTCCGTGCCAAAAGCTTTCTTGAACAATGGGGGATATTTGCTGTCGGACTTGATGGCGGCCACGGCACTCGCCTCCGTTCCGCACATCTCGTCGTCGGCGATGATGGCCATGCGCACGATGTCTTCGATAGTGCGCATTTCTGGATTGGGGTTGTCATTGGAAATCAGACCGTTCCAGAGATAACCTTCGTGATTGAAGACGAGGTTCATGAGCGGCATCACGTTGTGGATGGTCGCTTTGCCAGTGGTGCGGCCCTTTGGCTTGCCGTCAGGGAAACGCGGGTTGTCGGTGCCAATGTCGAAATTGCACTCCCGTCGGTGGCAGGTGGCGCACGACATCAATGAGTCGGGCTCATTGCCCGTGTAGCCGCATAGGTGCGGATCGTGGAAGAGCAAACGCCCAAGTTCCACGCCCTCCACCGTTAACGGGTTGTCGGCAGGGATGTTCAACGCTGTCGGGAACCCTTTGGGAATCTGTAGATTGTATGGGGTAGGCGGATCCACGCGGTCGCGGCACGCGGCGCAAAGAATCACGAGCACAATAGCGACAATATAATTCCTAATATCGAACACCATAAATCGTAAACCGTAAACCGCATTATTCCTCATCGAAGAGACCCAATTGCAGCCCCGCACCTTCATTGTCACCGGAAATGTCCGTCTTGTCAGCAGTGATGGTGTCGAAGATGTCTTTGGCGATTTCCTCGTCCACGGAGGTGACGGGTTCAACGTCTTCGGGAATTTCTTCCTCAACAGGCTCCTCTTCGGGCTCTTCGTATGGCAGCGGTTCGGTGAATTTCACGGACTTGATGTCATTGAAGCTGAGACGCTTGCCCTTGGCGCGGGCAGTGGAGAGGTCGACTAATTCGGCGCAGGAGAGCACTTCTCTGCTGTCGCTGTCGGCCTTCTTCTCGCGGTAGGTGACCTCGATCTGAGGCAGATAGTCGATGGAGTAGGCGACCAACTTGGCCGTGCCGTCGGTGGGGTAGAAATCGACTTTCTTCATCAGCACATCAGGTTGGAAGCGTTTGATGAAGTACTTCTTGTCTTTCTTGAGTTGATAGACGGCAGTGATGATCATCGAAGGTTTCCACTTGCGGATGATGTCCAAGTCGTCTTCGAAGTGGAGGGTGGTTTCGTATCCTGTGATACGGTAATTGCCTGATTTATAGACGGTGATGATTTTGTCATCTTCGTGGAAGGAACCCACCAGCTCGCCGCGGCCATCGGTGTTGAGGCGCATCACGGCGGATTCGAAGTAGACATCTATGGCGCTGAGCGTGGAGATGCCCTTCTGTGCCAGCGTGATGCTGGCAATGGGGTAGCGGGTGACGATGTTGCCCAGCGCAGCACGGTTCTTCACGGCCAGTGTGCCGAAATCGAAGTCGAATTCGCGCTTCTTGAGTTTGGGCTTGGGTTTGAGTTTCACGCGCACCACTTCCGCCTCACCGTTGGGGTTGGAGGTGAAATAGAGCACCTTGGCGTTGGCGTTGCCCTTCACGAGGTCGTATTTTTTGTCGCGGGTGACACCGCCCACGTTGAAACGTTTCGCATAGACGGGACCGTTAACGCCAGCGGAGTAGATCATGTTGTAGATCTGACGGTCGTCGTTGCGGCGGAACACCTCCACATGGATGATGTGCTTGCCAACAAAGTGCTTGTCGGCCACCTTGCTGATGGAACACTCCCCGTTCTCGTGGAAGACGATGATGTCGTCCAAATCGGAGCAGAGACATGCGAATTCCACGTCGTCGTCTTTCTTGAGGTTGGTGCCGATGAAGCCTTCCTTCTTGTTGACGTACAGTTTTTGGTTAGCCACTGCCACGGTGACCGCGTTGATATTGTCAAAACTCTTGATTTCTGTAAGACGCTTGTAGTCAGAACCGTATTTCTTCTTGAGCTGCAGGAAGTAGTTGATGGCGAAATCCACCAGATGGTCGAGATGGTTCTGCACTTCGTCCATGTTGAGTTCGATTTCGGCGATTTTCTCTTCCGCCGCTTTGATGTCGAACTTGGAAATCTTGCGGACGGGCTTTTCGCAAAGTGCGAGCACATCGTCGCGGGTGATCTCTTGGCGGAACAGCTTTCTGTAGGGGTCGAAAGCCCGCTCAATGCGGTCGATCTGCACGTCCCAGGAGTCCGCATCTTTCTCCAATTCCTTATATATGCGCTTTTCAAAGAAGATTTTCTCCAAGGAGATCTTGTGCCATTGCTGTCTTAATTCATCCAGCTCGATTTCCAGCTCTTTGCGCAGCAGATTGAGGGTGTTCTCGGTGTTGATGCGCAGGATGTCCTTGACATTGGTGAAGACGGGCTTACCGTTCCAGATGACGCAGGCGTTGGTGGAGTAGGTGATTTCGCAGTCGGTGAAGGCGTAAAGAGCGTCAATGGTCTGGTCGGGGGAAACCCCGGGCTGCAGGTGGAGGTAAATCTCGGCTTGCGCTGCCGTGTTGTCATCTATTTTCTTGATTTTCAGTTTACCGTTGTCAATCGCCTTGGTGATGGAGTTGGTAGATTCGGATATGAGGTCTTCGGTAGTGGTGCCGTAAGGAATCTCGTTGATTACCAATGTTTTGTTGTCAACGATGCTGATTTTGGCGCGATTGCGGATTTTGCCGCCTTGCGCACCGTCGTTATAGCGGCTCACATCGATGGTGCCGCCGGTCGGGAAGTCGGGATAGATTTCGAAATCCTCGCCCTTGAGGATGTGCACGGAAGCGTCGATGAGCTCATTGAAGTTGTGGGGCAGGATAAGGGTGGACATGCCCACGCCGATACCTTTTACGCCTTGGGCGAGCAACAGCGGGAACTTGACGGGAAGCGCGATAGGCTCGCGGTTACGACCGTCGTAGGAAACCTGCCATTCGGTGGTTTTATGGTTGAAGACGACCTCTTTGGCGAACGGGGTGAGGCGCGCCTCGATGTAACGAGGGGCGGCTGCGTCGTCACCAGTGAGGATGTTACCCCAGTTACCCTGCGTGTCGATAAGCAGGTGCTTCTGTCCCATCTGCACAAGGGCCGCACCGATGGACTGGTCGCCGTGCGGGTGGTACTTCATGGTGTTACCCACGATGTTGGCCACCTTGTTGAAACGACCGTCCTCCAGCTCGTCCATGGAATGCAGGATGCGGCGTTGCACGGGCTTGAGACCATCGTACACGTCGGGGAAGGCACGGTCGAGGATGACGTACGAAGCATAATCCAAGTACCATTCGCGGTACATGGATTGTGCGAATATCACCTTGTGCAAACCGGATTCGTCCTGGGTGGATAAGTCTGTATCTTCTTGAGGGATAATGATATCGCCAGTAGAGGCATCCATTTCCTCATTCAATTCATCATCTTCAAAATCTTCAGCCATAGGGTTTTGGTTTTAAACCGCGAAGATACGAAATTTTTCGGATATATAGGCAATAGGGAACAGGCAATAGGCAAAAGGCAAAAAGGAAAAGGGAATAGGGAATAGAAAAAAGGCCGTCGCCAGTTCTGGCGACGGCCTTTGGTCGATTTGCGGTTTGCGGTTTGCGGTGATAGGGGGCCTACTTTTTCACAAACGATTTCGTCACCGTACCTTCATTCGTGTTGATGCGTACGAAATACATGCCGGCGGCTAGGTCAGCGATGTTGATGCTGGTCGGGTTTTGGGTGACGTTGATGACGTTGATCAATTTACCGTAAACATCATATACTTCGATACCCGTAACGTTGAATTCTGCGTTATCCACGGAGTATTCCACATTGACAATCTCCTTGGCCGGATTGGGGTAGAGGACGATGCTATTGAACAGGTGTTCTGGGATACCGACGCCCTTGGTGGAGACGAAAATGCTGGAAGTCCATTCACTGCTGTGGTTTTCATCGCAAATGGCGCGCACTTGGATTTCATAGATGGTCTGGCTGGTGAGACCTGTGATGGAGAACGGATTGGTGTTGGCGATTACGCTGGTCCATTCTTCGTTGGCTTGACGGTAACGAATCATCCAGGAGGAAGCCCCGGCAATGTCACCCCAAGTAAGCGTGATCTTTTCCATGGTAGTGTCAATAGCCATGAGGTCAATAGGCGTTTGGCACAAGGTGTCAATAGAAGCTAAGGTGGTGAAATGTCTCTCGTTACCGTAGCTGGTTGCATTGGCGGTGGTGGCAAAAGCACGGTAGGTGTAGTGGGTACCCGGAGTGAGAGAAGTGAGGGTATACGTTAGGATAGGATCGATGCCGTCCACGTTGGCAACTTGATAGGTGCTGCTGGTGGAAACCTTCCATTCGAAACCGCGGGCGATGATCGGCTGGTTGCCAAGCGTCACGATGGCACCGTTCAGGGTAGCTGAGTTTTCGGTGATGTCGGTGGCGATTTGGGTGATGACCTCGGGCTCGACGACCGTTGTGCCAGTTCCTGTGGTCGTGAAGGTAACGATGTCGCTCCATGCACTCATGTTGTTAGGATCGCAGACGGACTTGACGCGAACGTAATAAGTGGTGCTCGGGGTCAGATTCTCGAACAGGTACATGTTGTACGGCAGATCCACGGTCATCCAGTTGCCCATTGTATCCGTGGTGTATTCCAACACCCAAGCCTGCTCCGTGCCGGAGATGACCCAGTCCATGTAAGCAGCGCTGTCCGTAATGCTGGAGACCAAGATTCCGAAAGGAACGTCACATTCTACAACAACAGGGGTGCAGTCGGGCGTGAAGCTATACAACTGACCGCCGGTAGGTTGCGAAGCGTTGAAGATCTGTGTACCATCCGCATTGTAAAGATATAGGCTACATTCGCTATCGTATTGGCCGCTGCTCCAAACTAAGGTGGTGGGAAGGCCAGAACATAAGTTCACGGTTGTTTGAGTGGTGTAACCGTCATTAAGGGTGTATGAACCCACGCTAGTACCGTTTTGCATAAAGGTTACGGTAGCACCATTCCAACCATCACCGTAGGAGTCTGTCATGTTGATAGAGTAGTTACATTGGTCGTTGGACTCGCAGAGATGGGTGTGGAAAGTGGTGGTAGCCCATACGGAGTTTTCACCGTCGCCGCAGTCAGTGGCCACACGGAGAACGTATTCAGTGCCAGGATACAGATTGGTGAGTTGATAGCTGTTTGTAAGAACGGGAATCGTAGTCCATGTAGCGCTGGAAGACTCCTTATACTCAATGACCCATGCATACTGGCTGCTGATCGCATCCCAAGAGATGTCGACAGAATTCATGGTGATATTGTCCACAGACAAGTTGACGGGTTTCACACAATTCACCGCACTCACGGAGAATTCGGTGATGACGGGACCGGGTTTCTCGTTATAAGCTGTATAGTCGTTAATCCAAGCGAAAGCGAGTTTAGCAACGGAATTGGGGTTCGGATTCGAGTTGGGGTTTTGCATGATGGCCTCAATATGGATGGTGTTGCCGCCAGTCAGGGAGAACTTATAAGGAACGTTGGAACCGCTTGAATAGGGGAGATAATCGGTGAAGTCGTATGCATAGGTGGAATAACTTGCAGATGCCCATGCGGGGGCTGTGGTTTCTTCCTCGTCCACTTCGTAATTGACGGTGCGCGGTGCCAAGAATAATTTCAGAAAGTCATAGTCATAATTGCCCTCAGATTCGCCACCCACTTTAATATCAAAGGAGATGAGAATTTCGGGATTGTCACCGACGACGAAGAGCTTCTCAGCGGTGATGTAAGTATAGAAGGACTCATCGTAACCGGGAGCCAGACCGTTGGAAGTGACGAAAAGGGCATGTGTGTTTCCAGTGGGATAGGGATTGCTGATCTTCCATCTATTAATGGAGTTCTGGTGTAATACCCAATCGTCACCTTGAGAGAAGTCGGTGGAATAGGGAAGCACCTCAGGCACCATCGTGGTGGTGAAATGCTTGATCCAAGTGGCATCTTGTACACTATCCGTGCTGCCGACGCAATAGGTGGTGACATAAACATCATATTGGGTGTTCGAGAACAGGCCTGTCAAGGTGTGAGACGTTGAACCGTAGGCAGTTTCAGTCTGCCATGCCTCTTCGTCACTGTTGGTGGGCTTGTAATGGATTTCCCAGCTGTCATGGTCGGCATAGGTATCCGTCCATTCAATGGTGGCCTCTTCTGCAGAAACATAAGAGATTTCGACACTGTTCTTCACAGGAGAAGGACAATTCGGAATCAGGGACACGATGAAATCATCGAGATCCCAGGTGACGTAAGGGGATGAATTGTTATATCGGAGGGCGATTCTCGCACCAGCTACCGGTTGAATCATGTTGAAGTCGAAAGGACCGACGAAATCGGCGGTGGGGGAATCATGGCCTACATGATTAAAGGCCGTAGCTTGAATCGTTGTGATAGGTGTAAAAGTTTCCGGGAGATTGACATTGGTGATGTATCCCAATTGCATGATACCCGCATTATCCGCATTGTTGGTGCTGGTGTTGGCCCAGAAGGAAATACGCAATGTGTTGAGGTCGTTGGTGAATTCGGGCAATACTAACATATTGGTGTTGCCAAGCATTTCAACAGCTTTGCTGCCGGTGTGCGCCACCGCAGGCGAATTGTAAATGGACGGGTAGGAGATGTTGTCCATCGGATAGACAAGCGGAGTAGCCCAACAGTTGGAGAGTTGGATAAAATTGGAAGTGCTAACATAGTTTTCGAAGCCCTCTCCCCAAGGATTATCTTCGGTGATGGTGATAAAATCACATTCGGTCAAGATACCCACGGGGTTGGAGATTTCGGAGGAGTCGTCGTCACAAACTTTCTGCACTCTCACGCTGTAAGAGGAACTCGGCTGCAAGCCGGTCAAGGTAAACGAGGTGCCGTAAACAGAGTAGACTTCAGTGGTGGACCCTGTAACATATAAGTTGAAGCTTTCGTTGTCTTCGCCGTTCCATGTGATGGTTGCGCTGTTGGTGGAGACATCGCTGACGGCAAGACCGCTAACCGGCATACAGTAAGGAAGATAGTCGACCACCAGATTGTCAATGGTGACAGAATTGTTTCCGCCGTTGTTCACGCGGAAAGCAAGATATTGACCAGAACCTTCATATTCGTTGCAAAACACGGTGTGGTTCTCCCAAACGTAGGTGGAAGATACGGGGATGGTCGAAATCAATTCGAAGGTGCTGGCATCATAGGGGTCAGACATTGCGCCCAATTCCAGCTGACTGGAAGTAAGGTCTTGTCTGTTGACATCCACAGAGACCATCAAAGAGTTGAGAGGCATGTTGAACATCGGCAACGTAGCGATGGTGTAGCAGTTCGGCGTGTAGTGGAAGTCCAGACAGTTGTTTTCGAAGTCTTCAGAGTTGACGTAAACGCGATGGTTCCAGTTGGACTGCAGACGTGTCCAGCAGGGAACGTACACATCGTAGGCGCTGGCACCGAGCGTCACTGTGGTGCCGAAGTTTTCCATGTAAGGCAGGACGGTGATGCCGTTGCTGCTACAGGGCGTTCTGAAGACAATCGGGTTGGATTTGTCAGATTCCTCCTCATCTTCGCAGAGGGCGGTGATGAAACAGGCATAGTCGGTGTTGGCGATAAGGCCCGACAGCGTATAGACATTGGTGTCAACCAATTGGGTGATGAAGGTTGTGGAGTTGCTGGGTTTGTAGTGGATATACCAGGAGGTGGCGGCGCCGTTTTCTTGCCATTGGAGCGTGACCTCTTCGGATTGGAGGTCGAGCAAGGTCGGTTGCGAAGGACGAGCGCAAGAAGTACCGGAAATGTAGATGTTGTCCACGGCAACGGGCGGGTTGTTGAAGATGACGTTGTCGTTGATCCAGTAGAAGACGATTTTCTTGGCTTGGCCGGACACGTTGGTCATCGCCAAATCAAAATGGCTCCAAGAATTATAGTTGACCACTCCGTTGACGAGAGCTGTGCCAGAGGGATTGCCTTCTGTGGGCACCACGTCGTCACCGTCCATCAGATAGACGGCGAAGTAGTCCCAGCCGCCTTCACCTTTCACTTGGACGTCGAATTCGAGATGGTATTCCATCTGCGCATCGGGGAACTGCACGTTCAGCGTCGCGTAGGCGTAGGACCAGTTGTTGCCGCTATAGTGGTTGCTCAACCCTTGGTCGTCGGAAATGTACATGGAACGGGCGGTGCTGCCTACGGAGTCGAAATCTGCCAGACCGACGGCGTTACCGATGGTCCAACGGCAGAGATCGTCGCCGGAGAACTCGATTTCAGTGATTTCAGCGGCGTCAGCGGCGAAGTTTTGCGTGTAAGGAAGGACGAGGGAGGTGTTGGGGGTCGTGAACTGTCCGTTGGAAAGAGAGTAGGAGTAGGAACCGTCGTTACAGATAGCTCTCGCCAACCAGGTGTAGCTGGTGGTCGGGGAAAGGGTGTCAATGTTGATCGGGCCATTGTCGAGGTAAACACCAGAGACGGTGAAGGTGTCGGTGGTGCCGGTGACCCAATAGAGGATGTCGTAAATTTGGTTCTGCTGTGCGCTCCAGAAGAAGTCCGCCGAGGTGGCGGTCACGTTGGAGGTTTGCAGCAGACTGGGCTCAGCGCATTCGGGGATCATGCTCACCACGATGTCGTCAAAGTTCCACGAGGTGTTGTAGGTGTTGGAGGTGAAACGGATGGCGATGCGGCCTTGGTTGTTCATAGCGGGAATGAAGTCGTAAGGACCGTAAGCAGGCATGCTGGAACGGTTAAGACTTTCGGTTTTGGGGTTGATGGTTTGCACCACGGTGAAGGTGGTGGGGTCGTCAACATTGGTGATGTAGCCAATCTGCAGCGTGCCGGAATTGGAGAGTGCGTAAGCGGTGGTGTTGGCGTAGAAGCTGAGTCTTAAGGAGTTGAGCTGGTTGGTGAATTGCGGGAGAACCACGAGGTTGGTTTCATTGGTGTTGCCCTTCAACTCCAAGGAGTTAGAGCCGGAGTGGCTGGCCGGCGGCCATCCGCAAGTGAGGTACGGGGCATCGTAGATGGTGGAGGTCTGCGCGGCATCCCAACAGTTGGGAAGCGGGAAGGTGCCTTGTTGGGAAATGTATTCGAAATCCTCCGTCCACATATTGTTGCTCGAGACGGTGAAGGGCTCGCACAAGGTGGTGAAAGTGATGGGGTTAGACCATGTACCTTCGCCGGCGTCGCCGCATACCGCCTTCACCCGGGCTTGGTAGGTGGTGGAACTCAGCAATCCGGACAGGAGAGCGGTGCCGCCCGTCACAGAGATGCTGTCGGCATTCGACCAGTTGCCACTGTTAGGAACGTATTGCAAGACATAGGAGGAAACCCCCGCATCAGGTGTCCAAGAAATGGTGACTCCGTGAGTGGTGGCATTGGATGCGGTGGCATCCATGGGGGACAAGCAATCCGGTGCATCATAGACCATGATGTCATCCAAAAAGACACCGCTGCCATATTCGTCTTGCACATGGAAAGCGATATAGATGTTTTGTCCGGTATAGTTACCCAAGTCGATCACGGCATTGATGAACTCAAGGTTTTCGGTAGGGAAAGCCATGGTATCCAGCAAGACAAACTGCGAGGTGGCATTCCCGGAGGTGGAAATTTCAATCGTCAAGGATGTGTTGTAAGCATCAGAGGCAAAGTCCACTGCATACCAGAACGACAACAGCTTGTGTCCGCTGAGGGAAAGCTGCGGCGTAATCAAGTAGCTGTTGTGACTTGGCAGCGCATACGGAATATATGCCGCCCAAGTGCCGCTGTGTGCGGTGGACTGAGTGGACCATCCGATCCAACCCTCATCCGGACTATTTGCCACGACCGACCAACCTGTCGGCGGTATTAGTCCGTCCTCAAACCCTTCATTCAGAAGTACTTGACTAAATCCTGACAGGAACGTTGACATCAGTAAAACCACGAGTAACAATGCCGTTTTTTTCATATCTATGATGGTTTTATATTAACAAATTTAATTGTTTAAACTACCCTGCAAAATTAGAAAAAATACGCACTCAATGTTATTTTTCTTCTTTTTTTTTTCAACAAATGTTCATATTTCTTTCAGTCATAATGGAAAATTATGTAATTGTTTGTGTAATATATTGATTTATATATGTTTATATAATTGTGTTTGCCTGCTTTCAGTCGCACGATTTTTTGTTTTCCGAATTAAAATGTTAAAAGGTCAATTTTTTCACTCAGGGTGACAACGAAAAAGGGGAACCCACTCGGATTCCCCTTGAATTATTAAGCTTGGATGCGGTCGAAGCCGCACCATTCCGCCCGACGATAGGAGGGCGGAATCTCCTACTTCTTGATGAAGGATTTGGTTACGACGCCGTTGTCGGTGGTCACACGCACGAAGTACATGCCGTTGGCGAGACTGTTGACGTTGATACGGTAGGGCTGTTGCATTACAGCAGCCGTACCCACGGTGTTGATCAATTTACCATACACATCATACACCTCCATAGCAGTTACGTTCACGTTGCCGTCCACTCGGAGGTCAACATATTCCTTGGCCGGATTCGGGAAGAGGGTGATGCTGTTCTCCAGCCAGTTCTCGATACCGACATTGGAGGTGTGAACGGTGATGAAGTCGCTCCAGTCGCTGAAGTTGCCATTGCCACAGTCAGCCTGCACCTGAATCTCGTAGTCGGTGTCACCGTTGAGGTTGGTGATGGTGTAGGTGTTGGTGGAAGAGGTGGCAGAAGAGAAGGCGCTGCTACCGATGATACGGTATTGGATATTCCAGTTGTCCACGTTGGCATTTTCATCCCATGCGATGGTGACGGCGTGGTTCTCGATGTCGGTGGTGTGCAGACCGGTAGGTACAGCGCAAGGTTGAACAGGTTCTTCATTCGTCGTGAAGGTCACTTCCTGGCCAGGGTGCGTACCGTTGGCGGTGGTCACGAATGCACGATAGGTGTAGCTGGTGTTGGCCTCCAAACCGGTGAGGTTGTAGGTCATCGTGGTGCCCGAGACGTTCACCGTCGTGTAGGTGCCGCCGTTGGTCAATTTCCATTCGAAACCTTGTGCCGTGATGTTCACGTTGTCAGGGTTAGCGATAGAACCGTTCAAGGTAGCAGAGTTGTAGGTGACGTTGGTAACGTTACCCGTGGTGGCCGTAGGTTCGGTCAGCTGACCTTCTTGTTGCGTGGTGAAGGTCATCTCTTCGCCATAAACGGTGGTGCCGTTGAAGGTGATGAATGCCTTGAAGGTATAGCTCGTGTTCGCCGTCAAATCCGTAAGGTTAGCGGTGAAGGTGTTGCCTGTGCCGGTACCGTTGACGGGTGCGTAGGTGCCGCCATTCGTCAATTTCCATTCGAAGCCCTTCGCCGTGATGGAGACGCTGCTGGGGTTGTTGATGGTAGCATTCAAAGTAGCGGTAGTTTGACCGATAGCATTGGCAGCGTTGGTGGCAACTGTCGGATCGGTGACAACAGGGCCGGAACCGTTGCTTGTGACATTGATGTCGTCGATACAGCAGGAGTAGAAGGAAGTGCTATAATTCCAGTGGAAGCAGATGTTACCATTTGCCGGGATATCGGCACCCGTGAAGTCCACACTGATGGTGTCAGCATACGTTGAGGTTACGGACGGGATAGTGGCAACCAAAACAAAGGAGTTCGCCATATCGTTGACGTTGGTGACATAACCAACCGTAAGTGTGCCAGAAGTGCCACTTTCCATCTGACGCCAGAAATTCAGGTGCAGGGTGTTAAGATCCTGGGAGAAAGTCGGCAGAGCCGCGTAAGCGTCAGAGCCGGCACCACCGCAGGTGAAGACCATACAGTTAGTGCCACTGTGTGCATAATGGTAGGAACCCGTACTGGTGATGTGAGGCGCACCGTACGTAGTGTTCGTGCTAAAGGTAGTCCAGCAGTTAGGCGCAATACCGTTGGCATCAGAATAGGTGCTGCTGGTGATGTAGCTGTCAAAGTTTTCAGCATAAGGAAGAGCTGTGACATCGCAATCTGTAGTCCCAATAGCAGGAAGGCTCCATGGGCTGGCATCGTTGCCTGTACAGATAGCACGCACATAGAATTGATAAGTGGTGGCGCTTTCCAAACCTATCACTTCAAACGGGGTGGAGCTTGCAGGTACTACTGTTGCCGAATCGCTGTCAGGATTAAAGCCCAGGGGACCGTATGCAACTTCCCAAGAAGTGGCATCATTCTCATCCCAAGAAAGGGTAACAGAGTTCAGTGAGTTGCCCGTAACAGAGAGATGGGTGGGTTTCGGACATGACGGGATGAAATCCAACGTCACATCATCCACGTATGCGTAAGTAGTGGAGCTGAGGTTGATCATCTTTAGTGCCACGTAAGGAGCGCTGCCCGTGTAGTTGTTGAACAGCACTTCTCTGGGTTCATACGTGCCGCCAACAGTGTTATACACGGTGTCAATAGCCTCAAAAGTGGTCATGTCACCAGGATCCGTCATAAGACCCACAACCATACGGACGGAAGAAGGAGTATAGGAACGCATCATGAAAGAGACTTGCAGCGTGTTCATCGGGTAGGTGTTGATATCCACCATCGGAAGCACGGCTAAGCTATAGGTGGAAGTGCTGCTGTAGAAATAAAGATTAGCATTTCCACTGTTTGGATTGGTTCCATAGACGTAAGGATATTGTGTGGTGGAATAGGTGTTGGTGCAAATCCAGCAGTCAGGATGAACGTTGGTACCCGTGCCGATACCGTCAAAGTTCCATGTTTGAGGAATCTGGTCAAGGGCAAGGCAAGCGGTTCTGAAAGTGGCAGAAGCAGGGTTAGAGTTGCCGCCAGTAGGACAAACGGCAGAGACATACACGTCGTAGGTGTAAGCATCCAACAGGTCGCTGAGGGTCACGTTGGGAGTGCCGCTAACAGTAACGGTCTCACCTGTGCCGGGAACGAAACCTGCTGTGTCGTATTCCACCACCCAGCTGGTAGCATCGCCATTCTCGATCCAGTTCAACTCAGCGGAGCTTTGCGTGATTTGGCTGACGATCAGCTGAGAAGGTGCCGCACAACTGGGTGCTTCACCCACATACACGTTGTCAATGTGCAGGTCGTTGTCGCCACCTGTTGCTGTTGATTCACCATAGAAGGCGATACGGATGGTTTGACCTGCATAGTCTTCAAGAGAAATAATCACTTCTTCGCCCGTGTAGGAAATCTGGTTGTAGATATGGTCGGCGGTAGAATCGTTGCTCCAGATGGTGGCGTTGGATGCACTCCATGTATTGCCATTGTCGGTGGAGATAATTACCATGAACTTGTCGTCTGCCTGAGCTGTGGAGTCGTTTTCGATAGGATTTTCATTACCAAAGTCGGTCAATGCCAAGTTGAAGGTCAGCGTAGGATCTGTCAATTGAGAAAGGTCGATTTCAGGAGTGACCAACCAATATTTGCAGCCGGTGCCGTAGATGTTGACCTTCGGGTGGTATTCACCGAACACATTGGCGCTGGTGAACAACCATCCGCTTGTGGTGGTAGTGAGAGCGTCTCCGGCAAAAACAGAGGAAGCCAATCCCGTGTATCTTCCCCAACAATTGGGAACAGTAGATCCTGCGTTGAAATCTTCCATGAAAGGAGCGACATAAGGAGCACATGAAGTGGTGAAAGTGGCTGTGTTACTGGTGTAAACCGTATCATCGCAGTTGGTGACCACATACCATGTGTAGGTGGTAGAGGCACTCAAACCGGTCAGCGTGAAAACACCATCCTCATCTAAGACAACTTCCGTCACAGCGGTGTAATCGTCGTCTGAAGCCGCCTTGTAATAGACGTCAAAATCATCGCCCTCGGCCATCCAGGTCAGGTCGGCAGAGAAAGCATTCGGAGTGGAAGCCAAATAAAGGGCCTTACTACACGCGGGAGCTTCTTCCAGCGTTACATCATCAATATAAATGTAGGTAGTAGATGTGGAGGTGGATAAAGACGTATTACGGAATGCGATATAAGCGCCATTACCCGTGTAATTGGAGAAAGACACCACATAAGGTTCACTCGGGTAGGAAGTGGTGATCGGAATAGACTGCACCAAGGTGAAAGTGCTGTCTTCAGTGGGATCGGTCATCACACCCACATCCAAGCGAATGTAGGTGCTGCTGCTAGTGCCGAAGCGAGCGTAGAAAGAGAGTTGCAGGTCTTGGATGTCAAATACATCAGGATCGATATTGGGCAGAATACCAAAGGCGTTGGGATAATAGTTGTAGAAATAGAGGCTGCGGGTGCCGCTGTGGGCATACGTACTGCTGTTATAAGCGTAAGGGTATTGCGTAGTAGGAGCTGTCACAATTCTATTCCAACAAGTAGGCAACGGATAAGTAGTAGTGCCAGCGGTAAGGTCATTGTCGAAGTCCCAGGTTTGCGGCAGCGTGGAGATACCCACACAAGCTGTTTGGAACATCATAAACGTGTTAACGGATTCTGAGCCATCGCTACAGATAGATTTCACATAGAGGTCATATATGGTGGCAGGGGTCAAATCTGTCAATGTGGTTTGGTTGTCGGTGACCGTGACTGTTTCACCAGCCCCAACAGCGAAACCATGAGGACCATATTCTATAACAAAGGAAGTAGCGTCATTTTCGTCCCAAGCAACATCTGCCGAAGAGGACGTAATATTCGTGACCGTCAAATTCTCAGGTTGTGAACATTCTACAGGAGCCACTGAGACATTAGTGATAATGGGGCCAGGTTGAGTACCAACACTTCCGTCATTTTTCCATACAAAGACCACTTGTGCGGTGGAGTTGGCATCAGGGTTCTGATTCGGGTTTGGCATGATGGCATCAATATGCACGGTGTTGCCATCTGTGAGATTAAACTTATAAACGACCGTTGACGTACTGGTGGATGCAGACAAGTAGTCTGTGAAATCATAAGCATACGTTGAATAGCTGTTACCTGCCCAAGTTGGAGCTGAAGTAGCTGCAGGATAGGTCAATGTAGATGGAGCAAAGAACAATTTAATATAGTCTGCACCTGTTTCACCTCCTACATTTACATCGAAACTGATCTGGAACTGTGCATCTTCACCCACGGTGAACAACTTGCTGGCCGTTACAATAGAGGTTGTAGTGATTGTATAGCCCGGAGTCGTACCATTATTGGTGATATACAATGCAGTCGCAGTATCTCCAATGGAACCCATCGTCCAATAGTTGGTACAAGTGCCGTTTTCCAGCAACCAGTTTTGGTCAGACTCTTCACTAAAGTCTGTAGAATAAGGCAGATCCACAGGAACCATCGTGGTAGAAAAAGTGGATGGATCGCTGGGGGTCTCCGTGCCGTCGCTACAAACAGAACTCACATACCATGTATAACTAGTACCTGGAGTCAAGTTGGTCAACGTATAGATGCTGTCAGCATCAAGGGTAACGTTGTTAGCTGCGGAATACTCTGTTTCATTCGCAGCTTTGTAATAAACGGTGAAAGCACTCTCTTCACCAGGATTCCAGAACAAATCCACAGAATAAGGAGCAGCATCCACAACATTCAATTGAGTGGGAGCATTACAAGCAGGAATAGGCATGACCTGCACATCGTCAAAATACCATCCGTAGGTGGAGGTTCCGTCTGTGACAACACGACGGATTACAATATAGTCATTGCCGGTGGGGGTGATTTCGTCAAAATCCACCTCATATTTCGTCCATGTCGTGGAACCAATACCCAAAGCAGTCCAGCTATTCACCAAAGTAAAGGTAGAAGTATCACTCAAATCTGTCATGACACCTACATCCACTTGACCATAATAGTTGGTGGTGCCGACGGGCTTCATCCAAAAACTCAAGCGAAGGGTATTGACATCTTCAAGAAATTCCGGAAGTGCCAAGACGATCGGGTTGCTAGCATTGGTCGTAGCAAGGAAATATCCACCGCCACTGTGCGCGGTTGTACTGTTGGTAATATATGGATAATCTGTTGAACCACTGGTGTAACCAGATATACGTGTCCAACAGTTCGGGAATGCATAAGAGGCATAGCCTTCAAAACCTTCGAAGTAGGGTTCGTCTTGGACAGAGATAATACCGCATTCGGTTTTGAAAGTGAGAGATTTGTAAGCACTGTTGCCAAAACTACAAGTGTGCAAAACACGAACGTTATAAACAGTGTTGGAGCTAAGTCCCGTGAAAGAGTAGAAGGTGTCATAGGGGGTGACAACAACCACATCGTCGTCATCCCAATCCATGGAAGAGGTTTTATATTCCAAAACATAGCCGTTAGCGTTGTCAGGAGCGGTCCAGTAGACCGTAGCACCGTCAGTGGTGATGTCCGTGACAGAAAAATTGGAAACAGGGTAACAGAATTCACTGCCGGAGGGAACGATGTCGAGTTGGACATTGGCACGATATTGATAGCGTGCCTTGTTGCCACTATAAGTAGTCACGTCAGTCAAACTTGGAATGACAGAGTCGCTGTAATAGGCAAGTCCCAGATAATCCGTTGTGGCAGTGGTACGCCATTTGTAGGCAGAACCAGGATAGGTAGTGGTGGGGTCGTAGAAGCATACGAGGAGGTTGCTTGTTCCATCATACAGGAACGGGGCATCAAGGGTAATGGTCACCCAGCCCGCTCCAGTGGCAGAAATGGTACCAGAATAGACCAAATCAGAGGAAGTGATGGCCTCCATGTCGGTCGTGGTTGCAAACTCTGTTTTGTCCACGTTCTTCATATACACCTGAACACCGTTCATGGTAAATGCACTGGTGTTTGTGTATTCAAAGGAAATGGAATAGATGGTTCCAGCCATTCCGATTTCATCAGCAGTATAAATCTGCTGTGTCAGCGAATAGTTGAAATACATGTTGAGAGGCAGTGTGTACTGCGTGGTTGTGGACGCAGGGTTTCCGATGGTCACCTCAACGGCCATCAATGCTTTTGGCATGCTGATAGTCAGCAGCATAAGCATAACTAGTAGAAACTTTTTCATAACGTTAATATTTTAAGTTAGACATAAATTTCAAATCCGATTTTGTAGAAAATACCCTCTAAAAATCAAAGCTGTAAAAATAAACAATCATCCTCAAAGAAACTCCCTCTCCTGCGAAAACTTATCATTAGTTATCAACAGCTGTTTGTTATTGAATTACAGAAAATTGTACCTCAACCCTGAGTTTCCCCATTCTCATTCCGACCATTTATTAACTTTTTTTCAGAATCAAATATGGAAGAAATCAAACCCATTGCCCGCAAAACAAGGGTACGAAAAAGGGGAACCCTCCCGGATTCCCCTTGAATTATTAAGCTTGGATGCGGTCGAAGCCGCACCATTCCGCCCGACGATAGGAGGAGTGGATCTCGATCAATGCCGCACCATTCCGCCCGACGCAGGAGGGCGGAATCTCCTACTTCTTGACGAAGGTCTTCGTAACAACCCCTGCATCCGTGCTCACGCGCACGAAATACATGCCGTTGGCGAGACCGTTGACGTTGATGCGGGTCGGATTGTCGATGGTGTTGACGGTGCGGATCACCTTGCCGTAAACATCATAGACTTCCATGGAGGTCACGTTCACGTTGCCGTCCATGCGGAGGTCAACATATTCCTTGGCCGGATTCGGGAAGAGGGTGATGCTGTTCTCCAGCCAGTTCTCGATACCAACGTTGGTCGTGTGAACAGTGATGGCCGCACTCCAGTCGCTGAGGTTGCCACTGCCACAGTCAGCCTGCACCTGGATCTCATAATCGGAGTCACCGTTGAGGTTGGTGATGGTGTAGGTGTTGGTGGAAGAGGTAGCGGAAGACAAGGTGCTGCTACCGGCAACACGGTACTGGATGTTCCAGTTGTCCACGTTGGCGTTGTCGTCCCATGCGATGGTGACGGCATGGTTCTCGATGTTGGTGGCGTGCAGACCAGTGGGCACGTCGCAAGGATCAACACCCTGAGGCAGGGTCGTGAAGCTCGTTTCAGTGCCATAAATCGTCTGACCATTGTAGATGATGAATGCCTTGTAGGTGTAGCTGGTGCTGGGAGTCAAACCGGTGAGGTTAGCCGTGAAAGTGTTGCCCGTGCCAGTACCTGTAATTTGCGTGTAGGTGCCGCCGTTGGTGAGTTTCCACTCGAAGCCCTTGGCCGTGATGGTCACGCCGCTGGGATTCGTGATGGTAGCGTTCAGCGTGGCATTGTCTTGTCCTAGAGCAGTTGCTGCGTTCGTCGTTACGGTCGGGATGGTGATAACAGGACCGGAGCCGGCAGTGCCGTTCACTGTGATGTCGTCCAAATCAATACCGTAGCCATATGTGACATAGCCTTCGAAGGCGATCTGGTAGGTGGCAGAAGTGTTCGGCAGCGCAATGGAGTCAAATGTCCAAGCGGCCAGTGAAGAGGTGTATTGAACCAACTGCTGCCATTCTGCTGCGGGAGAAGTACGATAGTACACCGTCAACTCGTCTTGGTCGCTGGACCACACGGGTTGTGCGTGCCAGAAGGTCACGTAGGCATTCGTCAAGTTGCTCATGTCAAAGATCGGGGAGACCAACTTGGTGGTGTTATCAGAAGAGTTGTAGATGTAAGCGTTGTAGCTGCCGCCGTGAGCAGAAGTTATCGCAGAAGAGGAATGTCCGCCGTTCTGGAAGGTCCAATCTTGGGTTCCTTGGACATAAACCTGGTTCCAACAAGTAGGAATGTTGCCGTTGTTCTCGAAATCTTCCGTGTACGGGAACGTGTTGATGGCGTTGCATTCGGTGTTGAAGGAGACCGTGGAACTCCAATCGCTGACATCGCTGGCCGAGCAGATGGATTGTACGGAAATCGTGTAAGCGGATGCTTCGGAGAGGTTCGTGAGGGTGTACGGATTCGTGGAGACAGGGATCGTGGTCTCATTCGTGCCATCGTTCACTTTGATATTCCAGGAGTTAGCACTGCCAACCTCGTTCCAAGATACGGTAGCGGTGGATTGTGTGATACCGCTGACGGTCACGTTATGAGGCTTCGGACATGAGGGGATAAGATCCACCACAACGTTGTCCACATAACCGGAGTTGTAGCTGGATGACGGTTTCGGAGCCAACATGGCAATGTAGTTGCCCGTACCCGAGTATTGGTTGAGTGGAATCTCGTAAGTGGTCCAGCTGCTAGAACTGGTGACGATAGTGTCGAGAGGCGTAAAGGTCGTTTTGTCAGCAGGATTCGTCATCACACCTAACACCAACGTGAAGGTATAGGAAGAGTAATTGCGAGCGTCAAATGAGAGTTGCAGGGTGTTGATCGGATAGGTTGTGGCGTCGATAGGCGGTAAAATAGCGATTTGGTCGTCGTAAGTGCCTGAGGTGGTGTACATGTAGAATCTCACGATGTTGCTGCCGGAAGCGGCGACGGAGGAACTGCTGTACACGATTGGGTAGCCCGAGTAGGAGGAAGAGGTGCCTTGGTTGAAATAGTTCCAACACAGAGGCAGATTGTTCGTGGCAGCGGTTGTGGAGGTGGAACCGGAAACTGCATCGAAGTTCTCTGTGAAGGGCAGTTGGTCGATGGCCGCGCACTCGGTAGAACCAACAAACACCAAACTGTAGTTGCTTAAGTCGCCGCCGCCGCAGTCAGCCTTGACATAGAAATCATAGGTGGTGGAAGCGGTCAGGTTGTTGATGGTGCAGGGGTTGGAAGAAACGTTCACTTCGGTGCCGTTGCCAAGCGTGAAGCCGTGAGGACCGTACTCAACAATCCAAGTATTGGCCGTGCCGTTCTCTGTCCAGCCGAGCTCCATGCTGTTTTCCGTGGAAGTCACACTGTGCACTTGCGTGGGTTTCGGACAAGTGGGGATGGGCTCCAATACAATATTGTCAACATAGCCGGAATTGAAACTGCTTGTCGGTTGCGGGGCCTTGAGGGCAATATAGGCGCCGGTTCCACTGTATGTGCACAACGGAATCTCGTAGTTGGTGTAGGTGTTGGAAGTGGTGACGATGTTGCTGATGGGCGTAAATGTCGCTTTGTCAGTAGGATCCGTCATGACACCGATTACCAAAGTGAAGGTGTAGGAAGAATTGTTGCGTGCATCGAAGGCGAGTTGCAACGTGTTCAAAGGAAGCACGTCCACATCAATGGCCGGCAAGATGGCGATTTGATCGTCATACGAAGTGCCGGTGGTGGTGTAGAATCTCATGGAGTTACTTCCAGAAGCGGCCAACGTCGCACTTGTATAGACCATAGGATAACCGGAGTAAGAGGTGCTGGTGCCTTCATTGAGATAGCTCCAGCAATAAGGCAGGTTGTTGACAGATACTGAAGTCGTGGTGGAACCGCTTTGGGAATCGAAGTTCTCCATGAACGGCACCGTGGCGATTGGGGCGCACTCTGTACGATGGTTGACAACCGTCCAGTTGCTGTAATCACCGCCGCCGCAGATGCTTCTCATACGGACACTGTAATAGGTGTTGGGTGTCAGGTTGGAGAGCGTGTATGGAGGCGTGGTGACCGTGCCTTGTGAGGTCCAGTTGGAATCGTCGGTGCTGTATTCAAGCTCCCAAGAAGATTCGTTATAGCCGGGAGCCCAAGCGATGGTCAGGCTGTTCTCCGTCGCATCAGACACGTAGACATTGGGCGCGATACAGGTGACGGTGTAGTCACAAGCCGTACCGAAGATCACATTGCTACGGTTGGCTGAAGTGGATTTGGTGCCTGAGAAGCTGGAAAGGTTACCCGGTGCTGGATTATAGGAGTCGGAGTAATAATACAGGGATCTCGTGGCGCCGGCGTTGTGAACATGGAAGACGTAAGCACTTCCATTGTAGTCGTCGGAGTTGTCATCCACAATCAAAACAAGGTTGTCGGTGCCGTTGTATTGGAACGGAGTGGTGAAGTTGAAGGTGTTCCATCCTTGTTGGCAGTTAAGGTTGCCCTGATAGACCAACTGAGCGCCAGCGGTGTCAATGTAGTCGGATGAACTGCTGAAAGTGGATTGGGTGGTGTGCTTCAAATAGATGTCCACATTGACTTTGTCTGTCATGGCGGATGAATAGGCGTAGTCGAATGAGATGCTGGAAAGTTCGCCAGCACCGTCCAGCTCGGAAGCTAGGAAGATCTGCTCAGAATAGGTGTAGTGATAGAAGTTGTTGACCGGGAGGTAGTAGTTGGTGGTGGAGCCATCGCCAACCTGGAGGTCGCCGCCATAAAGACAAGGCGTGTTGAACGTTTTGGTCACGGCCGGGGCAGTGCCTTGGTCGCACTCGGAGGTGATCGTCAACGTGTAGGGCGTTTCGGGCTCAAGGCCGGTGAGCATATAGCTGTTGCCCGTCACCGATTGAGAAATCCAGCTTTCCATACCCGTTTCCGTGTAGGCAATCGTGTAGGCCGTGGCGCCGAAGATGGCGGGCGTCCAGGTGACCAGTGCAGAAGTGCCTTCCACCTGGCTGATTGTTACATTCGTGGGAGCGCTGCACAACGGAGGAGTGGTGAAGTGGCACACGGGGCTCCAGGAACTGAAATCGGTGCCCGTGCCGCAATCCGCGCGCACATACACATCGTAAGCGGTGTTGTCGTTCAAGTTGTCAATGGTGTAAGGATGGTAAGCGACCGGCTCGGGCGTGCCTGAGGTGACACTTGCGCCTGCGGGTACAACGACCAATTCCCAAGAAGTCTCGTCGCCGCTGGGAAGCCAGTTGATGTCGGCACTGGTGGCCGCGACATTGCTGGCGGTCACTCCCGTGGGCTTAGCGCAAAGAGGAGCAAGTTCAATTACCAGATCATCCAAATAGACGGAATAGGTGCTGGCGGTATTGGTCAGCTTCAAAGCGATGTAGTTGCCGGTGCCCGTATAGCTGGAGAGTTCCACTTCGAAGTGCTCGAAAACGCCGGTGGTGGTGTTATGCACAGATTCCACAGGCACGAAGGAGTTCACATTCGCAGAATCCGTCATCACACCCACTTGGATGGTTGAGGTGGTGGCGGAGGTGGAACGCATCATGAAGGAGACTTGCAAAGTGTTGATAGGAAGTACGGTAACATCGATAGGAGGCAGAACGGCGATGTTGTACGTGGAAGTGCTGGTGTAGAAATAGAGGGAAGCGTTGCCACTATAGTGGTAGGAGTTGGAAACATAAGGATAGGAGGTGGTGGTAGAGTAGGTGTTGTAACGATACCAGCAGTTCGGATAGATGGAGGAACCGGTGCCCATGCCGTCGAAGTTCTCAGTGAACGGAACCACTGAGATTTCGCCGCAAGCCGTGTTGAAGGATCCCTGCCACCAGATACTGCTTTCCGTACCAGAGCAGACCGCCTTCACAAACACATCGTAAGGGGTACTGGGAGAAAGGTTGCTGAGGGTGATCTCGGGAGTGCCACTTGCCGATTCAGAGGTTTCGTTCTCAGGATCGGTGATGGATCCGGCAGGACCGTAAACCACCACCCAGTTGGTTTCGTCGTCGCCCGCCGTCCATGACAGGTCAACGGAGTTGGGGGTGATATTGGAGGCCGTGATGTTGGTGACATGCATACAGGCGGGGATGACGTCCACCGTGATGTCGTCCACATACATGTTGCTGCTGCTGACTGCCGGGATTCTGAACGCAATGTAACGGCCAGTGCCCGTGTATTGGTTGGTGTTCACTTCCAACATCTCCCAGGTGGAGGTGGCGGAAGGCGTGAGGTTCTGACCCACTTGCACGAAAGTGCTGGGATCGTTCGGGTCGGTCATGATACCCACTTGGATATAATAGTTGGCAGAAGTCTTGTAAGCATTGAAACGCACCTGCAGGTTGGTCATGTCCACATTGTCATCAAACATAGGGGATGCCAAATAAGAGTAGTAGGCGCTTGTGCCATAGAAGTAGACGGAATACTCGCCAGAGGCATGATAAGAAGTGCTCGTATAAGGATAAGCGGTTGTAGAGTTGGTGCCGGTGGTCCAGCAGGTCACCATATTGCCGGAACCGCTGCCCGGAGCGTCGTCAAAGTTTTCCGTATAAGGGATGCTGATCGCGGTGCAGGCCGTGCGTGCGCTTGTTGAAACCCAAGAGCTGTAATCGCCACCGCCGCAGACGGAACGGATGCGGAAGAAGTATTTGGTGTCAGGATCAAGGTTGTCGATGGTGTGGGGAGCCGTGACGATGCCTTCAGAGATCCAGGTGGTGCTGCTGTCAGGACGATACTCCATTTCCCAGGAATTCTCCGTGTAGCCGGGTGCCCAGTCCACGGTGACACTGTTCACGTCATAGTCTTCAATGTAGGGGTTGGGCGCCACACAAGTAGCCATGGAGTCGCAGGGGGCACCGAAGATCACGTTGTTACGCAAAGAGGAAGAGGTGCCGGAAGCGGACGGGACAGAGCTGATGCTGTAGGCTGAACCGTCTTGGTAGGTGTAGCGTGCCTTGCCCGAAGCACTGTGTGCATACCAGGAGTTGCCGCTGACGTAGGAACCTGTTTGGTCGATGACGATCATCAGCAGGTTGTCGGTGCCGTTGTAAGCAAACGGGGTGGAGAAGTTGAACGTGTTCCATCCTGTAGTCAGGGTCTGGGAACTGTTGAACACCTGCACAGGGTTCGTGGGCGTGATCCATGAGGAAGAGAGGGAAGATTCCGTTGTGTGCGCCAAGTAGATGGAGAAGGTTCTCTGTTGTGACAGGTTGGCCATATTCATGGAAACGGAGGTGAGGTTTCCGGCAACGCCCAGCTCTTGAGGAGTGAAGAGCTGTTGACTGTAACCGTAATTATAGAAACTGTAAGAGGGCAGGTAGGAACTGGTGGAGGTGCCGGTGCCGATGGCAATTTGGCCGCCCACCAGACAGCCGGTGGTGAAATGTGCGATGACGGTGTCGGCATCGCCTTCCGGACATTCGGAGTAGACCATCACATCATACATGGTGCTGGGGTCGAGACCGCTGAGCATGTAGCTGGTGCCGGTCACCGTTTGGGTGGTCCAGCTTTCCAAGCCAGCTTCTGAGTAACCCACTGTGTAACCCGTAGCGCCATATTCGGCAGCTTCCCAATGCACCAAGGCGGAAGTGCCGGCCACTTGGCTGACCCCCACGTTTTGCGGAGAGGTACAAAGCGGATTGGTGGTGAAGGTCTGTTTGAAAGACCATGCACTGTAGTCGCCGCCAGCGCAAACGGCGCGCACATACACGTCGTATTGCGTGTCGTCATTGAGGTCCGTAAGCGTGTAAGGGATGCCATAGGCAATCTCGGGGTTGCCGTTGTCAGGAAGCGTGTTGACAGGAACGGCTACCACTTCCCAAGAGGATTCCGAACCCATCGGGGTCCAGGAGACATCACATCCTTCGGTGGTGTAGTTGCTGAGCGTAAGATACTGCGGCTTTGCACAGCTGGGGATGAGGTCGATCATCAGATTGTCCACATAGGTATAACAGTTGGTGGTGGTATAGTGGTTCATGAAAGCGATGTATTGACCCGTGCCTTCGTAGGAACTGAAATTGACTTCACGTTCTTCCCATTGGGTAGGTGAGCTGCCCGGCATTACCGTGTCAACAGGTACAAAGGAGGTCGGGTCGGTAGGACTGTCCATCACACCCACGATCAAACGGTCCGTAGAGTTGCTGGCTCTATACATGAACGAAGCCTGCAACGTGTTGATGGGGATGGAGGCATCAAATGGCGGGGCAATAGCGGTGTTATAGGTGCCGGAGGTAGCCACATAAAGATACAGGGAACCAGTACCTTCAAAATGGGTGGAACTGATATAAGGCAAAGCCGAGCTGGCTGTATAGGTGCTGTATTTGGACCAACAGGGCGGGTATGCTGTAGCCGTGCCTGTGCCGTAGTTGTCAAAATATTGGATATAAGGAAGTTGCGTCATGGGGGCGCATTCCGTAGTGAAGGTGGTGGAACGCCAGATGCTGGTGTCGCCCGGCGTACATACGTTGGCCACACGAACATTATAGGTGGTGATCGGGCTCAGTGTGCCTGAGAAATTATAGGTGGTGTCCGTCGGATAGACGGTAATCACGTTGGGAGAGTCCCAAGTTTCGTTGGAGGTCTTGTATTGCAGAATAGGGTTGCCTGGGTCAACGGAGGCGCCCCAGGAAACCGTGGCATCGGTGGCGGTGATGTTCGAAGCACTCACGGCACCGGTGGAATGACAGGTGATCGTGCCAGAGGTGAGTTCGAGCTGAATGTTGGAACGGTTAGATTGTGTGTAAGTGGTTCCACTCCAAGCGCTCAAATTGTAGGGGTCAGGGTCTGAACTGTCACTGTGGAACGAAATGATGCTGTTCGTCGCAGCCGTGTAATAGAAGTATTGAGTGGTATAGCCGCTGGTGTTTTCATGCATGGCTATCAAGAGATTGGAACCGTCATAGACAAACGGGACATCAAGAGTGATGGTGGTCCATCCGGTCGTAGGAATTGTCCATGATCCGGAGTACACGATGTCATTCGCGGTGACGGGCTCCCAGTCCGAAGTGGATGAGAAGTCGGACCGTTGCACATTCTTCATGTACAACACGATATTGTTGGTTTGTCCGGTTCCGGATGCTTTCTGGAAACTGATGGCCGAGATGGTGCCAGGGGCTCCGCCAGCATCTTGGATCTCCGAGGCGGTGTAGATCGCCTCCACAAAGGAATATCCCCAAAGGGAGTTAAACGGGGTGTAGTATGCGGTACCTGTCCCCGTACCAATCGTCACAGTTTCCTGCGCATTGGTCGCCCACGGCAGCATGGCCGCAAGCATAATCAGCAATAATAGAAACTTTTTCATCTTGTTTTATTTTGGTGAATAATGAAATGAAAATAATCCGAACAAAAATGATTCCGCAAAATTACAACATTTAGATTATAAGATGCGTGAATTTTTTATCAACAACTTATGAACACGAAAAAGGGGAACCCTTTCGGATTCCCCTTGAATCATACGTCTAACGTCACTCGTCAGACGTCAAAACCTTACGTCTTATTTCTTGACAAACGTTTTGGTCACCATACCGTTGTCGGTAGTCACGCGCACGAAATACATGCCGTTAGCGAGACCGTTGACGTTGATACGGGTCGGGTTGTCAATAACGTTGATGGTGTTGATCAATTTACCATAGACGTCGAACACTTCCATAAGGGTCACGTTCACGTCGCCGTCGATGCGGATGTCCACATATTCGCGAGCCGGGTTCGGGAAGAGGACAACGCTGTTCTCCAGCCAGTTCACGATACCGACATTGCTCGTATGTACGGTGATGAAGTCGCTCCAGTCGCTGACGTTGTCATCGCCACAGTCGGCCTGCACCTGAATCTCATAGTCGGTGTCACCGTTGAGGTTGGTGATGGTGTAGGTGTTGGTGGAAGAGGTGGCAGAAGAGAAGGCACTGCTACCGACGACACGGTATTGGATGTTCCAACCTTCCACGTCGGCGTTATCCCAAGCGAGTTCGATGGACTCGTTGTGGATGGCGGTGGCGGTGAGGCCAGTAGGAACAGCGCAAGGCTGAACAGGAATTGCCTCGAAGCAGGCCGTGAGGGATGAAGTAATACCGGCCATTATCGGTATGACATTCACGATAATAGTATCGGCGAGAAGTGTGTCAGTCACTGTTATGTCGCCAACTGTCATGGATTCAATCCAGTAGAGTAATTGATAACCATCGTTAGGAATAGCGGTGACAAAAGTTTGCGAACCCACTGCAAAGTTATAGGTGCCAGGAGCAGGGTTGGTGGTACCCATGGTAGCATCGGCAGTGTTGATGATGACAGTCATGCTGTCAGGAGCGCTGGTGCTATCGCTGAACATGGCTACGACGTTCAACTCACCGAAAGCGATATTATTCTGGTTGACAGGGAAAGTGAAGGGGTTGAACGGGATAGTACCCATGGTCTGAGTGCCGAAGCTTATTTTCCAACCATCGAAGGTGGCACCTGCAGCAGGTGTGGCAGAGAGAACCAAAGAGTCGTTCAGGGCCACATGATAAGTGCCAGGAGCAGGAGAGATGCTACCAAGGTTAGGATTGTTGATGGTGAGATGGATGATCAACGAATCTTCCACAGGAATGCTGCCACCCTCGAAGAGAGCCGTGATGGTAATGGTGGCATTGTAGTCAGCATAAGATTGCGGCAGTGTACCGAAGTTCATCGGGTTGTTGAATGAAGGATGAGTAGATAAAATTGTGTCTGAATTGTAAAGAGTACCGCTGAGGTAGGTGTCGAACACCCAAGCGCTTAAGGTATAGCCAGCGTTAGGAGTGGCCTCGACAGTGATGTTGTTGCCAACATAAATTGTGTAAGTGCCAGGAGCAGGTGTGAGGGTACCCATCGTGGGATCGTTCACTGCGTAAGTGATAGTAGTGCTGTCGGGGTTGCCTGCTTCGAAGAGGGCCGTAAGCGTGATGTTGCCGTATGTCATCCAAACGTTCGCGGGAGCATAAGCAGAAATGTAAGTAGCAGAGATGGTGTCAATTATGTTGCCACTAGCAAATTGCCAACCTGAGAAATGGTAGCCGATATTTGCAGATGCAGCGAAGTAAATAGTATCACCAGTGATGTATTGATAGGTGCCAGGAGCAGGATTGGTGGTACCCATGGTGGAATTGTTGACAGCGAAGGTCACCGTCAAAGTGTCAGGTGCAGGAGGTACATAACCGCCTTGGAAAACCTCGATGTCATCAATGATCAGATAATATTGGTCATAGCTGTCATGGTGATGGAATGCGAGGTAAACCTGCTGACCAGCATAAGGAGTGAGGTCAACGATGTTCTGCACGTATTCGTCGATGCTGTCAGGAGAGACGGCAAGCAATGTAGTGGTGAATGCGGCAATGTCGTTGGTAGTGGTAGAAATAAGCACATCATAGAGCTCTGTGGGGTAGTAAGAACTTACTCTGTGCCACCAAGAGAGGGTGAGGCTGTCCGTTGTGGTAGGCAGGACAAGCTTCGGTGAAATCAACCAAGTATTGGCGTGCACTGCACCGCTGTAGTAAGAAACAGACATTGCCATGCCATCGCCGCTGTGAGCAGGGATGGAAGTAGTGGCTGCACTGGCTGCGAACCAAGGCATACCATCGGTGCTGCTGTTGACGGTAGTCCAACAACCGAGACCGTTTTCAAAACCTTCAAAGTAAGGAAGAGAGGTGACGTCGTCACAACTCGTCATAGCGTTGACCGTAACCATGTCGGATGCATCGGTGGCAGAGCAGTTGGCCACAACACCGAAGGTGTAGGCGGTAGATGCGGCAAGGCCTGTGACAACATAGCTGGTGGTGGCGACGTTCGTGGCTACCACTTCAGTGCCATTATAAACGGTGTAGGTGCTACCCGTGTTGCTCTCATCGGTCCAGCTCAAAGAAACACTACTGGTGGTAGTGTTGCCAACGTTCAGGTTGGTAACTGCGTAACAGTAGTCGCCGGTTAATTCGGTGATTGTCACAGAGTCAATCCAAGCATAGTATGCATAGCTACCATAGTAATGGACGGCCAATTGGGTGGCATTGGCAGGAATAACGAGGTTAATCGTTTGCCAATTGCTGCTGCCAGTGGTGGAGTATTCAGTGGCATCCCACACAGTGTCAGTAGCGGTGACATAACCGAAGTTCAGTTTGTCATTTCCACCGTAAGTAGCATAAATAATATTGACATTCAGGCCAGTAGCAGAGCTGCTTGCTTCCAACAAAGGTGAGTAACCATATTGGTTGTAGTCAGATGCAGAACTATAGGAACTGAAACGCAATACTTCGCGGTTGCTGATGGTGTAAAAGCCCATACCATTGGAGCCACCAACGTTGGCGGTGTTGTTGCTGACAAGATCCCAACAGTTACGGGTGGCGCTGGTTGCTTCGAATGTCTCGGTGTAAGGCAGTTCAACTGTAGCGCAAGCAGTATTGAAAGCCACGGTTATCATCGGGCTCTCACTATTGGTGCAAACAGAGGTGACACCATAGATGTAATGAGTGTTGGCATTAAGGCCAGTGAAGCTGATGCTGGTTTCGGAGACATTTGTTGCAAAAGTGGTGTCGGTGCCGGTAATGGTATAGACATTGTAGCTGTTGGCATCGCCGTTCCAAGTAAGGGTAGCTTCATTAGTGGTGATGTTGCTGACAGCCAGATTGGTGACAGGATAGCAAATTTCGCCAGTGCTTTCTTCAATCTGGATGTTGTCGATATGCAGGTCGTTGTCGCCGCCTGACACGGTGGATTCACAGTAGAAAGCAATACGAATGTTTTGGCCAATATAGTTGCTCAAATCAACATATTGAGTCAGGTAGCTGGTGCCAATGAGTGAAGTGAGGTTGATGCTTGTGGCATTGGCGTTGTACCAGTTTTGTCCATCGGTGGAGACAATGACAAGGAAACGGTCGTCATCGATGTTGCCTTCAGCAGGAGTTGCGCTGTTCCATTTGGTGAGTGCAGCGTCAAATGAAAGCAGAGGAGATGTTGCATTGGTGAGGTCAATCACAGGGGTGACCATCCAGCTCTTGGTACTGGTACCGTACACGTTCTTGTAGTAGTGACCAGCAGGCAGACCGTCGCGTACAGTGGAGGTATATGTCCAGCCAATGCTGCCTGTCGACAGAACCACGCTGTCGGTGAAAAGGATGCTGGTGCTGCCGCCCCAACAAGGATTGCCAGAGAGGCTTGCGTCAAAGGTTTCACTGAAAGGCAAACCCTCGGGGGCGCAATTAGTGCGGCCACTGACAGTCATGATAGGAGCATCTCCAGAAGGACAGTTGGCCTGCACACCAAAGGTGTACTGAGTGTTGGCAATGAGATTATCAATGACGGCGACATTACCGGTGATGGTAGCGTTTGTGTTGCTGTTGTTGGACATGTCATAGACCGTATAAGTGGTGCCATCGGGGTTCTGAGTGTCATCCCACGAAATAGTGATGCTGCTGCTGGTAGTTTCAACAACGGTCAAGTTGGATACTTCCATACAAGAAGGCATTTCTTCAATGGTGAGGTCGTCAATGATGAGGTATCCGTTGGCTTTTGTGGCCATAAGTACCACATAAGCATCAGTGGCAGGAGCATTAGCCAAGGAAACGCTATACTTGACATGAGTGGTGCCGGTGACGACCACAGAGTCAATCAGTGTAGCGCTGTTGATATCTGTTGCATTGCTCAGGGTATACACATAGAGCGTTTTGTCGTATGATGTTGAAGAAGATCTGGCCCAGAAGGTCATACGGTTGGCGTTCATCGGGTAGGTGTTCACATCTATTTCGGGCAGGATGAGGGCCATCGTGTCAGGATACGTTGTGGCGGTGCCACCGTAGAAATAGAGGACGCGGCTGCCATTATGGGCATAAGATGAGCTACTATAGCTGTAAGGATAGTGGGTGGTAGCGGTGTAAGCTGAAGTATAACGTTCACTGCACCAAGGAAGCGCTGTGAGAGAAGAGGTGCTGACAATTTCGTCTGCTTCGAAACCGCAGGTCCAAGGCAAGGCTTGAGCAGCGCAAGCGGTGCGGCCAGAAACGGTTGCATATCCGTTGGCGATGTCGCCGCCGCCACAGTTGGTCTCAATACCGAAGGTGTATGCCGTATTGGCATCAAGATTCATGGCAGTATAAGTGGTACCGGAAACACCTGATTCGATAATAGAGGTATCGCTCATATCATAAATGTTGTAGGTGGCGCCGGTGTTAAGTGCATCGGTCCAGGTTAGCGTTAAGCTGTTGGCTGTGGTCAGAGTAGCGTCAATGGCTTGGTTGGATACTTTGAAGCAAGTGGGAGCTGCACCATACGTGAAAGTGGTTTTCGGAAGGAAATTGCGTGTTGTACCGGTGCCGGTGAAGTCATAATTGGTAGAACCATAACCAGAACGGCTAGCACCAGTTATGTTTTTGCCATACCAGGAGATGGCTGTGTAACCACTCACATCATCGGGGTTGATTTGGAAGCTAATCAGCAAGTTGCCGCCAGTATACATAAATGGCGTTGTGAAATCAACGGTGAAACCGTTGTCAACGGTAGCGTCACCAGCTGAAATGGTCCCGTTGTAGACCACGGTAGCGTTGGTCACGTCAATGTAGCTGCTGGAGAGATCGCTCTCTGTGACAATCATCATCTTGACGAGCATGGGCTTGGAACCCCAATTCGTACTGGCGCCCGAACTAACATAGTAGTGCAGGCTCAGGATGTTTTCGCCGATCATGTCAGTCAACATTGATTCTGGGTAAATGGATTGGCATCCCAGAGGATCATCCATGTAATTACCATACACAGGAACGTAGCTGTTGGTGGCCGTGCTGTCGGCAACCGTCAAGTACATTGTCTGCGCATTCAATGCGAACGGTAAAAACAATACCGCAAGCATAAATAATCGTAGTAACTTTTTCATACTGTTTGATTTTGGTGAATAATATTGTTAATTAAAATGTAGTTTTTGCCTTATAAACTTTCAAACCGCAAAAATACAACATTATTAACAACGGCTGGTTAAAAAGTTATGAACAGGATATTAACATAGTTAGGAGTTAGCAGTTGGTGGGGTTGTAAGAAATGAAAAGGGGAACCCGGATTGGTTCCCCTTGAAGGTATTGTTATTTTATATATACTATTACACGTAGTAATATGCAGTCGAAGCTGCGCCTTCCGCCCGACGATGGGAGGACTGGATCTCGATCAATGCCGCACCATTCCGCCCGACGCAGGAGGAGGGAATCTCCTACTTCTTGACGAAGGATTTGGTTACAACGCCATTGTCGGTGCTCACGCGCACGAAGTACATGCCGTTGGCGAGGCCGTTGACGTTGATGCGGTAGGGCTGTTGCATTGCAGCCGCCGTACCCACGGTGTTGATCAATTTACCATACACATCATACACCTCCATAGCAGTTACGTTCACGTTGCCGTCCACGCGGAGGTCCACATAGTCGCGAGCCGGGTTCGGGAAGAGAGTGATGCTGTTCTCCAGCCAGTTCTCGATACCGACGTTGGAGGTGTGAACGGTGATGAAGGCACTCCAGTCGCTGAAGTTGCCATTGCCACAGTCAGCCTGCACCTGAATCTCGTAGTCGGTGTCACCGTTGAGGTTGGTGATGGTGTAGGTGTTGGTGGAAGAGGTGGCAGAAGAGAGGGCGCCGCTACCGGCAACACGGTACTGGATGTTCCAGTTGTCCACATTGGCATTGTCGTCCCATGCGATAGTGACGGCATGGTTCTCAATGTCGGTGGCGTGCAGACCAGTGGGCACGTCGCAAGGATCAACACCCTGAGGCAGGGTCGTGAAGGTCGTTTCAGAACCATAGACGGTAGTGCCGTTGTAGGTGATGAAAGCCTTGAAGGTGTAGCTGGTGCTGGGAGTCAAACCGGTGAGGTTAGCCGTGAAGGTGTTGCCTGTGCCGGTACCGTTGATAGGAGCGTAGGTGCCGCCATTCGTCAGTTTCCATTCGAAGCCCTTAGCCGTGATGGCCACGTTGTCAGGATTCGTGATGGTGGCGTTCAGCGTAGCATTGTTTTGTCCAAGTGCACTTGCAGCGTTGGTGGCCACCGTCGGGTTGGTGATGACAGGTGCATCGCCAGCGAGGTTCACAGTGATATCGTCCACACAGCAAGTGTAGTAGCTGGAGGAGACGTTCCAATGGAAGCAGATGTTACCGTTGGTAGGAATGCTGGCTTCATTGAAGTTCACCGTGAAGGTGTCGGCGTTGCTGGAAGAGACAGACGGAATCGTCGCCACTTCGACGAATGTGCCGGCAAGATCGGAAATGCTGGTCACATAACCCACGGAGAGGGTGCCGGAAGAGGTGCTTTCCATAGCACGCCAGAAGGTCAAGCTAAGGGTGTTCAGATCCGCTGTGAAAGTCGGGAGGGCGGCATAAGCGTCATTGCCTGCAGAACTGCAGGTGAAAACCAGGGAGTTGCCGCTGCTTGCATAGTGGTAAGAACCGCTACCAATGATATGCGGGGCACCGTAAGTGGTGTTGTTGCTGAAGGTTGTCCAGCAGGTCGGTGCGATGCCGTTGTTGTCGGTGTAGGTGGTACCCGTGTAGCTGTCAAAATTCTCCACGTATGGAAGTGTGCTGATAGCGTCACAATCGGTGGTAAAGGAGCCATTCAGCCATAAGGATTGGTCGTCAGCGCTACAGTCAGCCTGCACGCGGATATCATATTGAGTGGCTGTGGTCAGATTGGTGAGCTGGTAGGATGGCGTGCCGGTCACTGCAACAGTGTTCCAGTCGGATTCGGTAGCCTCTTTGTATTCGAAATTCCAGGTGGATTCGGTGCCGTTGGATACCCAAGCAATGTCAGCAGAAGAGGTGGTGATGTTGCTGACGGTCAGGTTGGTCGGTTTGGGACAAGTGTTGGAGACACAGGCAACGGTCAGTGCGAAGCCCGGATACACGACAGAAGCGTCAGAGGTGAACTTGATCGTAAGCGGACCTACCGTGGAGGTTAGGTCGGTGATCGTGGCTGAGCCGGAATAGGTGGCCAGCAGCGGAGCACTCTCATCCGCACCATCGTACACATACAAGTAATCCCAGTTGTTCTCCGTATTAACAGTACCGGAAATGGAAATGAGGCTGCTGGGCGTTTCAGGATTGATGGTCAGCGTGGCGTTGCAGCTGGTACTGTAGTCGCCGGTTGCACCGCCATCGTCGTAGATGACCATATCGCAAGCCGTAATGCTGTGGGTGCCGGAGGTAGGCATGTTCATGGAACCGGGCGTAGCCATGTAAGGACCGACCCAGATGCTTTCATCGCCACTGCCGCAGACGGCCTGCACATAGAAGTCGTAGGGGGTTGCAGGGGTCAGGTTGTCCACTTCAAATGGGTTGGAGTTGGCGGAGACAAGGGTTCCGGTACCTAAGGTGAAACCAGCGGGACCGTATTCAATGTTCCAATCGGATTCTTCACCGTGAGAGGTCCATCCCAGCGTGACAGAGGTAGTGGTAGTACCCATAGAGATGAGGTCTGTGGGTTCCTCGCAGGTGGGGATCTCCATTACTGTCACATCGTCCAACCAATAATAATAGTAAGAACTGTTGGAATGTTGACGGAAGGCAATGTAGCGATTGGAGCCGGTCATCGTGGTGGAATCGAATTTCACGGTGTATTGGTTCCAAGCGGTGTTAGCAGGTTGGATAATTTGGACAGATTCAAACGTGCTCACATTGTTCGGGTCGCTCATCACGCCCACTTCGAAGGTGCCGGAAGAGGTAGTGCTCTCTGCCTTCAGCATGAACTTCACGCGCAAGGTGTTAATATCGGCATCGAAGGGCGGAGTCACTGCTGTGGTCGGAGATGTAGTCTGTGATTGGAAAAACAAGCTATTAGGAGTGGAAGAATTGTTGCCAGAAGTGACATACGGTGCATCACTGTATGTGATCGGGAAAGACCAACACTCGGGTCTGGTGTTGGTGCTGTAGCTATCGAAGTTTTCCGTGAAAGGCAATTGAGTGATCACATCGCAAGCGGTGAAGATGGAGTGGGGACCCACCCACATGCTGGAGTCGCCGGAACCACAGATACCGCATACATAGATGTCATAAGAAGTGGCGGCAGTCAGGTTACTCAATGTAATGAAAGGATCGCTGTAGACGCTCTCCATTTCGCCAGTGCCGGGTGTGAAGCCGTGAGGACCGTATTCGACAGCCCATTGGGTTTCTTGATCACCAGGAGTCCAGAAGATGTCTGCCGATGTGGTGGTGATGGCGGAGTCGGACACGTTAGTGGGAGCCGGGCAGTTGTTCACTGAAACCGTGATGTTGGAGATGATGGCAGAAAGCGGTTGAGTGCTGACAGAACCGTCATTCTTCCACAAAAAGACCAGCTTGGCGGTGGAGGTGGCATCGGGGTTGGTGTTGGGGTTCTGCATTTCCGCAGCCACGTGGACGGTGTTGCCCGAAGTCAAGTTGAACTTGTAGGGATATTGAGCATTGCTGTATGCCGTCAGCGCGAGGTATTCGGAGAAGTTCATGGCATAGGTGTCGTAGTCGTATTGAGCATAGGTCGGAACAGAGCTGGTGGAATTGGCCGGGAAAGAGGCTGTGGCCGGGGCAAAGAACACCTTCAAGTAGTCATAGGTGCTTTCACCGCCCGCGTTCACGTCAAACGAGACGTTGAAGGAGGCGTTGTCGCCCACGGTAAAGAGCTTCTCGACGGAGGCCACGGTGTAGTTGTTGCTGTAGCCAGCAGTAACGCTGTCGCTGGTGACAAACAGTGCGTCCACGTTGTTCACAGTACCCTTCATCCAGAAATTGGCGCAGTTGCCATTGTTGAACAACCAATCATCGGTAGGATCGGTGAAGTCGGACGTGTAGGGCAGATCAGCAGGAACCTGAGCGGTGTTGAAATTGAATGATACTGTGTCAGAAACACCGTCGTTGTCGGCGGAGCAGTCCGTGGTCACGTAAATGGTGTATGCCGTGTTGGGGGTGAGGTTCGGCATCGTGAAGGATGTCGTGGAAGCCACATTCGTGGTGCCGGTGCCAGGCGTGAAACCGGCAGGACCGTACTCAACGTTGAAGGCGTTACCAGCGCAGGTCCAGGAGACCGTAGCTTCGTCGGTGGAAACAGCGGTGAGGGTCAAAGCCGTGGGAGCCGGGCATGCCACTGTGGTGGTGAACGTGATGGACAATGTTGCATCAGGTTCAACAGCCGGAGTGCTGCAGTTGGTGATCACATACGCTTCGTATTGGGTTTCGGGATCCAAACCGGAAATGTTGGCGAAAGTGTCGGCAGTCGTGACGGACAACCAAGGATCGGAGTCGTCAGCGTCAGCTTCTCTGTAGAAAACAGTCCATGAATTGTGGGTCGGGTCGGTGTCAACGAAGGTGATGGTGGCGACGTGGCCGCCGATGTTGACTGCTTGTACGCTGGTCTTTACAGGGGAAGGACAGTTAGGAGCGAGGGAGACGATGATGTCGTCGATGTTCCAACCATAAGTGCTTCCGGGACCGGTGTAGAGGATGGCGATTCTGCCCGAGGTGGCCTGTACGCCGTTGAAATCGAACGGTCCCATGAAGTTACCGTTGCCGGCATTGGAACTACCGCGCGGTCCGGGAATACCGGCATTGCCCAGCGGTTCGAAAGAGGAGGGATCGTTGATGTCCGTAATCACACCGATAACGCCATGTGTCAATTGTTCGTAAGAGGTGCTGTATGAAGGATTATAGCCCGTGGCCCAGAAAGAGAGGCGCAAATCGTGGATGTCGTTGGTGAATTCGGGGAAAACAAGCAGGTTGGTGTCGCCTTTCATCTCAGCGGAGTTCTCGCCGCCGTGGCAAGCTTGTCCGTAGCCGCAATAGACGAACGGAGCCAAACCGTTGTCTGCTTGGTAGGTGATGGGGGTGGCCCAACAGACGAACGGTTGGGCACCACTGCCTGGGTATTCTTCGAAGCCTTCGGTCCAAGGCTCAGCTTCTGTTACGGTGATGGGGTCACAAGCCGTGCTGAAAAAGATGGCACTGGAGAGAATGGAAGAGTCGCCGCTACAGAGGGAGCGGATTTGAACAGTATAGTTGGAACTGCTGGTAAGACCGCTGAATGTAAAGCTATTGCCATAAGTAGTGTAGTAGCCAGTCATGGCACCGCTCAAGTAGATGGCATATTCATCGGCTTCGCCGCTCCAGGAAATGGTGGCGCCGTCGAGGGTTTGGTCGGAGACCGTAAGGTTGCTCGGCGGGAAACAGCTCACACACTGTGCCAGCAATTCAAAACCGGAATAGGTGGAAGATCCGTCAGAGGTGAATTTCAACGTAAGGGGTCCAACGGTAGAAATGACGCTGATTGTCTGATTTGAACCGGAAATCTGGGCCACCTGGTTGTCGGTGCCTGCTCCGTCATAAATATAAATATAGTCCCAGCCGCTCTCTGTAGAGGCCGTGCCGGAAAGCATCATCATTTCGCCGTCATTGGCAGGATAAAGCACCAACGTGCTGTTGCAGCTGTTACTGTAGCTGCTGTTAGGACCGCCATTATCATAAATCATCACTCCGCAGGTGACCAACGTGTCGCTGCCTGAGGAAGCCATGACGTAAATACCAGGCGTGAAGGTGATGACGGCTGACCATGCGGTTTCCGTGTTGTCGCTGCAAAGCACTTTCACACGCACTTTATAGGTGGTGGCTGGTGTCAGGTTGTCAAGGGGGATCGACGTGTTGCTGGTAGTCAGCTCTGTTGCATTGTCCCAGTCAGTGGAAGAATTCGGCATATATTGCACAACGTAAGAGGTGGCGTCGGCGCAACCGGTCCAAGAGAGTGTTGCACTGTTGTTGGTGAGGTTGGAAATCGTCAAATTGGTGGGCTTGTTGCACAACGTTACTGCCCCGTATTCGAAGGTAACCTTCGGAAGGAAGTCGTGTGAGAGGTCGTAAGTGTAGGCAGCATCTGGGGCAGCTATGCCAAGAAAAAACCAATGGTTATAGCTGGCCGCTGTGTGGTCAAGATCCACCAGCAGATTGCCGCCGTTGTAGCTGTAAGGTATGTCAAAGGTAAGGGTGAGCGTTCCTGTTGAACAGTCAAAATAACCCTGATAGACTTGCGTCAAGGTAGTGGTGTTGTCCAGATCACTCAATGTGGTGTCTGTCGTTTCACCCAACGAAACGGTCCATGTTCCCAGACGGCTGGCTTCGGTATAACTACCGTTGTTGCCATTCGGGTCAATGTAGAACGTCATTTGCTGGATCGCTTGGCCCGTCATGTCGGTCAACAGGCTGGCAGGGTAAATCATCTGATTGTGTTGATCCTCATCAGCGTACCACCCATAGAAGGGGACATATTCGTTCGACGCCGTGCCATCACACACAGTCAGAGTCTGCGCATTCAATGCAAACGGTAAAAACAATACCGCAAGCATAAATAATCGTAGTAACTTTTTCATACTGTTTGATTTGGTGAATAAATGATGTTAATAAAATGAATTGTCCAAATAATAACTTTTTTTTACGAATCTGCAAAAATACAAAAATGGCCTCAATAGGTTTGTGGAATCTTATCAACATTTTATGAACATGATATGAACAGGAATTTCCCACACAAGCCTTTGCTCTTCTATAACTAAAAAGGGGAACCCTTCCGGATTCCCCTTGGATAAACTTTATGAATGCGACCCATGCCGCACCATTCCGCCCGACGCAGGAGGGCGGAATCTCCTACTTCTTGACGAAGGATTTGGTCACCATACCGTTGTCGGTACTCACGCGCACGAAGTACATGCCGTTGGCGAGGCCGTTGACGTTGATGCGGGTCGGATTGTCAATGGTGTTGACGGTGCGGACAACCTTGCCGTAAACATCGTAGACTTCCATGGAGGTCACGTTCACGTCGCCGTCCACGCGGATGTCAACATATTCGCGAGCCGGGTTCGGGAAGAGGGAGATGCTGTTCTCCAGCCAGTTCTCGATACCGACGTTGGTCGTATGGACGGTGATGAATGCGCTCCAGTCGCTGAGGTTGCCACTGCCACAGTCAGCCTGCACCTGAATCTCATAATCGGAGTCGCCGTTGAGGTTGGTGATGGTGTAGGTGTTGGTGGAAGAGGTGGCGGAAGAGAGGGCGCTGCTACCGACGATACGGTACTGGATATTCCAGTTGTCCACGTTGGCATTGTCGTCCCAAGCGATGGTGACGGCATGGTTCTCGATGTCGGTGGCGTGCAAACCGGTGGGTACGTCGCAAGGATCAACACCCTGAGGCAGAGTCGTGAAGGTCGTTTCAGAACCATAAACGGTAGTGCCATTAAAGGTGATGAAAGCCTTGAAGGTGTAGCTGGTGCTGGGAGTCAAACCGGTGAGGTTAGCCGTGAAGGTGTTGCCTGTGCCGGTACCGTTGATAGGAGCGTAGGTGCCGCCGTTCGTCAATTTCCATTCGAAGCCCTTAGCCGTGATGGCCACGTCGCTAGGATTCGTGATGGTGGCGTTCAGCGTGGCGTTGTCTTGTCCGAGAGCCGTGGCAGCGTCGGTGGTCACCGTCGGGTTGGTGATGACAGGGCCTGCACCGCTACAGTCAGGAGTGAAGGTATGCAGCGGGGAAGCGTAGTTTTCTTCCAGATCAGTGACGGTGTACAGCGTAGTGCCGTCAGGTCCGATCAACGTGATGGAGATTTCATCATCGTATTCACCGGTATGCCATACGAGCGTGGTAGCGATGCCGTTACAGAGGACGACAGCCACGCTGTCGTAGGTGGGCGTATCATTAAGTTCGTGGTCAATAGCTTCCAAGGTGGCCACAACGACACCGTTCTGTTCGAGTGTCAGGTAGCCGTCATTCCAGCCGTCGCCATATTCATCACCGAGGACGAAGATGTGCTCACAGGCGTCTGTGGCAGCGCAGTTCGGCGTGGTGAAGGTGGTTGACTTGTAGTTGGAAGTCTCGTCACCGCAGTCGGCTTTCACACGCACCTCGTAAGTGGTGAGACCGGTGAGGCCAGTGAGTTGGTAACTCGTGGTTGTAGCCGTGTTGGTGGTCCAAGTGGTGGCATCAGTGGTTTTGTGCTCCACAATCCAGCTGGTTTCATTGCCTGCAGGCACCCAAGAAACGGTGGCGGAGGTGTTTCCGACATTAGAGACGGAGATGCTGGAAGGAGTGGGGCAGGTGTTGGAGATACAAGAAACGGTCAATTGGAATCCAGGATACACCACGGAACCGTCGGAAGTGAACTTGAGGGTGAGCGGGCCGGTGGTGGAGGTCAGATCCGTAATAGTGGCTGTGCCGGTATAGGTGGCCAGCGGCGTGGAGTTGACATCTGTACCGTCGTACACATACAAGTAATCCCAGTTGCTTTCAATGTTGACGTTACCGGAAATGGAGACGAGGTTTCCGGGAATTTCAGGATTGATGGTCAGTATGGAGCTGCAGTTAGTGCTGTAGTCGCCGTTGGGACCGCCGTCGTCATAAATGACCATGGCACAGGTGGTGATGCTATTCGTGCCAGTGACCGCCATGTTGAAAGAACCGGGCGTAGCTGCCACAGGACCGCTTTGCGCGCTTTGGTCGCTACCGCAATCTGCAGCTACGTAGAAATCATAGACTGTAGCAGTTGCCAAGTTGGTGACAGTGAAGGGATTGGTGTTGGCTTGCACTTCCGTGCCGTTGCCAGGCGTAAAGCCCTCAGGACCGTATTCAATCACCCAGTTATTGGCGGAACCATTTTCTGTCCAGCTCAAGGTGACGCTGTTTGACGTCACTTCGTCCACCTCCAAATGAGTAGGTTGCGGACATTGTGAAGCTATGTCAAGAACCAGATTGTCAATATGGCCTTGGTTATAATAGGCTCCAGACACATAAGTGCCGATATTCTTCGGAGCCATCAAGGCGAGGCGGTCGCCTGTGCCAGCGAAGTCGCTGAAGTAGATGATGTACGTATCGTAGGTGGTGCCGCCCGTGTTGATGATCACCGTGTCAATCGGTTGGAAGGTGTTGATGTCCGTGCCGGTCATCGCACCCACGATCACGCAGAACGGGTAGGAGGTGGAGTAACGTCTTGCACCAAAGGAGATCTGCAACGAGTTGATCGGGAAGGTCTCGGTGTCGATGGAAGGCAGAATGGCGTATTGATCGTCGTAAGCCGAGCTAGTGTAGGTGTAGAATCTAAGGCTGTAGCTGCCGCTATTTGCATAGGTGGAGCTGTAGTACACATACGGGTAGGTGGTGTAGCTTGTTCCGTTGTTGTGCGCATGCCAGCAGTCGCTCAAATTGTTGAAGCCGGAGGTGGTGTTGGAAGTGTGGGTGCTCATAGAGTCAAAGTTCTGCGTATAAGGCAGTGTCTCTAACGGCAGACACTCCGTGGTGAAGGTGATGAGTCTCCAGTTGCTCTCCCCAAGGCCCGTGCAAACGGAACGCAAGTAGAAGTCGTAGGTGGTGTTGGCTAGTAAACCACTGATGGTGGCGGAATTGGTGACGGCGCCTTCCAAAACGGCCTCCTCAATGTCCACCGTGCCGGTCAGTCCGTAAGCATACTCCCACTCGTCGGCGTCACTGGTCCAAGTGATGGTGACCTCGTCGTTGGCCATGCTCTGCACTGCGATGTCTGTCGGATGGTCGCAGGGGTTCATGTAGTCCACCTGGAGGTCGTCCAGATAGATGTAGGAGCTGCCCCACTGCGGGATGCGGAATGCCAGGTAGTGTCCGTTACCAGCGTAATTGGCGGTGGTGATCTCGTAGTTGTTCCAAATGTAGGATACCGGTACGGTGAAGCTACCGACAGGCACGAAAGTGTTGTAGTTCGTCGGATCACTCATCACACCCACTTCAATGCTGTATCCGGTGCTGGTGGCAAAGAGATTGACGTTCACCAACAAGCTGTCCATGGGCACGTCATCGTCGAATCTCGGGGTGGCGCCATAACAGTAGTTGGCGGATGTGCCGTAGAAGTAGAGGGAGTGGGTGCCTGAGGAGGCGTATGAGGTGGAAGCGTAAGGATACTGTGTGGAGCCGTTGGTGCCTCTGAACCAACAGTCAATGTAGTATGAGGAACCACTGCCAGCGGCCGACTCGAAGTCCTGAGTATAAGGAACATTGATGTATTCGCAAACGGTGAAGGCGCTGGTGGTGACCCAGTTGCTGAATTCGGAGGAGGAGCAGACGCTTCTCAAACGAATGTCATAGTTGGTGCTGGGCATCAGATCCGTGAAAGTGTAGTTGTTCGTGGTAAGGGTGCCCACATTGGTCCAGTCGGTGGTGTCGGAGGTCTTGTACTCCAGTTCCCAAGAGGTCTCTTGGTCTCCGGCAACCCAAGCGATGGAGATTTCATCGTCGCTGTAGTCGGTGACCATGACATTAGGAGCGATACAGGTAGACACGGAGTCGCAGTCGCCGCCGAACTTCACGTTGGCGCGGGTAGCGGTGGAGCTGCTGCTACCGCTGCTCGGCGTAGTGTTAATGCTATAAGGGGCGGAGTCTTGATAGATGTACTTGGCCAATGTGCTGGATGCCGAGTGGGACCTCCATTGGTTGGAGGTGGTGTAGCTGCCCGTCTGGTCGATGACAATGACGGCAAGGTTGTCGGTGCCGTTATAGGCAAACGGAGCATTGAAATTGAAGGTGTTCCAACCCGTGGTGAAGGTTTGGTTGCCGCTGTAAACCATCACCGCAGAGTCGGTGGGGAGCCAGCTGTCGGCACTGGTGGCCGTTGTGTGCATCAGGTAAATCTCGTACACACGGCTGGAGTTGATGGTAGAAGCGTCAAATGCGATGGAGGTGAGGGTGCTGGGACCGTTCATCTCGCTGGAAAGATAAATCTGCTGTGTGTAAGAGTAGTTGTAGAACGAATAGGACGGCAGGTAGGAGGTTGTGGTCGTGCCAGTGCCGATGGCAATCTCGCCGCCAGCCAGACAGTTCGTGATCAAAGTGCCAGTCAGCGTGTCGCTGTAGCCGTTTTCGTCACAATCCATGAACAGTCTTACTTCGTAGACGGTCTGTTGGGAGAGACCGCTGATCAGACAGGCGTTACCCGTGGTGGTCACGCTCTGCCAGTTGTCGGTGCCCGTCTCGGAATATTCCACATGGTAGGTCTCGGTGCCGGTGGCGGTGGCATCGGAGGTCCAGCTGACCTGTGCGGAGCTACCCGTAATATTGCTGAAATGCATGTTGTGCGGAGCCATACAAGTGGTTTGACCCGGCTCGATGACGATGTCGTCAATATAGATATAGTTGTAGGAACTGCCAGGAGCGAAAGGACAGTAGAGTGTCGGGAAGATCAGATGACCATTGACGGCTTCGGGAAGCGCGAAAGACACCTCCGTCCAGTTGGCGGTGGCGATTTCGTTCGGATAGACAGTCTTTACCAAGACGAAAGAGTTGAAGTCGGTAGGATCCGTCATGTAACCGGCTTGCAGGTAACCGTAACCGGAAGAGGTGACATATTCTTGGAAGCGCATCACCAGGGGAGCGGTGTTGTCGGTCAGGTCAAGACCTTGGAACCGGATCATCGCGGAATTGGGCGTGTAGGTGTAGAAATAGAGGGAAGCGTTGCCGGAATGATGGTAGGAGCTGGAGAGGTAAGGATAAGATGCGGAGTTTCCGCCTAAACCGCGCTCAGCACAGTCGGGAATGATGGCACTTCCGACACCGAAACCGTCCATGTCCACGACATAAGGAAGCTGGCTGGTCGGGGTGCACAGCGTCTTGAAGTCTTGGATGTTCCAGAAGCTGTTGTCTGCACCGCAGTTGGCGCGCAGATAGACTGAATAATGCGTGTTTCCAATCAGGTCGGTAGCCACGTAGAAGGTGTCGTTCACGGTGACAGGGGTCTCGTTGTTCACGGTGCTGCCATCGGGCACAAACACCAGCTCGTAACCGTTGTGAGAATCGGAGGAGTACCAGGTGATGGTGGCACCGTCTGTAGTGACGTTGCTGACCGTCATGTGCGTGGGCATCGGACAAACCACAGGCTCACCCACGAGGAATCGGATATTGCTGCGGTCAGATCCCACACTACCCGAACCCAGGGAGTTGACGCTGTACGGGCTGCTGTCGTTTTGGAGATACAAGCTCTTTGAAGAGGCAGAATGTACGTTGAAAGTAGGATTGTTGCTCGTGACGTAGCTGCCGGTATTGTTCAGCACGGCTACCACGATGTTGCTGCTGCCGTCATATTCGAATGGAATGTCGAAGGGGATGTTCACCCAGTTGTCGATGCCGGCATTGGTGAAATTGATTGTGCCGTTGAACACCTGGAACATCTCACTCACGGGAATCCAGTCGCCGCCGCTGAAGCTGCTCTTGGAGGTGTTGCCCAAATAGACCACGATGTCCTTGGATTGAGGAGTACCATATATATATTGGAAAGAGATGCAGTTGATGGCGCCATCGATGGTGCCGAGATCAGCGGTGGTGTAAATTTGCTCAGAGAAAGAGTAATTGTAATAGGTGTTGAGCGGTAAAATATAGGAGGTGGAGGAGACACCGCCGCCGTCCACAATGACAGTGTCCAGACAGTCGGCGCATGGGTTCGAATTCATGGAGACGGCCACGGTAACAGGAGCGGACTCGCATCCGGAACCGTAAAGGGCCGTCAGACCGTAGGTGTAGTCGCCGTTGGGCACCGAATCAAGGTAGTTGGTGGCCCCGACCGTGGCGATGAGGGCATCGTCACGGTAGATGTTGTATCCAGAAAGGATGTTAGAAGCTTCTTGAAGGTTGCCGATGATGATCCAGTTATAGTTTGACAAGCTGGATGAATTCGTGAGGTCTCCCCACTCTTCATCATCGTAGTCATAGATGAGTAATCCGTTGCCGGCCACGCCGGTGTTGTTGCTTGCGCCAAGTGGGTAAGCTGTCGTGTCAAAGACGCAGTGGATGCCGATCCAGAGTTCTTGGGTGACATCAATCAGCTGGGCCGTGTCCAGGAGAATCGTGTTCATGACACTAGGAGTCAACTGAGCGGTGATGGGCTGGTTGACGATCAGAGTGCCGGGGTTGAAAACGGTGTCATCAACGATGCTGCCACCTTGCCACACCTTGATGGTGAAGGTGGTGGGGGCAATGTCCGCCGCATTACCAGGGATGAAGGAAATAGAGGAGAGGTAGCGGCCGGCATAGCTGGCTAACTCCGTCGGCGTGAAACGAATCGTGCCAATGAAGTTTCCCCCGGTTGTGCTGCCGATGCGGGTGTAGAGGGTGGTGGTGGACCACATGATGCTCGCCTGCGTGGAATCCTCAATGGCATTCCAGTTGAGCAGAACATTGTTCCACTCCGGCGCGTGCAACGATGCTGCCAGACCCGTGGGCGCATTGCAGTTGCTCTGCGCAAACCCCCGAACCGACAGTATCATGACCGCCGTGAACAGAAATAGTACTAATTTTTTCATAACTGTTTAATTTGATGAATATTAAGGTTAAAAAAACGTTGCTAAAATCAAAACTGGCTGCAAAGTTATACAATAAATGTTTTACGAAATGAAACTGTTGATAAATTGTTGATTATTTTTTGCTTAGAAGCTTAGGAGTTTAGAAGTTTAGAGGTTTAGGAGTTGAGAGGTTTATGGGGAGTATTTCCCCTCTTTAGGGGGGCTAGGGGGAACTAAAAAAGGGGAACCCTCTCGGATTCCCCTTGAACATATATTAATGCGGTATTAAATGCGGTCGAAGCCGCACCATTCCGCCCGACGCAGGAGGGCGGAATCTCTACTTCTTGACGAAGGTCTTCGTAACAACCCCTGCCTCCGTGCTCACGCGCACGAAGTACATGCCGTTGGCAAGGCCGTTGACGTTGATACGGTAGGGCTGTTGCATTGCAGCAGCCGTACCCACGGTGTTGATCAATTTACCATACACATCATACACCTCCATAGCAGTTACGTTCAGGTCGCCGTCCACGCGGAGGTCCACATAGTCGCGAGCCGGGTTCGGGAAGAGCGTGATGCTGTTCTCCAGCCAGTTCTCGATGCCGACGTTGTCGGTGTGAACGGTGATGAAGTCGCTCCAGTCGCTGAAGTTGCCGTTGCCACAGTCAGCCTGCACCTGAATCTCGTAGTCGGTGTCACCGTTGAGGTTGGTGATGGTGTAGGTGTTGGTGGAAGAGGTGGCAGAAGAGAAGGCGCTGCTACCGACGATACGGTATTGGATATTCCAGTTGTCCACGTTGGCATTGTTGTCCCATGCGATGGTGATGGCGTGGTTCTCGATGTCGGTGGCGTGCAAACCGGTGGGTACAGCGCAAGGCTCCACACCCTGATCGAGGGTGGTGAATATCAGCTCGTTGCCAGAGATAGTGTCGCCATTGTAAACGATGTAAGCCGAGAAGATGTAGTCGGTGCTGGGGTCAAGGTTGGTCAGAGTGGCGGAGAACCCAGTGGCCGTGGCCGTGCCGGCGATGGTGGTGTAGTTGTCGCCCATCAGCGGCATCCATGAGAAGCCCATTCCCGTGAGGGTCGCGCCGTCGGGGTTCGTGATGGTGGCGTTCAGGGTAGCGGTGGTCTGCGAGATGGCAGAAGCGGCTTGGGTAGCCACGGTAGGATCGGTGACCACAATGGTGGTGTCGCCAGATTCGCCGAAAATGGCGATGTCGTCCACATAGACATTGTCACCGTTGATACCATAGCCCATGAAGGCGATCTGGTAAGTGGCAGAGGGGTTCGGTAAGGTGACGGTGTCGATTTCGAAACCGGTGGTTCCCGTGTTGTAGCCCTTGATTCTCACCCATTCGGATGATTCAGAGGTTCTGTAATAGAGTGCCAAAGTGTCTGCAATGCCAGAATAACTATAAGGAACCAAGTTGTAGTTGAAGGTAAGGGTAGGGCTGGTAAGACCCGTGAGGTCGAAGGTCGGGGACATCAGACGGGATTCGCTACCGGTATAGTATAGAATCATGGCACTGTGCATGCCGGAGCTGGAGTAGCTGGAGGTGATGTGCCACGGATTGTTGCCGACGACGGTCTCTTCCGTCCAGCATCCGAGGTTGTCGCCTTCAAATCCTTCGGTGTAGGGGAACTCCGTCACGGTCAAGCAGGCGGTCATGAAGGCCGAGCTGGTTGTCCAGGTACTGGAATCGTCAATGCTACATTCGGAACGCACTTGCACAATGTAGAAGGTGGCGGGTTCCAGGTTGTTGAGGGTGTAAGGATTGTCGGTGGTCGTCACGCTGGTGGCATTGTCTTCATCGCCGACTTCATAGTAACGGAGGGTCCAAGTGGTGGCTTCGGAATTTTCTGTCCAAGCCACGGTGCAGGAATTCTCGGTCACGTTGCTGATGGTGACCCCGGTGGGAGCCTGGCAGGAAGGAATGGCCTCCAAGGTGATGTTGTCAACATAGATGGAAGAGGAGGCGTAGCCGTTCACAACGTTGCGGAAAGCAATATAGGTGCCGCTGCCGGAGTAGTTGGCGAAGGTGATGATGTACGGGTCGGCGGAGTAATCTTCGTCTATGGAGACAGACTGTACCGGCACGTAGGTGGCGGCGTTGGTGGGATCCGTCATCACACCGACTTCGAGGGTGACGTTGGAAGAACCGTAAGGCTGTTTTGCATAGAAGGAGACTTGCAGATCCGTGATGTCCAGGGCTTCTGCATCGATGGCGGGAAGAATACCGTAGGCGTTCGCATAATAGGAGTAGAAGTAGAGCGCATTAGAAGAGTTGATTCCGTCATAGGTGGAAACGTACGGATATTCGCTATAGGTGGATTCGGGGCTGTTGATACGGCTCCAGCAAACAGGCAGCGGATCGTATTCGCCACCGGCAATCAGGTTGCTTTCGAAATCGAACAGTTGAGGCACGGTGGAGATGAGAGTACACTCGGAGATGAAGGAGATCGGAATGCTCCACACGCTGGTGTCGCCGCTGTTGCAGATGGTGCGGACGCTAACCTCGTACATAGTGGCCGGGGTCAGGTTCTCCACTTGCACCACAGGAACGTAAGTGATGAATGTGGAATCGTTGACGGAAACCTCCCATTGTTGGTCGTTTTCGTCAGCAGGCGTGATGGTCAGTGTGGCCGTTGTGGTGCCGATGGTGGTCATCGCGATAGCAGCGGGTCTAGCGCAAGAGACTTCGAAGATGGAGATGTTGTCCACCACAGCGCTTTGGCCACTGCCGTATGAAAAGTCGTTGTACCAACGGAAATAGATACGTTGCACCGTGTTGGCATACAACGTGCCGTCCAAGGTGAAGACGGCGGTGTTCCAAGTACTGTCGGATGAATAAATGCCCAGTTGCGTCAAAGAACTCGGGGTGGTGACGTATGTGCCGGCGGAAACCTCCACAGGATTGCCGATGAAGACAGCTAGATAGTCGTAAGGATAGTTTCCGGATCCTTCGCCCAAACATTTCCAGTCGAAGGTGAAGGTGAATTCATTGGCATTGCCAAACTGAATGTCACGGTAAGCCCATGTCGTGGTGGTGCCGTTGACGTTGTAGGAGTTGGTGGCGCCAGTGTCGGAGGAGATATAGAGGCTGTGGGAACCGTCAGGGGTGTGGTTGAGGGCGGTTCCGATGTACCATCTGTTGGTGGTGTAGCCGTTGACCAACGTCCAGTTGTTGTTCTCGACTGTGTCTTCGAAGTCGCAGTGATAAGGGATGGTGGCAGGTGCGGTGGAGAGGGTAGTGAACGTATAGACGTTTGACCAGGCTGAGTAGCTGTCACCGCAGTCGGTTCTCACATAAGCTTGGTAGTAGGTGTTGCTCGGAAGGTCGGTGAAGGTGTAGCTGTTTTCCGTCACATCCACAGGCGTCAGCGTGGAAGGATCTGCACCTGTGTTGGTGATCACCACCTGCCATGCGGAAGCGTCGCCCTCAGTGGCCCAGGTAATCGTGGCAGATTCATGGGTGGGAGAGACATTCGTGATGGTCGGACGGAGACATTCAGGAAGATAATCCAGTGTCACATTGTCGATATAGACATCAGAATAGTTGGGGAAACGGAAAGTGATTCGGTTGCCGGTACCTTGGTAGTCGGCAAGGGAAATTTCGTATTCGCTGTAAGTCGTGCCCAACTCGATGTCGTTGCCCACTTGCACGAAAGTGGTCGGGTCGGCCGGGTTGCTCATCACACCCACTTTGAGGATAGAGGAGGAAGAATAGGGAGCCACGGCATAGAAGGTGAGTTGTAGGTCAGAGAAAGGAAGCTCTTCGGTGTCAATAGGCGGCATGGAAGCGGTGTTCACATAGTAAGAATAGAGGGCATAGCTGCCTTCGTAGGCGTTGTAGTTGTATGCATAAGGATTCGTGCTGTTGATGGTGCCGCGGTCCCAGCATTGAGGAAGCGGGTAGGAAGCACTTGACGGAATGTTCTCGAAATCGCAGAAATAGGGCAGCGTGTCGAGGCTGACACACGGAAGGGCGGCGTTAATGGTGAGAGACATGGATTCCGTTTCGTCGGCGCAGATGCTGGAGACAAAGAAGATGTATCCCGTGCCGGGAAGCAAGTTTTCTATCGTGTAGGTGGTGTCGTTGATGGCGTTGTCGGATGCAGCCACGTATGCGGAAGTGCCGGTTTGCTTGTAATACACCATGAAATCGCTCTCGTCAGAACTCCAAGTCAGCGTGGCGGTCGTGGCGGTCAAAGCGGTCACCGTGACATTCTCAGGACGAGGACAGCTGGGTATCGCCACAAGGGTCAGGTCGTCAAGGTAGAGTTGGTCAGTGGACGTGTAACCGTAAGAGTTATAGGTGCCGCAGGTGATACGCAAAGCCAGTTGATGGGCGGAACCTGTGTAGGAGTTCAAGAGGGCAGTATGTTCGCCATAGTTGCCCATTATGTCGGTGACAGTGTCAATCGGCGTGAAGGTGCTGGCATCGGTGGGGTCGGTCATGGCACCCACTTCCACGTAACATTGTGTGCCGTTATAGCAGTAAGCCCAGAAAGAGAGCTGCAGGGTGTTGATGGCAATGGTCGGGTCAATTTCGGGAAGCACAGCGATCACCGGGCTCGATGATTGGGTCTGCAGGCAGTGGCTTCCTGAGTGAGCATAATATTCGTAAGCGTTTATGTAGGGATAATAGTCGTATCCGGGTTTGCTCCAACAAGCCGGCAAGGTGTTGTCGGCACCAATGTTGTTGGTCTCGAAGTCAACGGTGTAAGGCAAGGTGCTGATCGGCACGCACTCGGTGTTGAAGTCCAACACCACGGTGGCGGGAAGCACAGTGCCGTTGTCGCAAACGGCGGCCGCATACCATTGGTAGTGGTTGCCGGGCAACAGGTCGGTCAAGACATACTGGCTGTCACTGTTCAAAGTGACATCCGTGAGGGCGGTGAAGTCGTCGGCATCGGCCAATTTATAATAAACGATATAGTCGTTGGCATCGGAATTCCAGCTCAAGATGGCGAAATCCGTGTTGATGGAGTCGGTGCTCTGGTCGACAGGTCTTTGACAAGCGGGAATCTCATCCACCGTCACATTGTCAACGCAGAGATTCCAACCGTCGTAGGGAGCGTTTCTTCTCACAAAGGCAATGTAGCGGTTGCCGGTGTAATTGGAGAGGTTCACCTCGTACAAATTGAAAGGACCTATAGGAATGTTTGTTTGGAAGATCTGGGTGAATCCGGGCAACGGGAGCGTGTCAGCGGCAGGTGCAGTGAGGGTGATGTTCTCATTGGAGATCCAAATGGAAATTTCATCCGTTTCAGAAGTGGTGCTGCTGTTGTTCTGAGCCCAGAAGGAGACCTGCATGTTGCTGTTGAGGTTCATCATCGGGGAAATCAGCCAGTCGTTGTGGGGAGCACTGGCATAGTCCGTGTAGCAAACGGCGGAACCGCTGCCTTGGTAAGCTTGTCCGGATGAAGTGCCGGGTTTCCAGTTGTATGCATACGTGTCGCCGTAGTTGCTGGTGGTGGTGCCGCCATTGTAAACACTCCAGCATTGCGGACTTTCGTTGCTCTGTCCGAATGTGGTGGTGGTCAACCAGGCGTCTTCAAAACCTTCGAAGAAGGGGAAAGTGCTCACGGCGTCGCATTGAGTGTAGAAAGCGATGGATTGGATAGCGCTGGTTTCGTTAGCACCGCATTCTGTTTTTACGTAGGCGAAGTATTGCGTGCCGCTGACAAGGTTGTTCAGCGTGCAGGAAGTGTCCGTGGTGGAAGTCCAGGTGGCCTCGTCTATGTCGGCACCTGCGATGTCAACATAGTAATAGTGGGTGCCGGTGGAACGAGGAGACCAAGAAAGCACGGCGGAATTGTTGGTGATGTTGGTGACATCCAAGTTCGTGGGAGACAGACAGGTCGCGCCCCCTGTGAATGAGAACAGGGTTTTGGGGATGAAGTCCAGAGTATAGCTGTTGCCATTGTAGGTGCACAAACTGGCATGGTCGGCGGATACGCCATAGAAAGAGGCTCCTGACCAGTTGGATGCAGAGCTGTTGAAGTCGAACAGCAGATTCCCGCCGGAGTAGGAGAACGGCGTGCTGAAGTTGATGACCAGCGTGTCGCCGGAAATCACCATGGGACCGGTGTAAACGGTAGTCAAGGTGGTGATGACAAACCCGCTGGGAGGAATTGTGCTCAAGGCGGTGGTGCCTAACTTGATGGTCAGGTTGTGCCCCGCCCACGAGCTAGAGGGCATGGAGGAGAGGAAGAACTTCATGCTCTGGATCTCACCGCCCTCCATTTCGGAAACCATGGCCGAAGGGTAGATGACCTGGTTGTGCTGGTCAGCATCGCCCCACGTGCCATAGAACGGAATGTAATCGTTCGTTGCGGTTCCGTTCGCCACCATCGCGGTGTTCGTTTGCGCCGACAGCGTCAGGCCGCAGATGCCTATCAACACCGTCAACAGAATGGATAATAGCTTTTTCATACGATTGAATTTGATGAATAAATATGGATTGATTAGTAATTTCAAAAACAGGCCGCAAAGTTACACATATGTGGTTATCAAAAATCGATTGTTGATAAATTGTTGATTGTTTTTTCGGGATGTTTCGTTGTGGAAACGGTGTGCGCAATGTTTCGTTGTAGAGACGGTGTGCACACCGTCTCTACGTAGGAGGAGCTCTATTTTTCACTTCTTCGCGTTGTCGCCGATCTTGGTGCGAAGTCCGTTAAACATCAAGATAAGCAAACAACGCTGCATAATTACAACTTTATCTATAGGATGCAAAAAAAACAAAAGGTTACAATTTATTGATGTTTTTTTTGTCTTTGTTGATTCAATAATCTGATTTTTAGTTAGTTGAGGCGGTGTGCACACCGTCTTAACAACGAAAAAGGGGAACCCTCTCGGATTCCCCTGGAATATTAAACATTGGATGCGACCAATGCCGCACCATACCGCCTGACGTTGGCAGGGCGGAATCTCCTACTTCTTGACGAAGGATTTCGTGACAACTCCTGCATCCGTGCTTACGCGCACGAAATACATGCCGTTGGCAAGTCCGTTCACGTTGATGCGGGCCGGGTTGTCGATGGTGTTGACAGTGCGGATCACCTTGCCGTAAACATCGTAGACTTCCATCGCAGTCACGTTTACGTTGCCGTCCACGCGGATGTCAACGTACTCTTTGGCAGGGTTCGGGAACAACGTCACGCTGTTCTCCAGCCAGTTCTCGATGCCGACGTTGGTGGTCTGCGCTGTGATGGATTCACTCCAGTCGCTGAGCTCGTCACCGCAGTTCGCCTGCACCTGAATCTCGTAGACGGTGGAGCCGGCGAGGGCGTTCATCGTGTAGCTGTTGGTGGTGGAGTGGGCGGAAGACCAGCTGCCATTGTGAACCTTGTATTGGATGTTCCAATTTTCCACATTCTCGTTGTCGTCCCAGGAAACGGTGATGGAGTGGTTCTCAATGTTGGTGGTGTGCAGACCGGTGGGCACATCGCACGGCTCCACAATCACTTCTTCGGTTGTGAATACCAGATCGATGCCATAGATGGTCTCGCCGTTGTAAACGATGAATGCTTTGAAGATGTAGTCTGTGTTGGGGGTGAGACCGGTGAGGTCGTAGGTGTAGTCGTCGCCTGTACCTGTGCTGGTCACTTGCGTGTAGTTGACGCCCATGAGCGGCATCCATGCGAAGCCTCTGGCCGTGATGGTCACGTCGTCGGGATTTGTGATGGTGGCGTGCAGGGTTGCACTGGTCGTCGTAAGGTTGCTGGCCGACTGGGTGGATACGGTAGGAGCGGTTGGGTCGTCAGCCTGTGCTGTGGTGAAGCTGATCAGGTTGGTCCAGTCGCTCTCATCGTCGGGTCCGCAAACGGCTTTCACTCTAACATGATAAGACGTGCTGGGCTGCAGGTCGAAAAGAAGGTAGGATGGATTCGAAAGGGAGAACTCGCTGCCCCAGTTGGTCGTGGTGGCCTTTTTGTATTGGAGTTTCCAAGCGGTTTCCGTGCCGCCCGGTGTCCATGATACGTGTGCGGAGGTGCTTTGGATGTCGCTCGCGGTCAGAGCTATAGGTGTGCTGCAGGAGTTGCTTCCGCCCGCATCATACACCATGATGTCGTCGAGACACACGCCATAGCCGTCAATGCCGTAACCTACGAAGGCGATTTGGTAGGTGGCGGAGGAACCCGGCAGCTCAATGCTGTCTTTACGGTAACCCTCGGTATCGTCAGTGTAGCTGATGATTCGCACCCAATCCTCGGCGATGGAGGTCCGGTAGAAGACCGTTAAGGAATCGGTCACGCCGAGCCAGCCTATTCTCCGTTGATAGAAAGAGAGGATCGGGTGGTTAACTCCAGAGAAGTCGAAGATGGGGGAGACCAGGCGGGCGGAGGAACCGGGCGTGAAGGATTTGTAGACGCAGCCCGCACCGGTGTGGGTGTTGTTGGCCGTGAGAAGCCAGGGGTTGGTGCCCGTAAGATTCTCCACCGTCCAGCAATCAAAGGAGTTTTGGTTGAAGCCTTCTGTATAGGGGAAATCGTTGACAATGTCGCAAGCGGTGGTGAAGGCGGCTGTGCCCGTGGCCGAAATGCCGTCGTCGCCACAATCTCCCGTGACGCTGACCGTATAGTTGGTGGCGGGGTTGAGGCCGGTCAGGGTGGCACTGTTGTCCGTGACCGTCAAGATTTGGCCGGCGCATTCCACCGTGTAGCTGTCAGAACTGCCGATCCAGGTGACCACCGCACTGTTCGAGCCTGCCGCAACCATGATGTTCACGGGTGCGGGACAAGCCACGGTGGTGGTGAATTGGATGGTGTTGGTGGCATCGGGATTGTTTCCGACACTTCCGCAATCGGTGATCACGTAAGCCTGGTACGTGGTTTGGGGAACCAGACCGGTCAGGATATGGGTGGTGGCAGTGGCGGACTGGGTGCTCCAGAGGGTGTCGGAGATTTTCTTGTAATAGATGATCCAGGCGTGGTGGGTGGTGTCGTTGTCCGTGAACTTGATGGTGGCGCTATGGCCATCCACGTAGGTGGTCATCAGACTGGTCTTCACAGGGGAAGGACAGACGGGCGCCAGGGAGACGGTGAAGTCGTCCATGTTCCAACCGGCATAGCCGCTGGCATAGCTGCTGGTGTAGCGAATGGCGATGCGGCCGGAGTCGGCGGAAACCCCGTTGAAATCAAACGGACCCATGAAGATGCCGTTGCCGCCGCTGGCGGAACCGCGAGGCACGGGCGTGCCCGCATTACAGACCATCTCAAAGGTGTTGGGGTCGTTGATGTCGGTGATGACACCGATCTGGGCATTCGTCGAATTGATGCCGTAGCCCGTGGCCCAGAAAGAAAGACGAAGGTCGCGGAGATCGTTAGTGAACTCGGGCAAAACCAAAATGTTGTAAAAGCCCGTCATCTCAGCCGTGTTGGTGCCGGAATGAGCAGCCTCTCCTAATCCGCAGCGGACGAAAGGACCGTCGGCAGTGCTTCCCACGGTAACGTCCCAACAGACGAACGGTTGCTGACCAATGCCCGGATAGTTCTCGAAGTTCTCAAACCACGGACTGGTGCTCGTGACGGTGATCGGGGAACAGGAGGTGGCGATGTAGGCCGGTTGGGAAAGTATAGAGGAGTCGTTGCCGCAAAGACTGCGCACACTCACATAGTATCCGGAACCGCTCACCAGATTCGTGAAGGTGTAGGAGTTGCCGGTGGTGACGTAGTGACCTGAGGTGGGACCCTCCAGATAGACGGAATAGCTTTGCGCATCGCCGGTCCAGGTGACCGTGGCTTGCGAGTTTTCAAGATTGCTGACCGTCAGGTTGGTCGGCGGGAAACAGCTGATACAGTGCGCCTCCAGTTCGAAACCCTCCAGTTCGAAACCCGAAGCGTTACCGGAATGGAAATTCAGGGTGATGGGGCCGTTGTAGTAAACGTCCACGTCATTCATGCCAGTGTAGGATCCCAAAATGTTGCCGTCGGTGCCCGCACCTTCGTAGATGGTCAACCTTGCCAAAGAAGTGGGGATTAAATCGAAGGTGTTCACCGTTCCGGTGAGGTGGATGCCGTTTCCTTCGAAAGCCGGGATGACCACCAAGGTGAAGTCGCAGCCACTGCTATAATTGCCGAACTCGCCGCCGTCATCGAAGATATACGAATGGCAGGTAATCATGGTGTCACTGCCGGTAATTCCCATGTTATATACGCTGGTCTTTGCCGTTACCGGTCCTACCCAGCTGCTCTGCTCGTTTCCACAGTTGGAACGCAGATAGAAATCGTATGAGGTGGCTTCCTGCAAGTTTGTGACCATGAACGGGTTGGTGTTGGCACTGATGGGGGTGCCTCCTGTGGCAGGGTTAAAGCCTGAGACACCATAGAGAATGTCCCATGCTTGGGCGTTGCCGGTCTCTGTCCATGACAAAGTGACGGAAGTGGAGATGGCGCTGAGGCTCTTGAAGTTGATCGGTAACATGCAAGAAGGGGCCACAGAGATGGTGAGGTCGTCCAAACGGAAGCTGCCATCGGTGGCGTTGGAAGCGCGGAAGGCGATGTAGTGGCCATTGCCAGTGTAGTTGTCAAGCGTGACCACGTGGTGTTCGTAGGCGGCTTCGCCCGTGATCGTGCTGGTGACGGTCTTCACAAGCTGGAACGTGCTGGCATTCGTGGGGTCGGTCATGACACCCACCTCGAAAGTGCCGGTTTCACCGGTCTTCGCCAAATAGAAATCCAACATCAAAGTGCTCAACGGGATAGAGGCAGCCAGCTCGGGTGTGATGGCCATCGTCCAACTATAGGGAGTTTGGGAGAAGTCCAGACAGCCTGCAGAGCCGTTGTGGGTGTATTGGTTGTCGCCGAAGTAATAGACGTTGTGACTGGGAACGGAGGCCAGACGAGCCCAACAAGGGACGTATTCGGAACCGCCGTCCACAATGCTGACGTCGAAGTCTTCGGTGTAGGGTAACGTCGTGACCTCACCGCAGAGGGTTTTGAACGTGAAGGTGGGGGAGGGGGCGGAATAGTCCGAGTCACAGTTCGCCACTACGTAGAAAGTGTAGTAGGTGTCTGATGTCAGACCGCTCAAGGTGTAGGAAGTCGTTCCGCTCACGGTGTCGGAGGTGTATTGGGCATCCGATTGGGCTTTGTAATAGACCGTCCATCTGGTGGCTGAACCCGCTTCGTTCCAGTGCAGGACAGCACTGTTCTTGGTGATTCCCGATGCCGACAGTAAGTTGGGCTGGGCACAAGTGGTGCTGGTGATCCTGATATTGTCGATGGCTGCAGGCGGGTTGTTGCCCATGTAGTTGTCGTTCTCCCAATAGAACACAATCTTCTTTGAAGTGCCGGTTACATTCGGCAGCAGGAGATTGACGTGCGTCCAGTCGGGGACGTCAAACTGCTCCGGAAGCAAAAGAAAACCGTTAGGCGTGTTGTTTGGGGATATTTCAACATTGTCATTCACAAGATACACAGCAAAATAGTCATATATCAGATTTCCTGAGTACTCTCCCATAGTCTTGTAGTCGAATGAGAGATAGTGCTCCGCAGGGTCGTTGCCGAAGTCCACATTCAAAATGGCGAATGCTTTGGAAGAGGCCGTGTAGAGGTAGTTGTTGTTGACACCGTTGTTGTTGGAAATGTACATGCTGAAGCCCGTTTCATCGGGGTTGGCGGGGTCCACCGGCTTGAAGGTGGCAGGACCGATCTTCCACTGGTTGCTGCCGCCGCCCATGAAGGTGAAGTCGGTGATGGTCAATGGCGATGTCTCGAAATCCTGTGTATAAGGTAGTGTGATGGGTAAATTCTTTGTTGAAAAAACCAGCGTCTGGAGGGAGGTGGATTCGGAACCGTCGCCGCATAAAGACCGGACCTTCACCTTGTATAAGGTGTTGGACGCTAAGTTGGTGAGGTTGACCGTGGAGTCGCTGGTGGACACAGTCAAGGCCGTGCTCCAATCCGTACTGGAGGCTGGCATGTACGCTACGCTATAGTTGGGCACAATCGTGTCGCCATGCCAGGAAATGGTGGCAGAATTGATGGTGATATTCGAAGCCGTCAGTGCCGTGGCTCTGGGGCAATTCGATTCAACGACGTATGTGAACGTGGTCTTGGGGAGGAAGTGGAAGAGCTCCCCTTGGTTTTCTGGAAGTTGATATTGGTTGATGCTGGCATTGGGCTGGACGGTGCCGTAAAATGCGTTGTTGAGCCAGGAACCAGCAGTGCTGACCAAGTTGAACAAAAGGTTGCCTCCCGTGTACAAGAACGGGGCGTTAAATGAGATGGTCATGATGCTGTCAATGACCACGATGTCGCCGGTATATACGGGAGACAAAGAGGTGTTGTTGTCGAAATAGTCGGACGGAAACTCACTGGCAAAAGAGATGCCCAAACTGATGGTGATTTGGGAAGTCAGCCCGTTGGGGGACCCTGTCATATAAAAATCCATCTGGGTGATTTCGCTCCCGATCATGTTTGTCAACATACTTGCAGGATAGATAATCTGGGTCCGCTGCGGCTGGTCAAGCCAGTAACCGAAGAATGGCACATTCGTGTTGGTTTCGGTGCCATTGGCAACCGTGAGGGTGCTCTGCGCTGACACGGGGGCAATCGTGAAAACGGTTGCCATGATCGTCAGCAGAAGTGCTAACACTTTTTTCATATTTTCTTATCTTTTAAAATTTATAATTTCTTGCTTTTTTATTGTTATTTTGTTGACTAAAAGTCAATTCCAAGCGGCAAAAGTACAATTATTACGTTAATAAGAGGCATTTGTTGATAACTTTTGTGTACGGGTTGGGAATGGTCGGAAATAAAAACGGGTATCGACTGTGCGGTCGATACCCGTTGGTTTTATTTAGAAGGTTAACCTTCTAACCTATTTCTTCACAAACGTCTTCGTCACCATGCCCTTATCGGTGGTCACGCGCACGAAATACATGCCGTTGGCGAGACCGTTGACGTTGATGCGGGTCGGATTGTCCATGACGTTGACCGTGTTGATCCATTTGCCGTAGACATCGTACACCTCCAAGGTGTTCACGTTCACGTCACCGTCCACGCGGATGTCAACGTACTCCTTGGCAGGGTTCGGGAACAACGTCACGCTGTTCTCCAGCCAGTTCTCGATACCGACGTTGGTGGTCTGTGCCGAAATGTATTCACACCAGTCGCTGAGTTCGTCACCGCAGTTCGCCTGCACCTGAATCTCATAGACGGTTGAACCGGCGAGGGCGTTCATGGTGTAGCTGTTGGTGGTGGAGTGGGCGGAAGACCAGCTGCCGTTGTGAACCTTGTATTGGATGTTCCAATTTTCCACATTCTCGTTGTCATCCCAAGCAATGGTGATGGAGTGGTTCTCGATGTTGGTGGTGTGCAGGCCGGTGGGCACGTCGCAAGGCTCGGGAGTGTCATTTTCGGTTGTGAATGTCAGCTCGTTGCCATAGATGGTCTCTCCGTTGTAAACGATGTATGCTTTGAAAATGTAGTCCGTGTTGGGGGTGAGGCCGGTGAGGTTGGCGGAGAAGTTGTTGTCCGTGCCGGTGCCGGTCACTGAAGTGTAGTTGTCGCCCATCAGCGGCTTCCATTCGAAGCCCTTGGCCGAGACCGTCACGTTGTCGGGGTTCGTGATGGCGGCGTGCAGGGTAGCGCTGGTCGAGGTAAGGTTGTTGGCCGACTGAGTGGTCACCGTAGGCGCGGTGGGATCGCCGGCCTGTGCCGTGGTGAAGCTGATCAGGTTGGTCCAGTCGCTCTCTTCGTTGGCTCCGCAAGCGGCTTTCACACGGACATGATAAGGCGTGCTGGGTTGCAGGTTGGAAAGAGTGTAGGAGGGGCTCGTTACGGAGAACTCGTTGCCCCAGTTGGTCGTGGTGGCCTTTTTGTATTGGAGTTTCCAAGCGGTTTCCGTGCCGCCAGGGGTCCATTCCACATGGGCAGTCGTACTGGCGACATCGTTCACATGCAGTCCTGTGGGCTTATCACAGATAATGGTTTCATGACCATCGTAGATCATGATGTCATCCAAATAGATGCTGTAACCGTCGATACCATAGCCTACGAAGGAAATCTGATAGGAGGAAGAAGGTGACGGCAAGATAACGCTGTCAAAGACGTAGCCGGAGGTCTCTTCGTGATAACCCTTGATTCTCACCCATTCGGCGTCGAGGGAGGTGCGGTAATACAACGCCACAGAGTCTGCCACGCCGCTCCAGCCAACTCTACGTTGATAGAAGGAAATCATAGGAAGCATGACATCTGTGAGGTCGAAGACGGGAGATATGAGGCGTGAGGAGGTGCCCTGTGTGTAAGACATGCCGACACTCTTGAATCCGGTGTTGGGATAATAGGATGAAATGAGCCAGGAGTTGTTCCCTACGAGGTTTGTCTGGGACCAGCAGCCCAAACTATTCGCTTCAAACCCCTCAAAATAGGGGAAAGAGTCGATGATATCGCAAGCGGTTGTGAAGGGCGCGGTACCCGCCACGGAGAGACCTTCCTCTTCACAGTTGGCCATGACGCTGACGATATACTGCGTGGAGGGGGCAAGGCCGGTGAAGGTGGCCGTGTTGGTGGTGACGTAGGCGGTGTCGTTGTTGCAAACCACAACGTAACTGCTTGCATTGCCGATCCAGGAGATCACAGCGCTGTTCGAACTTGCCTCGGCAGTGATGCCTACAGGTGCCGGACAAGCCACTGAGGTGGTGAACTGGATGGTGTCGGTAGCGTCGGGATTAGCCACGGGGGTACCGCAGTTGGTGACAACATACGCTAAATAGGTGGTTTGGGCCGTCAAATTCGACAGGGTCACAGAAGTGGTGGAGGTGGTAGCTGTATTCCAGGTGGCCTCATACGGAGACTTGTAGTAGACCGTCCATGCCGTATGACTGGGGTCGTTGTCGATGAAGTGGATGGTGGCAGCGTGACCGTAAATGTCGGAGACTGTGACGCTTTGCTTCAAAGGAGAAGGACAGCTGGGAGACAAGGAGACGGTGAAGTCGTCCAGGTTCCAGTTAGCATAGAGGCCGTAAGTGCTGGTTAATCTGAAGGCGAGGCGACCGGAAGTGGCGGAAATCGCGTTGAAGTCGTAAGGTCCCATGAAAACACCGTTACCGCCCTCGGAAGAACCTTGCTCCCCAGGAGTGCTCACGAAGCAGAGCGTTTCGAAGGTGTTGGGGTCTTGCAGGTCGGCGATGACACCCACCTCAAGCGTGGTCTGGCCCGTGTTATAGCCGGTGGCCCAGAAGGAGAGACGCAAATCGTGGATGTCGTTGGTGAAAACAGGCAGAGCCAATAGGTTGGAATAGCCGGTGAGTTCGGCGCTGTTGGTGCCGGAGTGGGCGGCTTCTCCAGATCCGCAATTGACGTAAGGACCGCCGTCCTCTTCCGCAACCGGCGTAGCCCAGCAGACGAACGGTTGAGAACCGGTGCCCGGATAGGATTCGAAGGTCTCCACCCACGGGTTAGCATTCGTGACCGTGATGGATCCGCAGCTGGTGGTGAAATAAACCTCCTGGGAACTCAAAGAGGTGTCGGTTCCGCAAAGGGAATACACCCTTACGTAATACGGGGAACCGCTGGTCAAATTGCTGAGGGTGTAAGAGTTGTAGGTGGTGGTATAATCAGCTGAGGTAGGACCGTCCACATGGACGAGGTAGCTGTCCGATTCGCCGGCCCAGCTGACCGTGGCTCCGGTCTCCGTGATGTTGTTGACCGTCACATTGGTCGGCGGGAAACAGTTGGTGCATTGCACCAGCAGTTCGAATCCGGGACGGTTGTAATAGGAAAAATCACTGGAGATGAATCTCAGGGTGACGGGACCGCCATAAGCCAATTCCACGTCATGAATGCCCGTGTAGAAACCTAAAACGTTGCCCGTGGTGCCCACGCCTTCGTAAATGGCCAAAGAGCTTAAATAATAAGCGTTGTCATCGTAAGTGTTCACGGTACCGCTGATTTGGAGACCGCTGCCTTCCGTGGCGGGATAGATCACCAAGGTGTAGTCGCAGGATTCGCTGTAGTTGCCGAATTCACCGCCGTCGTCATAAATGTACATGCCGCAAGTCACCATCGTGTCGCTGCCGGTGATGCCCATGTTGTAGCTGCCGGTCTTCAATGTGACAGGACCCGTCCAGACGCTTTGGTCGCTTCCGCAATTGGAGCGCACGTAGAAGTCGTAAGTGGTGACGTTCTGCAAACCTCCGACCGTGAACGGAATGGTGTTGGCGTTCACCATGGTGCCTCCCGTCTCAGGATCAAAGCCCATGGGACCATACAGGATGTTCCAAGCGGTGGCGTTGCCGACTTCTGTCCAGGTGAGCAGCGCAGCTTCGTTGTAAACGTCAACCTTCTGGAAGTTGATGGGAACCATACACGCGGGAGTCTCCGAAACGATAAGGTCATCCAAGCGGAAGCCGCAAGAAACGGAATTGGAGGCGCGGAAGGCGATAAATTGGCCGTTACCGGTGTAGTTGCTCATCGTGACGACGTGGTGCTCGTAAGAGGCAGCATTATTGCCGATGATCGTGCTGTTGATGGTGTGCACCACTTGGAAGGTGCTCGCATCGGTGGGGTCGGTCATGACACCCACTTCGAAAACACCGGTTTCACCCGTCTTCACAAGGTAGAAATCCAACATCAAGCTGCTCATCGGAATGTTGGAGGCGATGGCCGGCATGATGGCCATGGTCCAGCAGTAGGGGGTGTAAGCGAAGTCCAGACATCCCGCAGAACCGTTGTGGGTGTAGTTGACATCGCCTAAGAAATAGACCATGTGGCTGGGGTCTAAGGCCAGACGGCTCCAGCAGGTGACGTATTCTGAACCTCCATCCACGAAGGGTTCGTCGAAGGTGGCCGTGTAAGGTAACGTGGAAATTTGGTCGCAAAGGGTTCTGAAGGTAAAGGATGCGGAAGGTGCGGAAATGTCATCGCCGCAATCCGACACCACATAGAAGGTGTAATAGGTGTCTGAATTCAAACCCGTGATGGTGAGAGAGGGAGATCCGCTGGCGGAAGCAGAGGTGTATTGGGCATCTGAAACGGCTTTGTAATAGACGGTCCAGTCCGTGGCGGAGCCGATCTCGTTCCAGTGCAGGGTGGCACTGTTGGTGGTAATACCCGATGCAGAGAGCAAGTTGGGCTGACTGCAGGTGCTGCCGATAAGCGAGATGTTGTCAACGGCCACGGGGGGATTGTTGCCGTAGGAACCGTCGTTCTGCCAGTAGAAAACAAGCTTCTTCGTAGTGCCGGCCACGTTGTTGGGCAGCGTAATGTCGACACTTACCCAGTCGGGAACTTCGCACACTTGAGGAACCAGAAGCGTGCCGGTAGGGGTGTTGTTGGTGGAGATGACGGCATCGCCATCCACCAAGTATAAGGCAAAGTAGTCGTACAAGGTGCCAGAATAATTTTCACCCATCGTCTTGTAATCGAACGTGAGGTGGTGCTCCATCGGGGTGTCGTCAAAAGTGACATTCAAGATGGCGAACGCTTTGGATGAAAATTCGGTCTCGTAGTGGTTTGAACTGCCGTTGTCGTCTGAAATGTACATGCTGAAGCCTGTCTCGCTGGCATTGTTGGGGTTCGACGGCTTGAACGTGGCCGGTCCGATAGCCCACTTGTTGGGTCCGGCATTCATGAAGGTGAAGTCCGAGATGAGCTGAGGGGTCGTTTCGAAATCCTGCGAGTAGGGCGGGGTAAACGATGTGTTCGGAGTGCTGAAGTACAAAGTTTGAAGGGAGGTGACGGTTTCTCCGTCATCGCACAAGGATTGAACGACCGCCTTGTAACTTGTGTTTATCTGCAGGTTGTTGAGGTCAACAGAGGTGCTGGTGGTAGGGATGGTCGTCGCATTGTTCCAGTCGGTTTCGGAAGCCAGCATGTATTGCAAGTTGAAGGAAGTGACGGAAGGGTCACAGTTCCAAGAAATCGTGGCCGACGTAGAGGTGAGGTTGGAGGCCGTCAAATTAGTGGCTTTGGGACAATCCGAGGAAACGAAATAGGTGAACGTCGTCTTGGGCAGGAAGTTGTATTTGTCGGCATTCGTATACCACTCGAAGTATTGGTTCAGGCTGGCATTCGGTGATTCGATGCCGTAGAAAGTAGAGTTGGACCACGTACCGGCGGTGCTGACCAAGTTGAACATGAGGTTGCCGCCTGTATAGAGGTAAGGGGTGCTGAATTCGATAATCAGCGTGTTGTTGTTGATGACAATGTCGCCATAATAGACGGGTGTCAGCAGCGTGGTGTTGTCGAAAGAGGTGCCCTCAAACTGGCTGGCTGATGAGATGCCCAGCGTGATGGAGAGCTGGGAGCTGAGTCCCGTGGGGGTGCTCGACATGTAGAACTCCATTTTGGAGATTTCTTTCCCTATCATTTCTGTCAACATAGTCGACGGATAGATGATTTGGGTGTGCTGGATCTGATCCAGATAGTAGCAGTAAAACGGTACCTTTTCGTTGGTGACAGTGCCGTTTGCCACCGTCAAGGTGCTCTGTGCTGATGCCGGAAGGGTCGCGAAACCGAATGTCATGAGCGTCAGCAGAAGTAATAACACTTTTTTCATAATACTATATTTTTAATAATTTTACTCGTTTTTATTTCAGACATTTTCTTCCGAAAATAGTCCACGCTGCAAAATTACAAAAATTTTCATATTAAATGTACATTGTTGATAACTTTGTGAAAAACCCTCGCAAATACAACAAAATGGGGAACCTTTCCGGATCCCCCATGGATTATATTCTTTATTCTTTGGATGCGATCGAAGCCGCACCATTCCGCCCGACGAAAGGAGGGCGGAACCTCCTACTGCTTGACAAAACTCTTCGTCACAACTCCTGCATCCGTGCTCACGCGCACGAAATACATGCCGTTGGCGAGACCGTTCACGTTGATGCGGGTTGGATTGTCAACGATGTTGACGGTGCGGACGACCTTGCCGTACACATCGCACACCTCAAGGGCCGCCACATGCAGGTTTTCGTCCACGCGAATGTCCACATATTCCCTGGCAGGGTTCGGGAAGAGGGATATGCGGTTGAGCAGGTATTCTTCAATGCCGTCGCAAGCGGTGGTGGTCGCGAAAATGGAAGCACTCCAGTCACTGAGGTTGCCGTCACCGCAGTTGGCCTGCACTTGGATTTCGTATTGGGTAAAATTCTCTAAATTGCTGAGGACATTGCTGTTCGTGGAAACAGTGAGGGTGCTCCATTCGTCGTTTTGCGTGCGGTAACGGAGGTGCCATTCCACTGCGTCAGTGCTGGCATCCCATTCGATGGAAATAGCGTGGGCTTCCACAGAAGTGGCGTGCAAACCTGTCGGGGTCACGCAAGTGTCAGGGCCGGGTCCGGGAGCGGCGCTTCCGTCAACGGTGATGTCGTCCAACACAATGCCGTGTCCATAGCTAGCGGTGCCCACGAAAGCGATCTGGTAAGTAGCAGACGGGTTCGGCAGGGCAATGGAATCCATCGTCCATTCCACCACGCTGCTGGTGTATTGGGTGAGCGGCAACCAGATGTCATCAAGGGAAGTGCGATAATAGAGGTACAGGAGGTCTTGATCGTTGCCCCAAGCTTTCATCGCATACCAGAAGGAGAGGTACGGGTCGGTCACGTTGGAGAGGTCAAAGATGGGGGTCACCAGTCGGGTGGTGTATCCGTTGTCGTTGTTTTGGTAGAAGCAAGCGTTGTAGTTGCCGGTGTGCGCGTTGTTGATGCCGCTGCTGGCGGAAGCTCCTGCCTGGAATGACCAGTTGACGCTGCCCACGACGTATTCTTGCGTCCAGCAGTCGGGCATGGCGCCGCCATGTTCAAATCCTTCGGTGTAGGGGAAGGTAGTTACGGATTCGCAAGGGGTGGAGAAGGTGAAGTTGGTCCATGCGGAGTGCTCGTTATTATCGCAGTTGGCCTGGATCCGCACTTGGTAAGCGGTGCCGGGAAGCAGGTTGCTCATGGTGAAAGACGGCGTGTTTAAGACCGTTTCGGAAGTCCAGGTGGTTTCGGAAAGCTCTTGGTACTCGAACGTCCAGCTCTCTTCGGAACCCGTCGGCGTCCATGAGATTACCGCACTGTTGGTGGTGAGGTTGCTGACGGCCACGTCAGTGGGTGACGAACAAGCGGCCGCCTCCATGGAGAGGTTGTAGATGATGGCGCCGGGATCCTCGCCGCCGCTGGTGTCGTTACGCCACAGGAAGACCAATTTGGCCGTGGAGGTGGCATCGGGCACAGCGACAGGATTCGGCATCACGGCCGTGACATGGATGATGGAGTCGTTGGTCAGGTTGAAGACGTATGCGTTGCTGGCGCCGGTGTATGGCAGATAGTCGGTGAAATTGATGGCGTATTGCGAGAAATTGATGTTGGCGTAGGCCACATCGGTAGAAGCGGCCGGATAGAGACTGTCGCTCGGGGCGAAGAAGACCTTCATGTAGTCGAATTCGTCTTCGCCGCCCACTTTCACGTCAAAGCTGATGATGAGCTCGGGAGCTTGTCCGACAACGAAAACCTTTTCGGTGGTGACCACGGCGAAGGAACTGTGGTTGTATCCGGGGGTGTTGTTGTTTGAGGAGATGAACAGTGCGTTGTTGTCATCGCTGATGGAACCAATTTTCCAGCGGTTGGTGCGGTTGCCGTTGTTGAACAGCCAGATCGGGTCGCTGCCGTCGCTGAAGTCGGAGCTGAAGGGCAGAGTGGCGGCAACCATCGGAGTGGTGAAAGAGAGGGTGGCCGCCGGGGAGAGCTCTCCGTCGCAGTCGCCATAGACGTTCACCTGATAGGGGGTCATCGGGGTGAGACCCGCAAGGGTAAGGGTCGTGTCGGAAAGAGTCTCCGAGATCCATGTGGTGTCACTTTCCGCTTTGTATTCCACAGTATAGATGGTGGACACGCCTGTCCAAGTCAGGTCGGCGGAGGTAGCGGAGAGGTTGGAGATGGCCAAGTCGCCGGGAGGAGTACAAGAGGCACAAGACACGTTCAGAACGAAACCGCTCTTGTTGATGCCGCCATCGGAGGTGAACTTGATGGTCAGGGGACCGTTGGAGCCGACGATGGTGGAAATGGTGCCGGAACCGGTGAAGTGACCGAGCTCTGTGCCGCTGGTGCCCGCTCCGTCATAAATATACAGGTGGTCCCAGTTGTTCTCGGTGTCGTAGGTGCCGGAAATGGCGATGGAACTGCCGGAGGTTTCAGGATAGAGCACCAGCGTGTAGTTACAACTGGAGCTGTAGTTGCCGGAAGCACCACCGTTGTCGTAAATGATTACCCCACAGGTGGTCAGTGTGTCGGAACCGCTGACGCCCATGTTGTAGGCACCAGGAGTGACGGAGATGGGTCCAGCCCAGAAACTCTGTTCTTCACCGCAGTTGGCCTGCACGTAAAAGTCATACGTGAGGGGAGTGAGATTCTCAATGGTGAAGGGGTTGGTGCTGGCTGCCACCAGAGTGCCGCTGGAGGAACCCTGTGTATAGCCTGAAGGACCGTATTCGATGTTCCAGCTGTTGGCAGTGCCGTTCTCTGTCCATCCAAGGGTGACGGAGTTGCTGGTTACCGCGCTCACAGTGAGGGCGGTCGGTTTCGCACACGAGCTGGCGTTGGTTACCATCACGTTGTCGATATGCAGGTCATTGTCGCCATTGTCGGTGACGGTGGATTCGCCATAGAAAGCGATCATCACGGTCTGGTTAGCGTAGTTGGCCAAAGAAAGGGTGACCTCATCACCAGTAGCGGGAATCTGGTTGTAAACATAGTCGGCGGTGCTGTCATTGCTCCAAATGATGGAGTTGGTGGCGCTCCAAGTGGCACCGAAGTCGGTGGAGATAATCACCAGGAACTTATCGTCTTGCTGTGCGGTAGTACTGGCGATGGGGGAGGCGGTGTTGTAATAGGTGAGGGCCAAGTCGAAGGTCAGCACAGGATTGGTTAACTCACTCAGGTCGATGGGAGGGGTCACCAGCCATCCACAAGTCCCGGTGCCGTAGATGTTGATTCTGGCATGGTTGGCACCGAAGACATGGGTGTTGCTGAAGTTCCAGCCGCCGGTGGTCTCTGTAAGCGTGCCGCCGGCAAAAATAGTGCTGGCCAGACCGGAATAGCGACTCCAGCAGATGGGAAGGTTGTTGGACCCGTCAAAAGTTTGGGTAAACGGTGCAATATAGGTGCTACATTCCGTGGTGAAAGAACTTGTACCTAAGCTGTTCGTCGTGGAACCGTCGTCACAAATGGAGGCTACATACCAGGTGTAATCGGTGGCGGGGGTAAGATCCTGAAGAAGGAAACCGGCAGAGTCAGATGCAATGCTCGCGATTTCCGTCCAGCCCGTGTCGTAGGAGGTCTTGTAATAGAGATTGTAGAAGTCGGTGTTGCCGTCCCAGTTGACCGTGGCGCTGGTGCTCGTGATCTGGTTGACCGTCAAGTTCGTGGGTGTGCCACAGTTGGGAATCTCTTCCACGGTGATGTTGTCAACAAACCAGTACCAGTTGCTGCTGGTTTCATATTTGAAGGTGATGTAGTATTGGGTGAAAGGGTCGGTGCCGACATCCCCAAAACTGACGATGAAGGGGTGCGGGTTGTTGTCGCCGAGTTGCGCGGCGTTGATCGACCAAATCGGAACGAATGTGCTGCTGTCGCCGGGGGAGGTCACATAGCCTACGCTGAGTGTACCGGACCATGAACCTTCACGGAAGGTGTAGAAGGATATTTGCAAGTTGGAGAGGTCCTCAGACATCGGAGGCATCACCGCAAACTGGGGCTCGTAAGTGTTATAGTTGCATTTGAACATCAGCACTTTGTCGCCGCTTTCCAAACCATAGTCACCGGTGACTTTGGGATGGCCGTCGAACGGGTTGATTTTCGACCAACATGCGGGAAGACCATTATCAGGAACACTGTTGAAGTCCTGTTGGTAAGGCAGGGTGATGTCGCATGACAGACTGCTTCCGGAAAGGATAACTTGGGTGGAGACAGTCCCGTCGGTGAGGGTCAGCATGGCCGTGTCGATGCCCTCGGAAGAAGGATAATAACGGACATACAGAACGGTGTCGGTGCTGGACAATGTGGCGCTGCCGCTGTAATTGATGTTGTCGGTGGCGATCTCAAACGGGGAACCCACCGTGGCCGTGATGGGCCCGGCAACGTTGTAGCCATTGACGGATACCGTCTGGGCGGCAGAGGGTGCGCCAACCGGAACATCGAGGAATTGGAGTGCCGTGGGCACCGCGGTGATGATGGATGAAGCCGTAGTGGTGGTCACGGTGATGTCGTCCAAGATAAGAGCCAGCTGGTTGGTGCAGTTGTAGTGACGGAAAGCAATATAGACCGTGCTGCCGCTGTATGCGCTCAAATCAACGATGCGATGCGCCCATTGATAAGAATTGGGGGTCTCCTCATACACTTGGGTGAACGAGGTGAGGTCGGTCGCCGAAGTGGTGGATACAAATACGCCAAAATGGTCGGCAGGATTGGAGAAACCCACCATCCGCCAGAAATCCAGTGTGCTGGGACCTGTCAGCGTGATGGCAGGGGTGATCAGCCAGTTGTCGGGGGTCAATGGAGCGTTGTTGAGCCTCGAAAAGGAGAGGTAGGCGCCATCGCTTTCGTGCCCGTCAACGTAGGTGGTGAAGTTGTGAACCCAGTTGTTCCCGTCGTTGTCCGCGTCGATGGCCGTCCATCCCGCAGGCAAGACACCCTCCTCGAAACCTTCACTGAAAACAGTGACTTGCGCGTGGATGGAGAGGGTGAGTGTTGTCAATAATAATGACAAGAATAGTACAATCTTCTTCATTTTGTTTAATTTTGTGAATAATATTTTAAAGTCAATCTATTTTCTTCCAAAAAGAACAGACTGCGAAAATACATTTTAAAATAAGTGTTCACAAAATTTATTTATCAACAATTGTTGACAACTTCGAACATTTCGTCCATGAAATTAAGAAGATATACTTTTTCGGTGCTGCGCGTCACGGCGGTGTACATCCAGCGGAGATACTCTTTGTCGATGGTGTTGTCGGGCAGATAACCTTGGTCGATGAGCACGTGTTTCCACTGTCCGCCTTGGGTTTTGTGACAGGTCAGCGCGTAGGCGAACTTCACCTGCACAGCGTTCAGATAGGGGTCGTTTTTGATTTTCATGAATCGTGCCCTCGGGTTGACGATGTCCATATAGTCTTCTGCCACAGCGTAGTAGAGTTTTTGGTTCGCCTCGTGCGACAGTGAAGGCCCGTCACAGTCCAAGCTCTCCAGGATGATTTTCATGTCCACGTAGGGGTGTTCCGGGTAATCGCACAGCCGTACGGTCACATCCGCGAAATGGAAGCCATAGAGCTCCTGTTGCTTGTGGATGGACATGATCTCCATGATGTCGCCATTGGCCAGGAAACCGGCCTCCGAGAGTTCGTCGAGCCAGTAGTAGTTGTTCTTCACGGCCATGATATAATCGCCTGTGGCAATGACGTTTTCGCGGAACAGGACGCGGCTGCGCACGGCATTGTTGAACTGGAACGCCCGCTTGTTGGAGCGGGTCACCAGCACGATTTCATCGCTGTCGTGGTCGTTGTAAAGTTGGTTGAGCAACTCCTCCATCTCCCCGCCCGGCACGCGCCGGAAATCCTCGAATGGCCGTCCGCTGAACAGGGGCAGCGTGTGGTCGCCGGCGTTGATCTTGTCGCGCACCATCGTGGCGTTGTAGAGGATGCCGGAGTCCAGCGACTGCCGTACCACATCGGTGAGGCGCGCCCCGAAAACCGTCACATCGTAGGCACTTTTCAGGTAGTCGGCATCAAGGGCTGGACTTTCGTCCGCGTGCACCGGCGGCAGCTGTGCATCATCGCCCACGAAGAGCATCCGGTTGCTGTCACCCAGATAGACGAACTCCATGAGGTCGTCCAATAAACTGTTGCCAATAAGGTCGTTGAGACTTCCCTGCGCGGAAATCATCGAGGCCTCGTCGACGATGAAGAGGGTATGGCTGTCTTTGTTTTCGCGGCGTACGAATTGGGTGATGCCGTCTTTGCTGTGCACCCGATAGATCCATTTGTGGATGGTGTAGGCTTTGCGCCCGGCATATTGCGAGAGCACTTTGGCGGCGCGACCCGTGGGCGCGAGCATCACGATGTGCACCCCGATGTCGGAGAGGGTGTTCACCAAGGCGCTCACCAGACTGGTCTTGCCGGTGCCGGCGTAGCCTGATAGTTGGAACAGGAAGTTGTCGCCTTTGCCGTAGATGAATTCGGTGAGCCGCTCCATGGCCTCGGCCTGACTCTCCGTCGGTTCGAAGCCGAAATGCTGGCGGAAACGCTCCTGAAAGGTGCTTCTGCTTCTGTCCATGGTTAAGTATGAAGGAGGAAATTACATTTTGACGAACTTGCGCGTGACCATGCCGCTCTTGGTCTGAATGGTGGTGGTATAGAGGCCTGAACGCAGGTGTTTTACGGGGATTGTGATCTGTTCGCTGTCGAAAGCACCCTCATACACAGTGCGTCCTTCGGCATTGCGGATGACCACCCTGCTGACGGGTTCGTCGCAGGCGAGGGTCACGCGGTCGCTGGCGGGATTGGGGTAGAGGACGAGCTCACGTGCGTGCGGGTCCACGCCGACGTGACCGCCCATGTAGTCGATGTCGAAGCCGGCGTCAATGCCGCTCTCGTCGGTCTCGAACACGATCATCAGGCGGCGGGTGTCCACCGTGAAACTGGAGTCGGCAATGTGGCCGGTGAGCGAGAACATATAGTTCGCCTCAGAGATGGTGTTGTTGTAGAAATGGAGGAAGTCGTGCCCCTCTTCAAGATCCAGATAGTTGATGTGGAAATCCACAGCCGAGTAAGTGGCATTCAGCATCAAACGGTATTTGCAGGTGACGAGGTTGTTGTAGTCAGCGTCAAAGCTGCCGTCGGTGATGTTGCCGGACGGGTTGCTGTACATCTTCGTGCCGCTGCAGAATTCGGTGTAGTGGGCGGTGTAGTGCGCACGGAAACCATCGCTTTCCGCGGAATGCGTGACTAACCTCAGGTGGATGTCCGGGGTGGGCAGATTGAGCGACAGGGTGCCGGTGTCGGCGGTAATCCATTGATAACCGGTCATGTCAATGGAGTTGGCGATGTAGTAGAGAGTGTCGCCGGCGGCAATGTGGTAGTCCAAATTCAGCGAAATGCCGGTCAAGTTGTATCCGTCGGGGTTGATGTGCCAAGAATAGTCCATGCCGGCGGGACAGTTTTCGTAATCCAGACCGCCGTCGGTAAAGGTTCCTTCGCGAGCGGTGAGCATCGTGCTGCCGGTCAGCGGCTGCGGGGTGGGGTAGGTGTATTGCGTAGTGTCAGGGTAGGCGTTGATGATGAGCTCCTGCGCGAGGTTGAAGTTGTAGGAGCCCACATAGAGCGAATGGGTGTAGTAATAGCCGTCTTTGTAACCGCTCCACCCGAAGTTGAAGTGGAAGTAGTAGGCGCTGTCCACCATTTTGTATCCGTCGCAGATGAACCGTGTCCGTTGATGTTGGGAACGCTCCATCCGGCGTAATACATCGGGATGCGGCGTTGCAAATGGCTGACAATCACGCTGTCCCAGTTGAGGTCGGTGGAATCGCGGAAGAGGTACTCGGTTTCAGGAGAATATTTGAAGAAGGTGCGCAGCACCCGCGCCGCGCTGTGGTTGTACATGCCGGAACCGTCGGATCCGTAGTGCATGTCCACGCCCACGCCGCAATGGTAAATCAGCTTCGAAATCTCCGTGTTGATGCAGGTCGGTGCGTCGCACATGGCGTTGTAGTCGTAGTGGGCGTTGCCGTAGTCGGCCGATTGCACGCCGTAGTTTTCGTCGGTATAGGAGTAGCTTCCCACGCCGGATTCAGGGAAGCGGAAGTAGTACATGAGCTGCGCCATGGCCGTGGCCACGCAGCCGGTCACCACGCGCCCGTTGTCGCCGGCGGGGTCGCGCGGACAGTAGTAGTTGTAGTATTCGCCTTGGTCCCATCTCGACAGCATCAGCGGTGCGATACTGTCATCCGTGCGGAAGGCGGGCGCCCCTGCGAGAATCGCCTCCCACTGGGCTGCCAGCTGCGGTTGGACGATGTGCTCCCGCTTGATCTGCGCGATCTGGTTGGCGTAGTGGTCGATCCACATCTGGAAAGGCGGCACCACATCGCTGTCGTTGTAGAGTTGATGGTCGATATAGGCCAGCACGGGCTGTGCGCTCCGGTCGCCGGAGACCACCACGAAGGCGTTCTCCGCATTGAAAAAGTAGAGCAGATTATCCTGTCCGTTGTCCATCACTTTGGCACAGCGCACGAATGCTTTCCCTTGGCTTTCGAAGAAGCGTTGTGCAACAGTGGCGGCTTCCTGAGGTGTCACATTTTGGGCGGTGACAATCCCACAAATGATTATATTGAGAACAAAAGCGTATGATTTCTTCATATTGGATGTTTTAATATTTTAAGCCGCAAAGATACAATTATTTTTATGTTAGTAAGACAAGGTTTTTTTGAGGGGGACGACCGATTCTTTTTTCTTCAAAGGGATGAACAATGTGATCTTCTTGAATTTGTAATGCTGGAAGAGTTCCATTTCCGCCGTGTCATTAAAGAAGAAGTTGCAATCGTTTTGCACTTCCACCAATAATCCCCACGATTCGAAGGGGGATTCTTTCAAGCAATAGGTGTCATCGTTGCAGAAGACGGTGTCGATGGGCGCGTCGTCAGCAGGTCGCGGATTGAGTTTCCCTCTATCTTCGAAGAGTAAATCCCCAATGCTTAACTCCTCTTCGGAAAATTCCATGATTCTGTCAAGCCATTCTATCATAACACCACGGATAGAATCATAAAACGGCTGGTCTGGATTCTCACGTTTCATAATCACTTCCTCGCGAAAATTGTCCATCTT
>Ga0265301_10000084_pt1 | contig 155945 bp, 137 predicted proteins | sample AusTroGonzalo_MG_2_FD_193488 | JGI IMG/M metagenome (GOLD analysis project Ga0265301, IMG submission 193488) | Bovine rumen microbial communities from tropical cattle in Woodstock, Queensland, Australia - Gonzalo_04 | ecosystem: Host-associated > Mammals > Digestive system > Stomach > Rumen ... | reverse complement strand
TTTAGTTTCTGCTGCAAAGTTACGAAAAAAAGATCCGTCCCCGCGTGTTTGAAACGTTAATTAATTTGAATATCTTGGGGGAATCCATTCACCTTATAGGAAAAATACCTATCTTTGTAATTCGAACTTTCAATTACATGAGACATATTTGTATATTCATACTGCTGTTGGTGGCTGCCACGGTGTCGGGACAGACTGTCGCCCTGGAACTCCAGGCCGATCCTAATCGTGCGGCAGGTAATTTCTATGCCCTTCCCATCGACAAGATGCCCAAGGACACACCAGCCCCCGAGGGCAAGAAACCATTTTACATTAACCATTACGGCTGTCCGGGATCCTATTATCGCGAGTCAATTTCCTTATACGAGGAGCCCTATCAAGTGTTTGCCAAGGCCGACAGTCTGGGTAAACTGACGAAATTGGGAAAAGACGTGAAGATGCGCCTAGACCTGTTGCTTCGCGATGCTAAGGACCGCACAGGCGAACTCACGTCGAAGGGTGCCCACCAGAGTCGGGAACAGGTCCGCCAGTTGGTGATGCGCTTTCCAGATGCCTTTACATCTGACGGTTATTACAGTGGCCGCAGCATCGTGCAGAACAACTGTCTCCTGACTGTCGAGGAGGCCATGGTTCAGTTGTCGTCGATGATTCAGCCCCTTAACCTGAACTTGACATCCTCGCATAAGGAGGATCGTTTTATGGATCCTCAAGATAAGACGCTCGATGCCCAGCGCTGGGACTCGCTGACACAGGTCCACTACGACCGTTTCCTGTCTCTCCACTCTGGTTATGGCCGTCTGATGGAGTCGCTCTTCACCGATCAGAATTTTCTGATCACCACCTGCGATCCAGAGACGTTGAGCCGTCAGCTCTTCGTCCTTGCAGGCAGCATCCAGCACACCGACCTTGCTGCCCACGTGTCGCTCTTCGACCTCTTCACGCCTGCTGAGATTCAGGGCCACTGGAAAAAATTGAACGCCAAATACTATATCACGAACGGCGCCTGCACCCTGAACGGCAGTACCCAGCCCTTCATGCAACGAGCCACCCTGCGCAACATGATCCACATGGGCGACAGTGTACAGAAACGCGAACACCCCATGGCGCACCTGCGTTATACCAACGAGAACGTGGTGATGGCACTGGCCTGCCTGATGGAACTCGACAGCTGTGGCATACAGACCGACAACCTCGATGCCCTGGACGATATGGGTTGGGTGAACTATCGCATTGCCCCCCTTGGCGGCAGTATCGTAATGATCCACTACCGTAGTGAGCTGGGCGATCCTGACGTGCTCGTGAAAGTGCTGCTCAATGGTCAGGAGGCCCGTCTGCCCATCGAGACCGACTGTGCCCCTTATTACCACTGGGACGACGTGAAGCGCTATTACCTGCGCAAGCTCTACCGCTACGAGAATATCCGACTGAATGAAGATGTGAATAAATGATTGAAATGATGAACAAACATTCTATATTCTTACTTTCTTGTCTTTTCACCTTTTCACTTTCTCAAGCCCAGACGGTGAGAGACCTCATCATCCAGAAGCCTGCCTATGCCTCGTGCAACTACGATACTTATCCTGACAGCATTCCTAACAACCTGACGCCGTCGCCCCAAGGCAAGAAGCCCTTCTACATCTCGCATTACGGCCGTCACGGGTCGCGCTATATCAACAGCCGTTCGGGCTACGACACACCCTTCAGGATGATGGCCCATGCTGACAGCGTCAACGAACTCACGCCCGTTGGCGAGCGCGTGTTCGACGAGATGAAGCTCATCATGGACGACACAGAGGGCCGCTGGGGTGAACTAACAAGCTACGGTAAGAAGCAGCATCGCCAGATAGCCCATAGAATGGTGGAACGTTTCCCTGAAGTGTTCAGTGGCGAAGCCCGTGTCAAGTGTGTCAGCACCATCGTGCCCCGATGCATCGCGTCGATGGGTGTCGCCATGATGGAGATGAAGCAGATGAACCCCAAGCTGCGCATCACGATGGAGGCCTCACAGCGCTACCAGTGGTATATGAACCACCAGGACCGCAAGTTTCGTCGAGGCTATATGACCCCTGAGGCGCAGAAAGCCTACGATGCCTATATCGCCCCCCGTATGGGCAACAGCCGACTGATGGAACTTATCTTTAAGAATCCTGATATCGTCAAAGAGATTGTCAATGAAGAGGACTTCAACTATTATCTGATGAAGATGGGCCTGTTCCAACAGAACACCCATCTCTATCAGAACACCTACGTGCAGGACCTCTTCCAGACCGATGAGCTCTACCGTATGTGGCAGATCGACAACGCCCTTTGGTATATCCAGCATGGCGCCTGCAAACTCAACGGCGGCAAGCAGCCCACCAGTCAGATCCATCTGCTGCGTCAGCTCATCGCTGATGCCGATAGTTGCATCCGTCTGGATAAGCCGGGTGCCCAGTTGCGCTATGGCCACGAGACCGTGTTGCTGCCGCTAGTCTGTCTGATTGGCATCAACGGCTATGACCTGGCTACAGATAACCTCGACGAACTCGAAGAGAAGGGGTGGTGGTGCTCCAGCGTCTTCCCCATGGGTGCGAACCTGCAGTTCATCTTCTACCGCAGCAGTCCGAGAGACAAGGATGTGCTCTTGAAAGTGCTTCTGAACGAACAGGAGGCGCGTCTGCCCATTGCTACCGACTGCGCCCCCTATTACCACTGGTCCGACTTCCGCGACTATTGTCTGGAGAAGCTGAAATAGCACCCATGAGAGATAATAATATCAATAAGGTAAGGGAATTCGCCATTGGGCATGCCAAGTTGGGTGAACATACCATTCATGGTATAGACCATTGGGATAGGGTGGCAAGGAATGGCGAGTCCCTGAAAGTGCCAGGGGCAGATATGGAGGTAGTTCTATGTTTCGCTTACCTCCATGATGTCGAGCGGCAATCAGATGGCTATGATGTTGAGCATGGTCCAAGGGCCGCAGAGTTGATCGATCAGATTCGGGATACTGTTCTTGGTTTCCTCGATGATAAGCAAATCGGTTTGCTGAAAGATGCTTGTACCTTTCACACAACGTGCCCCAGAACAGGCAATCCCACCATTGATGCTTGTTTTGATTCTGATCGCCTGGATCTGCCAAGGGCTGGCATCACCCCTGATCCTACCAAAATGGCAACCAAAGAAGGCGCAGAGAAAGCAGATGCACTCTAGGCAGTTTATTTCCTTCTACAAGCTGTATGCTACGAGCCAGAGCGCTGGGCGTATAATCGACAGTTATGTGTAATAGAACCCGGTTTGTCTGTCCGATAGACTCAGACAAGCGATTGTCAATGGAGTTCCTGCCTAGAATGGTCTTTAGGTCGAACATCTTATAGACTCCTTTACGTTCAAAGATGAAGTCCGCCGTTCTGAATATTAAGTGTAAGTAGAAGTTCGTTAAAGGGTTGTGCTAGAAGATAGCAGCAATCTTCCTGATCATCTCCAAGCGCTTCATAAAGGACTTGTCCTGTTTGGCTTTCTGCATGTTGTAATCCGCCTGCAAACCAATCCAGATTGAGGCACTTGTGCCCAATGCAGCCTCCAGCAACAGTGCGTACTCTGTTGTTACAGGGCGCTTGCCATTAAGAATCTCATTGAACACTGTATAGGAAACACCCATCTGTTTAGCGAGTTCCTTTTGCGTTATTCCACGGGCTATAAGTTCGTCCTTGATCATTTCCCCTGGATGAATCAGCATTGATGATGTCATGTTGTTTGCGATCCTTTTTTCTGTTTTGTTAAGTTTCGTACTCATAACCGTCTCTTATTTATAATGATTTGATAATTCCATAATGTTGCATATCGTAATCACGGGTTCGTCCTCAGATTCTGTTATCGTAAATTCAACTCTATATTGATCGTTAGCCTTAACGGAGAATCGTCCCTCTTTGTCACCATGCAAAGCTTCAAAGTGCAGCGACTTGAAAGGGAACAAGTCCTCTTTGCGTTTAGCTTGAATCAGATATTTAATAGCCTTTTGATATCCTCTGACTATCTGAGGCTGGAACCTGAGTTTTTTGATTTCCGTCTCACCATCTGTGTAAAGCTTCTCCAGATAATTTTCGTTGAACGTTACTATCATGCCACTTTTACTATTTCTGCGTGCAAAGGTAAATAAAAAAAATGAAATTCGCAAAAAATCGAATTTGTTTTTTGAAAAATTATCATTTCCACAAGCCTTGTGGGGTAAAATGGTTTGGTTGTAAAGAGGTAAAATTGTATCTTTGCAACCAACAAGCTCACCCCGCTTCTCGTCAGATCAGCGCGCTCAGGGTGAGCCTTTTATCTAATTAACTATGAATAATATGTATAAAGTTCCGTACACCAAACAAATCCAGACATTTGCTGCCCAAATCAGCATCCTAAAGCAACGTGGCATGACATTCATGGTGCTCTCGGATTTCCACAAGATTGGCAGGACGAGCCATTGTGGCAGGTTCCAAATCTTAAGGCACTTTTTTGAAATTTCGTGGCTCCTTTTTTTGTTTTTGTGCCCACTATTTGAAATTATGTGCCTACTATTGAGAGAAAAAAGGCGCTTATTTTCGCCAGTCCACCCCCAAATCGCCGGAAAGGCCTTTAAACACTGAGAAAATTGCCAAAAATAGTCCCCCGAAGCTCCCCCGTAGGTCCCCCTTTTGGGGCCACCTTAGTCCCCCGATTTTAACACTTCAAATAAATCCGAAATAAATCTGTAAAACATTTGCAGATATGAGATTTATTGTGTATCTTTGCAACATGATTCAACGCCGAGCGAGGCGCGTAGTTCAATAACATTATTTATTAACGCAAACACAAACAAAAATGGAAAAAAAGAATTGTAATGCTTGGGAGGCTCCTGGAGCCTCCCAAGATGGAATGCTGGCAGTACAGCAGTTCCTTCATGACAACTACCATTTCCGTCGCAATGTGCTGAACGGGAAGGTAGAGTTTTCAATCTTGCCTGAGGGCAATGATGACGCAGCAAAGGAGTTGGACTGGCGCCCTCTGACGCCTGAGGCTCTGAACAGCATCATCATCCGAGCCAAGCGTGAGCAGATCTGCGAGAAGGGCAGTCCGAAGACGGACATCATGGAGTACGTCCACTCCGAGGAGATCGAGACGTACAACCCCATCGTCCACTTCCTGAATGGACTGCCGAAGTGGGACGGACAGAACCGCGTGGCCCAGGTCTTCAGTCGTCTGCCCGGTATCAGTACGGAGCAGCTGAACTTCTTGGCTGTCTGGCTGCGTTCGGCTGTGGCCCACTGGCTGCAGATGGACATGCTACATGGCAATGAGTGCGTGCCTACGCTGATTGGCCCTCAGGGCTGTGGTAAGACCAAGTTCGTACGTCGTCTGCTGCCTCAAGACTTACGCCAGTATTATCTGGATCAGTTGAACCTTGGCAATAAGTTCGACAAGGAGATGGCGCTGACGAACAATCTGCTGGTGAACCTCGATGAACTGGAGGCCATCCGCCCCAGTCAGCAGGCTGCCCTGAAGCAGACGCTCTCGAAGAACAAGGTGAACGGACGCCCCATCTACGGTTGTGCCCAGGAAGACCGTCTGCGCTTTGCCTCGTTCGTTTCGACGACGAACAATCCTCATCCCCTGACGGATACGACGGGCAATCGTCGCTTTATCTGCGTGAGGATTCCAGCTGGGCAGTTCATCGACAACACTGGGGAGATCGATTACGGGCAACTGTATGCGCAGGTGCTTTATGAGATCCGCGAACTGAAGTCGCCGTACTGGTTCAACAATGACGAGGTGGCGCGTATTCAGGAGTTGAATGTTGAGTTCATGGAGCAGAAGGATGTGGCTGAGGCGATCCATGTCTGTTTCCGCAAGCCTGAAGAGGGAGAGGCGTTCAAGCGGATGAAGAGTTCGGAGGTGCTGCAAGTGCTTCGCCACGAGTTCCCCTCCATCCCCAACACCTTGAAGGTGGCGACGGATGTGGGTGTGGCGCTGAATGCACTTGGCTATGAGTTCAAGGAGCACGGCCACGTGAAGTTCTATCGGGTCATTCCCCTGAAGGCTGCCTGAGGGGACCTTCACGAAAAATGGGGGAGCAAAGGGGGAGGTAAGGGGGACCTCCTCCTTGCCTTTTCCCCTGTATTTAAGGGCTTTTCCGACATTTTGGGGGTGGAGGCTGTGATTTTTCTTACTTTTTCTTTGTACTTATCATTTTTCTTTTTATCTTTGCACCCAAAGTGTATATGATATGGGCGTAACTTACGATAGCACAGAGAAGAAATTCGTATTTGATTTCGAGCACGATGGTGCAGAGGATATTGTCAGTTTGACTGGCAATGGCTATCAGGTAGAGGCATTTGGTAAATGCTTCTACTATGGATATGAATTCTCAGATCAGGTAGATGGCCCAGTTCGTAGCGCATTTATCAAGTATGTCAAATTTACAGAAGAGTTGCAAGATACTCCTGATTTAACCAGTTTCATCAAGAAGGCTATTGATAATCTTGGCAAACAGATTAACTTATACGACTATGACTTGGTAGTCATGCCAGAGTCGTCGAGCAAGGTAAATCAGTATATGCTTCGCTATATTTATCGGTTCGCACAGCCCACTTTGAGGAAGATGGAACTTATAAAAGCTCTGCCATCAAGCATCTCTTTTGATATGGATGCCTACGAACAGTCGTATTTGAATGATGTGCTGGAGAATGGACGGCCAAGATATACTCAGGCTCAGAAAGAAGAGGCAAAGAAATCAATCAATGACATGCTCGACCTCATCCATCAAAAGGACTATTTCACGATAGCCAAGGATGTCAAAAAGAGTCGTTTCCGTCCCTATATGATGAACTTCCTCAAGTTCGCATCTAAAGAAGATGAGGAACTATGTTCTAAGATTCGCCAGCAGAACGTGTTGGTTATCGACGATGTAACCACCAGCGGCTCTACGTTGAATGAGGTTCTACGTACCCTTCGGATTCTGAATGAAGATAATGATATCACGATCTTCAGCCTTATTGGTCGCAAGGATCTGATGGCCGAATCGCTCTAAATCTATCTATTCACAAGCCTTGCGGGGCATCATTATTTGGTGGTGAAGATTTAAATATGTATCTTTGCCACTGAATTTTACTTTTAAAATAGCTGATATAATATGAAGAAGTTTATAATTGGAGTAATTGCGCTGATGGTAAGTGCGCTGTATCCATCGAGTCTATATGGATAGGCCTGATTATGTCGAGAATACTCTTGCTGAGTCCGAAGAATTCAAAACCTTAGATTCGCTACTGCATGGAGATTGGGATGATGTGTTCTATTTCCATAATTTAGAAGACTCTATTACATATTATTCCAATCTCAAGGAGGGAAGATAAAACCTTTATCGGATATTCACCTCGCAAGCCTTGTGAACGCTTGGAAATGTGAGAATTGTTTGCTAACTTTGTGCCCAAATCGTTGAAGTATGGATGAGGACAATATTTTGGACTTTGGTCCTGTGACGGATCAGATGAAGGGGATCATTAAGGTCGTGGGCGTTGGAGGTGGTGGCTGCAACGCTGTGAGGAATATGTATAACTAGGGCGTGGATCATCTGGTGAACCCGCTTGACAATGCCATCAATGAGAAGTGTTCGCGTATTAAGAAGGTGTTCCTCGATATGATGGATGAATATACGGCCAGTTATTATATCATCAGCAGCCACACACAGAAACATGTGGCTGGGTCATCGCGCATCTGGTATCAGCGATTGAAAGTGATAACCCTACCGAGGGGAATGGTCATTAAAAAATCCTAACAGGGGGACGGTTCTTTTGTTAGGTCGCTCGACCTAACAAAAGAACCGTCCCCCTGTTAGGACCCCTGTCAGGATTATTGGATCTCCCAGCCGATGGCAGAGGCGCCGAGGACGGCAGCGCTGGCACCGTCGAGGCCGCTCACGAGGAACTGGGCCTTGTTCTTGAAAATCTTCATCACGTGGGCGTTGTAGGCCTCGCGGATGGGTTTCATGATCAGTTCGCCAGCCTTGACCATACCACCAAAGAAGATGAATGCCTCAGGAGAGGAGAAGGCTGCGAAGTCGGCACAGGCCTCACCGAGCATCTTGCCCGTGAACTCGTAGATCTCCTTGGCGAGTTCGTCGCCCTTGCCTGCGGCGATAGAGACATCGAGGGAGGTGATCTTCTCGGGATCCATCTCACGGAGCAGACTGGGACGGTCGGTCTTCGACAGCAGTTCACGAGCCGTACGGGCCACACCCGTAGCGGAGCAGTAGCACTCCAGACAGCCCTTACGTCCGCAACCGCACAGACGTCCTTCCTCGCCACGCACCATCGTGACGTGGCCCAGCTCGCCTGCGAAACCGTCATGGCCGTAGAGCAACTGGCCGTTCACCACGATACCTGAGCCTACACCAGTACCCAGCGTGATGACGATGAAGTTCTTCATGCCACGGGCCACGCCATATACCATCTCACCGATGGCAGCGGCATTGGCGTCGTTCGTCAGGGCGACGGGGATATTGTTCAGACGCTCGCTGAAGAGTTTGGCCAGAGGCACCACACCGTTGCGGGCCCAGGGCAGGTTGGGGGCAAACTCGATCGTACCGTTGTAATAGTTGCCATTGGGAGCGCCGATTCCCATAGCCTTGATCTTGTCGATGCCGCCGACCTGCTCGATGATCACCTGCAGGGCTTCTACACAGGCATCTACATAATCCTCTACCTTGTCGTAGCCGCCAGTCTTGATGGCTGTCGTTGCCTTGATCTCACCACGGGCATCCACGATGCCGAATACTGAGTTTGTGCCTCCTAAATCCAAGCCGATCACATAGGGCTTGATTACTGCGTTCTGTTCGTTCATATTGTTTTTAAGTTTTATTGTTTTGTTGATAATTCTGTTTACGTGCCACAAAAATAATAAAAAAGCCCCATTCTTCCGCTATTTTTACGGAAATTAACCTTTTATAAGGGGGAAATAGTTGTCATTCCTAAGTTTTTTCGTATCTTTGCCGATAGATTGGCAAAAACTATTATGCGTATGAAGAGATTTTTACTTGTTTTCTTGTTGGCCGTGCTGGCACTGGGTGTCTGGGCGCAGGCGATTTCTGAACAGGATGCCAAGGCGCGCGTCCTGCAGTATCTTAATTCTTCTGATCGCGTTAAGGCGCGACAGGGTAAGCCGTTGGATGTCCAACTGACGCCGGCGAGGGTGGGGGCGGAGAAGATCTATGCCTTCAATCTGGACGGCGGTGGTTATGTGATTGCCAGCGGTGACAGTAGGGCGCTGCCCGTGCTGGGTTACAGCGACAGCGGCCACATCGACTGGGAGCAGATGCCCGAGACGATGAGATGGTGGCTGAAGAGCTATGATGAGGCTATTGCCTCGCTGGGCAACCATCGGTTTGTGGATGGTAATCCTGTGGATGGCAGGGCCATGACGCGTGCAGGTACGATGACGGCTATAGCCCCCCTGCTGAAGACCAACTGGGATCAGGGCGCTCCCTATTGCTTCCAGTGTCCTGTCTATAAAGGAAATTATGAGCCTTACAAGAATGCGTATAGTGTTACAGGTTGTGTGGCTACAGCCATGGCTCAGGTGATGGCATATCATCAGTGGCCGAAGGAGGCTTGCGAGGAGATCCCTGCTTATGATTTCGAGTATGCCTTCGAGGGCGTTTCGGAGCCTTGCCATCTGGATGCCCTGCCCTCTGTTACTTTCTCGTGGGACAAGATGCTGGATACCTATACCAAGGCGAATCCTGGCACGGCAGACCAGCAGAATGCCGTGGCGGAACTGATGCGCTACTGCGGCCAGTCTGTCAAGATGGCCTATTCTCCGGTGTTCTCTGGTTCCGACCATATACCTGTACTTATGGCCTTGCGCAAGTATTTCGGCTACGACCAAGGGGCGGAGAACATTTTCCGCGTGAACTATTCCATCGCAGAATGGGAAAATGCAATCTATCAGGAACTGGCTGAAGGGCGCCCTGTGCAATATGGCGGCTTTTCGGATGATGGTGGACATTCTTTCGTGTGTGACGGCTATGACGGTGAGGGCCTCTTCCATATCAACTGGGGTTGGAATGGAAGTGATGATGGCTATTTCTCGTTGTCGGTGCTGAACCCCTATAATAATACAAGTGCCGGCTCTGGCTCATCAGGCATAGGCTTTTGCATTGGTCAGGACTGTCTGATCGGTGTGAAGCCTGCCAGTGAGGCTCAGGAGTATGAACCTGTTCTCCCTTCTATCTCGCTGTGGGAAGTACCCTGGATAGAAGATGCGGATCAGGTTGGCATCATGTATATGACCTACTGTGCGGATTATGAGGGTACACCTATTAGTGTCGCCTTAGGTCTCCGTAATGATGAGGGTGTCCTCTATCCGTTGTTTACCGCCGAAGATAAATTGACGGAAGGGGGGATAACAATAGAATCCATCAGCGTTGACTCTACTTGGTTTGATAATTCTACGATGTATGCGCTCTATCCGATGGTGAAGTTGGGTATAGAGGGCTGTGACTGGCAGATGATTGGCAGTACGGAATACTTCGTCGTGGCAGGCAAGAAAGCCGATGGCAAATTCTTCCTGGGTAAGTACGTTCCGCAACTTACCATCGACAAGGCATTTATCTCCAAGGGACGTGGTTATCTGGCAGAACGGAGTGATATTACCCTGACGCTTCATAATGCTGGTAATGAGGTTAATGAAAGTCTGTATCTGCTGCCTATTTATCTGGGTGATTCTACTAATCCAGATGATGCGAGCGATGATAAGATGGGTGACTGGATGGAGTGTGGTGCCTATCTTCCTGCAGGAGAGCATACGGACGTGACCTGGTCGTTCGTGCCGAAGGCCAGGGGAAATGTGTTGTTCGAGTTATATACGCCGGAAGGTTATTATATGGATGCTGCCATCATTCAGATGAATGACACGCTACGCGCCATCAATCAATATATCTCCATGAGTCATAACCTGATTCCTGTGGAACGTTTCGGTGAGGACTTCGAGTTGGTGCCTAATGAGAATATGGCTCTTGTGCCGGGTAAGTATGAACATTCGATTATGCTGAAAAAGATTCCAGACGCCAAACTTCCTGAGGGTTGTGTTTTCAGTGACCGCCTGTTGTTTGAGGGATTCTTGGCTGATGCCAATAATACGGTCATTGCCGAGACCCAATTTGATATTCCAAAAGACTTCATACAGTCGATTGCTGGTTTGGACGTGGGTGAGAGCGACAGTACAACTGTTCTCAATGTCTATACGCTGCCAAAAGGTGGTGTGTACCAGTTGTTATTTGTTGGGGCTGTCATGGGCGACAGTGAGGTGGAATACATTAACTGGAGGTTGTCTGCTGGCTTCGCAGTGGCAGACAGTCCGTCTATCCGGGTGAGCGGTGACTCTATTGTTACCAGTGGCAGCCCAGTGGAAATCTCCCTCCATTACAGTTCGGGCTATCCTTACAAAGTAACAGACTTTACTGGTAATGAGTTGGCCCAGTGGGAGGTGCAGAAACTGTATGATGACAATACCTTCGAGGTGGTGGATACAGGGGAAGAGAAACTCTCGTTTGCAACATTGGCTAACGAACAGATGGCAGTCGTGGAGACCATACCGCTGACCTTTATCCTTCCTGACGGGAAGTACAGGCTCCGCATGACCAGTAACTGGAGTCAGATGCCTATACGCGATGTCTTCCTGACTGTGGGCGGTGGGTCAGGCATCAGCAGTGTGGAGGCAGACGGACGGGCCGAAGTCCTGTATGACCTGCAGGGACGCTGGCTAGGAACTGCTCATCCGCGCAAGGGTATCTATATTCGTCAGGGTAAGAAAGTAATTATCCGATGAATCCAAAGAATTATTCCGAAACGCTCTGTCGTTTCGGAATAATTTTGTACCTTTGCAGCCGATATGCCGATACACATACCTATCAATATATTGGATTTCATCTTCAAGGGGATGATGATCGGGGTGATTGCCAGTGCTCCGATGGGGCCTGTTGGCATCCTCTGTGTGCAGCGTACGCTGAACAAAGGACGCTGGTACGGCCTGGCCACAGGCGTGGGGGCTGCGGCCAGCGATATCATCTATGCTGCCTTCGCAGGATTCGGTATGTCGTTTGTCATGGACTTCATCACCAACGACCAGAACCGCTTCTACTTGCAGATCGTGGGTAGTGTGATGCTGCTCTGTTTCGGACTCTATACCTACCGTTCGGATCCCACGAAGAATATGCACCAGAGCGGTCAGCAGAAGGGTACGGTATGGTATAACACATGGACGGCCTTCCTCGTGACGTTCTCTAATCCGCTGATTATCTTCTTGTTTCTGGCCATGTATGCGCAGTTTGCCTTCGTGCTGCCTGACCATCCGTTTGAGATGCTCGTGGGCTTTGCCAGTATCGTGGCTGGTGCCCTGCTCTGGTGGTGGGGACTGACCTGGCTGGTGGATAAGATCCGTACGAAGTTCGATACGAACGGCATCAGGATCATCAATCAGGTGATCGGTGTGGCCGTGATTATTGGCAGTATCATCATGCTGCTTGGTACGACGACGAACCTGGTGAGATTCTTTTAATTATGTTTGTAGCTCAAGAATTAAGAAAGAAAAACATTGCCGAGTATCTGCTGTATATGTGGCAGATTGAGGATACGATACGTGCCTTCGACTGTTCGTTGACACGTATTAAGAGAGAGTATGTAGAACGCTTCGACTTTACGGACGAACAGAAGGAGGAGGAGATCGACTGGTTTGGTAACCTCATCCGTATGATGAATCAGGAAGGGTGCCGTGAGAAAGGCCACCTGCAGATCAATCAGGTGACGATGCAGATGCTTATCGAACTGAACGACCAACTGTTGCAGTCGTCGAAGTTCCCCTTCTACAATACGGAGTACTATAAGGTGCTGCCGTATATCGTGGAACTGCGTAACCGTGGTGCCAACAAGGAAGAGAACGAGATCGAGACCTGTTTCAATTCACTCTACGGGGTGATGATGTTGCGCCTGCAGAAGAAAGATATATCGCCTGATACGCAGCATGCCGTGAAGGAGATCTCGACCTTCATCGGCATGCTCTCAGACTATTATAAAAAGGATAAGGAAGAAGGCTTGAAATTCGAATAGGATGAATATATTGATTACTGGCTGTAATGGCCAATTGGGAAATGAGATGCAGTTGCTGGAGGAGTCGAACCCCCAGCATACCTATTTTAATACGGATGTGGCTGAGTTGGATATCACGGACCAAAAAGCCATCGAGGCGTTTGTCGAAGAGAATAAGATCGACGGTATCGTGAACTGTGCCGCTTATACCGCTGTGGATAAGGCGGAAGACAACCAGGAACTATGCACGAAACTGAACGCTACCGCACCTGAATACTTGGCTGTGGCCGTGGAGAAGCGCGGGGGCTGGATGATTCAGATCTCGACGGACTACGTGTTCGACGGTACGAACCATACGCCCTATGTGGAGTCGGATCCCGTTTGTCCCAACAGTGTCTATGGACGAACAAAACTGGCTGGTGAGGAGGCTGCGCAGAAAGCATGCCAGAAGACGATGATTATCCGTACAGCGTGGCTGTACTCCACCTTCGGCAATAACTTCGTGAAGACGATGATCCGTCTGGGTAAGGAAAAACCGGAACTGGGCGTGATCTTCGACCAGATTGGTTCGCCGACCTATGCCCGTGACCTGGCAGTGGCTGTCTTTGCGGCCATCAATCAGGGTGTGAAACCTGGCATCTATCATTTCTCGAACGAGGGTGTCATCTCGTGGTATGACTTCACAAAGGCTATCCACCGTATTGCAGGCATCACGACTTGTCATGTGAGACCCCTCCATACGGAGGAATATCCCACACCCGCCAACCGTCCGCACTACAGCGTGCTCGACAAGACAAAGATCAAACAAACCTACGGCATTGAAGTTCCCTATTGGGAAGACTCACTTGCCGAGTGTATTGAAAAACTGAAAATAGAAGATTGATGAATCAGGAAATAGAAAGAAGAAGGACATTTGCGATTATCTCGCACCCGGATGCGGGTAAGACGACACTGACGGAGAAGTTTCTGCTGTTTGGTGGACAGATCCAGGTGGCTGGTGCCGTTAAGAACAATAAGATCAAGAAGACGGCCACCTCGGACTGGATGGACATCGAGAAACAGCGTGGTATCTCGGTGAGTACCTCCGTGATGGAGTTCGACTACACGCCCGAGGGCTCGGATATCGAATATAAGGTGAATATCCTGGACACCCCGGGTCACCAGGACTTTGCCGAGGATACCTTCCGTACGCTGACGGCCGTGGATTCGGCCATCATCGTGGTGGATGGCGCGAAGGGTGTGGAGACGCAGACAAGAAAACTGATGACGGTCTGCCGTATGAGGAAGACGCCCGTCATCATCTTTATCAATAAGATGGACCGTGAGGGACGTGATCCCTTCGATCTGCTCGACGAACTGGAACAGGAACTGGAGATCAAGGTACGTCCGTTGTCGTGGCCCATTAACCAGGGCGCGAAGTTTAAGGGCGTGTATAACATCTACGAACAGAAACTCGACCTGTTTACGCCTGACAAACAGCGCGTGACGGATAAGGTGGAGGTGGATATCGCCAGTGAGGAACTCGACCAGCGAGTAGGGGAGCAGGACGCTGCTAAACTGCGTGAGGATCTGGAACTCGTGGATGGTGTCTATCCCGAGTTCGACGTGGAGACCTACCGTTCTGCAGAGGTGGCACCTGTGTTCTTTGGTTCGGCCCTGAATAACTTTGGTGTACAGGAACTGTTGAACTGTTTCGTGGAGATTGCCCCCAGTCCGCGTCCTACGAAGGCTGAGGAGCGTGATGTGCAGCCCGAGGAACCGAAGTTCACAGGCTTTATTTTCAAGATCACGGCGAATATCGACCCGAACCACCGTTCGTGTATCGCCTTCTGTAAGGTGTGCAGCGGTAAGTTCCAGCGTAACCAGCCCTATCTCCATGTGCGCCAGGGGAAAACCATGCGCTTCACTTCGCCCACGCAGTTCATGGCGCAGCGCAAGAGCACCATCGACGAGGCATGGCCTGGCGATATCGTAGGCCTGCCAGATACGGGTGGCGTGTTTAAGATCGGTGACACCCTGACGGAGGGCGAACAGTTACATTTCCGCGGCCTGCCCTCGTTCTCGCCAGAGCTCTTTAAGTATATCGAGAACGACGATCCCATGAAATCGAAACAACTTCAGAAGGGTATCGACCAGTTGATGGACGAGGGCGTGGCCCAGTTGTTCGTTAACCAGTTCAATAACCGCAAGATCATCGGCACCGTGGGACAGTTGCAGTTTGAGGTGATCCAGTACCGTCTGGAAAACGAATACAATGCGAAGTGCCGTTGGGAACCAGTACATCTGTATAAGGCCTGTTGGATAGAGAGCGACGATGATGCCGAACTCGACAACTTCAGGAAGCGCAAGTATCAGTATATGGCCAAGGACAAAGAGGGGCGCGACGTGTTCCTCGCGGACAGCGGTTATGTGCTGAGTATGGCGCAAGAGGATTTTAAACATATCAAATTCCACTTTACGAGTGAATTCTAAACGAATATGAGACGAATTCTGTTGACCGTTCTGTTGATGATGCCCCTGCTGGTGATGGCGCAGATTACTGGTGTGGTGGTTGACGAATCGGATGGAGGACCAGTACCTTATGCTTCCATACAGTATAAGGGAAATAATGTGTCGGCTGTAGCCGATGGCATGGGGCGTTTCCACATAGATCGTCACAACGGTTGGCGAATGACCGTCAGTTCGGTGGGTTACCGAGATTATGTCATCAATGTGAACCCACAGACACCCGCTAAGTTGACTATCCGTCTGGCCTCAGACAACCGTACGCTGAGCGAGGTAACCGTTAAGTCGAAGAAGAGTTCGCGCTATCGTCGTAAGGACAACCCCGCTGTGGAGTTGATGCGCAAAGTGATAGCCAACAAGAAAAAGGCTGACTTGAAGAGCCACGACAATTACCGTTACCAAAGCTACCAGAAGATAGCCCTCGGACTGAATGATATTAAGCATGAGACACTGGAGAAGGGCCTCTTTAAGCGATATCCATGGTTGCGCGAGCAGGTGGATACCAGCCAATATACTGACAAGTTGTGGTTGCCACTAACGGTTGACGAGATGGTGACAGAACAGCTTTGGCGCAAGAATCCGAAGGCTGAGCGTACTATCGTGAAGGGTACGAAGTCGAGTGGTGTCAACGACCTGTTCCAGACAGGCGAGATCCTGACGACGGTGATGCGTGAGACGTTTGCCGATGTGGATATCTATGACGACTATATTCTGCTGATGCGCCATAAGTTCAGTTCACCCATCGGCCGTGATGCCATCCAGTTCTATAGGTACTATATCACCGATACCGTCTATGTGGGGGCTGACCGCTGTATCCAACTCGACTTCCTGCCCAATAACCAACAGGACTTCGGATTCCGCGGACAGATATACATTATTGCTGATACCACCGATCTTTATCAGGTGAAACGCTGTGAACTCTACATCCCCCGTTCGAGTGACGTGAACTGGGTGGAGTCGATGCAGTGTATGCAGGAGTTCTCAAAACAGGACGACGGTGAGTGGTTGCTCACTATCGACGATATGGTGGTGGAACTGATGCTTACCGATTTTATCCAGAAGGCCGTGGTGACGCGTACCACTCGAAAGACCGATTTCTCGTTTGATCCGATAGACGATAAGCGCTTCAAAAAAAAGAGTCCGTTGCAGGTAGAGCCTGGCTCCGATAGTCGCAGTGACGAGTTCTGGGCGCAGAATCGACAGGTGGAGTTCACCAAGAGTGAGGCTGGCATGGGTGGCTTTCTCGATCATATGGAGCAGTTGAAGGGATTTAAGTACGTCATCTTTGTACTGAAGGCGCTCTTCGAGAACTATCTGGAGACAGGCTCGCGCGAAAAGCCTAGTAAGTTCGATGTCGGTCCCATCAATACCTTCATCTCCCAAAATTTCTATGATGGCCTGCGGTTCCGCTTTGGTGGACAGACCACGGCAAATCTCAATCCCCACCTTTTTGTCAAGGGCTATGGGGCATACGGTACGAAGACCCACGAGAAATACTATAATGCCGAGTTGACCTATTCGATTACGCCAAAGGCGTATCTGCCTCAGGAGTTCCCCGTCAACAACATTATCTTCTCCTCGAAGCGTGATGTGGCGCTACCCAGTGACAAATACGCTGTGACGGATAAGGATAACGTCTTCTCATCGTTCAAGGTGCACGACATTGATAAGATGTTCATGTATAACACCCAGCGGTTGGCCTACGAATTTGAGACCTCCACGCATTGGCGCTTTACCGCTGACTTGAAGACGGAACGTATTGATCCTATTGGTAACTTCGAACTCCTTCCGGTCACACCCGGAGCTACGCCACTCGACAAGATGCGCTATACGGAATCCACCTTCGGCATCCGCTATGCCCCTGATGAGAAGTTCATCAACACCAAACAGCGCCGTCGTACCACGAATAAGGATGCGTGGTATGTGCAGTTGCAGCACACCTTGGGTTATCAGGGCCTGCTCGGTGGTGAGTTTGCCTACAACTATTCCGAACTGGAGTGGTTCCGTCGTACGTGGCTTCCTATGAGTTGGGGTAAGATAGATACGCATCTGCGCCTTGGAATGCAGTGGAATCAGGTGCCTTGGCCCCTGTTGCCGATGCCCCAGGCGAACCTCTCCTACGTCGTTGCCCCGCAGTTGTTCAATATGGTTAACAACATGGAATTCCTTAATGACCGCTTTGCCTCGCTGATGTTCACTTGGGAGATGGGTGGTAAGATTTTCAACCGTATTCCCCTGCTCCGTAAGCTGAAGTGGCGCGAGATCCTTGAATTCAAGGCACTCTGGGGCACGCTCTCTGATAAGAACAATCCCTACTTGCCCCAGAACCAGTCAAGTTCGCGGCTGATGGTCTTCCCTACCAACTGTTTCATCATGGATGGTCGTCAGCCCTATTATGAGTATGCCGTTGGTGTGCAGAACATATTCAGTCTGATACAGATTGAATATGTTCATCGCATCAACTACCTCTATCTGCCTACGGCTTCGGAGCACGGCATACGTTTCACCATTAATCCATCATTCTGATTATGACAAGAGAAGAAGATATCAAAAAGGCTGTTGAGACCATGCGGAAGGGTGGGGTGATCCTCTATCCTACGGATACCGTGTGGGGAATAGGCTGTGATGCAACGAATATCGAGGCCGTCAAACGGGTGTATGAAATCAAGCAGCGCGATGATTCGAAGGCACTCATCTGTCTGGTGGATAGCGACGCAAGAATGCAGCGGTATTTCAGGAATGTGCCTGATGTGGCGTGGCAGATCGTGGATAGTCTGAAAGAGAGTGATGCCAAGCCGACGACACTCATCCTCGACGGTGCCATTAATCTGGCCGAGAACCTGATAGCCGAAGACGGCAGCGTGGGCATCCGTATTACCAACGAGCCTTTCTCGAAGGAACTCTGCTACAGGTTCCAGAAAGCCATCGTCTCGACCTCTGCGAACATCAGCGGAGAGTCAGCCGCACAGAATTACTGCGATATCGATCCGAGAATCATCGAGGCAGTGGACTATGTGTGTTGGAGTCGTCGTCAGGAGCATAAGCCCCATACGCCTTCGAGCATTATCAAACTGAAAGAAAACGGAGAAGTGACAGTGATCAGGAAGTGATAAGTGAAGAGTGATGGAAGCAGTAGTAGATAGAAGACCGAAATGGCTCCAGAGGTTGCATGAGTGGCGAGTGGAGCACGTCAGCGAGAAGATGTTCATGATCATCTTGGCGCTGATCGTGGGATTCTTCGCCGCTGTGGCTGCCTTCGTGCTGCACTGGATCATCAACCAGATCGTCTTGCTGCTGACAAGTTCGTTTGATCGTACGCATTCCAACTGGCTCTATCTGGTATATCCTGTGGTGGGTATCTACCTGACCTCGCTCTTCGTGCGCTATATCGTCAAGGATAACATCTCGCATGGTATCACGAGGATTCTCTATGCGATCTCGTCGAACAAGTCGAGACTGAAGTCGCACAACTGTTGGTCGTCAGTCATCGCCTCTGCCATCACCATCGGCTTTGGCGGCTCTGTGGGAGCCGAGGCACCTATCGTTTTGACGGGTTCGGCCATCGGCTCGAACCTCGGACAGTTGTTCCACATGGACCGTAAGATGCTGATGACGCTTGTGGGCTGTGGAGCGGCAGGTGCCATCGCTGGTATCTTCAAGGCACCGATAGCAGGACTGGTGTTTACCCTGGAGGTGCTGATGATCGATATGACGATGTCAGCGCTGTTGCCGATCCTCGTCTCGTGTGTGACGGCAACGGTCTTCATCTATATCTTCAAGGGTGATGCTGCACTGTTTTCGTTCCATCTCGACAGTGTGTGGTCCGTAGAGCGTATCCCTGCCTGTGTGTTGTTGGGCGTCGCTTGTGGACTCGTGTCGCTTTACTTCATTCGGATGATGGGTGCCTGCGAGGATGTGTTTGCGAAGTTCAAGGATCATCCGCATATCAAACTGGCCATCGGCGGTACGGTGCTGAGTCTGCTCATCTTCCTCTTCCCGGCACTTTATGGTGAGGGTTACAGTAGCATTAATCTCCTGTTGAATGGAAGGACAGAGGCAGACTGGAATCAGGTTCTGAACAACTCGCTGTTCTCTGGGCAAGGTTCGTTGCTGATACCCTATATTGCCTTGGTACTGTTTACGAAAGTTTTTGCCACTTCGGCCACGAATGGCGGTGGCGGCTGTGGCGGTACGTTCGCCCCCTCGCTGTTTATTGGCTGTTTCACGGGTTTCCTCTTCTCGAGATTGTGGAATATCAATGAGATCGGTGTGTATGTGCCTGAGAAGAACTTCGCCCTGTTGGGGATGGCGGGTGTGATGTCGGGTGTCATGCACGCACCATTGACAGGTATCTTCCTGATTGCGGAACTGACAGGAGGCTATAGTATGTTTATGCCGCTGATGATCGTCAGTGTATGTGCCTATCTGACGATTATCATCTTCGAACCGCATAGCATCTATGGTTATCGGCTTGCCCGACAGGGGAAGTTGTTGACGCATCATACGGACCATGCCGTGCTGACACTGATGAATCTGGACAGTGTGATTGAGAAGGATTACCTCAGTGTGACGCCTGATATGGAGTTGGGACAGATTGTGAGCAAGATCAGCCGAAGTCACACTTCCGTATTGCCTGTGTTGGATGCGGGGGGGATGCTGTTAGGAGAGATCGATATCGCCAAGATCCGTAATGTGTTGTTCCGCATAGAATTATATCACCACTTCACGGCCTCCCAGTTAATGGTGGAACCAAAAGCCGAGCTTAGTGATGATACGCCGATGGCGGACGTGATGAGGGCTTTTGACCGTACGGGTGCCAACTGGCTGCCTGTGTTTGATGCGGAGAACCGTCTGAAAGGCTACATCTCCCGTCAGCGTATCTATACGATGTACCGTAAGATGGTGGCTGATATGAGTGAAGACTAATGAAAAGTAAAAAGCTATGGAGAAGAAGGACTTACGTATTGTGTTTATGGGAACGCCCGAGTTTGCAGTAGAGACTCTGAAGGCGTTGGTTGAGAATGAGTATAACGTGGTGGCCGTCGTTACCCAGCCAGACAAGGCCGTGGGGCGTCATCAGACAGAGGTACAACCCTCTGAGGTGAAGAAGTATGCACTGGAGCATAACCTCCCCGTGCTCCAGCCTGAGAAGATGAAGGATCCTGCCTTTGTGGAACAGCTGAAGTCTTATAAGGCGAATCTTCAGGTGGTTGTCGCTTTCCGTATGTTACCTGAAATCGTCTGGGATATGCCCCAGTATGGCACGTTTAACGTGCATGCGGCCTTGTTGCCCCAGTATCGTGGTGCAGCCCCCATCAACTGGGCGGTCATCAACGGAGAGACACAGACTGGGGTCACTACCTTCTTCCTCGACAAGGATATCGACACAGGACGCATCATCATGCAGAAGACCTTCGATATCCCTGATACGGCCAATGTGGAATATGTCTATGACGGTTTGATGCACCTCGGTGCGGAGATCTGTCTGGAGACCTTGGAGAAGATCATCGCCGCAGACGGACATCCTGAGAGTATCCCTCAGGAAGATCTCGAAGGAAAATTCAAGCGGCTCTATGAGGCACCGAAACTCTTCAAGAATATCTGTGAGATCGACTGGAACCGTCCCTGCAAGCGGATCTATGACTTTATCCGTGGCCTGAGTCCCTATCCTGGCGCCTGGACATCACTCTTAGGTCCCAACGGCAAGACGGTGGATCTGAAGATCTTCAAGACTACGAAGACAGAGAAGAATGTGGGTATGCGACCTGGTACGATCGTGGTCTATCACGGTATGCTCTACATCACCACAGGTGACTATATGCTCCAGATTGACGAACTCCAGATGGCAGGAAGAGAACGGATGAAAGCCCGTGACTTCCTCAATGGTAATAAAAATATTGAGAATTATATAATAAAGTAATAGGTGTGTGCGTTTCTTAGGTATAGTAACTCAAATGGTATTGCCTATGAAGATTTCTACTCCCGAAGAATTTAAGCCCAGAGCATTGACGCTCGATATGATCCGGCTGGTAGCGTACACCTACAGACCAAACACTAAAAAGGCATGTAGCCTGAATTGAGAAATGGCATTAGTATCCCCTTCATTGCTCGCTGCCGACTTCCTGCATCTCGACCGCGACATCGACATGATCAACAACAGTGAGGCCGACTGGCTCCACCTTGACGTGATGGACGGCTCCTTCGTTCCTAACATCTCCTTCGGGTTCCCTGTGCTCGAGGCTGTGGCCAAAGCCTGTAAGAAACCGCTCGATGTGCATTACATGATCGAGAAGCCTGAAAGGTATATCCGGCAGACGGCCAAACTCGGGGCCATGATGATGAATGTGCACTATGAGGCCTCTGTCCATCTGCACCGTACCATCCAGGAAATCCATGATGCTGGGATGAAGGCAGGTGTCACCCTGAACCCCTCAACACCCGTCTCCGTGCTGGAGGATATTCTTGGCGACGTAGAGATGGTGCTGCTGATGAGTGTCAATCCTGGTTTTGGCGGACAGAAGTTCATTGAGAATACCATCGACAAGGTGAAGCGCCTTCGCCAGATGATAGAGGAGAAGGGACTTCACACACTCATTGAGGTAGATGGTGGTGTTCAGGGCGAGACGGCTCCCCGTCTGGTGGCAGCAGGAGTCGATGTGCTCGTCAGTGGCAGCTACGTCTTCAACGCTCCTAATCCAGGAGAGGTCATCCGTCAACTCAGGACTCTATAGCAAGGCTTACACCGTATTCCCTCGTCAGTTTCCGGAGGTTCATCAGGGCGTAGCGCATACGTCCTAAGGAAGTGTTGATGCTGACGTTCGTCTGTTCGGCAATCTCTTTAAATGACAGTTCCTGGAAGAAGCGCATGAAAACCACTTCGCGCTGCGTTTCAGGCAGAGCCTCCATCAGACGCTTCACGTCCTTCAAGACCTGTTCATTAGCCAGTTCACTTTCACGGTTGCCGTCCAGCATGGAGGCACTGTTCAGGTTCGTCAGGTCGTTGTCCTTACCTGATTCAATGATCTTGCTGCTCTTTACAGCCCGATAGTGGTCGATGATGACATTGTGTGCAATACGGGTGACCCACCAGATAAACTTGCCAGAGTCGGCATACTTGCCGTCCTGCATCTTGGTGATCACTTTCAGGTAGGTCTCCTGAAAGAGGTCATTGGCCAAATCCTCATCCTTCACCACATACATGATATAGGTGAAAATCTTGTCCTGACTCCGTGAAAGTAACTCGTCGAATGCCCTGTTATTACCATCGATGTAAGCTAATGCCAACTGTTCGTCGGTCATTCTTTCCAACGTGTTCATACTTTAATCTCATTTGGTACTGAGTAAAGTCTGTTTCGATAGGCAATAATTGGTTTTAATTGTTAATACTGGTGGCAAAAGTATGAATTTTTGTTGAAACGACCAAAAAAAGTGACGAAAAAGTGAGATATTTGTCTGAATTTTCTTAATTTTGCATAAATAAAGAACTAAAACTGATATGATAAAACTATTTGTACCGGGACGATTATGCCTTTTTGGCGAACATACTGACTGGGCGGGCCACTATCGGACGATGAATGCCGATATCAAGCCGGGTGCCGCCATCGTGACGGGTATAGAACAGGGTATCTATGCTGAGGTGGAAAAGTCAAGTATCTTCGAGATGTATAGCAGTGCCAAGGAGATTGACGGCGTATGGCAGGACTTCTCCTGTCGGATGGATGAGACGGAGTTAAAGCGCATTGCCAAGTCGGGCTCTTTCTTCAGTTACTGTGCGGGCGTGGCTTCTTATATGTATGAGTGGTACAAGGTGGGCGGTGTCCGTATCCGCATCACCTCAATGACCCTTCCGATGAAGAGCGGCCTCTCTAGTTCGGCGGCCATCTGTGTACTCGTTGCGCGCGCGTTCAATTTACTATATAATCTGAATCTCAATACACTGGGCGAGATGAATATCGCCTATGTGGGCGAACTCCGCACCAGTAGCCGTTGTGGCCGTCTGGATCAGGCTTGTGCCTTTGGTGTCAAGCCCAACCTGATGACGTTCGACGGTGATGAGATCGAGGTGCGTTCGCTGAATGTGAAAAAGCATCTCTACTGGGTCTTTGCCGATCTCTGTGCTGAGAAGGATACGATCAGGATATTGTCTGACCTGAACAAAGCCTATCCCTTCCCCAATAGTGATGCAGAGCGCGCGGAGCATGAGGCTCTTGGCGAGGATAACCTGGAGATCGTGAATCGTGCCATCAAGTATATGGCAGAAGGCGATGCCGAGTCGTTGGGTAAGCTGATGACCGAGGCTGAGGCACTCTTTGATAAAAAGGTGGCGCCGATGTCCCCTGCCTTATGGTCTCCCAATCTACATGCTGTCTTAGAGGATCCGAACGTCCAGCCGCTGGTATGGGGTGGCAAGGGCGTAGGCTCTCATGGCGACGGCTCTGTGCAGTTCCTGGCCCGTAGTGCTGAGGCCCAGCAGCAACTGACCGACTATCTGAATGCCAAAGGGATGAAGGCCTATACGCTAACCTTGAAGCCTGTCCATACCGTTCGCAAGGCGATTATCCCTGTGGCAGGCTTTGGCACCCGTCTCTATCCGGCTACCCGTGCCATCAAAAAGGATTTCTTCCCCATCCCCTGTCCAGATGGCATGGTGCGTCCAGTCATCCTTGTCCTGCTTGAGGAATTGGTGCAGAGCGGCATTGAGGAGATTTGTCTGGTGCTCGGCTCAGAAGAGGAGCGTCATCAGTATGCCGACTATTTCGAGAAACCGTTGTCGGAGGAGCATCTGCGCAAACTGAATCCAGAGGCTCAGGAATTGGAAAACCATATCCTTGACATCGGCAAGCGCCTGCGTTATGTCTATCAGCGTGAAAAGCGGGGCTTCGGTCATGCCGTCTATCAGGCAGCCCAGTTCGCAGGCAATGAGCCCGTGCTGCTCCTGTTGGGCGATACGCTCTATCGTAGCGACTCCAACAAGCCCTGTGCCCTGCAGATGGTGGAAGGCTATGAGCGATATAATAGTCTGATGGTCAGTATCCATCCGATACCTCTGATCGAGGTGAGTCGTTACGGCATCCTGTATGGCGTCTGGGAAGACAAGGACCGTACGATGCTGAATGTCAGTGCCATGGTGGAGAAACCCAAGTCCAGCTATGCCGAGGAATACTTGGGCGTGCGTAACAAGAATGGGGAAAAGGAATACTACAGTGTGTTTGGTCAGTATGTCCTGACCCCAGAGGTGTTCGCCCAGTTGCATGAGGATATCATGCAGAAAGAGATAGAGGGCGACCATGTGACGGAGATCGAACTCACCTCAGCCCTGGAGGCTGTCCGTAAGCGTAGCGGCATGATGGGTTACCGTCTGAAAGGCCGTATGTACGATATGGGTAACCCCGAAGCCCTGCGCCGTTGCATAGAAGAGTTCCCTATTTAGTGTACTCTTCTGCACGACGCAGCAGATACTTGCCGTAGTCGTTCTTGGCCATCGGCTCAGCCAATTTTCTCAATTGTTCCTTGTCTATCCAACCCCGTTTGTAGGCGATTTCCTCCAAACAGGCCACTTTCAGCCCCTGACGCTTCTCGATGACCTCAATGAAGGTCGATGCCTCAGAGAGTGAGTCGTGCGTACCTGTGTCGAGCCAGGCGAAACCGCGTTGGAGCGTCTGTACCAGCAGGTTTTTCTGCTGCAGATATACTTGGTTCACGGTTGTGATCTCCAGTTCTCCGCGCGCACTGGGTTTGATATTCTTAGCAATCTCCACTACACTGTTGGGGTAGAAGTAAAGACCTACCACGGCGTAGTTTGACTTGGGATTGGCGGGCTTCTCCTCAATGCTCAGACAGTTGCCGTCTTTGTCGAACTCGGCCACGCCGTAGCGCTCAGGATCATTCACGTAGTAACCGAACACGGTGGCGTGGTTGTTCTGTTCCGCATTGATCACGGCCTGCTTCAGCATCCCAGTGAATCCGCTGCCGTAGAAGATGTTGTCACCCAGTACCAGACAGGCACAATCGTCGCCGATGAACTGCTCACCGATGATGAAAGCCTGTGCCAGACCATCCGGAGAGGGCTGCTCCGCATATTCGAAGCGTACGCCGAGGTCGCTGCCGTCGCCCAGCAGACGCTTGAAACCGGGCAGGTCGTAGGGCGTGGATATGATCAGAATCTCCCGGATGCCAGCCAGCATCAGCGTCGAGATGGGATAGTAGATCATCGGCTTGTCGAAGATGGGGATCAACTGTTTGGAAACTCCCTTAGTGATGGGGTAGAGGCGGGTACCAGAACCTCCTGCTAATACAATTCCTTTCATAATTGAGATTGTTTGTTGGGTGCAAAGATACAAATAATTCATAATTCATAGTTCATAATTCATAATTATTTTGTAATTTTGCAGGCGATTTACGAATATTTATCAAGAGATTATGGGATTTTGGAATAAAATTTTCGGAAAGAAAGATGCACAGAAAGTGGGCGGCATGGAGGATTTCATGACGCTGATCCGCGTCTATTTCCAGGCTGCCATGGCCGCCGACCTTGGTATCACCAATCTGGCAGCACTGCCCGACCTGCGCGTGTTCAAGGCTACGCTGAAGGTGCCGACCGTCAATAACAAATTAGGAGTGGGCGAGCGCAGCCGCTGTAAGAACATGCTCAAGAGCATGTACGGCATGGATGACGACTTCTTCAAGGAGATCGACGGTAGTCTTCGCAAACGTTGTAAGAAGATACAAGATGCACAGACCTACTTGCTGCAGTTTCAGGGCTTCACGCAGGACATCATGATGCTCACGGGCAACCTGATGAAGTTCAAACTCCGTCTGCCGGGCTTCCTGAAGAAGGCCCTTTACACGATGACAGAGAAGACGGTGAACGACATCTTCAACAAGAACGACTTCTCGGATGCCTCAGTGATGAAGACTGTGGTCGCTGTACGTGAGTACAACCGTCGCCTCGGCTTCTCGCAGAAGTGGGTCACCGACTTCGTCTATAAGGTCGTGATGCTGGCAAAGAAGGAACCGCGCCCCTCTGGCGACGAGAAATAGATTAAAAATTCTTAAAAGATAGGCCCTGCCCGATTCTTTAAGAAGGAAATTGCATAATTTTGTGCCATAAATAGTTATGTGATGAATCCAAACGAGAAAGCATTGTCAACATTCGAGACGCGCGTCAGGCAGATGATCCTCCGTTTTCAGGAACTGAAAAAGGAGAATGAGCAACTGCAGACACTCGTCGAGAAGAATGAGCAGGATATCAAGGCCCTGCGGGCTCAGCTGACTCAGGCGGACAACGACTATCAGTCGCTGAAGATGGCTAAGATGATGGAAATCACCGACGGTGACCTGGAGAGCGCCAAGGCGCGCATTGCCAAGATGATCCGTGAGGTGAATAAGTGCATCGCCATTCTGAGCGACGAACAGGAACAGTAAATTGCTATACCAATGGCAGAAGTAAACAATGAGAAACTCAATATAAGGCTGCACGTCTATGACGAGGAGATCCAAGTGACCGTGAAGCGTCCCGACGAAGAGTACTACCGTACGGCAGCCAAGCTCATTACAGACCGTTATAATGCCTATGCACAGGCTTATAAGGGCAAGAAGAGCGATCACACAATCGCGTTGATGACGCTGATTGACGTCGCCCTGATGTATGAGCGGGAGCGTGGCAAGAACGACACGGCTCCCTATGATGATATTCTTGCAAAGTTGACTTCTGAGATTGAGGAAGCACTGAAGTAGGAATACATTTTAACAACATAGATTTTTTTATGGATTTAATTATTGTACTATTGATTGCTGCCGGTGCCCTCGTATTGGGAGGTGTCGGTGGATACTTGATTTTCCGTTATGTCCTGAAAGGGAAATATAACGAGATGGTCGATACTGCCGAGAAGCAGGCAGAGGTCATCAAGGAGAAGAAGTTGCTCGAGGTAAAGGAGAAGTTCCTTAACAAGAAGAGCGAACTGGAGAAGGAGGTGCAGCAGCGCAACCAGCACATCCAACAGAGTGAGAACAAACTGAAGCAGCGCGAGATCTCTCTGAACCAGCGTCAGGAAGAACTCGGGCGTCGTAAGAACGAGCTCGACAACCAGCAGACGCGTATCGACAACGAGAAGAAACTGCTGGCCGTGAAGGCCGAGGAACTGGAGAAGATGCAGCTCAAGGAGCGCGAGATGCTCGAAGAGGTGTCGGGCCTCAGTGCCGAGGATGCCAAGGCTCGTCTGGTGGAGTCGATGAAGGACGAAGCCAAAACGGCTGCCGCCTCTTACATCAATGAGATCATGGACGAGGCTAAGCTCAATGCCAATGCCCAGGCCAAGAAGATCGTCATCCAGACCATCCAGCGCGTAGCTACGGAAACCGCCATAGAGAACTCCGTCAGTGTGTTCCATATCGACAATGACGAGGTGAAGGGCCGTATCATTGGCCGTGAGGGTCGTAATATCCGTGCCCTCGAGGCTGCTGCAGGTGTGGAGATTGTCGTCGATGACACCCCCGAGGCTATCGTCATCTCCGGTTTCGATCCCGTACGTCGTGAGGTCTGCCGTTTGGCACTCCATCAGCTCGTTAGCGACGGCCGTATCCATCCTGCCCGCATCGAAGAAGTGGTAGCCAAGGTGAAGAAGCAACTCGACAACGAGATTATCGAGACTGGTAAGCGTACGGCTATCGACCTTGGTATCCACGGTCTGCACCCTGAGCTTATCCGTATCATCGGAAAGATGAAATATCGTTCTTCATACGGTCAGAACTTGCTGCAACACGCCCGCGAGACCGCTAACCTCTGTGCCGTGATGGCTGCTGAACTGGGGCTGAACCCCAAGAAGGCCAAGCGCGCAGGTCTGCTCCACGATATCGGTAAGGTGCCCGATGAGGACAGTGAGATGCCCCACGCACTCTATGGTGCCAAGATTGCTGAGCAGTTCAAGGAGAAACCCGATATCTGCAATGCCATCGGTGCCCACCACGACGAGATGGAGATGCAGACGCTGTTGGCACCCATCGTACAGGTCTGTGATGCTATTTCTGGTGCCCGTCCTGGTGCCCGTCGTGAGATTGTCGAGGCCTACATCAAGCGTCTGAACGATCTGGAAGCCATCGCCATGAGTTATCCCGGTGTCACGAAGACCTATGCCATCCAGGCAGGCCGTGAGCTCCGCGTGATCGTTGGTGCTGATAAGATGAACGATGCCGAGGCCGAGGCCCTCAGCGGTGATATCGCCACGAAGATCCAGAACGAGATGACCTATCCTGGACAAGTGAAGATCACTGTCATCCGAGAAACGCGATCCGTTGCCTACGCAAAATAAAAAAGTCCCGCCAAATGGCGGGACTTTTTTATTTTATCATGGTTTTCGTTCCTCCGACAATGTTCACGCCGCGCTGTATGGCATCGTAGATTTCCAGGCGATAGCCTAGTTTAATAACGTCATCACTCACAGCCTTCAGACTGTCAGCAGCCTGTTTGGTGAGCAGTGCTGTCGGCTCCTCGTAGCCGTCGAAGCGCGTTTCCACGAAATTATACGTACCGAAGTAGCTAATTATATAATCAGTTTCACGCGGAAGCCTCGCTTGGTGGGTTCTTCCACGACTTGTTTGCACTGGCCGGAGAGTGCGATGCGCTGTGTGTCGGTCAGTGGCGTGGTGGTCATCTTCTCCACCATGAAGTCGAGAGCGGTGATGCCCGACTGTTCGCTGTGGGTGATGCGGAAAGTGATGGGGCGGTACTGGGCCATCGCGCCGTCGAGCATCTGGTCCGTCAGCCGCTCTGCCTTTTCCTGTTTCTCGGCGATGCCGTACTTTTGGCAGAAGGCACCCATGGCAGAGTGCATGCCGAGGAAGTCGAAGTCGGGACCTCCAATTTCGAACACCTCCTTGCGGATGCGCTGGATGAAGGCCTTGGTGGCGCTATGAACGGGCGACTCGAAGATCTGCTCGGGCGAGCCGTCCTCGTGGATGTAGCCATCGTACATGAAGAAGATGCGCGTCGAGACGTCGCGTGCGAACTTCATTTCGTGGGTAACGATAAGCATGGTCATGCCCTCCTTGACCAACTGGCGAATGACGCTGAGCACCTCGCCCACCATCGTCGGGTCGAGAGCCGATGTGGGTTCGTCGAAGAGAATGACATCTGGCTTCATAGCCAGGGCGCGGGCGATGGCTACACGCTGTTTCTGACCGCCGGAGAGGCTCGAGGGATAAACGTCGGCTTTCTCGGCCAGTCCCACCTTTCGCAGCAGTGCCAGTCCCTCCTTGTGTGCCTCTTCCTCTGGCTCATGGCGCAGTTGGTAGGGTGCAAAGATTACATTCTCCAGAACGGTCTTATGCTCGAAAAGGTTGAACGACTGGAACACCATACCCATCTTCTGGCGCAACATATTCACGGGATAGCCTTTGGTGAGGATGTCCTCGTCATCTACGACGATACTGCCGCTGGTAGGCTGTTCCAGCAGATTCAGACAGCGCAGGAAAGTACTTTTGCCCGTACCTGAAGGACCGATGATCGAGATGACCTCACCGCGATGTATATCAACATTGATATCGCGCAGCACGTCGAGCGCACCATAGCTTTTCTTTAAGTGAGAGATATGGAAGATGGGTAGGCTTTGCTGGTGCGTGGGCGCGGTGGTACGTGGGTGCGAGTTATGTCTGCGGCGATAGTGTTCTCGTGCCCACACACCTCCGAACACCGTACCCCCGATCATAATCAGGATTGCCACAACCCAAGGCCATTGGGTTTCGTCATTTTCTGTAGTAATCTTGTGCATGGGATTGGTGAGTATGGCGGCCTCACCCTTTCGTGTAATCAGCACGATGTGCGATTCGATATAGCCATCGGAGAACAGCACCTGCTTCTGTCGCTCTTCGGTGATGCTGATGGCTCCCATAGCCATGTCAGCCTTACCCGTCTGCACGGCAGGTATCTGTGAGGCGAAGTCCATAATGAGGTACTCTAGTTGCCAGTTGCGACGGTTAGCCCACTCCGTCAGCAGTTCCGGCTCCAGTCCCGAAGGTTTACCCGTGTTTATGAAATTAAACGGCGGCATGGCCGGAAAGGTGGCCACGCGCAGAGTGCGCCCCGTGCCACGCTGTTGAGGAATGGCCATAGCCGAGGGAGCGTCGGCATTGCTCCAGCGATCCAGAATCTTCTGGTAGGTACCGTCACGGCGAATTTCGGCCAGGAAACGGTTGAAGTCCTGTTGCAATTCGGTATTGTCAAGTCGGTAACAGGCTCCTATCGGAATCGGTGTAAGTCCAGCGCCTACAGAATCCACCTTTTCAAGCAGCTCCTTATTGAACAGCAGCGTCAGACTTTCACTTCCCGCCGCATCTACCTTGCCGCTCTCTAAGGCTGCCATCAGATCGGTCTGAGTGGTCAAACGCATGATGTTGGCATTGGGAGCCATGTCGGTTACGGCAATATCCTGTATGCTGCCAATAATCACACCTACATTCATGCCGTTAAGCGCTTGGAATGCAGGAGGAACACTTGACTGGTCCGGGCGGAGGGACGGTTCTTTCGTCGCGACGAAAGAACCGTCCCTCTTGATCATCGTGGGCAGATAACACACCGTTCCCCCAATCAGGAGCGCCACAACCGCAGCAATAGCTTTCATGCGTTGCCGCTTCACCAGCGACTGGAGCAGCAGCCCGATGAGCCACGCCATGAGGAAATAGATGATAGCTGTTACGATGAGCGGGAAGAAGGCGTCGAACGTGCGCGAGCGTATCAGGTCGGAAGCGCGCGTCATGTCGGCTACTGCAATGTAGCCCACGATGCTCGTGCCTTTCAGCAGACTCACCACCTCGCCCTGATAAACGGGCATCACCGCCTTGACCACCTGTGGCAGCACTATCTTGAAGAACGTCTGCCGGGGTGTAAAACCCAAAGCCAAGCCCGCCTCAGTCTGACCACGGTCGATACCCTGAATGGTGGTGCGTAGCATCTCACTAATATAGGCCGCCGTATTCATGGCGAAGGTGACGATAGCCACCACGATGCCCGTAGCATCCAGCGGCGCCATCACCACATAGTACATCAGCATGAGCAGCACCAGTACAGGCGTGCCGCGCATCAGCTCGATATATACCTTGGCCACCTGTTGCAGCCAACGGCGCTGGCTCATGCGCATCCAACATACCAGTCCGCCCAACAGCGTGCCTAAAATGGCGGCCCAGAATGTAATGAGCAGCGTCACCTGCAGACCGTCGAGAATCATCCTGTATCGATCCTCGGCTATCAGGTTATTGTAAAAGCTCTCTGTCAGGGAGTCTATCAGTGCTATCATCTTCAAATATCTTATATATAATATTGTTTCATCAGTTTACGTACATAGTTGCCGAAGAAAAGCTGTATTTCATTCATATACTCAGTCTTGTTTGGTCGTCAGATATTTCAATCTGAGCTGTTGCTGTTCTTCTTTTTTGAAGCCCAGCTGGTTCTCTATGTACTTGGACAGCGAGCCGTAGCGCTGGTCGATCAGGTCGAGCGTTGCCTCGAAGTTCTCGCGGCTCACGCCGACCATGGCGCGGATGAAGGCTACAGCTTCGTCGCTGCCCTCTTTTCCTTTCACCCTATCCGTCATCGCCTCCACTGCAGTGGCATAGCTCTGGTTGGAGAGGTCGAAGTCGGCGACGATGGTCTCACGGCTGGCACCGAGGGCTGCCAGCAGGAATGCCGATGCCCAGCCTGCACGGTCTTTGCCCTGAGAGCAGTGCCACAGTACGCCACCCTCGGCACGGAGGATACCACGGAGAAACTCACCGTAGTAGTGCTGCGCCGTGGAGTCGGTCACGATGGCGGGATAGAGCTTCCTGGCCATTGTCTGTGCCTTGGGGTCGAAGGCATATTTCATCAGCATGGCTGCCATGTCCCGTGTGTCCATCCTTGTCGAGTCGGGTCTGCTGGAAGAGAATCCCTGGATGAATGCGGTCGGCAGCGTGGAGAGGTAGGTGTAACTGACACCGTCGATGATGCGGTCGGGGGCTGCGTTGGCCTCGGCCTCGAAGCGGAAGTCGAAGACGTCGGTCAGGCGGTACTTCTCCTTCAGCATAGCCACGTCGCCGTCGCTGGCCTTGGCCAGACAACCGCTGCGCACAAGCATACCCGTGCAAACTGTCCGCCCGTCCTGCATGACGAGCCCACCCATGTCACGGGCATTCTCTATGCCTTCAAATGCGATGGCACGCTGCGAGTGGGCTACTTGGGCTGAGAACGTCATGGCAAGTATAAGTATTGCAATGGAGAAATCGTTATTCTTCATTCTCTTGTGGTAAGTATTTGTCGAACATTTGCAGGAGCGGTCCGCTAAAGGGATGTTTCCCATCGCTTAACTTGCCTATAAAGAAGGCTATCTTGGTGGCGATGAAAGGTTGCAGCTTTCTGACCTCGGCATCCAGTGCTTCATGGGAGTCCATGCCGTAATAAACCGTTGCGAAGGCATCCCAGTGGGCCCGCAGCGTGTCGTTGTCTAAATGGAAGATGTTGTCGGCACGCTCCGGTCTGAGGAAATGCGACGAATAGTACATCATGCCCAAGTCCCATTCGGGCACACCATAAGCAAAGTCGCCCACATCGATCCAGAGGTCGCGGCTCCCGTCTGTGATGATATTACCGATGTGCAGGTCGCCGTGCAGACAGGTAGGCGTGGAGGGGACGGTGTCGATGAAGCGGTGGAACCTCCTTTTGAGATTATCAGGGAAATCTGCAAGCCGGTCAATCCACGTGCCCGCCAGTTCCCGCATGTCCGGCAGCCGCGTGGTGTCGGCAGGGGTCTGGTGTATCTGTTTGGCCAGCACGGCGAAACGCTGCGACAGCGGCACCAACTGGTTGGGCTCCTGCGAGATGATGCGGGTGAACGAGCGCTTGGGCTGTATCAGTTCATATTCGGCTCCGTAGCGGGTGCCGTCAGTAATCAGTCGGATGGGCTTCGGTGTGGGCAGTCCGCTCTCATAGACCACCTGGCTAGTGCGGAACTCCCTGATAGCGTTCTCCGCAGCAATTCCGGCCAGAAACAGTTTGGCTAGCGTCTTGCCGTCCTTGTGGTTGTACGTAAGGGCCGTCCCGCCTTCACCGGTCTGAACATAGTCGTTCAGGTCAATTCTCTGTGCTTCTTCGCTCATTTTCGTTTTATTATTATTGATTATATGATTAGTTCATATTCTAATAGCCATACACCAGCCCGTACTTCTCATGAAGTTGACGGAGGGTGCCGTCGGTTTTCATTTTGGCAATGACGGCGTTGACAAGGGTAAGGAGATCGTCCTGCCCCTTGCGCATCAGCACACCGATTTCTCCGTGGGTGAAGGGAGCGTTTAGCAACGGGGCTGCGAGGCGCGGGTCATTCTGCACATACCACGGAGCCTCGGTAATTTCGGTTATCATCACGTCGGCGTTGCCCTCGGCCACCTGATTGGGGATTTCCTCGTTCTTCTGATAGACGATGATGGTGGCATGGGTGAGATTCTCATTGGCAAATTTCTCGTTCAGCCCGCCAGGATTCACCATCACGCGAACTTCTGGTTTGTCAATGTCGGCCAGCGATAGGAAACGATCTGCCTCGTCGGCACGGCAAAGGATGGTCTTGCCATTACATAGATAGCCGTCACTCATCATCATCGTCTCCTTTCGGGTATCGGTAATGGTGATGCCACCAATAGCGAGGTCGAAAGTCTGCGGCTCTGCTTGCACGTCGGCAGTCAACGTTGGCCATGAAGTCTGTACATATTCGATGCCTACACCGATACGCTCGGCTATTTTCTGCGCCATCTCAATGCCGAAGCCCCAGTAGTTACCGTCGGCCTCGCGGTACGAGAGAGGCCGATAATCTCCCGTAGTTCCCACCAGAAGCTTGCCTCGCTCTTGGATGCGTTGAACGGTGGGCTGCACCGCCGAGGGATTGTCATCGTTCGACGTGCATGATGCAAACGATACTGTGCCGCATAGTATCAGGATGGCGGCGAGCATCCATAATTTCATCTGTTTCATTTTCTAACTATCTTTTGGAGTCCCTCCGTTACATTATGTTACAAAAAACGCTGCCTAAACCATAGGGAGAAAACAGGGTCTGTAATATAGAGTTGGCGCATTTCTGAATAGATGAGATCACGCTCGATAAGGGCATCACGAAGACGCACCATATTGGATGGACTGCCCAAATCAAACTGACTACGCACCTTCTTTTCGTTGTAGCCGGAGTGTATGCCAGATACAATGGCACGCAGCAGATTCATCTGATAGCCAGAAAGTGGCTCTATCTGTTGCATATAAAGAGCCTCGTTGGTACTTATCAGTTCCTTGATGGCTAATGGAAGCAATTCATCCTTTGCAGATTCCCCTAGAGGTGTATGGTTTAGAACAATGGAAGCCAGATGCTGAACGTACGACGGATATAGGTCAACTGACTCACAGATTTTCGTAACCAGCTCTTCAGAGATATGTCTGCCTGCGCTCTCAAAATGGCTAACGATGTAGCCTGTCCAGTCAGATATTGGAATCTTCTGCAACCACAGCAAGTCGCCAAACTGATAGAACGGCATGCTGCGATTTAGGAAAATCTTGCTCATCATGTGCCGTTTACTGCCGAAAAGACAATAGGACGTATAGTGATGATGTTGCCAGACAGAACGCAACCTAGCCTGAACAGTTTTTGTATTCTCAAACTCACCCACCTGCTGAAACTCATCAATGCATACAACAATGTGACAGTCTTTGCGTTTGGCTATTTCCTCAACCATATTCAGTATTTCTTCTGGACTATGGGTTTCAGGAGTGATGCCAAGAGACACGCTGATATCTGATGTCGGATCTATTGGGAAGTGGATTCTAGGTGTGAGTCGTGCAAGAAAATCTTTGGCTTCATCCATCCATAATTGAACTTTGGTGGCCGTCTGTTTTAGAACTGCCGCAGCCATGACATTATAGAAGTCATATTCGCTCTTACATCCGAAGATGTCCATTCGAACAGTAATGATATTGCTTCCTTCCAACTGTCGGCAGACATGATCCACCAAAGATGTCTTACCCCAACGACGAGGTGATATGAGAATAGAGTTGATACCATTCTCAAAATTCTGTTTCAGTCGACGGGTTTCTTCCTCGCGCCCTGTGAAATTGTAGTCTGTTACAGCTACTCCATAGACAAAACTCTTCTCCATAACGTGTTGTATTTGTAGGCTTTTGCGGACAAAGGTAGCAAAAAAAACACAACTTCACAAACTTGTGAATCACAAACTTGTGAATTTTAAGAATTATTATATCAATAGCCGTCGGCACGTATCTGCGACTGTTCTCCAGCAACAGCCAGACTGTCGGTGACGGTAAGGTAAAATTTCAGCCTGACTACTCACCATCTTCCTATTTGCTTTCTCAGTTTCAATACTCGGCGCACGCTCTGGTCGATGCGCTGTTCGGTGAGCACCCAATATTTCATCTTTTTCATTCTCGTTTTATTGAATATTTGTTGAATCACATTTTAAACTTGATCCGATCGCCAATAAACAGACTTATCGATGTCTTAATTTTCTTTCCCTGGAGATAGGGAAGATTGACATGAAAGGCCGATGGCCAGATACAGATGGCCCTGCCTGCCATAATCTGGGACATACGATTCATTTTCTCTTTGAGTTCAGGCGTGCTCCAGCGCGTACCGAAATACTGCTTCCCCATGGCTTCATAGAAGTGTTTCAGCGCTTTCCTGTCCATGTGGAAAAGGTTCCGGAGGACGGGATTGGGCCCTAAATGGTGCATGTGGGCAAGAATACAAAAGTCCATCAAAGGGTCTCCGTAGCCGAAATCGCCCAAATCAATCCAATAGACTTTGTCCTGGGCGATGATAATATTACAGGGGTTGATATCCCCATGCAGGCAGGTAGTGACAGGTTCAAGGTCGTCTATATAGCCAAGAAGCCTGGTTTTTATATCGTCAGGAAGGTCCTTGCTGGCTGCTATCAAACTCCGTGTGCGCAAGGGAATGCTGTCAAACACCTCCGTATTACAGGGAAGCCTGTGCAGGGCTTTGGCATAATCGGCGGTCATGCTGGCAAGTTCCTCCAGTCGCTCGGGATGACTTTCAATGATTCTGCCAAAGGATTCCTTCCCTTGTATCCGCTGGATAATCATCCCATATCGCTGCCCGTCGGTGACGAATTCAAGAGGCTCGGCAGAAGGGATGCCCATATCGTAAACAGCCTTGGAGCGCAGGAATTCTTTCCTGACAGCGTCTTCGGAAATACTGGGTTTGTTGAGTTTGAGAATCACCGAGTCGTCCGTCTTGTTGTAATAGGACGTCCCGAACCCTCCGCCGCCGAAGGGCTCCCATTCCTGGAGGTTCACCGTTTTAGCATTTAAAAGTTTATCCATATAAAATTGGCTATAGTAAAGTTGAGGTTACTATTCTTTTGTTAGTTATATCTTTATGCTGCAAAGATACACAATTTTCTCATATTAAAGCACAAGGATCCTATTTTTTGTCTTTTTATCTATCAAATGATAGCCTTACTCTGACACAAATTGAATTAAACGTGCCATCGTGCCCAATCGATTTTCACTCTTACAATGGGCATGAAGGGCATGAGGGAAAATGAAGTTGTACTGAAAAAATAACTATATATTTTTATATTATATATTATATTATAATATAATATATAATATAAAGTAATTATAGCGTAAATTTATTCAATATGAAAAATCGATTGGGCACGATGGCACGATCAACGCGTGGGAAAATGGGCTCCGTAGAGAAATTCCGTGGCTCTTTTCGCGTAATAAGGGCCACGGAATTTCTGGAAAGTGGCCATTTATTTGTGACTCTCGTAGTAGTCGAGACCTAATTGTACGTTCTTGATGACGGCCTCGGAGGAGAAGGTGGCTCCTGTGACACCATCGACCTTCAGGGCTTTGGCATCCTTGACCTTTAGGCCGTTCCACTTCTCCAGAAGGGCTTTCTTTACCTTTACATAGTATTTGGGCGTCTCGAAACTCTTCAGAGCTTCGATCTTCTCCACCTTATTATTATTAATATAGATCTTCAGCGGGGTGGGGCCGTTGTAGCCTTCTACGTTCTTGCCGATCTCGGTAGTGTCGATGACATAGACGCCATTCTCCTTTGTCAGGGTGCTGTCGCCTGCCATGAAACTCATCAGGCAGAGCGATGCGGCCAACAGTATCTTCTTAGAATGCTTCATACGCGGGGTTCTCCATCTTTTTCACAGCCATACATTCCATCTCGACGAGCCAGCCTGGACGGCAGACGGGTGCCAGCACGATGACGTAGGGCTTGCCAGGGAAGCGCTCCTCGTACATCTCCTTCACCAGCTCGTAGTCGGCCACGTCGCGAAGATAGACCACCATCTCGCTCACATCGTCGTAGGTACACTCGGCCTCGGCTAACAGCGCTTCTACATTCTCCCACATACGGTGGGTCTGCTTCACGACATCCTTCGGATACATGATCTCGCCCTTGTTGTTGATGCTGGCCGTACCAGAGATGAGCACGTGGCGACGGTCGGCATAGTCGATATACGTGCCACGCTCGAAGCTCACACCGTAGTCGCTGGTGCGGTTCAGGTGGGTGGGTGCATAGAGGTAGTGGATCTGCTCCTTCTGGATGCCTGCTATGGCGTAGTTGTCCATCTGCGAGAGTACGTTGGGATCCTGCTGACGGCCACCGATGCCTGTGGAAGCGATAAAGTGGGTGTGGACGGTCAGACCCTGGGTGAAGAAGAACTGGTTGCGGGCGCGCACCACACCGCCATAGTTCAGATCGACATCGTTGACGAAGAGCCACGTGCGGATGCAGTTAGCCTCGAGCGTGCAGCCCTCTTCGAGCAACTGCATGTTATACTCGTTGAAGAGCAGGCGCGTCTGGTATTCCGAGTTGGCGGCCATGTTGTGGGCAGAGCCGTTCCAGAGGTGGCGGAAGGCGCCATGCTTTACCTCGTAGAGTCCGCTCTTGCAGAGACTGGTCTGCACGCCCGTCATCAGGTAGCACCAGAGGGCGATCTTCGTGCCGTCGAGGGGTGCCTGCTCAATGATGCTCTTGGCGCAGTCGGTGACATCGGAGAGGATTACCTCGTCGGCCTGGTTGGCGGCATCACTGAGGAAATAGCGCTTGAACACGGCCTGGGCGCCCTTCAGCGGACCCTCAAGCAGTTGGTTGTAGGCGTTGAGCACGGCCTCCAACTGTTGGGAGTAGGGCAGGCGCTTGGCATCCACATGGATCATCACCTGATACTCCTTCACCTCCGTGCCGTTGTCGAAACAGGAGATGTCGGCAGATGCGTTCTCAAAGGCTATATGTGAGAATCTTTCGTTCATTGTTTGTTTCTTTTGGGGTGCAAAGTTACGAATAAACGCGTGAATAACCAAATAAACGTCAAGAAAAGTGCTCGGAATCCCAGATTTCAGATTTTGTTGATATCCACGTAGCCGTGCATGACGGCGTAGATGGTGAGGGCAGAGACGCTCTTCATGCCGAGTTTCTCCATGATGTTTTTACGGTGGGTGATAACGGTAGAGACCCCGATATTCAGTTTGTCGGCAATTTCCTTGTTGATGTAACCCTGCACAATGAGCGACATGACCTCAATCTCGCGGTCGGAGAGAATCTTCTGCTTCAGGATGTTGGGCATTGGCGGCAGATGCTCCCCATGACCATGGGCCCCTTGCTGGAGGGCAAGGATGGAACGTACTAATTCTGACTCAGGGACGTTCGTACTGAGACACTTGAAATCGGAGAGCTGCGACATCGTGTCGAGCGACAGTGTCAAGACAATGGTCTTCCGTCGCCGTTCCTGGAAGAACGACATGTTTTCCAGTACGATGTTCATGGCTGTGAAGTAGTGGAAATAACCGTCAGGGTCATTGGCCGCCAGTTCGGAGAATGAGCCGTAGGTGTCAATGGTCATGATGGGCATGACGTTCTGGAGAATATTCTCCAACCCCAACGCCGAGAGGGTGTTGGGGTCGATGATGGCAATCTTCGGTCTGGAAGTACCGTCGTTATGCATTCCTGATCTCAAACAGATTGAAGAAACCTGTCATCATAAAGACCTTGCGGATCTCCTCATTGATATTCTCGATGATGACTGTTCCTCCCTTGGCGCTGGCTTCCTTGCGGATGGTCAGAAACAGACGGAGGCCGGAACTGCTGATATAATCAAGGTTTGTACAGTCGAGCGTAATCGTCTTGTCTGCATTCTCCAACAGCGGTCCCACTTCCTGCTGGGCCTTGACGGCAGCGGGTGTGTCGAGGCGGCCCTCAAAAACGGCTCTCAGTCCTTCTTTTTCTTCAGTAATAATAATCATAATACTTTTTGTTTATAGATTTTTTTCCTTAATGTCAATATGTTCCTGTGGTCGGTATATCGGTAATCGACGGCATCCATGATCTGACGTGTCAGGTGAATGCCCAGCCCACCGACAGTCCGCTTCTCTGCGGGGAGGGTGATATCCACGTCCTCTTTCTTGGTGGGGTCGAAGGGCTTGCCAGTGTCGCTGATGACGAAGGTGATGCTCTCCTTGTCGGCATCCACCTCTATATCGACATGGCCTGCTGTCCCCTCCGGATAGGCGTAGTTCATGACGTTGACGACAGCCTCCTCAATGGCCAAGTTCAGGCTCATGCAGACATCCATGCTGATGCCTTGTTCCTCGCAGAAACCATCGATGAACTCATTGAGTCGGGGGATGGTTTCGATATCATTGGGAAGTGTCAGATGTTTCATAGGCCTATTGCCCTCATGTTACGAGAGGAATCCCAGCAGGGCACCTGCAGCGACGGCTGAGCCGATGACACCAGCCACGTTCGGACCCATGGCGTGCATGAGCAGGAAGTTGTGACGGTCGTACTCCAGTCCGAGGTTATTCGAGATGCGCGCAGCCATCGGTACGGCACTCACACCAGCATTACCAATCAGCGGGTTGAGTTTCTTGCCTTCTGGCAGGAAGAGGTTCATGATCTTCACGAAGCAGACACCAGAGGCGGTGGCAATCATAAAGGCCATGGCACCAAGGGCGAAGATCTTGATAGTGTTCAGTGTGAGGAACTCGCTGGCTTGCGTGGAGCAACCCACGGTAAGACCTAAGAGCATCACGACGATATCGTTTAATGCGGCTCCTGCCGTCTTGGCCAGACGGGTGGTCTTGCCACTCTCCTTCAGCAGGTTACCGAAGAACAGCATACCGAGCAGGGGCAGGCCCGAGGGTACGATGAACGTGGTGAGCAGCAGTCCAATGATAGGGAAGAGGATACGCTCGGTCTGAGACACCTCACGGCCTGGCTTCATCTTGATGACGCGCTCCTTCTTCGTGGTGAGCAGACGCATGATGAACGGCTGGATCACAGGAACGAGAGCCATGTACGAATAGGCACATACGGCAATGGCTCCCATCAGATTGGGGGAGAGCTTGGAACTGAGGAAGATGGCCGTAGGACCGTCGGCACCACCGATGATGGCGATACCGGCTGCCTGTGAGGGCTCGAAGCCCATGGCCAGAGCCACCATATAGGCACCAAAGATACCAAACTGTGCCGAGGCACCAATGAGCATCAACTTCGGATTGGCCAGCAAGGCCGTGAAGTCGGTCATGGCACCGATGCCCAGGAAGATCAGCGGCGGATACCAGCCCTGGCGCACACCTTGATAGAAGATGTTGAGTACGGAGTTGTCTTCATAGAGGCCGATCTCCAAGCCGGCATCAGCACGGAAGGGGATGTTGCCGAGGATGATACCCAGTCCGATGGGTACGAGCAGCAGTGGCTCGAAGTCCTTCTTAATGGCGAGCCAGATGAAGAAGGCTCCCACTGCAATCATGATGAGGTTCCCGACAGTGGCATTGGCAAAGGCCGTATAGGTCAGGAACTCCTCAAAATTCTGTATGATAAACTGTCCTAATTCCATAATATTATCCAATGGTCATGAGCACGGCGCCTTCCATGACGCTCTCGCCTGGTTTAACAGTGATGGAGGTAACGGTTCCCTCGTATTCCGACTCGATGTTGTTCTGCATCTTCATGGCCTCGAGCACCAGAACGACATCACCGATCTTGACGGTGTCGCCTATGTTGCACTTCACTTCCGTGATGGTGCCAGGCAACGGTGCCTTCACGGGCGAACCCGTACCAGCGGCCATGGGCTTGTTGGCAGCGGGGGCTGCAGCGGGGGCCACTGTAGGACGGGCCACAGGTTTGGGTGCCTCTACGTGTACCTTTTTCAGGGTGCTCGTCGGGTTGATAGGCTGTTTCAGTTCTACGTCGAAACGGATGCCGTTAACATTGACTTTGGCAACGTTGCCCTCTACTTCTTCTATCTCTACGTCGTAATCGACGCCTTGTACTTTATATTGATACTTGTTCATCTTCTATAAACTTTAAACTATATACTATCTCAAGTTGGGGGTTGTTGGTATTTTGGGAGCCGTATGGCTGGATGGCTGCAACGGGTCGTGGAAGTGGGTCATCTGACTGTACTCATCACTCCAGCCAGTGTCCTTGGTCTTGATGGTGATGATACCGCTCTCCACATCGTGTACGTCGTCCTGATACTGTTTCAGGGCCATGGAGATGACGGCGATATAGACCTCCTTGTCGATACCCTTCGTCTTCAGACCGTCCTGCAGGAGGTTACCCGTGGCGTGGGCCAGGTCGTGAGTCACTTCTACGGTCTTGGTGATGGGCTTGATAGGCTGGGCGTTGACCACTTTCTTCGCTGTGTCGAGGTGGCGCATGATAAGGCCGAAGAGCCAGAAGAACAAGAAGAGCACGGCCAGACAGAAGAAGACGATGCCCATGGCCAGCAGGGTGATGCCGAAACCGTGGGGATCCTCACGCTTCAGTTTGGCATCCTTCGTCTCGTCGGTCTTGATGAAGTTTTCAATACCTGGGGTGACGTTCTCTGCTGACTTCACACTCCATTTGGCTGCTCCCTGACGGGCGTAGCTCTGGTCGGCGGCGAGGGCTGGGATGGTGACGGAGTCGATGAGTTCCTCGGCGTTACCGTTATAGAAACCCAGCCATAGGGGCTCCGACATGGGAACCTGCAGTGAGAGATGCAACTTGCCCTGAGCAGGGTTGGAGTTGCAGAAGAACACAAGATGCTGCCGTCCGCCGATCTGGGTACGGGAGTCACCGCTGGGGATCACCTTCATACGCTTGATGCGTTCGGGTACACTCATCTGGGGATCAAGGACGGAACGATCGGTCGTGAAGTACATGCCACGGATGTTGTAGGTGGTGAACGACGTGTTCTCCAGCTCTATCCAGGCTTCACGGTTGCCGAACTCATCCACAATGCTGGCGGTGTTGTTCGTCAGTACCTCGTTGATGCGGATGTTCTTGGCTCCCTGGCCGAACATCGTCGTGGTACTGAGTAGCAGCATTCCGCTGAGCAGTAGTCTGAATTTATTCATTTGTCGTTGTATTATTATATATGTTTATGTTTAGCCGCAAAAGAAGAGTACGATGATCTGTGCCGTGAAGATACGCAGGAACATCGAGAGGGGATAGACTGTGGAATAGCCTACTGCCGGTGCTTCCTTGGAACAGATACTGTTGGCGTAAGCCAATGCTGGGGGATCGGTATAGGTACCCGCGATCATACCGGCAATGGTGAAGTAGTTGAACTTATAGCGTATCCGTGCGATGGGTCCTATAATCAGGATGGGAATCACCGTGATCAGGAAACCTGTCAGCACATAGAGCAGTCCGTCGCCCTCGATGACCGTTTCGAAGAAGCCTGCCCCCGCCTTGATACCCACAGAGGCCAGGAACAGTACCAGCCCGATTTCACGGAGCATCATATTGGCTGATGTCGTCGTATAGGTGACGAGGTGGATCTTGTAGCCATAGCGTCCGATGAGGATGGCGATGATCAGCGGACCACCTGCCAGACCCAGCTTCACAGGTACAGGCATACCAGGGATGGTGAAGGGGAACGATCCGAAGATCAGTCCTAAGAAGATACCCACGAAAATGGTGGCGATATTCGGTGCGTTCAGACGGCGCAGGGAGTTGCCCATCTGGTTGGCTACACGATCGACAGCATCTTCGGGGCCCACCACCATGATCTTGTCTCCCACCTGTAGGGGAAGGCTTGCTGAGGCGAAGAGGTCTATGCCATGACGGGTAACACGGGTGACATTGACGCCATGCACACTCGAGAAGTGCATCGAAGCCAGTGTCTTGCCGTTGATCTTCGGATTGGTGATGAGGATACGCTTGGAGACCATCGGTTGGTCCTGTGCCTCAAAGTCAACGTCAATCTTCGGACCGATGAAGGCGACAATAGCCTCGTAGTCGGCTTCTGCACAGACGATGAGCATCTGATCACCAACGTGGAAAAGGGTGTCACGGTTAGGAATGAACAGTTCTCCTTGATGAACCAGTCGGGAAACCACGAAATCACGGTTCAGGAAGTCGTGAACCTGCAGCAGCGTCTTTCCCTCCAGATACTGGTTAGTCACCTCCAGATGCATCTTATAGGGTTTCTTGTTGACGTTGGTTTCTTCCAATGCCTTCAGGCGGGCTTCTTCTTTCTCCAGACGCACCTTACATATATACCTTATTAATATGGTAGCATTAATAATGCCCAGCACACCGAGCGGATAGGCACAGGCATAAGCCGAAGCAATTTGTGGGGCTCCTTGGGGGAACACGGTGGTCAGGGCCTCGTTGGCGGCACCAAGTCCGGGGGTGTTCGTCACTGCACCGTAGAGCGTACCTACCATCATCGGCAGACTTGTCGCATTACTGGTGTCGAAGAAGATGTAGTAGCAGGCGAACATCACAAGGATGTTCAGCAGGATGGCCGACGCAGCCAGTCCGTTGAGCTTGATGCCTTGTTTGCCGAAACTTTCAAAGAAACCTGGTCCTACCTGCATACCAATCATAAAGACAAAGAGGATCAGACCGAAGTCCTGTATGAAGGTCAGAATAGGCGTGGGGGCTGTAAAACCAATATGTCCTGCCAGAATACCAGCGAAGAGCACGAACGTTACTCCAAGTGATATACCGAATATCTTGATTTTGCCCAAATACACACCGATAGCAATAACGATGGCATAAAGCAAGACGATATGTGCCACAGAATCTGTGTTGGTGAACAGTTCCTTAAGCCATTGAAATGATTCCATAATCTATACTAACTATTGTTTCCCTCTAATTTCGCTGCAAAGTTACTTAAAAATTGCTCATCCCACGCATATTTGTGCATATAATTTTGGATAAAAACCGTTTTTTTATTTCTTTCACAATTCATTGTGGCAAAATGAGCAGAAAGTTTGTATCTTTGTAGCCTGTTATTCGTGACTTCAAACTTACTTATATAATAATTAACGTATTAACTCTATGGCAAACAAAGAGAAACTCTTTACCGAGTTTACTGCGCCGACAACCCAGGAATGGCTTGATAAGATTCAGGTCGATCTCAAGGGTGCCGACTTCCAGAAACGTCTGGTATGGAGAACCAATGAAGGCTTTAACGTACAGCCTTTCTATCGTCGTGAAGATCTGGCGAACCTGAAGACACCTGATGCCTTACCAGGTGAGTTCCCGTTCGTTCGTGGCAACAAGAAAGACAGTAATGAATGGTACGTCCGTCAGAACATCGCCGTCGAAGACCCCAAGGAGGCTAACGCCAAGGCGCTCGACATCCTGAACAAGGGTATTGATTCGCTGGGCTTCCGCATCAAGGGCAGCGACGTGAGCGCTGAGTTCATCGAGACTCTCCTGAAGGACATCTATTGCGAGATTGTTGATCTGAATTTCCGCACTTGTCCGCGTCATGCCCTTGAACTGGCACAGATCGTGGATGCCTATTTCACAAAAAAGGGCTTCGACAAGGCCAAACTGTCATTCACTGTGGGCTTCGACCCCATTGAGAGTATCCTTACCAAGGGTAAGGACATGACAGAATTGCTGACAGAGGGTCCGAAGATTGTGGAGGCGCTGAAGGATTATCCCAAGGCTCATGTGATGACTGTGCACACTGAGACGCTTAACAATGCGGGCGCTTATATCGTTCAGGAACTGGGCTATGCCCTGGCATGGGGTAATGAGTATCTGCAGCAATTGGTGGATGCAGGCGTGGATGTAGATCTGGCCGCCCGTCAGATGAAGTTCTATATGGGTGTCAGCGAGAACTACTTCATGGAGATCGCCAAGTTCCGTGCCGCCCGTCTGCTCTGGGCTCAGATCGTGAAGCAGTATGAGCCGAAGGACGATGCTTCGTGTAAGATGACCATCAATGCGACCACATCAACGTATAATCAGACGTTGTTTGATTCATACGTGAATCTGCTCCGTTCTCAGACGGAGGCCATGAGTGCTGCTCTTGGTGGCGTGCACTCGATGGTGGTAACACCGTTTGATGCACCCTACGAGAAGGCGACGGACTTCAGTGAGCGTATTGCCCGCAACCAGCAGTTGCTGATTAAGGAAGAGGCTCACTTCGACCGTATAGTTGATGCTTCAGCCGGTTCTTACTATATTGAGCACCTGACGGATGCTTTGGCTCAGGAAGGTTGGAAGTTGTTCCTCAAGATCGAAGATGAGGGCGGATTCCTTGAGGCCTGCAAGAAGGGCATCGTCCAGGATGATATCAACGCAACCAACGTGAAGCGCCATGGTGATGCCGCTAAGCGCAAGGAGTTCCTGTTGGGTACTAACCAGTTCCCGAATTTCACTGAGAAGAGTGAGGGTAAACGTGCCGTTGCAGGCAAGGCATGCTGCCATGGTGGTGACTGCGAGAAACCCTTCAAGAAGTTGGAAACCACCCGTCTGGCTGCCGACTTCGAGGATCTGCGTATCCATACGGAAGAGACGAAGGTGCCTACAGCCTTTATGCTCACCATTGGTAATCTGGCCATGCGTCAGGCTCGTGCCCAGTTCTCTTGCAACTTCCTGGCTTGTGCTGGTTATAAGGTGATTGATAACCTCGGCTTCAAGACCGTCGAAGAGGGTGTTGATGCTGCACTCGAGGCTAAGGCCGACATCGTGGTGATCTGCTCTTCTGACGATGAGTATGCTGAGTACGCCATCCCCGCCTTTAAGTATTTGAATGGTCGTGCTATGTTCGTCGTGGCTGGTGCGCCTGCTTGCATGGAGGATCTGAAGGCTGCTGGCATCGAGAATTTCGTTCACGTGAAGTGCAACGTGCTTGAGACTTTGAAAGAATATAATCAGAAACTTGGTATTTAAAGAATAGGAGACTTGAATGATGCGTAAACAATTTAAAGATATTGATATCTATGCAGGCATACGGCCTCAAGATGGTGCCAAGTGGATTAAGGACAATAAGATAGAGGCTAACTGGAAGACCCCAGAGCATATCGAGGTGCGTCCTGTCTATACGAAGGAAGACCTCGAAGGTATGGAACACCTTGACTTTACAGCTGGTATTCCGCCTTATCTGCGTGGTCCGTATTCGATGATGTACCCTTTCAAGCCTTGGACCATCCGTCAGTATGCCGGATTCTCTACCGCTGAAGAGTCAAACGCTTTCTATCGCCGTAACCTGGCTTCAGGTCAGAAGGGACTTTCCGTTGCCTTCGACCTGCCTACTCACCGTGGTTACGACCCCGATAACGCTCGTGTGGTAGGTGATGTGGGTAAGGCTGGTGTGTCTATTTGTAATGAGGAGAACATGAAGGTGCTCTTTTCTGGTATCCCCTTGAACAAGATGTCTGTCTCTATGACCATGAACGGTGCCGTGTTGCCTATCCTGGCATTCTACATCGTGGCAGGTCTGGAGCAGGGCGCTCAACTTGAGGAGATGGCAGGAACCATCCAGAACGATATTCTGAAGGAGTTCATGGTGCGTAACACTTATATCTACCCACCTGCATTCTCGATGAAGATCATTGCAGACATCTTCGAATATACTTCTCAGAAGATGCCGAAGTTTAATAGCATCTCTATCTCTGGTTACCACATGCAGGAGGCTGGTGCTACAGCCGACATTGAGTTGGCTTATACCCTGGCCGATGGTATGGACTACCTGCGTACTGGTGTTAATGCTGGTATCGATGTGGATGCCTTCGCACCACGTCTGTCCTTCTTCTGGGCCATCGGTATGAACCACTTCATGGAGATTGCCAAGATGCGTGCTGGTCGTCTGTTGTGGGCTAAGATTGTGAAGAGCTTTGGCGCTAAGAATCCTAAGTCGCTCGCTCTGCGTACCCACTCTCAGACCTCTGGTTGGTCGCTCACCGAGCAGGATCCGTTCAATAACGTAGGTCGTACCTGTATCGAGGCTATGGCAGCCGTGCTGGGTCACACCCAGTCGTTGCACACCAACGCACTCGACGAGGCTATCGCCCTGCCTACCGACTTCTCTGCCCGTATCGCTCGTAACACCCAGATCTACATCCAGAACGAGACGAAGGTGTGCAAGCAGATCGACCCATGGGCTGGTAGTTACTATGTGGAGACGTTGACCAACGAGTTGGTACACAAGGCTTGGGAGCATATCCAGGAGATTGAGAAACTGGGTGGTATGGCCAAGGCTATCGAGACGGGTCTGCCCAAGATGCGTATCGAGGAGGCTGCAGCCCGTACCCAGGCTCGTATTGACTCAGGCGTTCAGACTATCGTGGGTACCAACAAGTATCGTCTGGAGCACGAGGATCCTATTGATATCCTCGAGGTGGATAACACCGCTGTACGTAAGCAGCAGGAGGAGAGTCTGAAGGAAGTCCGCGACAAGCGCGATGAGGCTGCCTGTCAGGCCGCTCTGAAGGAGATCACCGAGTGCGTGCGTGACTTCCAGGAGGGCAGGAAGAGCGAGAACAACCTGCTCGACCTGGCTGTGAAGGCCGCACAGTTGCGTTGTACGCTGGGTGAGATTTCAGATGCCTGCGAAGAGATCGTAGGCCGTTATAAGGCAGTAATCAGAACAATTTCAGGCGTGTATAGTTCAGAATCAAAGAACGATAGCGACTTCGAGTTGGCTTGTAAGCTGACTGATGAGTTCGCAGAGAAGGAAGGTCGCCGTCCTCGTATCTTCATCGCTAAGATGGGTCAGGATGGTCACGACCGTGGTGCAAAGGTTGTAGCAACGGGTTACGCCGATTGTGGATTCGACGTGGATATGGGACCATTGTTCCAGACGCCCGCCGAGGCCGCCCGCGAGGCTGTGGAGAACGACGTCCACTGCGTCGGTGCCTCCTCGCTCGCAGCTGGTCACAAGACGCTCATCCCACAGCTCATTGAGGAACTGAAGAAGTTGGGTCGCGAAGACATCATGGTTATCGCTGGTGGTGTGATTCCCGCTCAGGACTACGACTTCCTCTACAAGGCTGGTGTAGCCGCCATCTTCGGTCCTGGTACTTCGGTTGCGAAGGCCGCTGTTGAGATGATGAAAATCCTTTTGGATAAGGAATAATCAAAAAGAATCCCCAGCCGATTGGTTGGGGATTCTTTTTATATAAAGATTTATTTGAAGGCTTCTTCCAGATCTTCGACGGTGATCTCCGTGAGCTGTCGTTCGTTGAGTCCTTTCTTGCCAGAGAGCCTGTTGGCCTGTGCCTGAATGGCTTTCTCGAAGATGTTTCTCACGTAACGGGCATTACCGAAGTTACGGTCTTTGTGCTCAACGGCATAGTTCAGTTTCTCATTGAGCATCTCCTCTGCTTCCTCGCCGATCGTGTATTCATTCCGCTTCACGTACATCTTGAAGATGTCCGTCAGTTCCTCAGCCGAATAGTCGGGGAAGTTGATGTAGCGGTTGAAGCGTGACTGCAAACCAGGGTTGGAGTCGATGAAGCGTTTCATCTCGTTGGTATAACCGGCGATGATCACCACCAACTTGTCGCGGTCGTCCTCCATACGCTTCAGCAGGGTCGAGATAGCCTCCTGTCCGTAGTCCTGAGAACTGTTCTCTGGCACCAGAGCGTAGGCCTCATCGATGAAGAGCACACCATTGAGGGCGGAATCCACCACGGCATTCGTCTTTGTGGCCGTCTGTCCTACGTAGTTGGCTACCAGTCCGGAACGGTCTGTCTCGACGGTATGGCCTTTCTTCAGAATACCCAGATCCTTATAGATACGGGCGACGATACGGGCCACGGTGGTCTTACCAGTACCAGGACTGCCAGTGAACACCAGATGATAAGATAGTTTCGGTGTCTTCAGACCCTTGTCCTGACGCTGCTTCTGAAGTTTGACGAAGTTGGCCAATGACCTTACTTCTTCCTTCACGGCGCCCAGTCCGATGAGTTCGTCGAGCTCCTTGTAGGGATCGCCCTCCAGCGGCTCGTTCACGACCACGCTATCTGGCTTCTCCTTGTTGTCCTCCTTCGTGGTCTGCTCAGTCTGGTCTGTATTCTCAGATGATTTTCCGTCTTCGTCAGTACCGACCACCATCGTAAAGATGGCCATTACGATAAATGCAATGGCCACCACGATAATGGTTAGTTGTTTGCCTGTCAGTTTCATTACTCACCCTTGATAGCTGCAACGCCGGGGAGAACCTTACCTTCAATGGCCTCAAGCAGAGCACCACCACCAGTAGAGATATAGCTGACCTTGTCGGCCAGACCGAACTTGTTGACGCAAGCTACAGAGTCGCCACCACCGATCAGTGAGAAAGCACCCTCGGCAGTTGCCTCAGCGATAGCCTCACCGATGGCACGGCTACCAGCAGTGAAGTCGTCGCACTCGAACACACCAGCAGGACCGTTCCACAGGATGGTCTTGGCACCCTTGATAGCCTTGCGGAAGTCCTCCTGAGAAGCGGGACCAGCGTCAACACCCTCGAAACCAGCGGGCACGTTGTTGGCGGGGCAGGTGATGATCTGAGAACCAGGCTTCACGGTCATCGTACCGAAGTCGAGACCGTTGGTAGCGTTACAGTCAGAACCCAGCACGAGTTCCACACCGTTCTTCTTGGCCAGTTCCTCAACGCCCAGAGCCACATCCAGTTTGTCGAGTTCCACGATAGAGTTACCGATCTCACCGTTGTGAGCCTTGGCGAAGGTGTAGGTCATACCACCGCAGAGGATGAGTTTATCAACCTTACCGAGCAGGTTCTCGATGATACCGATCTTAGAAGAAACCTTAGAACCACCCATGATAGCCACGAACGGACGCTTGATGTTAGAGAGCACGGCGTCAACGGCCTGAACCTCCTTCTCCATCAGCAGACCCAGCATCTTGTTGTCAGCATCGAAGTAGTCGGCGATGACAGCGGTAGAGGCGTGCTTGCGGTGAGCGGTACCGAAGGCATCCATCACGTAGCAGTCAGCGTAAGAAGCGAGCGTCTTGGCGAACTCCTTCTGAGAAGCCTTCATGGCCTTCTTAGCCTCGTCGTAAGCAGGATCAGTCTTCTCGATACCTACGGGCTTACCTTCCTCCTCAGGATAGAAGCGGAGGTTCTCGAGCAACAGAGCCTCACCCATCTTCAGGGCCTTGGCAGCATCAGCAGCCTTAGCGCAGTCGGGTGCGAAAGCCACGGGAACACCGAGAGCCTTCTCCACAGCCTCACGGATCTGACCCAGAGACTTCTTCATGTCAACCTTTCCTTTGGGCTTGCCCATGTGCGACATGATGATGGTAGCACCACCATCAGCCAGAATCTTCTTCAGGGTAGGCAGGGCACCACGGATACGGGTGTCGTCAGTGATCTTACCATTCTCGTCCAGGGGTACGTTGAAATCTACACGTACGATTGCCTTCTTACCGGCAAAGTTGAATTCGTTGATTGTCATAATTGTACTGTTATTATTATAATGTGAAAAACTTCGTTTGAAAGCGACTGCAAAGTTACAATATTTAATTGAGAATTGATAACTGAGAATTAAGAATTTATACTTTTTTTGCGTACTATTATAAATAATGTAAGACGGAGTTGGCAAAAGTCTCGGAAAAATGTGTACCTTTGCACGCAAGATGGAAAAAGATACAGTGATCATACTCAGCGGCGGCATGGATTCTGTGACGCTGCTTTACGACCAGCAGGAGCGCATTGCCCTGGCGGTCTCGTTCGACTATGGCTCGAAGCATAATGCCCGTGAGATACCCTTTGCCCGTCTGCACTGCGAACGGTTGGGCATACGGCATATCACCATCCCCCTGGACTTCATGACGAAGTACTTCCAGAGTTCGCTCCTGAAGGGTGGGGAGGAGATTCCTGAGGGTCACTATGCCGACGAGAACATGCGATCGACGGTGGTGCCCTTCCGCAACGGCATCATGCTGTCGATAGCCGTTGGCATCGCTGAGAGCAACGGACTGAAGTTCGTGATGATGGCCAACCACGGTGGCGACCATACCATCTATCCCGACTGCAGGCCGCAGTTTGTGGATGCCTTCGACGAGGCGGCACAGGCAGGGACGTATGTAGGCGTAAGACTGCTGTCGCCCTTCGTGAACTGGACGAAGACGGACATTGCCCGTCGCGGTAAGGAACTGGGTATCAACTACGCAGAGACCTGGAGTTGCTATAAGGGCGGTGAGCAGCATTGCGGCAAGTGCGGCACCTGTGTGGAGCGCCGCGAGGCCATGGCAGAAGCCGGCATCGAGGATCCGACGACCTACGAGGATTAGCCGAAGAGTTCGCGCAGGGCTTCTTCGACCTTGCGCACGGGATGGAGCGCGATGTGGTATTTCTTCGCGTCGAAGCCCTGAAGATTATATTTCGGAATGATGATATCGCTGAAGCCCAACTTCTCGGCTTCGGCGATTCTTTGTTCGATACGGTTCACTGGGCGTACCTCACCAGAGAGACCTACCTCACCGCACATACACCAGCCACTTTCGATAGGGGTATCGACATTCGAGGAAAGGACGGCGGCGATGATGCTCAGATCCATGGCGAGATCGGTGACGCGCAGACCACCCGCGATATTGATAAACACATCCTTCTGTGCGAGTTTAAAGCCCACACGCTTTTCCAGTACGGCCAACAGCATGTTCAGACGGCGCTGGTCGAAACCTGTGGCCGAGCGCTGGGGCGTGCCATAGGCGGCTGTGGAGACAAGGGCCTGGGTTTCCACGAGGAAGGGACGAACGCCTTCGATGGTTGAAGAGATGGCGATACCGGAGAGCCCGTCGTGATCCTGTGTCAATAATAATTCTGAGGGATTGCTCACTTGTCGCAGTCCGTTCTGCTGCATCTCGTAGATACCTAACTCGGCCGTGGAGCCGAAGCGGTTTTTCATCGAGCGCAGGATGCGGTACATATAGTGCTGGTCGCCCTCGAACTGGATGACGGTATCGACGATGTGTTCCAGGATCTTCGGTCCTGCCAGGGTGCCCTCCTTGGTGATATGGCCGATGAGGATGACGGGCACGCCACTGGTCTTGGCGAAGCGGAGTAGGGCAGAAGCACACTCCCTGACCTGTGCGACAGAACCAGCGCTTGACTCCACATCCTCTGTCATAATGGTCTGGATGGAGTCGATGACTACCAGTTCGGGCTGTACTTCCTTGATATGGTCGAAAATATGTTCTAAGGAGTTCTCACAGAGGATGAGGAAGTGATCTGTCGTGGATTGTAAATCCCCGACAACTGTAGAGGTAAGACGGTTAGCGCGCATTTTCAGTTGGTGGGCGCTCTCCTCACCACTGACGTAGAGGATCTTCTTCTCGGGCATACGGAGCATCGTCTGCAGCGAGAGCGTCGATTTGCCGATGCCAGGCTCACCGCCTAAGAGCACGATGCTGCCAGGCACAAGACCACCACCCAGCACACGGTTCAGTTCCTCGTCATGCATATCAATGCGAGGATCGTCGTGGTCGGAGATATCCTGCAAACGGAGCACTCGGCCTGTGGAGGCGGCCAAGGATTGGACAGAAGAACCTGGGTTCAGACCACTCTTGCCCCCTGCTTTCGTAGGGGAAGAAGGTGCCACACGGATTTCCTTAAAGGTGTTCCACTGCCCACATGAAGGGCACTTACCGATCCACTTCGGCGACTCCTGGCCGCAGTTGGAACATACGTATGCGATCTTGTCTTTTGCCATATCTTCACGCGGCAGGGATTCTTGTTATGGTTTACGCAGAATCCACTCCCTATAGGTTCCGATGCCGGCATTACCCGAATCATAGCCTATGTAGCCGATAACGATATTGGATACGAACTGTTCGGGCAAAAGCCTGAACAGCAGCTTTGCCAGTAGCGGGCGCTCCAAAATCTTCGCCGCCTTACGTTCCAGACGCTTCAGGTCGGGCAACATGGCACGTGTATGGTCAATGCACTTCTCCAACTTCAGACCGCAGTTGGTGTAATGGGCATTCAACTCTTCCAGTGATTCAATCATTGCTGCCGCTCCACCCTTTGAGGTCACAGTGATGGCCTTCTGAACAACTGCATCATAAGTCTCCAATCTGTCAGCCAAAGCATAGTCGAAGACGATGACTACCCCATTGGGCTTCAGGACGCGATAGACCTCATGATAGATCTTTTCCTTGTCGGTATTGTGAACGACCGTTTCGAAGGCATACAGCACATCTACGGAATTGTCCTTGAACTGTGAGAGATTGCTGTAGTCCTGTTGGTAGGTGCTGACATTCTGGGGAATGTCTTTCTTCTTCAGCAGCCCCAAATCGACACCGATGAACTGTGCTTCGGGATGGCTGTGAGCCAGATAAAGCAGATTGGCACCCTGTCCGAAACCAAGTTCCATCACCACATCGCCAGACTTGATAAACTGCGAAACAACATCGGGCTGATAATAGATGTCTTCATCAGTAAAGCATCCGTTTGAGCAGATCCTGAAATGCATGAAACCGTCCTGCGAATGGTAGTGTCTGTAAGCCCAGTCGTTGATCTTGAAATAAGAACGGATCTGTTCTAAGGAGTTCTTCTCGCCCTGGGTGAACTTGTCCAGATTAAGGAACTTCTCCATCGCCTTCATTTTAGCGTGCAGTTTGTAATTACTGTAATTCGGATTCATGCTGATATGAGATTAAATTGTTATTTCTATTCGGCTGCAAAGTTACGAAAAAGAATCAATATAAAGAAATCCATATGAATGAAAAAGAACAATCTGCGCTAATTTTTTACGAACTTATTCCCCCAATGCCTTTATTTGGACTGTTTCCGCTTTGCGGTATCTAAAAGCATGTGCCACATGTCTTCTCTACTTTATCCCAAGCCCTAGGACAAAAAATTAAAGGCACTATAGAAAAAATTAGTGGTTCCGTAGGAAAATTTGGTGGCTCCGTTTTGAACTTATTGACGACAGTCCACCCCCTTTTCTTCGGAATATCCCTTATATAAAGGGGTTTCGATGAGGTGGAGGGTGTATTTAGGTCTCCCTTTGCTCCCCCGTAGATCCCCCTTATGAATGAAGTACCCCAAAAGGGAGACCTACGGGGGAGCAAAGGGGGACTATTAATTACTATGCACATTAGGGAAAAATATCACAAAAAACATAATATGGCGTGAGTTTGATCGAACTTACGCCATATTCTATATGCAACTGTATCAAGGGATTACTTCTTCAGCATCTTTTTGCCATTGACGATGTAGATGCCATTGGGCAGACCATCGAGCGAAGTTGTCTGGTTGAGCACCTTGCGGCCATTTAGGTCATAGACATCGTAGGGCTCTATGGCAACAGGTTTTTCCTCCAACTTCTTGATGCCTGTCACGTTATCATCGTTTCCATCCGTTGAACGAGATTCAGATGTTGACAATACTGTCACTGTGCAGGTGCCTTTCAGGTCTGTGGCGACTGAAGTGCAGGTGATGGTGACTGTACCAGCCTTAATACCTTTCACTTTGCCGTCGCTGCTCACCGTGGCAACCGCTGTGTTCGAACTTTCCCAAATCACACTCTTGTCTTCCAAGGATGAGGGATAGATTGTGGCGGTCAATTGTGTTGTTCTGCTCTTTTTGATGGTGACATCAGACTCGCTGATGACAACTTTGCCAACGGTTACCTTGCAAGCGGCACTCAGGCCTGTAGCATTAGAAGTACAGGTGATCGTGGCCGTGCCATATTTGACGCCCTTCACCTTACCATCGCTCGTCACTGTGGCAACCTTTGTGTTCGAACTTACCCAAGTCACACTCTTATCTGTCAATGTTGTGGGAGTGACCTTGGCCTTTAACGTCACAGTGTTACCCTTCTCAATGACAGCCTCAGACATATTAAGAGTAATATTACCAGTGACGACCTTTACCTTGCAAGTGGCTTTCAGTCCTGTCGCATTGGAGGTACAGGTAATGGTAACAGTGCCATCCTTGATGCCCTTTACCTTACCAGTGCTGGTCACTGTAGCGACCTCCGTGTCTGAACTCTGCCAAGTCACACTCTTGTCTGCCAATGATGTGGGATAGACTGTGGCCGTCAAAACCTCCGTCTTGCCTTTCCTCATGATCATTTCTGACTTGTCGAGAGTGACCTTGCCAACGGTCACCTTACAAGTGGCACTCAGACCAAGTGCTGCTGAGGTACAGGTGATGGTAGCCGTACCATTCTTAACAGCCGTCACTTTTCCGTCGCTCGTCACCGTGGCAACCTTGGTATTGGAACTCTTCCAAGTCACGCTTTTGTCAGACAGATCTGATGGCGTGAGCGTGGCTTTCAGCGTCACCGTTTTGTCCTTTTCAAGTGCGACATCGGACTTGTTGAGCTTAATCGTTCCATTAATAACAGTCACTGTGCAGGTAGCACTCGCTCCTATTGCCACAGAGGTACAAGTGATGGTGGCCGTACCTGTTTTGATACCTTTCACTTTGCCTTCACTGGTCACCGTAGCAATACTCTTGTCTGAACTCTCCCAAGTCACACTTTGGTCTGTCAATGACGATGGATATAATGTTGGTGTCAGCGTCATGGTTTTACCTTTCAGAATGGTAGTTTCAGTTTTGTCGAGGGTAATATCTCCAACAGTCACTTTGCAGGTAGCCTTCGTACCAGACACAACGGAGGTACAGGTGATGGTGGCAGTGCCAACCTTGACGGCTGTTACCTTACCCTCGCTGGTTACTGTGGCAACCTTGGTATTCGAACTTTTCCAAGTTACGCTCTTGTCTAATAAAGTCGAGGGAGTTACTGTGACATTCAGTTCCTCTGTTTTTCCTTTTTCAAGGATTGACTTAGATTTGTTGAGCCTAACCTTTGATGTAATCGCAATAACGTCCTTGAATTCATTCCAAGGGTATTTGTTTTTGTAAGCATCGATGCTACCCACTGGTACATGAAGAGTTATGTATTCAGGATATGAACCTTCGAAGGCATTATAAACATAGTAATATTTATTACCAGCATTAGGCGCATTCTCTGCATAACAATAGACATCCGTTAATTGTACACAATTTGAAAAAGCATAATAATTTATAGTTTCTGTTCCATTCCCAATTGTAATAGTATTTAGATTACCACAATTATCGAAAGCATAACTACCGATAGTAGTTACGCTATTTGGGATGGTTACAGATTTTAAACCTTTGCAGTTAAAGAAAGCATAAGCGCCAATAGATGTTACGCTATTGGGGATAGTCAATTTAGTAATCTCTGTTTTATTCACAAACAAATGTTGCGCAAATTTCAACGGATTGGAGTTGGAGTTTGAAAACGAGATATTACACCACGCATCAATTTCAGGGATATGCACAGAGGTCAAACTGTTGCAACCATCAAAAGCAGCATAACCAATAGATGTTACGCTGTTAGGTATTTCCACGGAGGTTAAACTACTGCAACCATAGAAAGCTTCTTGGCCAATGGATGACACGCTGCTGCCGATATTCACGGAGGTTAATCTTCTACAGCCAGAGAATATATTAAGCATTGATAATCAACGACTTACACATTAAACGGTAGAGAGGTGGATTTAGGGTTGGACAATGTCAGAAATAAGGAGGCAAAATTAACGTATTTAACCTTTGTTTGGGATATTCATTGGTTCGTCTGTGGATATTACTATGATTTCCTCAGGATCTACACCCTGATATAATCAGCTTGATTTTCATTCCATTGAATTAAAGCCCTTCCTATCGAAGACATCATCTGATTAACTTCTTCAAGTGAGTCTGGTGGGCACTCCAATCCATTAGGCTCATAGTTTGATTTTGCATGAACGATGCTATTTCTTGTTGAATACAGAATATGAGCTACTTGCTTTTTCAGACTCATCTGCTGTTCGTTAGGAAGTGCTATTGATTCTATTTTCACTTTCTCTTCAATCCCAAGTTGATGTTTCACCGTTTTTTGAAGGGTTTTGGGCAGATGATAGAAATCGGGAACAACATCTATACATGTCTGAATAACAGAAATGGCCAGAAAATCGTCTTTCTGATTATCCCTATACCCTTTCACTATGTCAAGAAGGGTATCCATATAGTGTGCTGTGCATCCCGGATCTGAGAACTTAAAAACCATAGGCTCCATATTCATCTACATAGGCATATTTCATAATCAAATACATTTAAAAATTATCACCGCAAATATACAAATTCTTCTCCAATATTCCACCCCTCTCACCAAAAATCTTCGTTTTATTCTTCAAACCCATTGCAAATAAACCAAGAAAAGCCAGCCCACGGCTGACTTTTCCCCTATTCTATTCATACTGGTTCTTGCGTCTATATTGTTCCGATAACGGCAGCAGTTCTTTAAACATCCCAACCTTGGCTCTTTCAACTGACTAGCATTCATCCTCTTCCTATTCGCCTTAACCCAGTTCAGCATATCATGTTCCTCAATCCTATGCCGCGACGGATTCCGATGATAGCCCTTGATAAAAACCATCACCTCCTGATACCGTATATTCCACCTTTCGTCTTGTGTCATCTCTTCTTTTCAATTATCGGATCCAGCACTTTCTACATTCTCAAACGCTTCTACTAAAGGATTCAAAAAAGAAACTGAAACAGCAGTATCCACTTTTGTCAATGTTGGGAACAGACAATTCTCCTTTCTATCCAACAACGCCTCGCTAGAAATACAATAATTTGCCGCTCCTTCCTTCGTCACCATATTAAAAGAGAGCAAATCTGTATGTTCACCTTGCGACCTGTATGCATAGTCCTGATTGTATGCCTCAGGATCGTTATAAAATAACATTTCGCACACATGGAATACTGCTACAATAGGAGCACCATTTCTAATTTCACGTGCTATCTCGTTAATCTTTCTATAAGTAGTGGTCTTAATAGACGCATCATACGAGACTATCGCCACAGTACCATCATTTTTCAAAGTCATTATAGTAGGCATCAGCTTCTTCTGCATAGTAAAAGTAGCGATATGCATTAATTCAAATGCCCGAAACGTTTCTTCCACATAATTACCCTCATTTTTTATTCCAACCATGTTACAGAGAACCTTATATGAGGATTCAGGATTATATGGCATTATCATTTCACATCTCGTTCCTTTCTCAAAAACATGGTCTTTGCGATAAAACACATAATCGTCGATAAACCAAAAATCCTTAGGCGCCCTATGGAAATGAAGGTCATTGATTTTCTCTAGTACTGTTTCTCTTGTTTTAGAAACTTCCCCGTCAATTGTCTGGTTCAGTTCTTCAAGCATTGCCATAATTGCATCAATACCATGATCTATCGTTCCAAAAAGGTTTCTTTCGGAGCCTATCTCTCTATACACGAACTCCACTGAGAAAAACACCTCAATAGAAGGTATACCCTCTATAACTCTTTTTACCATCTCAATGATAGACGAGTAATCCTCCTCATCCTCTATAGTATATGGGTCCGTAGGAAATACACCAGCCCCATTTGGCAGATAAAGAGTCAAAACAAACGATTTCTCGAGGTTAAACGGCTTTTCTTTCGTTACTTGGTTCCTCTTATCTACGAGCCAGGAACAATCATCATTCTTTAAGTATTTATCCCTCAGAACATAATACTCCGAGATATACTCTGTATGTGCAAGCGACTTCTGAAGCACAAAAGTCACATTGCGAAATTCCGACAAGAAGGAATCTATACAAGCTATATTTTCAAATAAATCCTGCCCTTTGCTGAATCTTTCAAGACTCTGAAGGGCTGCATACAGTTTCTGATATGCTGGTAATAGTAAATCTCCCATTTCTTCTTTTTTCATCACACCTCAGCCTTAACCAGTTCTCCATTATCCCATTTCATTGGGATATTGTCCTTGATGTACTCAAATCTTCCATCCATTACCACCGCTCCTATAGCAGGGCGCAAACTCATCTTGATATCCTCCAGTCGCAAATCCGTAGAGGACACAGCCTCACACTTCTCCACATCGAACACCGTCAAATTATATCCACCTCTATGCAAAGAGCTACTATATCTTATCCCATCATAACCAAGATGTCTTATATACTCAGCAATAATTTGCGATGCAATATAGTCATCTGGATTATTTGTCGATGAAGAGAATGCTGTTTGTATAAAGTACATCAACCATTCATCCACACTATTATCCTTGGTTGCATCTATATCAATTCCAACCGCAATGTTTGCAATTATCAATTGCTCTTTAACCTCTATTCCTGCCACATTGACAGCATTATGCAATAACGGTCGAACCTCAAAGACTGCGGTTGTCGGACTCTCAGCAATATACAGATAACGGATGAATTTCGGATTAGAACGTCCATCTCTTATCAAATCCGGATTTGGCGGCACGTATGAGCCCTCTTTTGATAGCCCTCTGAACTTATTATTCTTATTATGATAGCTATTCCGTTCTTCCTCAGTACAGTCCTGTCGGAAACATTTTGCAATCATATGCTCCGATAGGGCATTATCATCAATAATTCTGGCTCTATAATAGATTTTGCCTGCATTTACAGTCAATTTGCATTGTTCTGCAAAAACCGCAAGTTTGTCAAGAACAGGATGAGAAGGGAAAAATCTATGGTGATACTTCACTTCATCATGAAATGAGTACCACAACTCCCGTGCTTTATCGTAATTCGTAGCTTCCATTACCAAATCTATTATTTTTGCAGGCACTACAACCGGCACTAAAACTTCAACTGTATTTTATTCGGCCTCACCTTTATCACTTCAGCCTCATCAAGCAACTCCGACCTAATGTCATTCGGCATCAAGCCCGTAATATCCGACAGTTCCTCTTCCGAATAATTCAACTCCGTCACATGTAGGTCATACATCTTCTTAACTATTTTCGGAGTGTCAATAGGCACTTGTACGGTCTCTTTTTTCCTTTCTCCATTCCTGCCAAGCGTTACATACAGATATCTGGCCGTCTCTTCAGGAATACAATTCAGTTCCTTTGCCCTATAGATGATAGCGGCCTTCGACACCTTCCAGTAATACTTCTTCATGCCTAGGTCTTTATACTTCAAGTTAAAGAGGTCTTCCTTACACTGACTGGCTGGCATCAGAAACTCCCCTGCAAATTGGTTCGCCTCGATTTCCTTTTGGTCCTCCCGTTTTTCAAGATCTTCCGAACGCAAATGCATAACCAGATGTCCTAGCTCATGAGCAAGATTAAAACGCTTTCTGTCGTTTGGCGTATTACGATTAATCCAAATCACAGGAGCCTGATTTGTGGTAAACATCGTCAACCCGTCGAACTTATCCATGCCGTCAAGATCCAGATACATCACTATGACACCGTTTTTCTCAAGCAATGAAACAATGTTATCAATCGGTCCCGCTGGTACTCCCAAGTATGTCCTGATTTTATAAGCGATTTCTTGAGGGGTATTGTCCCCCGAAGGTTCAACAGCTGGTATTCTCAATTCTGGAATATCTATCGATTCCATCATTTCGTCAATGCTCTTGCTCAGTATACTGATTTTACTCTCAAGAACAGACAGGTTCTTAACCGTCATCGATGCCCTTTTTCTAAAAAATAGGCTCGACTCACCTCCCCGCCGGATATCTCTCTCAAAAAGAGATGTCGGATAATTCAATGCTTGGGCTATTTTCGCAACTGCATCCGGAGTAACCTCAATACCACCCTTCTCAAACCTAGATAGCGTAGCCTGTGTCACACCGATTAGCTTAGACAAATCACTCTGAGAAAGCCCGCGGCTTTCCCTTGCAATCCTAATACTACTACCGTAAATCATATTGCAGCCTTTTCTTTACCTCTTTGCTTGCCTGGCTTAACAGCAACAACTGGCTCTTCTGTTGCAGGAACTGTCATAGATGCAATTTGGTTATTGGCTGCCATATCGCCAAGGTCTATCGGTGCCCATAGATGTTGGTCACCTTCCATATATGACAATGTAACCTGCGAGATATGCTCTATCTGATTCAGTTGATAACCAAGTATAAGCACAGGCATAACATCCTCGCCTTCTGCCTTCTGGTTAATTCTCTTTACCGACGATTTCGTATCGTTCACCCATGGCAACCCTCTCTCATCAAGCTTTTTAACCCACACCTTATAAGAACCAATCTCAATAATTGTGTTCCTCTTGCTGGGCTTTGTCAGTCTGACCCCCTCGATTTCCGATAGTTTCTCAATGATCAGTCCATGCAAGGTACTTGATGGGAAAGTACTTTCTTGACGAGCTACAGGATGGTTCTCTGCAAACTCCAAATAGTTATCACCAGCCTCAATGATTTTCGTTACCAAACTGCTCGCCATAGGCGTAAATGCAGTCAGCACCTCATCACGAACGGCATTCTGGCGAGGATTCATCTCCTCGTCGCTGAACAAGAATCTATCCAGATTCCTTAAGTTCGTAATATTATTCCTTGTCATAATCTTAAAAATTTTGCTGCAAAGATACAATATTATTTTTAATTACGCATAAAATTTAGAGAAAAATGTGCATAATATTTTAAAAAATATGTGTTATTCGTATAATAAAAAACGTTTTCCCTGCGAAAAACGTCATTATTACCTTCAATTTTATTCTAAAAAGATGTCACTGGTTCTCTTATCTTGCCTTATCATTCCCCTCTCCCTTTCAATGTCGAAAACAGATTGTCTATTTCCCATGAGCTCTCCTTAGGATTGTAGTCATAGCCAAAGTCATGCTCCTCGGCATACCTTTCAGCCATGGCATCTACAGAAGCATAATATTCGTCCCATGCGTTCCTGATATCTGTCACCACAGCCTCATCCTCCAAGTCAGGCACGTACTTACACAATTCTTGCGCAGTAGTATCCAGGTCTTCTAAATCAGCATCGCTTTTCTCACCGAAATCCTTATCAAGCATACCTACTGTTAACTTACAGAACTCCTCAGACTCTAGATAGTCTTTCTTATTGGGGAATACATTCTCTATTGATGTCGCTAAGTTCAAGCAATCGTCACTCACTGCAATCCTACTGCAAAAGTCATCAAACAGAGCATCCATATCAAGCGATGTCCTTTTCAAGTCAACCTTTTCCAGCAAACTCAGCAGTGAGGCCAGAGGTTCCTGTATATCCATCATCATCTCTTGTGTTATTTTTGACTCCACATAGCCAGGCATGCTTTTTAGCATGTCCTTAAAGTCAATAACAAACCACCCCAGAACATCTACACGACTCTGCGGATAATTCCGATAGAAAACATTGTTTTCATGATCTGTATTTATCCGTACGCCACAGCTTTGGAAGTCATTCCAGCATCTGTCAAAAGCCTTTTGCACATCAGGGTGTTGCTCTCTTGGAACATCCGCATAGCGAAACACCTTTCTGTCATCATCATACACCCCGAACACTTGCTCAATAAAAAGTGCATTTTCCAATAGCAGCACTCTGGTACTGTAACTACCCTTAATGTATCTTGACAGTACATCCTTAATGCCAGGATTGTTAAAATCCACATACATACCGTATTTGCAGTTTCCTATTCTTACGAAGTTCCCCTGCAAAGTCTTTACGGCATCATGCCATCGTCGTTCATCCAGGTAGCCAAAATCCTTATGCACATTCTTATAGAAATAATCGTATGCTTTTCGCCAGTCATCATACATCACAACCGGCCTCATGGTAAACAATACCAACAAGGCTTCTTTAGCTATGTCTGTTAACCTGCCAAAAGCATCCAACCACACGCTGTCGGGATGTTCAAAATATCCCCATATCTTCTTGAAATATTCATTCGGTTGGCAAGTCTCATGTATACCTTTACTAACGAAAGTCTCAATGATTCGAGGACTGAAATGTGGGTGGTCTATCAGTTCTAGATAGTTTTTATTCCTCAACACATCATTAATATAGGGCTGTGGTATTTCGCTCGCTTCCAGATGATTATACAAAATCTGGGCTCTTATAAACCTTGTGTATTTACCAATATCCACCACGCATTTCGACATTTCCAGCCCTTTACCCTCATTAAAACGGCTATATTGGGCAAGCCCCTGCTGCAAGATATACTCACGAGTAGCCAATATAAACAGTTTATCTTTCTGTCTTTGGCACGCATTGATAAACTTCACTATTCTGCCATCAAAGTTCTTACCGCCATCTTCCAGGGCTATCTGGCCCAAAAAGTCATCAAAGAAAAACACCTGCCTCTTGCCTTCTTGCAGTATATCGGCCAAGTCTTCTATGTCGCTGTTGGTATAATAAAACTCTTCAAAGTTCGATGATGTCTGTGGATCTACATACTTCTCCGACAGAAGATACATAATCAGTACTCTAGCCAAAGTTGTCTTACCAATGCCCGGCTCTCCTGATATCACTACATATCTATTCTTCGATAGTTTTTTAAGAGCATCGTCAAAACTGTCGTTCATTACGTATGTACGCACTGCTTCCTGAATGTTTTCTTTCTCAAAGCTTGTCCAGTTAACAATGCGTTTCTTCAGGAAATTAATCAGCACGGTGCTACTCGGCAGCCACAACTTATAGTAGCGGTGTTCTATCTCAGGATGTAATGCAAGCCATTTATTCAGGTCCTGTTTGGCAAGTATATCACATTCCCGCTTAATATAAGGGGCAAACATGCCCATAATCTCTTGTTTATTCGCATCCGTCAGGTCAACAGAGGTTGTCAGCATGTAGCGTTGGGGCTTCAGCTGCTTTACCTTATCTACCTCTTTTTTCAGAGTTTGTTTCAGTTCGTTATACTCTTTATATCTTTTCGCTTGAACTATCACACTCTTTCCTCTGTCGTTGGTATATCTAAGGTCAATACCTCCATCGCGCCCCTCGGCAAAGCTCATAAGGTCTAAACCCTCATGAGCATTTATCAGGTCACGAGAGAAGCATTCGAATTCAAATGCACTCAACAAATTGCGAAAATCGTAGTTACTCATGTTCTTTCTGGTTTCTTCACTTCACCCAATGGTCCAACCAGCGAGCTCCTTACTCCACTCTTCCTTCAACTTCTCATTCGGTTGTATCGAAATTGCCTCCGCCATCACATCTGCCGCATTTGATTCATTCATTTTATGGAGACATTTGGCTTTATCATGTCGGAAAGCAGCGCAATACTCTTTCTGTTTAGGATTTTCTTGAGCAATAGCCTTTTCAATATAACCCAATGCTATCGGGTAATCTCCATTCCCATAATAAACCTTACACAGGGTTTGCTGCATGAACATGTTATCCTTGTTTTCCAACTCTTCTGCTATTGGGAGTGCTTTATCTGGAACACCTCCTGCAAGGTAAAGCTTTATCAAGTTTTTTCTGATATAGTCATCCTCTCTAGGTACTCCAGCTAAATATTCCTGAGTAATCCTAAACAATTTCTCCTTGTATTCCGGCGGGTAGTTTCCATAAAGATACTGAGCCAACTTTATCTTTCCATAGTCTTTGCGCAGTCTGTTGTTCTTCTCAACATTCAATGGCAATGGTAGTTGAACACATAGGCGCGCGTAGAATTTCGGGTTATTATATGAAAGATGCTCCGCCATTTTTGCCAAGACGATATATGTGTGAGAATAACTCTCAGACAATGAAGCATAAACAGCCTTCGAAAATTGATCTAATTGCTCATCTATATACGTTTTCTGCAGTTCCTTATATTTGTAGTTGCTTATAATGTCGTATGCTGATAATCGTATCGAGATTGGGACCTCGTTGATGTTTTCAGGATTAAGAATCGCAGCAATCTTTTCTGCAGCCTTGTCCGGTAAGTTCTGTTTGTTATAATCACGAGCCAATCTTAACAAACTCTGGTATGACTTAGGATTAAGTTCTAATGACTTCAGCAACCATAATTCAGACTGTTCATAATCCTCAATAGCCGATAACCATTTACCGATATGATGAAACACTATTGCTTGGCTAGCCGATGATGACAGACTCAATGCTTTCAAGGTTTCTATGTCGGCCAAGATTTTAATCTTACACTTCTCCTTGTCTTCATTGGTTTCTTTCCTAATATTATACTGTTCTAATTCCAGCTTTTCAACCAACAGGCACAAATCAACCTCTTGCTCCTCTGGTAACAATGGGAGGGCATTGATCTTATCAAGATAAACGCCTGGATTAATAAACGTATCAACAGAATAAAGATGTGAGAGTAGAATATAATGTCGAAGCAAAGATTCTGGCCGCATTGCTGAAACTATATCATCCAATCTTTTTTGATGATAAGCAAAGAAGGTGTACAGACCTTCGTCACGAGCTACTACATGCTTTTGGAGGTAGTCTAACAGATAATCCGCGAACACTGTTTCATTGTAGTCTTTCCCAACAACAGCCCTTATCGCCGACAATACCACCTGATGTATCTGGCATTGATAATCTCCAGCATCATGTATAATGGCGAACTTGTACAGCGCATTCAGCTTCAACAGCTTCTTCTCTTTCAAGAATATCTTATTAACGGTTGTACTGTCAAGTCCTAACAACAGATTAAACATATCTAGAAATCGTTCCTTATACCTTCCCACTATACGTTGAGCAAATTCTTCATTTCTTTCATCATCATTAATTTCCGTCATATTCGAAACACTAATGATGTCATCCCAACTCATCTCTTCGTTTACAACCGCATTCTTGGCAAGTTCCAATAACAGAGGATAACCGGCTATCTGCTTTAATATACTTTTTACCTGGGAATCTGTAGGCTTCACGTCGCAGTCACATAGAATCGCTCTCGATACTTCGTCAGATACGTATGACAAATTATAGCTATCATCAACGCCAACATTCCTCTGTAGTGATGAAACGATGCACTTACTTCCGTTACCATTGTATTTACTGAAGCTTTCAAGCAGATCCCCTACATTTTCATTCAGGTTATCAACAATTACGAGTATCTTGAACATCTGCAGGATAGAGGCTAGGTTGATGTCTTCACCCATCCGCCTGAATCTCGCCTTGTTCAAATCGTTAGGGACAATGCTATTACCGTCAAACCACAATACAGTATCAAAATGCTCCGACAAATCATTAGCAATGGAAATTGTCATCTGGCTTTTGCCAATACCGCTCAATCCGTATATTTGAAGAAAATCCTTCACCTTTAGCAATCCCTCAATGTCTTTCTCTTCCGGACGGTGCTGGTAATCGGACTTTTGTAGTGGGAGCGTATTAGTCTGGGGTAACAAATAGTAGTATCTCTGTGATTGGGGCAGATATGAAAGGATCTCCTCAACCTTATCCGCTAGATAGATTTTATTGTAAACAGCCTTGGCAATACGCTGGCTGTCATACAAGTAATAATGGTAACCGCTATTCAATTTGTCTTTTAGCGCTTGCCATATCGTGGCCTTTACATTCTGATATTCATCACCCTTTGCTCTTCTGTTACTGAATAGATAAATGGTAGTAAACTTTGGACTATTTTTAATGCTGCTTTCTATATCATTTTTAGGTTTGTCCCCAGAAAAATAGTCTTTATCTGTACCGCATTGGCCTATAGTCCTGTAGTCCTCATCTTGTATCAAGTCAACCGAACCTTTCACCGCTTTCAGTTCAAGGTTATGTCCTTTCCACTCATACTCTTTGCCTGTCAGCAGCTCAATCAGAGGCCGACACAACTCCTCAAAGTCCGTCCCATTCAAATGATCCAGTTCTTCCGCTACGGTGTTAATAAAATGATCAACGAGTTTCATATTAACAAGAAATTATTATTTCACATCTCCTCTTTAGTCATTTTTTCACGATTTAGAGGAATTCACGCATTTTCTATCATCCAACCATTATCCCTCATCTGCTGTATCAACTCTTCATTCCATAAACTCCGGTTTGATGCATAGCAAAGGAGATGCGTCGGTCGCGAAAAGCCTACATACAAGATTCTTTTTACTGTAGATTTTACAGGCTTATCAGTAACAATATCCTGCTTAAAGAATGGACTTCTATAAGTTATTACTCTGTTCCTTCCACTACCAGTAGGAGTAGATTCTATCATGTACTGACTCTCATACTTATTCCTATGTGCAGTCTCTACATACATGGTTGCACAATGGGTCATACCCTTTGCAGAATGTACTGTTCCTATAGTTATTGGTATCTCTTCAGGCTCATCATGTTCATCATGACCGGTCAACTGCTGTACAAATGCTGTTCCGAAGAATGTTTTAACTTCATTATTCGGCCCGGTACCCAAAAACTCACTCAGCCATTTTGTGTATAATCGTTTTAACAAGATATATGTTTCACTCCATTTCCCCTGACTTAACAGTTTTGTTCCAACAAACAATTCTTCTTTGAACTGTTGTTGTACCGTCTCAGTCTGCTCGCCAATCATCGCCAAAAACTTAGTTGAAGTATATTGCCTTCCATCTACAGCACGCATTCCATTTTTCCTCAACGTCAAAGCAAATCCCTCAAGTATAATCTTCTTCGAGATATCAAAACTACCTATATATTTTTCGTTTTGAATCAATTCGCTCAACGTGTCTGGGTTTGAATTAGTATTATTCTGTTTCTTATGATACTCAGGAAAGATGTCTTCCAAATGCTTATAGTTTACATTCATACTCTTCTCAGCATTCCAACCAATAATATGGAATCCATTATCCCTTGCATCGGGCAATTGATGTAAATGATATCTCCTAATTATCTCTCTGAACTTCTCTTTCAGTCTTGACATGGTATCTGGCGTATACAAAATCAAATACGGGGCAATCGGTTCATCTAAAGTTCTCAAACCATTTACAACAAATTGAGTAGCATCCCCTTCATCTCCCCTATCCAGCACCAAATGATCAACAATCGATGCGACCTCTGAGGTAAGCCTCATTGAGTTATTAATGTATGTTGGATTTCTGCTTTCCCATCTGTTTTGTGCCGAGAATCCATCGAATATTGACTGATTGGGATCTCCTATCCGCTGAAGAACGACTCCATCACAATTAAACACTCTATCTATCACTTCAAGTTGATGTCTTTGCATATCCTGTGCTTCATCTACAAACACATACGCAAAACGCTTTCTAAGAATATTCAAGATATCTGGACAAGTTCTTATATATGTATCTGCCAAATGATAACAATCGTCAAAATGAAGAACACCTTCTTCCATTAAGCTACTCTTCATTCTTTCCATTGTATTTTTCATCTTTGCAACTTCGTCATCTACGGTGCCTCGTCTAACCCAGTTATTTGCTATTGGATAGCGCAGTTCTTCACCATTTAACCCAGATAAAAGAATTTCTTCTCCATTATCATTGAACCCATAACGTATGCTCTTATAATATGGTATTTTGCTTTTCAGATAGCCACTGGCATATCTCATTTTTATTTCACAAAGTTGTTCATACCTGTCAGCATCAATCACATCTACTTTATGACCATACTTCTGGATATAATATGGTAACGCTAAAAAGGTATCAACAAAATCCTGAATGGTACCAACGAAATTAGGGTACTCAAACAACTGAGGACAATGATGCAGGAGTTTGTTCTTCAGTTCTTCAACTGCTACATTCGTATGAGAAATAGCCAGTATTCCTTTGCCATCATCTAATGGCAGGTTCTGTGCCATACAATAAAGCTTGGCGCGCAAAGCCGTTGTCTTGCCACTCCCAGGCACAGCCAACAAATCACCACTATCCCATCTGTTGATGAACCGAACTCGTTCGGCATCAAAATGATGTCCTTCTGGCAGTAATATCTTTTCCGCCTTTTCTATAATATCTTGCTCTATATGCATCTTCTTTCTAATTGCATACATGGTTAATGGCATCTATCAGATACTTGGAATAGTCATCTGCTGCAATATTCCCAAAATCTATTGCAGGGGCGTTTTTTAGTTTTTGAGCCATTTTATAAGCCACCTCCACTTTATCAAACTTTCCTACAGTATCATGTCCGCCATTGGCATTAACATTATATCCTCGAAGTTTATTCATTAACTTCTGCTCAAAGTCAGCATCCGCTATAATGGCGCCTTCATTTTTAAATGTACGGTTATGTACTTCCGCTGCTGCTTCTTTAAAGAAACTTTTCAATAATGCAGATTTCCACAAACACCATTCAAGGGTCCATTGCTTAGCTACATTCCATTTAATATCAGGATAATTAGCAACGTCTATAGCACTTGCAATATCACTAAGTGCTGTCGTTTCTTCAGCATTGTCAAACGTACCATCATCCTTGGGTCTGACATCAAGGTCGGTAACAATCGCAACTTTACAACCCATCGTTTCCTGATTCTTTCTCATAAAGAGCTTAGCATAGCGCATATAGGCCGTCGACCCTACGTTTACTATTGACACTTCATGTTCTGTCAAGTCTTTACCCATCTTTTTGGCAATGGCTGGTATTAGTATCTCCTCTGCCCATCCTTCCACCAGTATGATTCCCTTGGCAAAGAACAAATTGGATTTTGTCACGTCAAGGAAATGATCTAGGAATTCATAGTCATCTTTTTCCAGTTGAGTATACTCAGGCCCCATAGGAAACACCTTGCCATCTTTGCATATTACTACCTGATTGTTCTTGTCCTCATATAGTTGGACTTTCGAGGCTAAATTCGGACTGTGGGTTGTAATAATAAACTGTGTCCCTGTTTGATTTTGTATGGTCTCAAGCACTTTCATTTGTGCCTGTGGATGTAAATGTGCCTCCTCCTCTTCTACAAGGCATAGTTTCAATCCATTCCATCCTGTCTTCTGAAGGTGTAAAAGTTCCGCTGCCATATACAAGCGGTTCATTGTTCCAAGTCCCGGTCGGGTCATACCATCAAGGTGAAGGGATAGTTTCTCTAATATTTCCTTGATTCTTGACCCTGCTATTGAGAATGTAGATTCGGTTCTGTTATTTACAAACTTGCCTAAAAAACCGTCTATCACGTCTTTTATCTGTTCTTTATTGCTCTTTTGCCCAGGGACAGATGTATCATTCTTAAACCAGTCCCTAATACTATCATTTGCAGTTGCCACATACCCTTCAAATGCATCCTTGCCACCAGCTCCCTCTTTAAATAGATCATGTCCTTCAAGTATCTGAGATAATCTGGAATACTTTTTGGCAGTCAGTTCATTCTCAGCATCTCTTAATGGTTTCAGAAATGTTAGCTTTAAATATTCTCTTGCCTGGCTGTCCATAGGGCTTCCGGCCTCATCCATGCCAGCTCTGACATCTTGGGGTATAATCCTTCCATTAACACGTCTTACTTTATAAATCAATCGCAAGATAGGACGTTTCGGATTTGAATCATTCCAGCCTAACCATTCGGTAAAATGAGCCGCTTCGCTGTTAGTAAGTCCATCTATCAACAACTCTATTCTTATCTCGTCTGTACCATCGAAGAAATCGTCATCTTCCCACAAAATTCTTTCGTAGGCATGTGTTTTCAACACCATCTTAATAGCTTCAAGGATGGCGGTCTTACCAGAGTCATTTTCTCCAACAAGTACATTCAAACCTGGTGTAAACTCCAAATCAAGATTGGGCTTCTCTAAGTCTATAGCATCAGGGCCACCAAACTTACGAAAATTCCACAATTTTATATTCGACAGGTACATAGCTTATATATTTATGCTCAACTCAATTCTACTTTACGCAAGCGCCTCAACTACCGCCAGCAGATGGTCAGCCAACTCGTCAAACTCATCATAGAGTTTATCCTGAGTAGTCAGGTAGTCACTACTCGTTATAAGAACAGGCTTACCTGCATAGTGCTTGTAGCTATCGCCTATTGCCATATCCTTATTACGTATATCTTTTTCTTTTCCGTGCTCATAGTCGTGGCGCAAGTCTGTACGCATATGCTTAACACGGAAAATGCACTGATATACATCTTCTTTTCGTACAACCTCATCCGTCACTATCGCCTTGATATGTTCTATGTTCTCATAGAAAACCTCATAAAAGTCATCTATAATACCACCAAAGGTTTCCTCCGTCTGGCATACAGTTCCACCTATCGCAGCCGCAGCTCTCATTGTAGCTCCAGTGTACTTAAAGAGCTTATCGCGTCCTTTCCTCTCGCAAATACGATTGATGGCAACTACCTTGTCTATTATCCGTTTACCCTTTTCTGATATTCTAAATGCAGACGATTTCACTAACGCCTCCTCTAGAGTGATGTCTTCTTTATTCTCTTTTTCACGCTTAAAATCTTCAGGTAATAGCGCAATAACGTTTACCCTCGGTTTTACCTCAACAACATCCTCAATCTTGGGCAATGGAGTTACACTAAATTCAGCTGAACAAATTTTTGAAACCCAGTTTACCTGCCTATCAACCATAAGCGAGGCTGTATCAATCACGCCTAACTGCCAAGCTGATAATCGTCCGGTGACCTCTATTGCTTTATGGGCTTGCATCGCTATGGTCTGCAAATCTGTAAGCATAGTTTTCGGTGCAATTAGTTCCTTGACGTAATCCGTTTGCGAGGCAAGGGCTCCTGTAATCGAGGATATTTGAGTTGCTACACTGGTTATCTTTGCTATCCCTTTGTCATGAGCTAGCAAACTTGTCTTACTTTCCAAGGCAGCTAATATAGACAATTGTGGCTCCGCTACGTTTTTGGTCATCGCGGATAATGCAGTCGTAACAGGACTTATTGTCTCAATACTCCACTTTGATTGGGCTGCAACAATCTCACTAATAGAACTTTTTCCCAATGCAACTTCCAAAGCCGTCAATTGAGGTTTGGCAGCACTTGCTAGTAAAGCAGTACTACCACACATCTCGTTTATCCTCGCGACCAAGGCAGATACACCAGATGTTGCATCTATTATAGAGCTTTTCTTTTCTAAATCTTTCATTTTGTTCCGTATGCAGCGACAATGACGCTGCGCTTTCTTATCCGTCTCCGTTCCCAGCCGTTCTCGGCAGGGTCTAAACCACAAAGAGGCATAGCCTCATCAGCCATACCCCTTCAACAATCTCCTATCCCTTCATCTCCATAAAATTCTTATTCCGTTCCTCCGCTCTGCGGTTCCTTCCCCACCTCGGCACAAACTCGAAACATACTCCATATTTATCTATAAGCACACCCGCTCAGAGCAAGCTGTACCCCTGTATTCATTCTCATACTTTTCAATATGCTTCTTCCCAATCTCTACCAACCCTTTTAATTCTTCTACAGCACCTATTCCTGCTTTAAGCAAGGCAATATTACAATAGCCAATCTCTGCATTGAATTTGTCCAGCAAGAATTGTTCAATAGGGCTTATCAACCTTCCCTTTGCTCGTATCTCACTATTCAATTGAGCCAAACGTTCACTATAGTAGCCTTTCACATCTTCAATCGTAACCACATCATTCACCTTAGAACCGAGAAGATACGTTCCAACAACAGCCTTAACGAAATCGTTCTTCACTAAGTCTTTGGCTTTAGATACGACGTCTTCAGCAGACAACTCTGCCAGTTTCTTACATGATGGCAAATCTTTGATAGGTACCATTGTTCTTGCGATATCCTTTAGCTCACAAAGCATATCACGATATCAAGCGTTGCAATTCTTATATCCAAATCATCTTTGGTTTGATATGCTTTTACCTTATTCACACAACGTTGCATGCCCAACATTGACGTTTCAAAGCAATCTTCGAAAACGGTGATTGTATCATGACAATAATTTCTAAACAGAGCTCTTTGCTGGATATAGTCAACACCATTCCGGCTGTTATATTTTTCACACAATTTCGATATTTGGGTCTCAATATAACCGATTTCTTTTACGCCAACAAATATTTCGTTCATTTTAGCCATTTCCACGTCTATAACCCATAACCATCTAACCAATCTCCTTCAGCATCCCCGCCGGCACCCACGCTATGGCCACGCTCGCCACACCTTCTATCTCCACCACAACCCTCTTACACCTCTTCACGCGCCTGATCACGCCCTTCACGCCCTCAAACGCGCCGCCCATAATCTCCACGCACTTGCCTTCCTTCCCCACAACCGTCTCGTTGTCCAGAAATATCACGCTGTCGTCAGTCCGCGAAGCCACCCGCATAAAATTCTCCATCTCTCCGTCCGCCACCGTCATAATGGCGTGTTCCTGGGAGGCCGTATAGTCCATCATATACCTCAGCGGCTCCAGCACCTCGTTCCTCCTCTTCAGCTCGCTCATCCGCTCCTGCGTCGAACGCACGAAAATCAGGTTACTGATAGCAGGCACCAACACCCTCTGCAGTTCCGTATCCCCGCCATTCTGCGATTCCACCACTTTATACCTCATCGGCACAAAGTTCTCGATTCCCAGCCGGTCCAGCTCCGCCTTCACCTTCATCTCCCGCTGATACGTCACCCTCATCGGAAACCACGTCTTGGGGTCACCACACATCCTTGTGTCGCGTCCCGATTCTTTTCCCGTTTCTTTCGTCGTCATCATATCACTCTGGTCTTCAGTCGCTTTATGACTTCAACTCTACGTTGTTATAACGATGCAAAGATAGTAAAATATTTCGACTATCCACTATTTTTATGCGCTTTTTAACAAAAAACTCCATATAATTCCAGCATTAGCAAACGATTATTTGATTCCTTTGAGGACTACATCAATAAAGGCCATGAGTCCTTCATCTATTTCCTATTCGACCTATATGGCCGCCATGTAAACGATGAACAAAAACAATTTGCCCATGCTATAGAGGATAGCCTAATGAAATATTGCGAGTCAGAACCCGACATCAATATGCTTACTTTGGCTTTCTTTATATTCTCACAGCATTTAGGCCGGATGCTGATGAGGGCGAGGTCATGGCACTCGTCCTTTGATGAGCAATACTTCTTGTGCCAATAGTTATACGTTGAACAATATGTATCTATCTGATGTAGGTACGACTTCAGTAACAGACCACTCTGACGCGGTCTGACTGTAACTACAAAAACACTTCCTTGGTCATAACTGAAATAGTTGTAGTTTGGGTGCACTATTGCGGGTGCTGACAATATGATAACTAAATCACAATCAGAAGTGATTAGATTGTCCATTTCCGGACACCATGAGTGTCCAGAAATGGACACTTTATTTTATGCCATTGCTGATTATCAATGAGTTACGGGTTTGGCACGGATATTGTATTGTATATTGACAGATAATTATCGTAAATGATATGAGATATTTGAAACAAGCCCTCGCCATGATGCGCGAGGAACGACTTTTCTCCGGCATCTACATCGTGGGTACGGCGCTGGCCATTGCCTTTACGATGGTGATGGCCGTAGTGTATTACATCAAGTTGGCACCCATCTATCCCGAGCGCAACCGCGCACGGACGGTTTACTTTGAGGGCATTTACATTGAGGCGGAGAGCCGTGGCGCGGGACGATGCTACTTCGGCGACAAAGCTTTTGAGGAATGGTTCCTGCAGAGCAAGAACATCGAGTATTGTTCGCCCACGCTCTTGGCGGCAGGAACGGGCAAGGCAGAAGGCCGTTGCCAGGCCTCCATTGTTCGCGGAAAGAATGACTTCGTGGATGTCATCCGCAACCGCACCAGTGCCGACTTCTTCAAAATCTATGCTTACGACTTCGTGAGCGGCAGACCATTCACCCGGAAGGAGGTGGATGGGAAAGAGGCGGTATGCGTCATCACCGACGCACTGGCCGAGCGGCTGTTTGGCAAGGGTGTGGATGCCGTGGGGCAGACATTAGTGATGGAGCATGAAGAAGACTTGCGCATCATTGGCGTGGTGCGCAGCGGTAGCCAGCTCACCCCCGACAGCTATGCTGACATCATCATGCCCTACACACTGGTGGAGGTGCGTGCTGGGTCGGTCTATGCCGGGCTTTATTCCATCGTAGCCACAGTAAAGGACGACGAGCACCTGCAGGCGTTGAAAGCAGAGATCGACGGCATAGCCAATCGTCTCACCCAGTCGAAAGATGAGTTGCTGAACAATTTCTATTTCGGCGAAGGTGTGAAGACGAAAGTGGTGCTGACCAAGGGCCTGGAGACGCATCCGATGCACGTGCTCCGTACCGAGAACCGCGACAGTGTGTTCGGGGTGGTTACGGGGTGGCAATTGGTCATGCACTACGCGGGCATCCTGTTCGTGCTACTCTTCGTGCCGGCACTGAACCTCTGCGGTATCGTGGCTGGACGTATGGAGCGGCGCAGCGCAGAGATTGCCGTGCGCAAGACCTTTGGCGCCAGACGCACAACGCTACTGAACCAAGTGATAGCTGAGAACCTGGTACTGACGACTATCGGAGGCATCATCGGCCTCGTATTCTCGTGGCTCGCCATCTACGGTCTGCGAAGGGAAATCCTCGGCATGTTCTTCGACAATAGCACGCTCAATACGGCTCCGATTGTTGAGGGCGAGATGCTCTTTGCCCCCTCGCTGTTCATTGGAGCCTTTGGGGCGATACTCGTGCTTAACCTGCTGGCCGCCGTCATCCCTGCATGGTGGAGCCTGCGGAAACCGATTGTAGAATCAATGATGGAGAAAAGATGAAACAACTGAAAGAAATATTCGCAAACAAGGCTACAATCTGGCTGTTCGTTGAACTGGTGGTTATCACCGTTGTGGCTTGGGCGGTGTTCGACCCCGCTGTCGTGAACCTCTATTATCGCTGTCGGGCGCTCGGTTTCGATACGGACAAGCTGCTCTATGCCGAAACGACTGTCGGCGCGTGGGACGAGGATGCCAGCGAAGAGGACAGGAGTGACCCTTACAACCCTACTGAGGAGCGCCGCCAGCAGATGCTGCGCCAGCTGACAGCTGTGGATGGTGTGGCGTCGGCCTATCTCTACGACGAGGAATACGGCTCCATCGGTTTTACGAGTCATGGCTACTCACCGTGTCGCATCGACAAGGATACGCTCTGGCTGGCGGCTATCCGCTTCGTACCCGACTCTCGCTTCTTCGAGACCTACGGTTTGAAGCCTTTGCCCGGCAGCCCCTCGGCTGAACAGCTCTCGCACCTACAGAAGCGTGACCGGCAGGCAGTGCTGACGCGCTCTGGTGCTATGGCGCTCTTCGGGAGCACCGACGTGTTGGGGCGCAAGATTACCATCTGCTATGGTGACCCCGACATCGTCGTGACGGTGGTAGGCGTGGTGGAAGACTTCCGCAAGTCGATGAATAATACCTTGCAGTCGCTAATCATCAGATCCGACAGTCTGAGCAAAACCGAATGCCGCTACGTGATCCGACTGAAGGAGGGGGTGGATGCCCGCCGATTCGTGGAGGAACATGGGCGCGAACTCATCAACAACTGTCAGACAGGCTTCAACCGCATCAGCCGCCTGATGACATTTGAAGAGCACCTGGAGCAGCAGGAACTCGACGAGGGCCGCACGCAGGAGGTGAACCGCAGTCTGGCTCTCGCCCTGTTCTTCCTTATCAATCTGATGCTGGCTGTTATTGGCACCGTGTGGCTCCACGCCAAGCGCCATACGGAGGAGTGTGGCGTGCGCCGTGCTTTCGGAGCCACCCGTTGGCGTGTTCTTTGGGATTTCCTTTGGCGTAACGCCCTGCTGGCCACCGCAGCCGTCGCCGTGGGACTCGTCATCTATCTCAATTACGCCTATAGTGGCCTCACGGTGGAATATGGTAAAGAACACTGCGAGACGCTCTATATGAATAACATCATCGACGTGCCCACCGACAAGACGTGGGTCGATTACTTCTGGCCCCACTTCCTCGTGGTTTCCTCCGTCGTGTACATTATTATATTATGTACTGTCCTCATCGGTACCGCCATCCCCGCCGTGAAGATTATCAAGACGAAGATTACCAACGCACTAAGGGATGAATAAGATAGAATAAATAAACATAATAAACAAAAGAACAATGGAAACAGTGATTAAACTAACGGGCATCAACAAGATCTATCGTACCGACGAAGTGGAGACACAGGCGTTGGAGAATGTGAACCTCGAAGTCCGCAAGGGCGAGTTCCTCAGCATCATGGGACCGTCAGGCTGCGGCAAGTCGACGCTGCTCAACATCATGGGCCTGCTTGACGAGCCAACGAGCGGCGAGATTGAGCTGTGCAGCACGCGCATCGACCCGAAGCTTTCGGACAATCGCCTCGCCGAACTGCGCAACAAGACGTTGGGCTTCGTCTTCCAGTCGTTCCACCTCATCCCGACGCTCAACGTCCTCGACAACGTGCAGCTGCCGCTCATCTACCGTGGCGTGCGCAGCGGCGAGCGCATCCGACTGGCCAAGGAGGTCATCGAGCGCGTCGGCCTCTCCCACCGCATGAAGCACCGCCCCACGCAGCTCTCCGGCGGACAGTGCCAGCGCGTGGCCATCGCCCGAGCCATCATCGGCAACCCCGAAATCCTGCTGGCCGACGAGCCCACTGGCAACCTCGACTCGAAGATGGGTGCCGAAATCATGGAACTGCTGCACCGCCTGAACCGCGAGGACGGCCGCACCATCGTCATGGTGACCCACAACGAGCAGCAGGCGGCACAGACCGACCGCATCATCAAGTTCCTCGACGGACGACAGATACAGTAAGAGACAATGAGTAAATTCCTTTTATTCCTGCGCCACGCTGTGGCGCTCATTCGCGAAGACAAACTGTTCTCCGCCATCTACGTCGCGGGCACGGCGGTGGCCATCGCCTCGGCCATGGTCGTGGTGCTCGTGCTGCACATCCGCATTAGCAATATCTACCCTGAGGTGAACCGTGACCGCACGGTGATGGTGAGGAGCTGGTTTTCCGACGAAATCAACAACGCTGTCGACATCGGCTATTCACCCCTCGCCATCGAGGAGGTGTTCAACCGTCTACAGTGCGCTGAGCTGGTGAGCGCCACCATGAGTTCCGACTACATCTACCGTTTCACGGCCTGTACCGAAATGGGCAAGCAGGAAGTGCCCGTCACCGTGAAGTTCACCGATGCCAACTTCTATCGGCTTTATAAGTTCAGTTTCGTAGCCGGACGGCCTTACACCGACGAGCACCTGCAGCATGGCGACAAGCAAATCGTCATCACCGATGCTCTGGCGCGGAAAGTCTTCGGCACCACGGAGAAGGTGGTGGGGCGGCAGTTGCTGCTGAACTACCTGCCCTATCACATCATCGGCATCGTCAGGGAGGTAAGCCCGTTGATGTTCGAGTCGTCTTCCGACATCTATCTGCCCTACACGGTCAAAGACTCGCGGAATGGTTTCCAGGATGCGAACGTGAGTTACGCCGGTGGCTTGGAGGTGAAAGTGCTGCTGAAGCCAGGCTACACCACGAAGATGCTCAAGGACGAACTGGAGCCTTACCGCACCCGCTACCTCTCGATGCTGAAACAATCGACGGGGAAGGAATACCGATGGTTGATTGACGCCCGGCCACACTGGGGCAAGACACTGGTATTCTTTAACACGCCCAACTATACGGTGGGCGACATGCTCTATAACCTCTCATTGCCCGGCATACTCCTGCTATTGCTCTTGCTGTTGCCAGCCATCAACCTGAGCGGCCTGGTGTCGAACCGCATGGAGTCGCGTGTGGCAGAGATGGGCATCCGCAAGGCTTTCGGCGCCAAAAGGACGACATTGCTGCGCGAGGTCATCAGTGAAAACCTTGCGCTGACACTCCTCGGCGGTCTGGCGGGCTATCTGCTCTCGTGGCTGTTCATCAGCCTCATCCGCAACAACTCGGTGTTCCTGATGATATTTGAGCGCGAGTACGACCCCGTGAACAATGTGTCGTTACAGCCCGATATGTTCTTCACCCCGCTGCTGTTCCTCGTCGCCTTCCTCTGCTGCGCCGTGCTCAACCTGATGGCGGCACTCATACCGGCATGGACCTCGCTCAGGAAACCTATTGTAGAATCGTTAAACCAGAAGAGATGAACATGATATTCAAGAGCCTGTGGGCTCACAAGAAGCAGAACGGTTGGATATTTGCCGAGATTGCCATCATCAGCTGCCTGAGCTGGTTCATGGTCGATTACTTAGTGACCAGCACCTACGCCACCTACTTCTGCATACCGGCGGGAGAGTTCGAGAAAGACCATCTGTGCGTGGGGCAGTTCGACATCGTCAGGAGCGAGAGCGCATCGGAAGGCTGGGTCGTACCCGAGGAAGAGGGAAGGAATGTCTATGTCATCAGGGACAAGCTGAAAAGCCTGCCCGAGGTGGCATCGGTGTGCCTGACGCCCGACTATCTGAATGCCGACCTCCGTCTCTACAGCTGGCGGACACTGGCACTTGCCGACGACACCACCAAGCATATCGGCGTGTCGCAGAGATTCTACTATCAGAACGAGCACTATTTCGAGACGCAGGGACTGAAGGCCATCGAGGGGAGTCCCGATGCCGAAACGCTGTCGAGGGAGATTCCGACTGACGGCATCGTCGTCACCCGCAGCGTGGCGCGAATGCTTTTCGGCCACGACCAGGTGGTGGGCAAACGCCTGGCAATGGTAGGCACCAATTATTCGGATGGCGTATGGAAAACCGATGTTGCCGGCTACAACACGATTTCGGGTGTGGTGGAGGACGTGAAAGCCTCGCCCAACGAGCGATACCCCTATACGGTGTTCTTCCCGAATCCTGGCACAGGCGCCAGTCCCCGTTGCCAACTGCTGTTGCGCCTCAAGCCCGATGCGAATGCCAATGAGTTCGTGAAGCGCCTGACGCCAACGCTGACGAGCGAATTCCGGGCAGGCATCTGTATATTACGTGAACTCGAGACCTATCAGCAGCACTATGAGAGCCAGATGGCACGCGACCAGAGCACAATGAGCCGACAATGGACTGTCCTGCCGCTTGCACTCTTCGGCATCATCGTCGCGCTGGGCACGCTGGGCACCTGGTGGCTCCAAATTCGCAAGCGCACCGAGGACATTGGCATCATGCGCAGCTTCGGTGCCAAGCGCCGACATATCTTCTGGATGATTTGGAGCGAGGGAGCCATACTGACGGCCCTTGCCTGCATCGTGGGCTGTTTCTTCTGGTTTCAGTTCGCCATCAACTGGGATTTGCTCTCCAATGGCGGTGCATACGGAGCCTCCGGCCGCGAGACCGACTGGGTATCGCAATTCTGGCTGCACTTTCTCATCGTTTGCGCCATCCAGTACGTGCTGCTCCTCGCCATCGTCACCCTCGGCATGGTTGTCCCCACCGTCCGCGCCATGTATAAACGTCCCGTCGAAGCCTTACATCATGAATAGAGTTTTCGCGTTCTTCCTCGCTTGGTTGCCCCTCGCCGTTTTGGCACAGACGGACACGCTGCGCCTCTCCCTCGACGACTGCATCGCGATGGCGCGCCGCCAGAGCATCGACGCAGCCGTGGCCCTGGGCGAACTGCGGTCGGCATACTGGCAGTGGCGAAGCTACCGGGCCGACTTGCTACCGGAGGTGTCGCTGTCGGGCACGGCACCGTCGTGGAACAAGCGCTACAGCTCGTACCAGCAGGCCGACGGTTCGCTGTCGTTCGTGCGCAACGACTACCTCGGACTGGACGGCGCGGTGAACATCACGCAGAAGCTCTGGCCCACGGGCGGTACGCTCAGCGTGGAGTCGTCGCTCGACTATCTGCACCAGTCGGGCAGCGGCGGGTCGGGTAACCAGTTCATGTCGCTGCCCGTGGCCATCACCCTCTCGCAGCCCCTCTTCAGCGTGAACCATCTGAAGTGGAACCGCCGCATCGAACCGCTGCGCTACCGCGAGGCACAAGCCCGTTTCCTCACCGAGACCGAACAGGTGGCTATGCAGGCCATCAGCCTCTATTTCGGTCTGCTGCTGGCCGGCGAACAGGTGAACATTGCCCGCCAGAACCTGCAGACCGCCGAGAAACTCTACGAGGTGGCGCAGGCCAAGCGCCGCATGGGCACCATCAGCGAGAACGACGTGCTGCAACTGCGCCTCGACGTGCTCACCGCCCGCAGCGCCCTGACCAACAGCGAGAGCACCCGCCAGGCCCGCCAGTTCGCCCTGCGCTCGTTCCTCGACTTGGAAGCCCCCATCGCCGCCACCGTTCCCGAAGCGTCGGCCTTGGGTCTCCATCTCGACTACGAGGACGTCCTTGCCCACGCCCTCCAGAACAACGCCCTCGCCACCACCATGCGCCGTCGCCAGATGGAGGCCGACTACGCCGTGGCCTCGGCCCGCGCCAACCGCCAGAGCATCAACCTCTACGCCCAACTGGGCTACACCGGCACGGGCGACAACATGAACAGCGCCTACCGCAACCTGCTGAGCAACGAGGTGGTCTCGGTGGGCATCACCGTGCCGCTGCTCGACTGGGGCAAGCGCAAGGGGCAGCGTCGCCTCGCCGAGAGCAACCGCGACATCATCCAGGGCCAGCTGCGCCAGCAGTCGCAGGACTTCCGTCAGAACATTTTTATACTGACAGAGCAGTTCAACAACCAAGCCGAGCAACTGCGCATCGCCTGCGAGGCCGACACCATCGCCCGCCGCCGCTACCACACTAACGTCGAAACGTTCAAGATAGGCAGCATCTCGACCCTCGAACTCTCCAGCGCCCAGACCGCCAAGGACCAGGCCCGCCAGAACCGCATCCAGCAGCTCTTCAACTACTGGTACTATTACTATCAGCTACGCAGCATCGCCCTCTGGGACTTCGAGCGCGGCTGCGAACTCACGGCAGACGTAGAACGTCTCATTGAACATTGATCATTGAACATTAGATATATGAAGAACGACAATCAGACGATGGACAGGGCGATTCCTGTCAGTGAACAACGCCGGCGCAAACTCCGTCGCATCGCCGTGGCCGTTGTCATCGCGGTAGCGGTGCTCGGCGCAGGTGCCTGGCTCGGCACACAGATGATTCCGACCCTCGACCGCAAGGCACTCATCATCTCCGAGGTGGACCGCGGCACCATCGACGTCAGCGTCTCGGCCACGGGGCGCGTCGTGCCCGCCTTCGAGGAAATCATCGTGTCGCCCATCAGCTCGAAGATTCTTGAGGTCTATGCCCACAGCGGCGACAGCGTGGACGACGGCACGCCCCTGCTGCGCCTCGACTTGCAATCCGCCGAGACCGACTACTCCAAGGCCCTCGACGAGCGCGAGATACGCCGTCAGCAGACCGCCCAGCTGAAGGCCAACGTGGAGACCCAGCTCTCCGACCGCCGGATGCAGATTGAGGTGAAGGAAATGGAACTCTCGCAACTCGAAGCCCAACTGCGCAACGAACTCTACCTTGACAGCCTCGGCTCCGGCACCCGCGACCGTGTGCGCCAGGCCGAGACAACTTTAAAAACCGCCCAGATGCAACTCTCACAACTGCGCCAGCAGTACCAGAACGAGCAGCGCGTGCGCCAGGCCGACCTCCGTATGCAGCAACTCCAGAACGGCATCTTCGAGAAGGGGCTCGACGAGAAGCGCCGCACGCTCGACGATGCCAAGATCCGCTCGCCCCGCCGTGCCACGCTCACCTACATCAACAGCGAGGTGGGCAGCACCATCGGCGCAGGTCAGAAAATCGCCGTCGTCAGCGACCTGAGCCACTTCAAGGCCGAGTGCGAAATCTCCGACAGCCACAGCGAGCGCGTCCGCGTCGGCGGTGCCGTCATCCTGCGTATCGGCAAGGAGCGCCTCACGGGCATCATCAACACCGTCACGCCCCTGAGCCAGAGCGGTGCCATCACCTTCACCGTCGTGCCCGACAACATGTCGCACCCGCGCCTCCGCTCCGGTCTCCGCACCGAAGTCTTCATCATCACCAGCATCAAGGACGACGTGCTCCGCATCCGCAACGGTTCCTTCTACAGCGGCCCCGGCGACTACACCCTCTTTGTCCTCGACGGCAACATGCTCCATCCCCGCCAAGTCCGCCTCGGCGAGTGCAACTACGACTACATCGAGGTCATCAGCGGCCTGGAATCTGGCGAGCAGGTCATCGTCAGCGACATGACGAAGTACAAAGGCAAGGAGAAACTGAAGGTGGATTAGGATGACATATATGCAAGGATTAGAGAAACGCGAGCCAATTATGTGCCCCAAAACACATGAAATTCTTAAAATAGTTTTAGACTTTCACTCTTGGCGCACAGTTTATAGCTTTATCGAAGACTAACTTGCATATTATTTCATAACTTTGCAAACAATTAAACGAAATGAATATGAACAAGAAATCAATTATTACGATGATGCTCGCCCTCGTCACAATGGCGGGGCAGGCACAGACAAAGACAGCAACTGTCACTGGTTATTCACCCGCACTTAAAGACGGCACGTTGGTACTGGCCGGAACAGGCACTATTGGGAATGTTGTAGATACAGTCCAAGCTGGACGGTTCGCCTTCACTCTACCCGTAGAGGAACTCACCGAAGGTTTTCTCGGTTTAATGGGTGAAGGTTGTCCCAATTTTAATTTAACCCTCTTCCTACGTCCCGGTGTGACTGTGAAATTGACAGGCAATGACTGCTTCTACCCTTTATGGAAAGTGGAAAGCCCTTTGTCAGAACAGCAGACTCAGAGCCGTATAACGGAGTATTGCCGTGACGTGGTAACGGAATTAATGCAGATGGATTTGGATAAAAAGCCTTGGGAAGAGAGAGAAATCGTCGAAATGAAGTGGATGAAGCAACGAATGGACATCCTGCCCTCACTGCCTGTGGACGCAGCTACGATCCGTGCACTATGGGGCATATCCATGACGGCAAAGAACACTCCAAACTTCCCACACATGGAGCAGTTAAAGCAACTGGAAAAGACAATTGTCGCACGGGCTCCTAAAGGATTTGAGGAGCAACTGGCAGAGATTCACAACTATGTCTATCCACCACGACTTTTGCAGGTGGGTGATGAAGCTATTGATGCCGAACTCCTTGATATGCAAGGACAGAAACACCATCTATTTGAAACCTTTTCCAATGACAAATACGTATTGCTCGACTTCTGGGGCATCGGTTGTGGTCCTTGCATGATGTCTGAGCCTGAGATGAGAGAGGTCTACGAGAAAATGAAGGATAAACTGGAAATCGTCGCTATCAATCAGAACAAACTATCTGAGTGGCAGAAGCATGAATTCAGCAAACGCATCGTTGGGAAAAACTGGAACAACGCCATGAAGGACATTGGTAGCCGATATTGTGATGTGGGTGCCATCCCTTATTATGTAATGATTTCGCCTGATAAGCGCATCGTCTGGAAGGCAGTGGGCTATCAGCCTGGATATTTCCTGGGTATGGCTGAAGCCCTCAATGGTCCTAAGCAGGACAACAGTTCCAATCTCCAGTTCGCCATCCGGAAAGTCGAAACCAAAGTTGATGGAACCACTATCAGTTTCCGCTATTATGGCCATAAGGATTACTGGTTCCGTATCGCCAAAGACTCCTATCTTAACGCTAATGGCAAGAAATACAAACTAACAACAGCCGATGGCATCAAACTCGACGAGAACAACTATACTCAGGTGAAAGCCTCCGAATCTACAAACGAGTTTTTAGGCAACACTTACTATATCGACTTCACACTTACCTTCGAACCGTTCGACACCATCCCCGTTACTTTCGACTTCATAGAGGGCGACGGCGATGGTGCTTTCGTCATCCGCGATGTTTCTATAGAATGACAAATTATGAAGAGGCAAACTATCATTACCATCCTCCTCGCTCTCGTCGCAGTGGCGGGACTAGCCAAGACAAAGACAGCAGAAGTTAAAGCGGATTCTTTGCTGTTATTTGTACAGGCTGGTGACAGTTGCATGCAGCAGTATAACACCTTTGAGGCGCTGAAGTATTATCAAGAGGCGTATGCCATTGCAAAAACACGAAGTCAGCATCTGACTTTAGAACAGCCTGACCTTCCTCTTGACAAGTTCGATGATCTGCCTGAGGAGAAACAGGATGAGATTATCGAGCATCTGAAGAAATCTGCTGATAATAGTTCGGTAGTCAACTGCATGGTTCAAATGAAATTTGCAAATTGTCATTATAAGCGTGGCAACTATCGCGAGGCTGCAGATCTCCTGAAACTGGTGCCTGAGGACAGCCTCTCCCATGATGCCTTCCGCCAGCTATGCTTCAGCTATCAGAAACAGGGCGACAATGACTCCTTTATCTACTGGGCAAGTCAGCTGAATTACCGTTATCCTATGGATGGCGAGGTAGTTGCTAATCTCATACTCGCACATGTCAAAGCCCAACAACCGCAGAATGGTATTATCCATGGACTGATATACAGCCAGAGGGATTCCACCAATATCCTCGTGAATAGGGCACTGGCCGACGCATGGTTTGTAAATCGCGATTTCACTGCGGCTGGCAAGTTATACAATCGGCTGCTGGAGCAAGGTGACTCAACCTTCAACACCTTGTATTCTGCAGGCATGTGCTACTCGCAGATCGAAGAGTTGGAACAAGCCTACCACTATCTGCAGTTGGCATTTCTGATTAGTGGCATGCAGCACTACGGCTGCGCCTACCGTCTTGGGGTGGTCTGCATCGACACAAAGCGTTATCCTGAGGGGCTTGGCTATCTCGATCTAGCCAAACAACTGATGCGCCCCGACACCACTATTATGAAGGCCATTACACTCTCGCAGGGCGAGGGCTACTACCTGACACAGCATTACGAAGAGGCCGTCACGGCGTGGAAGGAACATCTCGCCTATAACCCAACTTCCATCGCCACCTATTATAATATTGCGAATGCCTACGCCTATCTCCTCAAAGACGGCAAGCAGGCAGAATCATATTATCGCCAGTTCCTTGACCTCGCCCGCAAGGAGGAGAAACCAACGGATAAACTCAAGGAGATGATCAAGAGTGCCAAGGACATGATAAAGGATTTTGACTTGAATAGAAAACTATCACAACAAAACAATCAATGAACAAGCAAACCATCATCACCATCCTGCTCGCCCTCGTCGCAGTGGCGGGACAGGCGCAAGTAAAATGCCATGTCGAAGGTACATTGGAAACCGAGGCGTGGGGTGACGAAATCATCATCTGCGAGGCTGGGACTGACCTGCGCGTGGTGGACGATCCGCGCTTTCATGTAAAAGCCAAGGACGGGCACTTCACCTACTACATCGAGACAGACTTCCCAAGACTCTATGTGGTATTCTTTCTGAAGCAATACGAAACAGGACGTTTGTTCTTGGGCAAGTTCATCGCCGAGAACTGCAACGTGAATGTCACGATGTATGAGGACAAACGGGTGCGTATCGTCAGCAACGGCGAGGAAGGACGCAAGCATGCGGTGAAGGACAGCATTGAGGATGTGCGTTTCTGGAACCCCGTCGAGGAAATCGACAATAAGTTGGAGAACCCTGACCGCAGGGCGGAGTTCTACAAAGCAGACTTCATTTCCACTATTCGCAAAGCACGGTCTTTGAATGTGGATAGTCTGCCAGAGGCATACGTTGACTCTGTCCGTCAGGTCGTAAACCACTATATGCGAAATGAGAGTGAACAGTTTACAGCACAAGGTTTGCAGCTGAAACAGCAGCGAGACAGCATTACCTCAGGTATTCGTCCGTTTCGCATAGCATACGCCGAAGAGCACCCCATGCTTTGGACGCTTTACGATGTATTTGATGCCATCCAAGCCCTCAAACATGCAGACAACTATGTGAACTTTGACAAGTCGCAGTTTGAACCATACCTGACGCTCTATCACGACAAACTCATCAATTACTACCCCGGCCACCCCATTCACGAACAGATTGCCACTGCCGAGACGGCCTACCGCCTACAGCCGGGAAAGCCCTACATTGACTACACGGTGCGCAACACCGACGGCCAGCTCGTTCCTATTTCCACCCTCATCCAAGGCAAGGTTGCCCTCATCGATCTTTGGGCATCGTGGTGTGGCCCCTGCCGTAGCCACAGCATAGCCATGATTCCTGTCTATGAGAAATACAAGGACAAAGGCTTCACCGTCATTGCCATCGCCCGTGAACGTAATCGCCAAGCGATGGAAAATGCAGCGAAGAAGGACGGCTATCCTTGGCAGAGTCTGTTGGAACTGAACGACGAGAACGGTGTGTGGCGCAAGAACGGAGCTGGCAATGCAGGCGGTGCCATGTACCTCATCGACCGAGACGGCACCATTCTCTCCACTTCCACCGATGCCGAGGAACTGGAGCCGATTATCAAGAAAGCATTAAACATCGATTGAGACATGAAAATCATCGGAAAAGAAATTTGTGGGGAATAGATGGTTCTTGAGAGAAAATTCTGTGGGGATTAGCATATTTTATTGAAATATATTTGTGGGGATTGAATAATTTTGCTATCTTTGCAGCCATAAACAAAGGGCTTTATGGAAGAAAGACTGTTCAAAAGAAAGATTTACACTCAATTGCTGAACTGGAAACAGGAATCGGACGGTAAGAGTGCATTGCTTGTTGAAGGTGCACGACGTGTCGGCAAGTCGACCATCGTGGAAACCTTTGCCAAGAACGAATATGAGTCATACTTGCTGATAGACTTCAACAAGGCATCGAAGGCTATCAAGGATTTGTTCAACGACCTGATGGATTTGGACTACCTGTTCCTGTATCTCCAGACGGCATATCATGTAACATTGAAGCCACGAAAATCTGTCATCATTTTCGACGAGGTACAGAAGTGTCCGATGGCACGTCAGGCCATCAAATATCTGGTGGAAGACGGACGTTACGACTACATCGAAACAGGTTCTCTAATTAGCATCAAGAAAAATACTGAAGGTATCACGATTCCCAGCGAAGAGGACAGAATACAGATGAATCCGATGGATTTTGAGGAGTTCCGATGGGCATTGGGTGACGAAGCAACTGTTCCACTGCTACGCAAGTTCTGGGAGCAGCAGCATGCCCTCGGACCGGCCCATAGAGAAATGGCACGCAACCTACGACTATATATGCTGGTAGGTGGTATGCCGCAGGCCGTCAACGCCTACCTTGACACCAATAACTTCAGTAAGGTAGATCAGGTTAAGCGCCGCATACTCAAACTGTATGAGGATGACTTTCTGAAGATAGACCCGTCTGGACGCGCATCAGTCATGTTCCGCTCCATACCTGGACAGCTAAGCCGGAATGCCATACGATATGTGCCCTACGCGGCTGTAGGTAGGGTGGATGACGAGAAAATGACGGAACTTCTAAAGGCTCTTGAAGACAGCAAGACGGTAAACATGTGCTATCACGTGAACGACCCACAAGTGGGTATGGGGCTTACGAAAAACAAAGACCAATTCAAAATGTTCGTTTGCGACACGGGACTGTTTATCACACTGGCGTTTTGGGACAAGAGCTTTACAGAGAATATCATTTACGAGAAGCTTTTGGCAGACAAACTACCTGCCAATTTGGGCTATGTCTATGAAAATCTTGTTGCCCAGATGCTGGTGGCTGCAGGGAATGAACTCTTCTACCACACTTGGCCACGCGATGAGAAGCACTACTATGAGACCGATTTTCTGCTGTCTCGTGGAGCAAAGATTTGTCCTATAGAGGTAAAGTCGTCGAGCAGTAAGTCACATGCTTCGCTTGATGAATTCTGTCGTATTTATTCGTCCAGGATATTGTGGCGATATCTGGTATATATCAAGGACTTTGCAAAGGACCAAGAAACCATTATGCTACCAGCATACATGGTACCGCTTTTATGATGAAATAGAATATAAGTATATCCATAATGATTCTCGTAGTTGATGACGATAAAAACATCCGGCTCTCGCTAAAGCTCATACTGGAGCGCAACGAGTATGAGGTGGCCCTGGCTGAGGGGCCGAAGGAGGCGATGCAGATAGTCCGCAACACTCCGGCGGTGGAACTGGTGCTGATGGATATGAATTATACAAGAGCAACTGACGGCGAGGAAGGACTGACGCTGCTGAAGCAGGTAAAGGTGTTCCGCCCTGAGGTGCCTTGTATCCTGATGACGGCATGGGGTAGCATCGACCTGGCTGTACAGGGCATGCGGGCCGGCGCCTTCGACTTCATCACCAAGCCGTGGGACAATGGCGTGCTGTTAGACAGGATTGAGACGGCCATCAAGATAAACAATGCAAGTCCTGCGACTCAGCCAATCCAAAGTTCACCCATTGTCGGCACCTCCCTCTCTGGCATTCTTACCACTGTAGCCCGCGTTGCCCCTACCAATGCGCCCCTCTTGATTACTGGTGAGAGCGGTACGGGCAAGGAACTCATCGCAGAAGCTATCCACCGACAGAGCCAACGGGCTAACGGGCCTTTTGTGAAAGTGAACCTCGGCGGTATCTCCACGTCGTTGTTCGAGAGCGAGATGTTCGGTCACAAGAAAGGCTCGTTTACTGATGCCAAGGCCGACCGTATAGGCCGTTTTGAACTGGCCAAGGGCGGCACCATCTTCCTCGACGAGATTGGCGAACTGTCATTGGCCAGCCAAGTGAAGCTGCTGCGGGTGCTGCAAGACCAGACCTACGAAGTATTAGGCGACAGTCAGACACGCCGCACGGATGTCCGTGTGGTCTGCGCCACCAATGCCGACCTTCGCGCGATGGTCGAAGAAAAGACTTTCCGTGAGGATCTGTTCTACCGCATCAACATCATCAACCTCCATCTGCCCCCTCTGCGTGACCGCCGTGAGGACATACCGCTATTGGTTAATCACTTCCTCCGGATGGCTTGTGAGGCAAACGGCCTCCCGCTTGTCACCGTCTCGACAGAGGCCATCGGCTATCTCCAGACGCTTCCGTTCCCTGGTAATATCCGCGAATTGAAGAATCTGGTGGAAAGGGCACTGTTGATGAAAGATCCTGCCGCCAGTCAGCTCGCTGCCGCCGACTTCGCGCTCTTGTCCAAGGATATTCCGTCGGGGAAACCGATAGGCACAGAACCCGCCACCCTCGACTCCATGGAGCGCAACGCCATTGCAGCCTGCATTGCCAAGCACAACGGCAACCTCTCTCTTGTCGCTAAGGAATTGGGCATCAGCCGTGGTGCCCTGTACCGCAAAATAGAAAAGCACGGACTATGAAGCTGAAGCATTATTTCCTCCTCCTTGCAGTAGGCATTGTCCTGTTGGCCGGCGTAGCGCTCTTCGCTACGTTCCGCAGTCACCCCACATTATTCTACGTCACCGAGGGCTTTGTAGTCCTGATATTGTTCTACCTTTGGTACTTTTACCGCAAGACCATCCGACCATACGATACCCTGATTGGCGGCATGGAACTGGTGCGGGAACTCGACCTGACGACACGCCTCGCTCCTTCGGGACAACATGAGACTGACATCATCGTCCGCACGTTCAACGACCTGCTGGGGCGTCTGCGCAGCGAGCACCTCAGGCTCGAAGAGCAATACACCTTCCTCAACCTGCTTATCGATGCTTCGCCAATGGGTGTCATCCAGTGTGACCTCGACGGCAACACCACTTCCATGAATCCTGCTGCCCGTGAGATGCTCTCGCCAAGCATCGAGGAGGCCATCCACGCACTGCCTCTTGGCGAGATGACCACCGTACGCATTCCTGGCGGTCCGCAACTCTTCCGCATCAGCCACCTCAGTTTTCCTGACCGCGGTTACCAGCATCCTTTCTTCCTCATTGAGTCACTGACCTCAGAAATACGTCTTGCTGAGAAAGCCGCCTATGAGCGCGTCATCCGTATGATTGCTCACGAGGTGAACAACAGCGTGGCGGGCATCATCGGCAGTCTCACTGGCGACGAAGCCGAGCGGCTCACCGCCCTCTCGTCTTTTGTCTCCCGCTTTGCCGAAGTAGTAAAGATTCCGCAACCGCAACTGCAACTCTGCGACCTCAGTGAAGAGGTGGAAGCCTGCCGCCCCTTCCTCGAAAACCTGTGTACGCAGGCGCACGTCCATATTGACTTCCGTTTGACCGACGAAGCAGTACCCGTTCATCTCGATACCGTCCTGTTCCAGCAGGTGCTCATCAACATCGTCAAGAATGCTGTGGAGAGTATCGGGACGACACAAGGACTTGTCACCCTTGAAGTCACCACGCCTGCTACGCTCACCATCACCGACAATGGTCATGGCATCCCGCCAGCTATAGCGAAGAATCTATTCACTCCGTTTTTCTCTACCAAACCCCAAGGCCAAGGCCTCGGTCTTCTGCTCATTCGCGACATCCTTACTTCTCATCACTGCACTTTCAATCTGCTTACAGACCCAGAAGACCATCTCACTCGCTTTACTATCCAATTTCCTATCCAGAAAACTCAAAAATGAAATAATGCAAATAGTTATGAAACAACAATATGCAGTAGTGGTGCTCTTTGCACTGATAATCGCTTCGAGCATGGTGAGCCTGACGAGTTATAAGACAACGGAGAAGCTGGTGACTGAGGATGTAAACCAGGCGTTGGCCAAGGCCTTGGATGAACAGCAGTCGGACGTCATCAGTGCTGATACGATTCAGGTGTTCAACAGTCACCTGCAAATAGAGGGCTTGAGAGGAAATGCTGTTTTGGCGGTGGACACCAAGAAAGGCTTCCGTCCACGTCCGCAAGTATCGACAGCCACGATTCTCTCACTCTCTGACCAGCGTCCTTCGATGATTCTTTGGTCGATGGTGTTGCTGTGGAGCCTGTTCTGCCTCTATCAGCACAGGCGGCTGTCTGCATTAGGACTTTATGGCGGCTTAGCCCTGCAAGATGGGCGGTTCGTCAATGCCAAAGGCTGCGAAGTAAAACTTACCCCGATGCAGCAGCAGCTGATGGAGATGCTGTGGCAGTCACCCTCGCATCAGCTGTCGAAAGCAGAGATTTGCGATGCCCTCTGGCCCAAGAAACCCGATGCCAGCGAGACGCTTTACACCCTCATCCGTCGTCTGAAGCCCATCATAGAAGAACATTCCGACCTTAAAATCGAGTCAGACAGGGGAAAGTCATACGGTCTGACTATCAGATAGATAGGTTCCTGTCAGACAATTGTCAGACAAATGTCAGACAGTTTTTGCTGTATGTTTACATAATTGTTGTTAGCTTTGCAGCCGTTTAATGAAACGTGCAAAGCATTATGCAACAAGAAACATTTAAGAAACTCAACACTTGCATGGCGTGGCTTGTCTTTGCCATTGCCGCTATTGTCTATGGACTGACTGTAGAGCCAACGGCCAGTCTGTGGGATTGTCCTGAATTCATTGCGTGTGGTTATAAGTTGGAGATTGGTCACCCGCCTGGCGCACCAGTCTTTATGTTAGCCGCCAACCTGTTCTCACAGCTGGCCAGTGATCCGTCTCATGTGGCGCTGATGGTCAATCTCCTGTCGGCACTGCTGAGTGCGGGCTGTATATTCTTCCTATTTCTCACGGTGACTCACCTTGCCCGGAAACTGATTTGCACTATCAGTGATAGGGAGATGAGCATTTCGCAGGTCATCACTATTGAGGCATGCGGCATGGTTGGCGCATTGGCCTATACCTTCAGCGACACGTTCTGGTTCTCGGCAGTCGAGGCAGAAGTCTATGCCTTCTCCAGTTTTCTGACAGCCTTGATGTTCTGGCTGATTCTGAAATGGGAGAGCGAGATGGATAAGCCCGGCAGTACTCGATGGATTGTCTTGATTGCCTATATCACAGGATTGTCCATCGGTGTCCATCTGCTTTGTCTGCTCTGTCTGCCCGCCATGTCGTTCGTCGTCTATTTTCGTCGGGCAAAGCAAATTACGTGGATGGGAATGCTAAAGGCACTCATAGCTAGCGGCTTGCTGGTAGCTGTTATTCTCTTTGGTCTCATACCTGGCGTGGTAAAAGTTGGCGGATTGTTTGAACTGCTGTTTACCAATGTGCTGGGATGCCCTTACAATACTGGCCTCATTTGCTACATCTTGCTGCTGACAGTAACAATCGTCATTGCCTATTATAAAGTAAAGAGAAGGACGGTCAGATTATCGTTAGCCTGCCTGCTGATGATGCTTATCGGCTACAGTAGCTATGGTGTCATTATTATTAGGGCCAATGCCCAGACGCCGATGTGTGAGAATGCGCCTGATAACATCTTCTCTTTGGGTAGCTATCTGAACCGCGAGCAATATGGCAAGACACCGCTGTTCTATGGTCCTGCGTATTGCAGCGAAATAGACCGCGTAGCAGAAGGAGAATACCTGGTGCCGAGACAGAAGGAAGGTAAGGCCGTCTATCGTCCTGTAGCCGATTCCACGAAGCGGGAATACGAGGTGGTACGCCATGATATTGATTATCTGTATAAGAACAATATGTACTTCCCCCGGATGCATTCTTCACGTCATACCAAGGCCTACGAGGACTGGATGGGTGGTGTCGAAAAGAAGGACGGCGTACCCACTGCTGCCGAAAACCTGCGCTTCTTCCTTTCCTATCAAATGAACTTCATGTACTGGCGTTATTTCCTGTGGAACTTCGTGGGGCGACAGAACAACATCCAGGGACACGGAGAGGTGGAGCACGGTAACTGGATTACAGGCTTCCGATGGATAGACGACTGGCTGTTAGGTTGCGACACGTCGAAACTGCCGTCTGACCTGAAAGAGAACAAAGGGCGTAACGTGTTCTATGGATTACCGCTGCTGCTCGGACTGGTGGGAATGTTATGGCAATGGCGTAAAGGACGTGAAGGTAAGCAACAGTTCCTGATTGTTATGCTACTATTCCTGATGACGGGACTTGCCATCGTGGTCTATCTAAACCAAACGCCGCTCCAACCGCGTGAACGTGACTATGCATACGCCGGTTCGTTCTATGCCTTTGCCATCTGGATAGGCATGGGAGTGGGAATGATTAGTGAAATAGTAAGAGTGAAAAATGCAAAATATGCTACCGCCTTGGCTGTTCTTTCCGCTATCGCATGCCTGCTGGTTCCCATCCAAATGGCAAGCCAGACGTGGGATGATCATGACCGCTCTGGTCGTTATACTTGTCGCGACTTTGGTGCCAACTACCTTAACAGTATGCAGCGAGAGGGACATCCCATCATTCTGACCAACGGCGATAATGACACATTCCCGCTTTGGTATAATCATGAGGTGGAAGGAGTGCGCACCGATACGCGCGTCGTTAATATGGAATACCTGCAGACGGACTGGTATATCGACCAAATGAAGCGTCAGGCTTACGACTCGCCACCCCTGCCCATCAGCCTGAGCCATGAAGACTACAAGGAGGGCCGGATGGAGTATATACCCATCGATACTGACAGCATCACCATCGGTCCAGCGACCATCTCGCTGAAGGGCAAGAAGGGTCTCTACAAGAACGAACTGATGGTGCTCGATATGCTGTTGCAAGCCAAATGGGAACGCCCCGTCTATATGTCCATCAGCATGGGTTCCGACATTCTGCCATTCCTCCGCGACCATTTAGTACTCGAAGGACTTGCCTATCGCATTTCTCCTACAGCTAACACTCAGAGGATAGACGTGGAGAGACTTTATGACAACATCATGCACCGCTTCCGCTACGGTGGTCTGAGCACGAAAAGAATCTATGTGGATGAGGATATCAAGCGTATGGCCCATACACATCAGCTCATCATGGGTGTGCTTATCGACTCTCTTCTTCAGCGTGGTGACACCAAACGTGCCCTCAATGTATGTCATAAATGGCAGAAGGAAATGCCGCAGGAGAATGTGCCTTATACAGAATACGCGTTGTCGATGGCCCGTTGCTATTATATGGCACGTCAGCCGGAACAGGGTGATGAGATTCTCAGTAGCCTGTTGCGCCGTTCTGACGAATGGCTCTCTTGGATAAACACCATTAAATTATCGCGTCGTGCCGGCTCTCTATATAATCGCTATACATGGATGCAGACCATGGAGCAGGCACTTGTCGTAGCAGAACAATTTGAAAGAAGCAAATTCATTCATCAATACATCAAGCAATATGAACGCTATAATAAACAATATCAATAAAGCCAAACAATTGATACTGGCTGGCTTAAACGGAAAACGAATCCTCATCATTGCATGTGTCCTGATACTCATAGGCTATATCCTAATGTCCAGTTCAAATAGTAACGAACAATCTTTCAACCCTGCCATCTTCTCAACCCGCAGAATTGTCATCGCCCCGGTACTATGCCTCGCAGGCTATCTGCTGATTATACTTGGGATTCTTAGGAAACGTAAATCTGTTAAACTCTGCTAAAGTCAGTTTGGTTTTGAGCGATATATGCGTCTAATAGGTGTAGCAAAGAATAAATGGAAAGAAGTGCATTTGAACAGAAAGCCCGCACGTGGCGAGAGAAAGCGCTCAATGTGAGCCGACACTACGGGGCGGGCGAAGATATGGCAGAGGACATCGCACAGGATGTGATGCTCCGTCTGTGGCAGATGCACGACGAACTGGAGCGGTTCCGGTCAGTAGAGGCTATCGTTACGCTGATGGCGAAACACACGCTGAGGGATCTCCAGAGGCGGCGAACAGCCGAATCGCTTGAGGAGGCCACCATCGTCAGTCTTATCAGCAGTCCGCAAGAAGAACTGGAGGCAAAGGAAAACGAGGAATGGCTCATAATGAAACTACAGCAACTGCCCACCACGCAACGCACCTTATTATATATGCGCCAAGAGGAACGACGGAGCCACGAAGAGATTGCCCAACTATTGGGTATCGAAACGACATCGGTAAGCACGCTCCTGGCAAGGGCAAGACGAACACTATTGGAAGAAATAAAACGGAGGAATAAACGATGATAAAGTACACAAAGGATTATATTGCAAAGCTGCTGGACAAGTATATGGACGGCTCTTCGACTCTCGAGGAAGAAGACATCCTTGCAGACTACTTCCTTCGCGGAAATGTACCCGAGGAATGGGAGGACTATCGGCAACTCTTTAGCGAGATAAAGGCGATGAAACCAAAGCGGCTAAAGAGAAGATGGGCTTTCTGGGGTGTCGCTGCTGCAGCTGTCGCAGGTTTGCTTTATATTGCAGTACCAACTAAGCAAGTTGGCCTGCAACCTGAAGGCACAGATCTAACGGCTAAGACAGACACAGCAAGGACGATGCAGTCGAGAGAGACAGAAATGGAAGAAAAGGCCGATTCTGTAGAAATCATGCGTGACGAGCCCCGTCCCATGCAGTCCAGGAAACGCCGTCTGCGTAAGACAGAACCCACCATCAACGACTATGCCAAGACATACACCATGATGGCTGATGCAGCAAAAGGACTACAAGAGGCAGAAGAGCAGATTGCACAATGTCGGCAAGAACTCACAGAGGCACGGCTGTTGTCTCTCGGGTATGTCCCTGTGGAACAAGAAGACGGTACCATCCTATATATTAACGAACAAACAAAGTATTTGGCTTATGAAGAATAAACTATTTCTGGCAGCAAGCATTCTAATGCTGATGCCCCTGACGACCCATGCACAAGGGTTTATTAAGCGTGCTTTCAACGTGCTGATAACAAGTGAACCGGCACAAGTGGAAAGTAGTCACAAACTGAACAAAAACCCGGAAACGGGAGTCAAGGAGGGACAATTAGATGTCTATGAGTTTACAATACCCGCATCCCACCACGACTTGGTTGAGGATGTAGAGCGTGCCTTTGAACAGGACAAAGAGAAAGCCTACAGTCTGAAAACGGCATCTTCCGCAAGCAAGAAGTCATACGACTACACGAGTTTGGCCGTAGGTGGTGATGACAGCGGCTATCCCTTGGGCGACATCAAGGGGTCACGTTATATCTACGCGCTTTTCCTTGATCCGGAAGATATGACCAAGACCCATCGTTATGCATACGCTATGGAATGGCGTAAAGACGAAAAAGAAATTGTAGGAAAGCTCATTGTAACCTACGCCACTACGCAACAGTATCGTGAGAGCGGGAAAAAGGGGAGAATCTTTAGAATCAACGGCAATGACGTGAAACTGAGTGCCAACGGGTTTTCGTTTGGAGATGACGATTTGTTTAGCGGATTCTTCTCGATGGGCGAGGGTCTGTCAGCCTTTGGCAGCGACTCCACCTTTGTTAGCAGTACTATCGGTTCAGAATCATGGCTCAGCCAGTTCAACACCTTCAAGAATCTCTTCCTGAGGAACCCCAATAGCACAGCATCCAATTACTATGCCTCGCACATATACAAGATGTGTAAGAAGGCCGACGCACTGGACGATATGGAGAAGAAGATGGTAATCAAAGAACTTGAAAAAGTGATGAAGGCTACCAACGATGAATTCTTACAAGAAATGTTCCAAGCGAGTATCGAACGGCTAAAGAAGTAAACCGATGAAACATATTGGAATAATGGCACTCCTGCTGTTGATGGCAGCGGGAGCAGGGGAATCTACTGCCCAGACGAAAACGGATACGACCAAAGTAAAGAGCGATTCCATCACCTGGAGTAAAGAACTCGATGGTGTGGTGATCAAGGCACAGAAGCAGCTTGTCAAACAGGAAATAGACCGCATAGGCTATGATGTCCAGGCTGACGAGGAATCGAAAACACAGACAGTAATGGATATGCTTCGCAAGGTGCCTATGGTGACGGTCGACGGACAAGACAACATACTTGTCAAGGGCAATAGCAGCTATAAGATATACAAGAATGGGCATTATGACCCCAGCCTGTCGAAGAATGCCAAGGAAACCTTCAAGTCGATGCCCGCCTCAATGGTAAAGCGTATCGAAGTGATTACCGATCCTGGAGCACGCGAGGATGCCGAAGGCGTGGATGCCATCCTGAATATCGTGATGGTTGATGGTTCGAAGATGCAAGGCATGACGGGTGTAATATCGGCTACCTATAACTCACTGAATCATCCAAACTTCTACGGCTCGCTGACGGGACAGATAGGTAAGCTGCTGACATCTGTGGAATACGGCTACGGAGGAATGTCGAGCCGCGAGACAGAGAACAGTACCTATACAGATCGCACTTATCTTGATACGGGTAATCGAATGCTGTCTCAGTCTGACGGTACGAATCCTGGCTCCATCCATTATGCCGACATCAATGCGAGCTACGACATCGACTCGCTGAATCTGCTGTCAGCCTCATTTGGGGGATACTTCTACAAGCTCAACGTGCAGGGTGATAGCCGGACGTCGCTGAGCAACTCGTCAAACGATATTCTCTATCGATTTAATAACCACTACTGGATGCCCGGCTACAGCCATCACTCTTGGAATGGAAGGCTCGATTACGAGCACAAGACGCGTCGGAAGGGCGAGCGGCTCACTCTCTCGTACATGCTCGCCCTGACGCGTCAACATTCGGACCAGGAGAATACGTACACAGAAATAGTCAATGCTCCTTTCAAATATTCAGGCAGTCTCCAGACAGAACGTGAGCGATTTACAGAACACACCTTCCAAGCAGACTGGCTACGCCCACTGGGCAAGGGACACCAGCTTGAGATTGGTACGAAATATATCGATCGCAACAACAACAGCCACAATACGCAGGACTTCTACGGTATCGACCTTCTCACTAACGATGAGTTCAGACATACCACACGTGTACTCGCTGCATACGCTGACTACATCTACAATCACGAAAAGTGGTCGGCACGGGCCGGACTACGCTATGAACATAGCTATATGCAGGGTGAATATCCTGATGGGAAAGGGAATACCTACGACAAACATCTGAACGACTGGGTGCCACAGGCCTCGCTGAAGTACCAGATGACGGATGCACAATCGTTGAAGTTGAGCTATACTACAAGCATCAACCGTCCAGGCATATCCTACCTGAATCCTGCTGTCGTGACGTCGCCAATGGTTGTCCAACAGGGCAATCCCAACCTGGTGAGCTCACGAACGCAGCGTATCAGTCTTATCTATTCGTATATCTTACCTCATTTGACACTACAGATTGCTCCTGCCTATAACTTCAGTTCAGGCGGCATCAGCTCCATTCAGACCGCTAAAAACGACATCCGATATAACACATACGATAACATCCTTCGCTATCGTCGATTCTCGATAGAGCAATACGTACAGTGGAAGCCATTCGATGGTACGACGATTGTCATCAACAACAATCTACGTTACGAGCACAACGAGAACCCCAACCTTGGCTATCGCACCTTTGGGTGGTCTGACAACTTCTATGCGAACCTCTCTCAAAAGCTACCTTGGAAGTTGCTTTTCTATGCAGTCACATACGGCAAGATCGGCCATAGTCCATCTGGCATCTACTACATGCAGCATTCCTATTATGGTTACTACTTCTCCCTGCAACGCTCGTTCCTCAAGGATGACCGCCTGACGGTGCGCCTTGGTGCTAACGCCCCATTCAACAAATACTGGACATCAGAGGCCGAGACCGTCAATGGCGACTATCGCGATTATCAGAAGTCGTGGAATCGTGCCCGTTCGTTCAGTCTCTCCGTCACTTGGCGCTTCGGGTCTCTTAAAGCCAACGTCAAGAAAACCGAGCATAGCATCGAAAATGATGATGTCGTTGGTGGAATTACTAAGAAATAATGATAATTGGGGCTGATTTCATGTTCAACATACAATGCGCGTTCATTATCCGTGAACAAAGAGCATTTTTTGAACAAAAAGTCTGGATATATAGAAGAAACGAGAGGCTGGCTTTGCCTCTCGTTTCTTTACAAGGGATTTAGATGCAGGCGGAACTATCGGCGTGACTTCGTTTTCTTCTTTCTGCGTTCCAAGTACGCCGCCAGTTCATTGATGCCCCAGATGGCTGACATGACAAAGATCGGCATAAAGGCCATCGCCCATAGGAACGTCATGGTGTCGTTCAGGTGGTACTTGCCTGTGTAATAGGCAAGGACTGGAAAGACGACCAGTGCCACCTTGTCGGCCAGATGATAGGCAATGGGGAACCACTCCATGCGCGAGGTCAGGCGGATAAGGTGCTCCTCGGCTTTGGCCTCGATATACTCGCAGACAGTCTCGCCACCTTTCATCATTGCCATGCAAACCTGAGACTGCTGCCATTTCTCGCGGTCTTTCTTCGTCAGTTCTTCGACATAGCGGCTCATGAGTTTCGAGTCGTGTATGTTCTCAGCCACTTGACGCAGGATGCATTCCGCATATAAGTTCATCTCTTCCAACGGCGCAACGTCCATGTCCTGGTTGACGAGCTTGTTGCTGTTGTTCCTCATCGCATCAAGTGGAATACTGCCCAGAAGTGTCTGCTGCTCTATGAGCATTTCAATGGCCTCGTGGGTCGATTTTACAAGGAACTTACCTTTCATCACGGCCTTTACGCCACGCTCATACTCCTTCTGGTCATAGAGCGTCGCACGTTTATGACCACCACAGAAAAGCTCCTTCAGCTTGTTAACAACTTGCAGGATGGTATGCGGCTTCTCCTGCTTTCGGGGGCTTTCCTGCCGTCCCCCAGTCTCACTGTTGCCTCCCTGCATCTGACTATCGCCAGAGGGAAGCATGCTGTCGTATTTATTTCTCATAAAAAACACTATCTCTTTCGTCCTCTATTATTCTGTTGTCTGATGAATCCGTTCTTCTTCCACCAATACCATTCCTCATCCTTCTTCTTCGGCAGGTCGTTATTGCTCTGACCACCTCCAAGAGTAGGCTGCGTTTCCGGCAGGGCAAGGTTAGTAACGACGTCAAGCATCACTTCGGCTGCTTCGCCTGCACGCTCGGCACTGCATTCAAACGAATCAAGCAGTTCCATTGCGGCACTCTTCAGGCTGTCTTCATCGAATGATGTACCGACATTCTCACTCATGTCGATGGCCTTTGCGACGATGCCTTCTGGCAGGATGTCCTCCCTATCAAGCGGGCTAAACTCCGTCCTGAACGGACTCTTCACAAAGCGCTTGATGGCATTCAGCGCAAGCCAGACGGCTGTCCGACGGTCACTCTCGGCCTCCGTGGACTTACGGGGAACAGGCTCCGTCTGCTTCACGGGCGTCGGAACCGCTGGTTTCTCAGCGTTCTTCCTCTCTGTCGCTTCCTTAATCCTTAATAGTCCCAGATATGCATCGTCATCATCTGACTGCGACGACCTCGCCGGCTTTTGCGGAATCACTTCGTCCTGCCGATTCTTCTGCCAATGATAGCTCTCCGTCCGTGTCTCTTCCTTCTCAGGATGCAGCTTCTGCCAAGTGTCGAACAGCTTGGAAACCGTCAGGTCGCGCCCATGACCGAATCCTTTGGCCGAGGCCTTGTACATCACCGTGCTGGAGTAGTTGCCGTCAAGGTCGTATAGCCTCTCGCCGACGGAGTACCCACGGCAGACACCCCTTGAGTCGTATGTCGGCTCCACCTCGAACCCGTTCCTGCGCATCCCGGCAAAGTACGCCTCGATGTCCCACGCGTCCATTCCCTTCAGCACGTTCATCGCAGCCGAGTGAATCCGCTCCATCCGATGGTTATCCCTCTCCTCAGCCTTCGTCCAGCCGTACTTCTCGGCAATGATGTTCGCAGCCATCTTCGCCCGTTCCTTGCATTTGTGCGTGTCCTGCATCTCGCCGTCCATCGTCAGGCGGTTGGCTACAATGTGTACATGAGGCTTGCCGGTGTCAAAGTGTACAGTGGCTACATACTGGCTGTTTGCCAGCATTGTGTGTCTGCCGCTCACCTTCACCTTGGGCTGTCCTGTCCTCTTGTCGATAACAGTCTTGCCGTCCTTGTCCTTCACTGCCTCCCGCTTATAGTCGGTAATGTCCAGCACCTGAACGCAGTCCTTGCAGAACTTGTCCCACTGTGCCATCGTCCAGTCCTGACAGACCTCCGGCGGGGGACACAGTTCGATGCGCCAGAACGGCTTTTCTGCCTTATGCTTGGATGTTGCCTGCAGCAGCCGCATGTCCATCAACACCTCCACAGGTGAGTACGGCTTACCCGTCATTGGGTTCAGCTCGATGTTGTTGGAGGCGAGGAAGACCGGCTTGTCCTCCTTCCTCGCCTTCTCCTTGTTGAGCACATAGTTGATAGCGTTAGCGGCATGCGCCCCGTCTATCGTTGACATCTTGATTACCATACGCTAATCTCCAATGTTTAACACCTTGTCCCTCATCCTGTCGAAGAACTCTAGGGCAGTGATTAGATGCTCGCGCCACCAATCATACGACCTCCCGTTGATGACGAGTTTCATACGCTGCTCAGCGGAAAGGTGGACAACCTCCTCAATCATGGCATTGAACATAAACAACACGTCGGCACGCTCCTTCTTCAGGTCACGAAGCAGTTCCACCTCTTCAGGAGAGAACGCTGCACGGGGATGCTTGCCGCTCAGGAGCGTCGTACAATACTGCGAAAGATTTTGTCCGCATTTTTCCGCATTCCCGAGAAGTTCATCCATCAGTCGCTTCGTCACTTTCAGGTGCAGCATCTCTGTGGCAGTCCACTTGCGGATGCGCAGTCCCGTCCGATTCTTACGCAGCACCTTGTCAATCAGGTCCACGCGATGGGCATCCAGCTTGTAACTGCCAAACAACGTGTAACTCTGTCGGCTGATAGGCTGGTCCATCTGGAACATGGTGTCGTCAGCCATCCATACCCTGAAGTGCATCTGGCACTTGCCGCCGTTCTCATCTACCCACAGGTCGCCGACCGTTACGGGTTCCCATGAGAACTTGGTGTGCCACTTGTCGTCCTTCTGTGAAAAGCACCGCTTCTTCGACTTGATGAAGAAGCCCTTCTCAGGTCTCGCCTTCTCTATGAGTTGCGAGCCCTGGAATATCACTATTACATTTCTGTCTATTACCATTAGTATACTTTTATTAAAGGTGTGAGCCAGCGAACGCCTCCCCCAATGAGAGCCTGCGAGCATTGCCAGTCCGGTTCGGCTGCCAAAAGAGCCATAGCGATTTTGGTAGCACGAAACTCCAACTGGCATATCTTAAGGCAAGTTTCGGTTTCTACCGGCACTGTTTGTACGACAAGAGTGTCCCAGACTGCCTGAAACGTCCTGTTTGCCCAACCGTGATTACAGGATGTCATCGATGTTCCTCTGCTGTTTAGTGACTGCGCCGTGCTTCTGTTCGTAGCGGGCGATACCGTCCTTCAGATACTTCTCCATGACATCGCGAATTGAGAAACCTTCCTTGCATGCGATGGCCTTCACCTTGTCCACGATCTCTATGCCACAGATGAACGTGAAATGCATCCAGTCTCGCTTGCAGGCGTCGGCCTCCTGGGGCATCTGCTGCTCCTGAGGTCTCGCCTGCTGCTTCTGAGGCTTCGGTTGCTGGGTGATGTTCCTGACACTGCTTTCGAGGTCATTGAAATCACTAAGGGGAAACGTCTGCTCGCTCATATCCGTTACAGTTTAATATGTTCGATAATAGCGTTAAAGGCATGTTCAACCGCAGCCTTCTGATACTTGTCAAGTGCGGAAATGGTTGAGTAACGCTTGATGACTACACTCTGCTTGATCCTCGGTGTAACCCTGCCGATCCTGCCAAGAATTTTTACCGTCTCCTCGCGCTGCTTCATGTCGTCGGCACGGTTCTCGGTCGTGTTGATTCGGTTGGGCAGGAACACCAGTTGGATATCCTTCACACGCTTGATGACCTTGATGAAGATACCAGTAGCATCGATGGTGTCGAAGTCGTAGGAGATAGGCACCACGGCGAGGTCTGCTGCCTTGTACAGCAGGTCGAGGTTAGCGGCATTGAGGGTACCCGGCATGTCGAAGAGGACAATACCGTCAAACTTCATTGCTTCCTCGATAGAGGACTGCAGGCTCTGGCGGTCTGTCGTGTCAACTGTACTCACTTCCCATGGGATAGCCGCATCCGGGTTGGCAGCCAGTTCCCTCTCCCTGTGACGGGACAAGGATGCCTGAATGTCTGCATCCAAGACCTTCACAGGATAACCATTCTCACACAGATACTGCGCAAAGAGCGCACAACAGGAGGTCTTTCCTACGCCTCCTTTGATATTGGTGAATAAAAGAATCTTATTCATAGCTAAATCAATTTTTTTTAACGATTGTAGACCTTGTACACCCTGTATATCGTGAATACAATTTGTACGCTATAGACATTGTATTTCCTGTATATACTGTATCCGTTGAATACTCTGTAAACATTGTCTTCATTGCAGACAACATACACATTGCAGACACTGTAATCGTTGTATATACAGTAGCCAGTGTAAACGCTGTATACACATATACTGTAGCCAATGCTGCAACCTGATACGTTATGGACACTGTAGCCATTGTCTTCAGTGCATACAACTGATACACTCTATACATTGTACATTCAGTCATGTCAGACATGTTACCAGTCACGCTTGTTGGGTTTACGACGATGGGACGAAAGGATGGCATCATTCTCTTCCTCGGTGGTCAGGGGTACGGCATTCTTGCGCTTCACCTCCAGCCACTTGTCGAGTTCGTCATTGAACAAGACCCAACGCTTGCCAGGCTTCGATCCAGGCACCTCGCCCTTCTGCAACTTCATGTAGAGGGTGTTGAGAGGCATACGCAAGTAGTCTGCCGCCTCCTCCACGTTCATCGTGCGACGCACACGTTCCAACTTCTGCTTGGTTTGGCTTTTCTGAAGGTCAAGCAGTACCACCTTCATGCCGACGACTTCATCCCGAAGCTCGGCAACGACCTGCGGAAGGTCGTTGAATGTAAGTTCTTTATTAACCATTACAATTCGTGAGAATTAGATCTCGGCTGCAAAGGAACTACATGATATGATTATGCCGGAGGATATGATGCGTCATGCACGGGTAATAATGGAATAATGTGAATAGCGGTGGTTTTACATGGACTTTTCTGGTAATAAATGGTTATTGGTAGGGGAATGGCTTTTCTGTTGGCTTCAACTATAGGCATAAAAATACCGCATCGTTTCCTATGAGAATCGATGCGGCATGATGGTTATGCCGGAATAGTGGAGTCTGTTACCTATGCAGCCTCTGTTACTCCAAGATGGAATCCGATGGAGTTGGGATCAGGTTCGTCTATCAGGATGAAGTCATTGTCATTTGGCTCCTTCAAGTTCCGGGCCAGATAGTCATCTGTGCATACCGAGCCGTCTTTCTTGATGCAGAGTTCGGGAAACATCGTTTTCACAAAACGTGCACAGGCAACGGTGCTATATCCTCCTTCTGTTTTCATCCCCATGCGCTTGGCGATGTTCCATGTCAGGTGACGGACATCGCGGCTCGTGACTTTCACCTTCCATTTCCACATACGGCTTATGGGATGGTGCATGCTGTTCTCAATCCAGTTCTTGTACTCAATCCAGAGGGCATCAATGTCCTTTTCGTCCAGAAGCGGCTCCATGACCTCGCGGATATATGCTTCCATGAGAACCTTACGGCCTTCGTTAAACCGCTCGCGCTTCTCTATCTGCTCCTTGGGACTGAGATTCAAGAGCTTGGTAATACTTTCGTCTCTTTCGGCAGAGGCATGAGAGGTCACAGCAGGAACATCAGACACAGGGCAATCATCCATCGTTTTCTCCTGAACAATCATAGCTGGTGCAGGATTGACTTCTGCGATATTGTCTAAAACTGTCAATTCTGGTTTCTCTTTGTCCAAAACGATCTTGCTTGATTCCTCTTTATCAGGAATGACTTGAACTTGTTCTGCATCATCTTTAGCAGGGATGGAAGTGGGCTCACTTCTTTCTTTGCTGAACAGGAAATTGCCAAACTCTGATAGCGTGGAGAAATACACCACAATCATAAGTTCGAGCAGGATGAACGTCAAGGCAAGAAGTACGCTGTATGGAATGAGCGTGCTTCTTGCGTAGAGATACGACGCAGCCATGAATGACACGACCAAGGCCACGGCACTGATGGCTGCGAAGAATGCCGCAGGCAGAACGGTCGAAGTTGAAATGCAAACTTTTTTACAATACATGTTACTTGAATTTAATTGTTAACCTGAAATTTGCGGGCAAAGGTAAGCAAAAACCACAAATAACCATGCCTTTGAAAATTATTCTTCAAAATTTAACACTCCGATAAAGCCTTTTTAACCTCTCCGGCCTTCATCTGGGCGATTTTCGCGGACTTCAGCGTGATTTTGTCAACGGACTCGCGCTTGCTGGAGTCGGCCATGGCTGCATAGATCTGGGTCGTGGCGACGTTCTTGTGGCCGAGGATATGCTGGACGGTATAGACGCTGGTGCCTGCCTCAACCTGTAGCGAGCCCAATGTATGGCGGCTGCAATGATAGGTTATATGCTTGGTGATGCCAGCCTCCTTCAGCCAGTTCTTCAGCGGGGCCTGGGTGAGACTGTCGTTGAAACCCACAAAGACCTTGTCTGTCGGTTTGCGGTTCTCATCGCCATCATTATAGCCTATCAGTTCCAGAGCCTCGTTGCTGATGGGGTTGTTCACCAGTTCCTTGGTCTTCTGCATACGGAGGGTGATGTACATGCCACCGTCACCATAGGGCTGAATCTTGTCCCAGGTCAGTTGCTTGATGTCACTTTTTCTTAAACCCGTCAGACAAGAAAAGAGGAAGGCTTTCTTTAGCACAGGTGAAGAGCATGGCGTATTGGCAAGGTTGACCAGTTCCTGACGAGAAAGATGCTCCTTTTCCGTAGGGATGGTGTCGATGCGCTCCAAGAATCCGTTCGGGTTCTCCATAATCTTGTGCTCGCGGTAGGCAGTGTGGAGCACGGCACGGAAGGTTGACCAGTAGCCAGCTATACTGTTTATATGCAAGGTGTACTCTGTGTGCTTGAGTTGGTGGGCGGTCATCAGGTACTCCTTGAACTTGTTGCACAGGTCAACGTTAATCTCGTCGAAGCGGCATTTGCCGTTGCAGAACTTCTCGAAGTGGAGATAGACATTCTCCCACTTTGTGTTTTTCTTGTACGCCTTGTCCTTGAAGTAGTCGAGGAAGCTGCCCTTCATTTTCTCCTTGTCGAAGAAATCATAGCGCTCATTGACTATTGACTCGTACCTTCTACAACGTAATGCCTCGGCCTTCTCGCGCATGCGGTCGTTGTAGTCCTTCTCGCGCTGGTTCTTCGGCTTGGCGTAGATGTAGATGCCCAGCGACTCATGTCGCATTACCTTCATAGTGCTCTCGTCCCTGTAGCCAGGGTAGTAGTCCAAGTAAAAGGACAGCTGTTCTCCGTTTTTGATTTTCCGTGTTCGGAGGGTCACGGTCTTGCAAATGTTACTCATATACATTATTATATTTTCGTGAATATTCGTCGGTGAAGCGTCTCTTCATGGTGCAAAAGTACTACCAATACTATGAAATATTGGTGGATATGACGCATCATGTAGCCGTCATATTTAAATAATGCTGGTTGTTCGTGCATAATGTACAGATACTTACAGCCATATTGCCCGTCATAACTGGTTCCATTTGGTTGTTCATACTATGCGATAACTGCCATACTGGGTCAGTCTCTCAGCCATAATCCTGTCGAAGTCCGTCTTCGGAATCAGGTTCTTCACACCGACTTTGACAGTTGCGATGCTATTCTTTTTGGTGATGATGCCGACATTGGCAGTACTAATCCCGTACTTCTCGGCGGCTTCTCTGGCTGTGTAGTAGCTGTCATCCTTCACGAGGTCTGTGCGTCTCAACTGTTCAAAATGATCTTTGGAGTAATAGGTCTGGCCATACTCACGCTTTGTAGGAATATGATGGCGATAAGCGTTGGAGCGGACAGACGCAGCACTCATGCCATATAGTTCCTGAGTCTCCTTCATCGTCAGCCACTCACTGACGGCCTTCACATCAGCCGACTTGCCAAACAATGCGTCCATGTGCTTCCGACTGTAGTAGTTCATTCCCGCTATACGGCAAACTGGTACTTGGTTCCGCTTGGCCGAAGTATAGAGCCACGATTTCTTGACCTTGTATATTCTCATGACCTCCTCGCCGGAAATGTAGTCAAGTACCTCTGATTCCTGATTGTTCTGAGCAGTCATGGCAGTTGCATTCATTTCCTTTGATGATGGCACAACGAATTTCTTTGGTCTGTTCGTCGGCAATACGCGATGATACGGATTCCCCGCCAGCATCTTCTCAATATCAGCTTTGCGGATAAAAGCCATCCTACTGCTGATTCTTGATGCCGCCAGTTTCCCCTCGTTCACCAATTTATACACATACTGCCGAGAACACCCCATAAGTATCGCCGCCTTGGCAAACGTCAGGTACTCTTGCTGCTGGAGATCAATCATGGGTTCTACGGCATTCATAAAATCCTGCTGCCGCTTCTTACGAGCTTCCTTTGCCTTCGTCTGACACTCCTCGCAGCAAAACTTCTGCATTCCGCTCCTCGCCACGAACTCCTTACCGCAATACTTGCACTTTCTAACTTGCTTCATTCTCTTGTCACTTTTGATGGTTCAACGTACATTTTCTTTTTCCCTACCGTTGAGTCAACCGTCATGTACCATTGTCGTCAGTTGTCAACTCCGTCCGCATCGTGACTCTCTCCGAATCCATCCGTCCTGTTTTGTCACCCTTTGCACCCCGTCGTTACCCTTTGTCAACTGAGTCCGCAGAATGACGATTTTCAGGCTCCGTAAATTCCTCGCGGTAGAAATACGTTGCAAAAATATACTGAAATTCGGTTACTACCAAATTCCAGCCATCAACTGTTAAAAATCAAAAGTTATTGAAAATGAGTGCTTTACAAATAGATAGTATTAGATGTTACTGGTTATTTATACCCGTTTAGATACAACCAGAGAATGTTTGATAATTAATGGAAGTTACGTTATTAGGGATCGTTATTGAGGTTAAGCCTATGCAATTATAAAAAGCAGAACTGCCAATGGATGTAATGCTATTAGGGATGGTTACGGAAGTCAAGTTGTAGCGATTTTCAAAAGCTCTCCCAGCAATACCGCGCGTCCCATCTTTTATACTTATCTTTGTCCCTTCGGGCATTGTTCCTTTATAGCTATATAATACTTTTCCAGCATATACAATCCCATCTGGTTTATTGTTATACCATGGTGTGCCATAAAAAGCATTTTCACCAATGGAAGCAACGCTGTTGGGAATGGTTATGGATGTCAGGGTGCTGCAACTGTTGAAAGCGTTATTGCCAATGGAGTTTATGCCGTTGGGGATGGTGACAGAAGTCAAGTTCTGACAATAATAAAATGCTTCATAGCGAATAGAAGTCACTTTGCAAATGACATTTTTAAAAGTAACAGTCTTGGGGATAACGATGTCTCCTTCATACTTGCCGTTTGACTTACTAATCACTGTAGCCGTTTTTGCTTCAGGATCCAAGTCGTAATAGATTCCATTGATTTCTGCAGTCTCTGCACTTGCCTGTAATGGCAGGAGCGTCATAAGGAATAGGAAATAAATTTTATTCATAATTGTTTTGTTATTTAGTTAATGATTCGTTTGAATAGGCACAATAAAAAACGTGAGCAAGTTACTTCGCTTACGTATTCCAGGTATCGGCAAACACCTAACTATCCTAAACGAGCAATGCCCACGCCTCCAGGCGTGAATCATCAACTTCATCTTGATAGTATTCTTTCAATTTTGCCGATTTAGGAATACAAGATTCAGCGGACGCTTCAACGTATATGTTTAATTTGTCTTTGTTATGTTATCATACGCAGTTGTTTTGAGGGTTAGACATTAATTCCGATTGCAAATATAAGAAGAATTTGGTAAAGTTCCAAATAATTGGTGGATTTCTTTTGCTTTTTGCTCGACTTTTCGTACCTTTGTCGCCGATTATGAGAAAACTGTTAATAGGTTTTTCGCTCTTGGTGCTCTTAGTGGGCTGTGGACAGTCGTATGAGGAGACGAAGCGGCTGTCGCGTGAGCAGCGGCTGAAGTTGGCGCGGGAGGACTCGGCGGCCTTGAAGATCGCCGTGATGCCTACGCTCGACTGCCTGCCTATCTTCATTGCCAAGGATCACCAGATGTTCGATACGGCTGTGGATATCCGCCTGAAACGCTTCACGGCTCAGATGGACTGTGACACGGCCCTGATGCGTGGGAGGGTGGAAGGTGCCGTGACTGATCTGGTGCGGGCAGAGCGGATGAAGAAACAGTGCGATAGTCTGACATACTTCACGGCGACGAACGCTTACTGGCTACTGATCAGTAACCGTCAGGCACGTATCACCCAACTAAAGCACCTGGATGATAAGATGCTGGCCATGACACGCTACTCTGTGACGGACCTTTTGGGCGACCTCGCCGTAGATAGTGCAAAACTGAAGCCGGAGCGCGTGTTCCGTATTCAGGTGAATGATGTCAATGTCCGTTTGAAGATGCTTGAGAACAATGCGATGGATGCGTTGCTGTTGACGGAACCACAGGCGACGCAGGCATTGTTGCAGAAACATAAGGTGATTCTCGATACCCGTAAGGAGGACATCCAGATGGGCGCCATCGTATTCCGAGGAAAAGGGATGGACGATAAGAACAGGAAACAGCAGATGGCCGTCTTCCTGAAAGGCTATAACGAGGCCTGCGACTCCATCAATCACTATGGCTTGAGTCGTTATCGGGATGTCATCAGGAAATACTATCCCATATCCGAGCAGGCTCTCAAGGCACTGCCCGACTCGTTGAAGTTTATGCATGCCACAGCCCCCAGACAGAAGGATATCGAGCGTGCGCAGAAGTGGCTCTTAAAGAAGTAATATGGATACACACCAGAGTCTGAAAGAGGTATTCTCCCATCTGAAAACGCGTAATCTCAGTGCAGCCATCAATGAGTTGGAGGCCTTCTTGGCCGTGCATCCTCATCAGGTGAACTCCGACAGGTTGCACGCCTTGCGTACGGATTATCAGTTGATGGCCGACTACTGGAAGCGTGGCTTCAAGGATCCGCAATTGCCGTCGCTCTATCAGGTGCTGTTACAGCGGATGTACGTGCTCTGCTCGAATATCAGCAAGCGATATGGCGTGGGACATTCCTCTTACCTCTCTTCCGTCTATATGCGCCTTCACATGACGGCCCGCGACTGGTCGCCACAGAATCTTCGTGAGGAGTTGGAGACCTTTGTGTCGGAAACGGCCCTGTTGGACCTGGAGCCAGAGAACAAGCGTGAGGCCAAGCAGCAGGAACTCTATCGCCAGCATCAGCACCAGATGAACCTGCTGTTCGACTATATCTATACCTCCGACATCTGGACGGATGGCATCGCAGCAGCGATGGAGGAGATCCTGTTGTCGCCGACGGTGGATGCCAACGACCAGCAGATGATGGTGAGTGCCGTGATGCTCTCGTTACTGGAGTATTTCGATATGGCGAAGTTCCGTACCCTGATCCATGTCTATGAGCAGGCCACTGATGAACAGGTGCGCCAGCGTGCTTTGGTAGGATGGGTACTGACCATCGACAGTCAGTGGGCTGCCTCCATCTATCCTGAACAGATGCAGTTGGTGGAGAAACTCCTGGAAGATGAGCATTGCTGTCAGGAACTGGTGGAACTGCAGAAACAGATTATATTCTGTATCAATGCGGAACAAGATACTAGGACTATCCAGAAGGAGATTATGCCTGACCTGCTGAATAACCAGGCGTTCCGTATGACCCGCAATGGCATTGAGGAAGTGGAGGAGGATCCCATGGAGGACATCCTGCATCCTGGCGAACAAGAGCATAAGCTGGAGCAGGTGGAGGAGAGCTTCCAGCGGATGCTGAATATGCAGAAACAGGGATCGGACATCTATTTCGGTGGTTTTTCCCAGATGAAGCGCTTCTCTTTCTTCAACGAACTGAGTAACTGGTTCGTACCCTTCTATATTCACCATCCTGCTGTTGCCGAGGTGTTGGGCAAGACAGGACAGAATAAGTTCCTCCAGATGATGATGGAGAAAGGGCCGTTCTGCAACAGCGATAAATATTCCTTTGCCTTCGCTTTCCAACAGGTGGTGGATCGTATTCCACAGAATATGCGCGAGATGCTGGAAAGAGGGGAGGCCTCGATTAATGAGATGGCTACCGAGGAACTGAAGAGTCCCACTTATATCCGCCGTATCTACCTGCAGGATCTGTATCGTTTCTTCAGGCTGTTCCCACAAAGGGCGGAGTTTGTCGATCCGTTCAGTGCTGATGGTCTCAGATATCTCTTCTTTGCTGATCCCGTTTTCTCGGAAACCCATCTGGAACCATCGTTCAACGAGATCACAGCCTTCCTGCTGAAACAGAAACGTATGAGAGAGGCTGCCCGTCTGTTGGCAAACTATGGGGAGGCCAGACGTGACTTCCAGTTCTGGATGATGGCTGGTTACCTGACCCAGCATCAGCCGAAAGGACTGAAAGCGCCAGTACAGGACTATGACGATCTGCAGTGCTATGCCAAAGCCTTGGAAATGCAACTAGAACATGAGCGGGCACTTGTCGGCTATGCCAAAGCGCTCTTCTCCCGTGGTCGATATGCAGAGGCCTTGAATGTCTATAATCAGTTGGTGACTATCCGTCCTGAGAAGAAAAGTTATCTTCTGAACCGTGCCGTCAGTATGACGAACTTGGGACAATATGCTGGGGCGTTACAAGATTTGTATCGTTTGAACTATGAGTCGCCTGAGGATCAGAACGTCAGTCGTGTGTTGGCTTGGACGCTTGTCTGTGAAGGGAAATATGAGGCGGCGGAGAAGATATACACGCAACTATTGGCAGACGACGTACAGGCAGATGATCTGCTGAACTATGGCTATTGTCTCTGGTTCTGTGGACATATCGATGAGGCGGCCGACTGCTTCCATCGTTTTCTGAAAGAGACGGGTGCTACACCAGAGTATATCCTCCAGAACGAAGTGGACCTGTTGAAAGAGAAAGGCATTACTGAGCCGGAGCAGCAGTTGATGCTCTATATCCTTTGATCTTCTTCTTGGCTTGTTCGTAGAGCCAGATGCCAATGAGTGGGATGCCTACACCCGCGATGGTGTAAGGGATCCAGAAGAGATCCTGCTGGGAGTAGTCGTGGATGACCATGTGGCATCCAACCTGTCGGATATCCAGACCGTAATACCAGATCTTGAGAAGACTCACCACTTTGTAAGAAACGATGTGGAAGATAAAGACATAGAGCGTGTGGTCGCCTGCATAGACCAGGAAACGCTTTAGGATATTCTCATGCCCGTCTATCCACCGACTGACGTTGTAGGTCATCAGGAAGCCCAGTAGGGCAGGGATGGGCAGTGAGAGGAACTGCGTGTAGGTGGAACGCCAATTCATGTTCGCCGTCAGATATTTGGAGAACAGGAAGACGACACCACCAAAGAGCAGCGTTGTCCAAAGGCTGGTATAGTAGCGTGACATCGCAGTCCGATACTGCTCGACAAACTGACGGAAGATGAATCCGCAGCCGAAGAAGAAACAACCCATCATATCGCGGTAGCCCCCTTGTACCAGCGTCACCACCTTAAGACCTTCGTACGTTTTCCACCCGCAGAGCAGGAGCATGATCACGCAGATGATATAGGGTGCTAAGGCTGCTCGTCGTTGGGGCAGTACCTTCAGTACTATCTTATATATAATAAGGTATAGGATACTGGCGACGAAAAGACCCCGGAAGAACCAGAAAGCTCCACAGAGGAACTGGTCGTAGCCGCCCATGGCCGTAACGATGTTCCAGACATTCTGCTGGATCTGGTGCCAGGTGTAGGGATGGGTGACACCACTCGTCTCGTTGCCATATACCTCATTGAGGATGCCGATGTCGAACATCCAGTTGTGAATGATCAGGAAAAACACAGACCACTTGACAAAGGGCCAGTAGAGTCCCTTGACACGCTTCTTGACAAAGGTCGCCTCGTCGTTCAGGTATTTTAGTGAGAAGAAATAGCCGGCTGTCATGAAGAACAGCGGCATGTGGAACTCGAAGATAAACTTACAGAGCCATCCTGGCGCCTCGGCATGTGCGATCACCATTAGGATGATGGCAATGCCCTTGCAGATGGATATGATGGTGTCGCGCTTCATCCGTTATAGCACGAAAGTGAGCAGATGGCCGAACCATCCCTTGAACTTGTGCCAGGTGCTCTGGCTTTTCTTCAGATCTTCCCTCAACATATAGTCACACTTCTCTGTGTCCTGGATGAACTTGTTCTCTAACTGGTGAGTCGTTTCCGGATCAATGATCAGCGCGTTGATCTCATAGTCGAAACGCAGACTGCGGGCATCGAGGTTCGTGCTGCCCACCGTACAGTATTTTCCATCAACCATCATGATCTTCGAGTGATGGAATCCAGGGCGGTAGCGCCAGATACGGGCACCGCGCTTGGCGAGTTTTTTCATGTTGTAAATGACCACGTCTGGCATGAGGGGCACGTCGTACTTCGAGGAGATGAGGATATCCATCTTGACACCTCTCTTCGCACAGCGTTTCAATGCCTTGATGACCGATGATGTCGGAGCGAAGTAGGGGTTTACGATCTTCACGGAGTCCTTGGCACTGTCCAAGGCCTTCACATAGAAGCGGCGCATGATCTCGTTGGAGGTATGGGGCTCGCGATTGGCAATGCCGACCATCTTGTCGCCTGAGTATTCCCCTTGGAAGTACTTCGGATCACTGAGTTCTTCTTTCGTCACGCGTTTCCACATCCGAATGAATATCGTCTGTAGTTCGTTGACGGCAGGACCTTCGATGCGACAGTGCATATCACGCCATTCGCCAACTTCTTCTGTGCCGACAAGATAGTAGTCAGCCACATTCATTCCACCAGTATATCCGATCTTTCCGTCGATGACCACAATCTTCCTGTGATCTCGTGGCCAGATATGATTTACCCACGGAAAGCGGATGGGGTCGAACTCGTAGATGTCGATACTATCCTCCCGCAGTTTCTTGAGATGCTCTTTCTTGAGGGGTTGGTTGTTGGAGTCGTTGCCGAAACCATCGAAGAGGCATCTCACCTCCACGCCTTCTTTTCTCTTCTCCCTGAGGATATCGAAGAGCAAGTTGGCAATGGAGTCGTTTCTGAAGTTAAAGTACTCCATGTGAACACTGCTCTTCGCCTGACGGATCACCTCGAACATATCGGCGAATTTCTCCTTACCCGACATCAGCAGTTTCACGCTGTTCTCGTGGGTGAACGTGACACCGTCCTCGCTGATCTGCTCTACGAGGATAGAATCACTGGTCTGAGCCTTACCATAGAGAGACATCAGCAGGAATAGGATGGTGACTATTCCTGCTGACAAGTTCTTTTCTGTCGTCATTTACGATGTTTGAGTCTATATTCAAGCGGGGTCATACCGAACTTCTCCCTGAAGATATTGATGAAGTTCTCGGCCGTCATGAAGCCGATGTTCGTGGCCAACTCACTCATATTGATGTTCGTGCGCTTCAGCAGAATGCAAGCATGCTTCAGACGCAAATCGCGCACCAGTTCTGCCGGTGTCTTGTTGGTGAGGCTACGGACACGGTGGAAGAAAGGCACTCGGCCCATGCCCATAGCACTGGACATTTCCTCCAGACTAATCTGTCCGCGGCTCATATTTTGCATCACATACTGTTCGATGTTCCTTAGCAACTGCTGATCCATGGCATCCAGCATCGAGTAGTCTGACAGCGTTTCTCTGTCCTCAGCAAATTCCTGAGTCTCTTCCTCGTAGGTCTGACGTACCAACTGGTTATCGCGTCTGTTGATCTTCGTCTCCACACGGTTCATCGGATCATCGGCATCAGGTTCGTCATTATTTGTCGGCTTGTACTCTGCGATGTCATAGCTCTCTGTTGCTGTCGTCATACTGGCGTTGCGATCCTCCAGCATACGGGTCTCTGCACCTTCGATCAGGTTGCTGTTGATGTCGATGGCACCGAGTCCAAGTACCTTGTTGAACCGCATCATAGCATCCTGTAGGTTGAAAGGCTTGGCCAGATAGTCGTCGGCAGAGAGCGTGATGTTCTGTGCACGCATATCCTGAGGCGTCAGTGTACCTTCCGTCATCAGTATGAATTTTACCCGTTGTGTGGCTGGGGTGGTCTTCAACTGGTTACATAGGTCACTTCCTGTCATACCTTCCATATCCTGTTTACATACCACGATGTCGCAGCGCATCTCATCCAGATCGGAAGCCGCCTTCTCAATATCGTTGTATGCGTGGAAGTCATAGACATATTTGAGGCGTGAAGTGGCGAACTTCAGGAAGTCGTCGTTGTCGTCGATCATCACCATCGTAAACTTCATGGTCGGTGAGTCGAGGGCGGCTCTGGTAGGCCTTGACGTATCTGTTGTCAGCGAGTGGCTGGCGATATCTGGGAGGTCTATCTCGCCTCGTCCGTTCAGTTCCATACGGTCATGGACAGCATTCTTCGCCTTGGCCTCTGGATTCTCCAGATTCGTCTGCATATCGCTGACTCGGGTGATGATCTGCAGCATCTGTGAGTGGAGGGCGTTCAACTGCTCGCGTTCCTCCAGCGACTTCTCTTTCTCGGAGAGGTTACCGATGATGGAAGTCATACGGGCCATCGGCTGACGCAGATCCTCACTGGCCGACTTGATCTCCTCACGCTGCATAGCAAGTTCCTCGATGACAGCCTTCTTCCTGGCCTTGATCACGGAGATCTGCCTCAGGCCGACGCGCCAGAAGTAGATGATGACGAGCGCGATGATGGCGTAAGCTGTCAACATCCACCATGAGAGGAGCCAGTGACGCTCGATATTGATGGTCAGTACGCGCTCTTGGTTACTGACGGCACCTTCTGCACTGATGGCTTTCACGTGGAGGGTATAGGTGCCGCTGGAGAGGTCCTTGAAGGTCACGCCATGCGTCAGGGCATTACCGTTACGCCAGTCATCGTCCTTGCCTTCCATCCAGTACATGAACTGGAGGCGCTCGCTCTGGTTATAGTTACCTGCTGCGAACTTGATGGTGAAGGAGTTCTGGTTATGGCCCAGTTTCAGTGTGTTAGTTTCATTGAGTGCCTGGGGAAGTACAATCCGATCCTCATAGGCGTGGCCCGTGAGAATCTCCTCCTCACCAATGAACAACTGGGTCAGCATGACACGGGGCAGGGCGTTGTTGTCGTCGGAGGCTTTGCGGAGAACCCAGTTCACGCCGAAGAGTCCGCCCAATAGAACGTCACCATCGTCTTTGGTCAGAATGGATCCGGGGTTGAACTCATTGCTCTGCAGACCGTCGGCCGTCGTGTAGTTATAGAGACCGTAGTTGTTTGAGCCGTCTTCGTGGTTTCTCTGGATGACGATGCGGCTGACACCACTGCTCGTAGTGACCCAGATGTTGTGGTTCTTGTCTTCCGCGATACCGCAGATGTTATTGTTGCAGAGGCCCTGCTTTTCTGTCAGGTAGTCCAGTTCGTCGTTCTCCAGATTGAGAATGTTCAGGCCTTCACGGGTACCGACCCAGATCAGACCTCTGGAGTCTTGCAGGATCTGGGTGATGAAGTTGTTCGTGAACGACTTGACGTTGGCGACGTTACCTGTCAGCACCGTCTTCTCTGTTGACGACAGGTTCAGAATCACCAGTCCCTCGGCCGTTCCGATATACAGGTTGTTGTTCTTGGCCTCCCTATTATAAAACAGGCTGGTGATGTTGTTCGTGTTCAGCTTGCCATTCTCACGGGTATAGGCGGAGAAGGTGTTCATCTTCGGATTATACACCTGCAGGCCACCGTTGGTGGCAATCCAGAGGTTGCCGATCTTGTCTGTGCAGAGCGCATTCACATGGTCGTCAATCAGCGTGGCCATACTGTCCTTGGCCAGTGAGTAGATGATACCACTGCCTCCCTTGATGCGGGTGAGACCATTACGCTTGGAGCCTACCCACAGACTGCCGTCTGGGGTATATGCCATGGCGGATACCTTCATGCTTGCCAGTGTCCCCTCGTAGTTGAGGACACCCTTGTCGCTTGTACCATACCAGATGGTGCCGTTGGCATCCTGAGTCATGGCGGTGATGTCGCCTAAGTGACGGGCACCAAAGCGGTAGATGTTCTGTCCGCAGTAGGCAACGCCAGACTTTTCCGTTCCTACCCATAGCAGATCCGTGTCATCGACATAGACACTCTGGATACTCACATGATCCTGCATCTGAGAGGGATCGTTGATATTGCGTGGCTGTACTGATTCTGTCTCATGGGTGTTGACATTCATCTTCAACAGTCCCAGCTGGTCTGAACCGATCCAGATATTACCGCTCTTGTCACCCGCCATGCCGTTGATATTACGGTCAACACCCATGCCTGTCATTCCCAGACGTTCGCCTGTAGATGTGTCCCAGCTGTCGGTATTCTTGTCGTACATCATCAGGGTGCCCTGGCCGTAGAGCCAGATGTTATCCATTTTGTCTGCAAAGACCTTCAACGACTTGTTCTTCCGCTTTTTGCTCGAAGGTATGTCGGTAGAGGCCCATACAGTGTGCTGTTGGTGCATCACATCGCAGCATACCATCCTACCGTCATCATACACAACAACGGCACCGTCATTGCATTCCCCGATGGAGCAGACGACACCTTGTGGCACGCCAGAAGCGTCGTTCGTGTAGCCGAATTCAAAGAGCAGTTGTTGCTGTTGGTTGTAGGCTACGACACCCTTGTTGGGGATAGCCCCCCACAGATTCTTATGACGGTCGATATAGACGACGGAGGGAATGGTCTCGATACCCATTCGCGCGAAATACTGCTTCATGTCGCGCTCGAATGTCTCCGTCTGGGGGTGATATACGCAATAGCCTGAAGAGGTCTCTACCAGCAGATTACCGTCGAGCATCTCCTGAATGCTGTTGATGTAACTGTCGTTCAACGAGGAACCGTCCTGCGAGTCACTCTGGAAATTACGGAACGTGTAACCGTCAAAGCGGTAGAGTCCTGCAGGTGTACCTATCCACACATAACCCCTGGAATCCTTCATGATGCAGTTTACCTGACTGGAGGTGAGTCCGTCACGGGCATCAAGGGTCTTGAACAGATGGTCTGCCACCACAGCCAATGGCAGGGCGAACAGCATCGCAATCAATAGTCTTTTTATCATTTTCATAAAAGGCCTAATTTTCACTGTTACATTATATCATACACGAGTAATGATCGACCACTCCCAGTAGGTGATGCTGGTCATCGGTCACCAGAACGGAGTGTACTTTGTATTTGTTCATGATTCTCTGGATCTCAGTAATCTTCGTCTCGGGCCTGACTGTCTTAGGTGTGCGCGTCATAATGTCGCTGACCGTGTGGTCGAAGAATTCTGCCTGCCATTTCTCCATGGCGCGGCGGATGTCACCATCGGTAATCAGACCGACGATCTCGTCGTTCACTTCGGCGATACCCAGTCCGAGTTTGCCCTTGCTGACGAGAATGATGGCCTCGCCCAGATGCATCTCTGGCGGTAGTACGGGCAGGTCTTCCTTAAACATCACATCCTGTGCGGTGGTCAGCAGCCGCTTGCCGAGTTCTCCGCCTGGATGGAACTGCGCGAAGTCGCGTGGCTGGAAGTGGCGCAACTGGATGAGTGCGATGGCCAGGGCGTCGCCTGTTGCCAGCTGTGCCATCGTCGAACTGGTGGGAGCCAGGTTCATCGGACAGGCTTCTTTCTCCACATGTACGTTCAGGTGGCAGGTGGAGTATTTGGCCAAGAGGGAATCGGGATTGCCGCTCATGCCGATGATGGGGATATGCATGTGGAGCACCATGGGGATGAAACGCAGCAATTCATCGGTCTGTCCGGAGTGGGAGATAGCGAGCACCACATCATCGGAGGTCATCACACCGAGGTCGCCGTGGAACACGTCGAGCGGGTTGATGAAGAAAGAGGGCGTCCCCGTGCTCGACAACGTGGCGGCGATCTTCGCACCGATGTGTCCGCTCTTGCCGACACCCGTCACAATCACCTTGCCCTTGCATTCGAACATGAGTTTTACGGCCGCGTCGAAACTCTCATCCAACTGCGGAATCAGTCCGAGAACGGCTTCTGCCTCGTCCTTAAAACATTGTATCGCGTAGTCTTTCACTTCCATCTTCTCTTATTCTTTTATCAGTTTCTCCACCAGCGGTTCCAGTTTGTCGAGTTCCAGCATATTGGCGGCGTCACTCAGTCCCTTGTCGGGATCAGGATGTACCTCGAAGAAATATCCGGTGGCACCGAAGGCCTTGGCAGCGAGCGCCATCTGTGGCACGAAACGGCGATCCCCGCCCGTCTTGCCGTCATTGCCACCAGGACGCTGTACGCTGTGGGTGCAGTCCATGATCACCGTCGGTACGATCTCCAGCATATCGGGGATATTACGGAAATCCACCACGAGATTGTTGTAACCCATCATATTGCCGCGTTCTGTCAGCCACACGTCAGCAGCCCCTGCCTCACGGGCTTTCTCCACGGGGTACCACATGTCGCGCCCCGAAAGGAACTGCGCTTTTTTGATGTTCACCGTGCGCCCTGTCTTGGCGGCGGTGACGAGCAGGTCGGTCTGACGGCAGAGAAAGGCGGGAATCTGGATCACGTCACAGACCTCTCCAACGGCTTCAGCCTGATAACTCTCATGGATGTCTGTCAGTATCCTGAGACCATATCTCTCCTTGATGTCCGCCAGCATCTGCAGACCACGCTCCATTCCTGGGCCTCTGAAAGAGTGGATGGAGGTGCGGTTGGCCTTGTCGAACGAGGCCTTGAAGATGATGTCAGTGCCCATTTTGGCATTGATTTCCACCAACTTACGCGCTACGGTGTCCAACAGTTCCGCCGACTCGATGACGCAAGGCCCTGCTATGATGGTTGTTTTGTTACTCATTTTACCCTGCAAAAATATGTATTTTCTTTGAATCCACCAAATAAAAGTCCTATTTTTTCACTTTCACTCTTTTATCAGATGTATGTCGCGCTGTGGGAACGGTATCTGAATACCATTTTGGTTCAGGGTGTCATAGACGCATTTCAGTACATCGCTCACCACATACGATCTCTTTGGGGCGTCGGCCCATACGAATAGGTTGAAGTTCACGCTGGAGTCCGCCATCTCCGCACAGACACATCTGACGCGCTTTGTCTGGTCCATCCACTGGTGATGCATATTGTTCAGGGCCTCCTCCACGAGATTCGTTACCTCCTTCAGATTCGAACCGTAGGCCACGCTGAAGGGTACGACGGCTAGTACGTAGCCATGGTTGCGCGTCAGGTTCTTGTAGTTCTTGGTGAAAAGTTGGGCGTTTTGGTAGGTGATCACCTCACCGTAGAGCGACTCGATAACCGTTGAGGTGTAGTTGATTGACATCACCTTACCCATCGTGCCTTCTATCTGTATCCAGTCGCCAACCTTGATGCGCCCGGCCATCAGTGAGGCACCATAGTAGATATTCTCAATGATGTCCTTCGAGGCAAAACCGATACCTGTGGAGAGACCGCCGGAGATGGCCAGCAGCCATGCCACGCTGATATGCATGATGGATAATGAGAGCATGAGCCAGACGCCCCAGACGAAGACTTGGATGACGTTTTTGCCCATCATCTCCTTCGAGGCGGCCGTTGTGGGGTCCTTGATTTCGAAGTGTACCTTCATCAGTGCCAGGACGGTCACGACGATGTAGCGGAATACATACCACATTGAGATGACCATTGTCAATTTCAGGAAAGACACCTGCAAAGTTGATTCTCCTTGTGAGTTCTTCATGTCGATGAAGTTATATTTGAAGAGTTCCCAACACATGTCGCCTAAGTTGAACACATTGGCGGCCCAGTAGATGCTCAGCATGATCGACGTCACGCTCAGGATGGGTAGGATCATCTTCTCCACCAGCAGGTAGGCCCATGTCTGTGTGATGGGCTTCTCGGCCAGTCGCTTTTTCTTTGCGTAGATCTCCAAGTAGCGGCTGATACAGGTAATGGTCAGTATGCAGGTCAGTTGCATGATCCACCAGATGAGCAACTGTACGGCCAACAGCGTATAGCCAATGAAGGAACATACCACCGAGGCGATGAACACCGTCAGAGAAATATAGGTATAGAAGATGTCCGAGCGAGGGATGTTCTGGTTGTGGCGGCGGATGACGAACCACTGCCATAGGGCACAGAGCAGCAGTACGGGCGGTAGCACGAGGTTCACCAACTCATTAGGGATAAGGATGATACGGCAGCCGATCACAATGAAGCCGACAGCAATCAGAGGCGCGTAGATGCGAATAGCACTGCCCAGTTGTTCACTCTTCACTCGTAACAATAGGGAGATGAGGATTACCCCCAACAGCCATGCGTATTCCACCAGCAGACTGGCAGCCATATAGACGAAAGGATATTGCTGGCCTGTTCCGAGGATAAGGATGGCGCCTTGAATGAGGGCAAAGGTGATGGTTGTCGTGGCCATGATGATGCAGGCCCGTTTCTTGTGGAATTCCTCGGTGCGGAACCGTTTCGGCATCAGAAAACGGAAGAAGAGCTGGTTGAGTATGATGGCGATGATGATATAAATCAGAATCACGAAGAATGTCGCCATAATCCAGATGACGCTCCATCTGGACTGGCTGTCTGGATTGAGGTCGTATTTCTTTTTTAACGAGTCTGTGAGTTGCTGCCAGCGCCTGTCAAAGTTACTGAGCAGGGTGACATAGTTGTCACCGCCGTTGATGAAGATGCTTTTCTGGATATCGTTGTAACGTTTCTGGGCATACTCGTTTTGTTCCCTTAGCCGACGTTCGGACATCTCGTAGAAACGGATGTTCTGCTTCAACTGTCTGGCGTTGCCTTGCAACATGGCACGGATATTCTTGGCCAGCACCAGACAGGTGTCGCGTTTCTGGTCGCCATATTCGGTCATGATGATATCGGGCATGCCCTCCAGACGGCGGATAAGACTATCGTATCGGGCGATGTCCTTCTCCGTCTTATCCAGGAATTCCGTGAAGGGTAACTGCTGCTTATGGAAGTCCTGGTACTGCTTCGTGGCCTCATGACAGGCGTAGGTTAAGTCGAACACGTTTTCCTGTTGCTGCGAGTAGAGCATCATCGCGGTCTGGTCGGCACGCTTCATCGTTTGCAACAGTTGGGTGAGAAGCCGCTTCGTGCGTTCCCTACGGGCAGCACTGCGCACGGAGAGTTCACTGTTGTATTGCTCCAGTTCCTCTTGGAGGATGGTGAGCGTCTGCTCCAGGTCCTTCTCCTTCAGCACGGCATTGGCCTCGTAAGCGATGCCTGCCAGCATGAACAGTATGATAATCAGTCTTTTCATATCGTATTTCCTTCGCTATTTTTCTTCTGCAAAGGTACGTAAATTATCGTATATACGTGCAAGTTTTCGCGATTATTCTTGCTTGTTAAGTAAAATTTTGCTACTTTTGCATCCAAAACTTTAATATATCTGCATTATGGTTACACTTATCGCCGATAGCGGCAGTACAAAAACCGACTGGGCACTCCTGAGTCCCGCCATGTATGGAAAACCAGCGTCCATCACCCGAATCGCTTCGCAGGGCATCAACCCCGTTCATCAGTCAGACAATGAGATCCGTCAGATTCTCCTGTCTGAACTCCTGCCGCATCTTTCCATCGAGAACGTTAGTCATGTATATTTTTATGGTAGTGGTGTCCGTCCCGAGAAAGAGGCGTCGATGGCCCAGGTGTTGCGCGAGGCTCTGTCGTGTGCCGAAGTTGTCGAGGCACATAGTGACCTTCTGGGTGCTGCCCGAGCGGTATGCGGACGTAACTATGGTATTGCCAGTATTTTAGGTACTGGGGCGAATTCCTGTCTTTACGATGGTAAGAGTATTGTAGAGAAGACGACAGCCTTGGGATATATCCTCGGCGACGAGGGGAGTGGGGCCGTACTTGGCAAACGTTTCCTGCACGATCTTTATAGTGGACTTTTGTCAAAAGAAATCAAGGACGATTTCGAGAAGAAAATGAAACTTTCGCTACCGCAGATTATCGATCGCGTTTATCGTCAGCCGCTAGCCAACCGTTTCCTTGCCAGTCTTTCTACCTTTATCCATGAACATATTGAGGATGCTGGTGTGGAGGCGCTCGTCAAGCAGAACTTCGAGGATTTCCTGCGCATACATGTCAAACCCTTCGGACGGGATTACTTGCCGTTATCCTTTGTGGGTAGCATCGCCCATCATTTCGCCGACCAGTTGACGGAGGTGGTCGAGGAAGAGGAGTATGCCATGGGAACGATTCTCCAGAGTCCGATAGAGGGCCTGATTACTTATCATCAGGCGGAATAGCCGGAATACGTGGTCCTTTTTTGCCATTGTGTGGCACTTTCTTGTAAAAATGCCTATAAACACTTGGCTGTTTCGATTTATTTTTGTACCTTTGCACACAATTAAAATAAATACCCTATATAATACCCAACGATTGATGAAACTAAAATTCATCACGATAGTCATTTTTGCAGCGTTTTTCGCAGCCTGTCAGCAGAGACAGATGGCCGCTTCGTCTTTTGTGGGCGTAGAGAACGGCCATTTCGTGAAAGACGGTCAGCCGTACTATTATGTTGGCACAAACTTCTGGTACGGTGCCATCCTCGGTTCGGAAGGGCAGGGTGGCGACCGTGCGCGTCTGGCCAAAGAACTCGACTATATGAAGTCCATCGGTATCGACAATCTTCGCATCCTTGTGGGTTCTGATGGTGAACGTGGCGTGAAGACGAAGGTGGAACCGACATTGCAGGAGGCTCCGGGCGTGTATAACGACACGATCCTCGCCGGACTCGACTACCTGTTGCAGGAGATGGGTAAGCGCCAGATGGTGGCCGTGCTCTACCTGAATAACTCCTGGGAGTGGAGTGGTGGCTATGGCTTCTATCTTGAACAGGCTGGTGAGGGCAAACAGCCCCGTCCCGACGACGTGGGTTATCCTGCTTTCATGGATGCTATGAGCAAATATACCACCAATGAGAAAGCCCATCAGTTGTTCTATGACTATGTGCGTTTCATTATCGGTCGTACGAACCGTTATACGGGTCTGGCCTATAAGGACGATCCCGCCATTATGTCTTGGCAGATCGGCAATGAACCGCGTGCTTTCTCGCGTGAGGTATTGCCCGCCTTCGAGAAATGGCTCGCCGAGGCTTCGGCGCTTATCCGCGAACTCGATCCCAACCATCTTATTTCTATTGGTTCCGAGGGAGCGTGGGGCTGTGAAGGCGATTTTGACTGTTGGGAGCGTATCTGTGCAGACAAGAATATCGACTATGCCAATATCCACCTGTGGCCCTATAACTGGGGTTGGGCAAAGCCCGACTCGCTTATCGAAAACCTATCACGGGCCAAGGCGAATACCAAGGATTATATCGACAGGCACCTGGCTATCTGTGCCAAAATAAAGAAACCCCTTGTGATGGAGGAGTTCGGTTATCCGCGCGACGGTTTCAAATTCACGCTCGATACCCCGACGCAGGGTCGCGACGGTTTCTACGAGTACGTCTTCTCGCTCGTTGGTGACAATGCCGAACAGGGCGGCTACTTTGCAGGCTGTAATTTCTGGGGTTGGGGTGGTTTCGCGCAGCCTAAGCACGAGCAGTGGCAGGTGGGCGACGACTATACGGGTGATCCTGCCCAGGAGGCACAGGGTCTGAACTCCGTGTTCGCCAGCGACTCTACAACACTGAAGATTATCAGCTCACAGGTGGAGCGCATGGGAAATATCAAACATGACTAAATGATGAAAAGACTACTGACAATATTACTCTGTGTGATGGCTGTGACGGCTCTGTCGGCCCAGATCCGTGGAAGTGAGATTGAGGTGCTGGTGCAGCCCGACCATCAGGACTGGACCTACAAGACAGGTGAGAAGGCTACCTTCGTGGTGAGTGTGCTCAAGTCGGGTACCTTGCTCAATAACGTGAGCATCGACTACGCCGCAGGACCGGAGATGTATCAGGATGTGAAGAAGAGCATGGTACTGAAAGATGGTACGCTGAAACTCTCGGGTACGCTGAAGCAGCCCGGTTTCTATCGCGTGGATGTGACGGCCCATATCGGTGGTAAGGACTACAAGGGTGCCTGTGGGGCAGCCTTCTCTCCAGAACAGTTGCAACCTTCGACGGTGATGCCGAAGGACTTCTCTGAGTTTTGGCAGAATGCTATCACCGAGGCTCGTAAGACCGAACTGAACCCCACCAAACGGCTCCTGCCCGAGCGTTGTACGAAGGATGTAAACGTTTATGAGGTGAGTTTCCAGAACCTCCAGCCCAACTACCGCACCTACGGCATACTCTGTGTACCCGTGAAAGCAGGCAAATATCCCGCCCTGTTGCGTGTACCTGGTGCTGGTGTGCGTCCTTACGGCGGTGATGTCTGGACGGCCTCGCAGGGTGCTATCACCCTCGAGATCGGTATCCATGGTATCCCCGTGACGATGGAACAGCAGGTGTATGATGACGTGTTCAACGGTGCCCTGATGGGTTATTGGGAGTTTAATATGGATGACCGCGACAAGCATTACTATAAGCGGGTGGTGATCGGTTGTATCCGTGCCCTCGACTATATTGCTGAATATACTCCTTGGAATAATAAGGAACTGGGTGTGACGGGCTCTTCGCAGGGCGGTTTCCTGTCACTCGCAACGGCTGGTCTCGACAAACGCATCACCTTCTATGCACCCGTGCATGCCGCTCTCTGCGACCATACGAACTCGCTCAGGGGTATCGCCTGCGGATGGCCGCACTATTTCTATTGGAACAAGAGGAAAGGGCAGGAGAAGCAGATCGAGACCTCTCGTTATTACGACGGTATCAACTTCGCCCGTATGATCACAGAGGATCAGGTAGGCTGGTTCTCCTTCGGCTACAACGATGACGTGGTGCCGCCGACAACGGCCTGGGCGACGTATAACACCGTGAAGGGGCCTAAGGAAATATCTCCCTATCAGGCCACATGGCACTTCTGGTTCCAGGAGCAGTGGGATGAGTGGGAAGACTGGTTGTTGAAACAAATGAATATCAAAAAATGATGAAGAAAATATTGACGATGATGTTGGCAGCAATCGCAGTTGCCGCTTGTACAACACAGACACAGGCAGAGTCTGAGAAGACACAGGCACAACAGTTGTTTGAACGCCTGGACACCCTCAGGCAGAAGGGTGTTATGTTCGGTCATCAGGACGATCCGTTCTACGGTTTGACGTGGGAGTATCAGACGGATAGCAGTGATGTGAAGAATGTTTGTGGCGACTGGCCCGCTGTGATGGGATTCGAGCTCGGCGGCATCGAGATGGGTGACGAGAAGAACCTCGACAGTGTGCCCTTCACGAAGATGCGTGAGGAGATCATCAGGCACTATCTGCGTGGTGGTATTATCACCATCAGTTGGCATCCGCGTAACCCTGTGACCACCATCGAGGGCGGTGGCAATGCCGGACAGAAATTCCCTGAAGGTTCAGCCTGGGACATCTCTGACACCACCGTTGTTAAGAATGTTCTCCCTGGCGGCACGAAGTATGAGTTGTTCCAGACCTGGATGCAGCGGGTGAGTGATTTCCTTGCCACACTGAAGACGGAAGAAGGTCAGAAACTTCCTATCATCTTCCGTCCCTGGCATGAGAATACGGGATCGTGGTTCTGGTGGGGCGAGAAACTCTGCAGCGCTGAGGACTACAAGGCCCTGTGGAATATGTTGCAGGATAAACTCTCTGCCGATGGCTTCGACAACCTGCTCTGGGCCTATTCGCCTGGTATGGCCGCCGATCTGACGGAAGAGAAATATCTGGAACGCTATCCTGGTCATGACCGTATCAGCGTGGTGGGCATTGACGGCTACCAATGGGGTACGAAGGAGGACTTTGTGGCCCAACTCGATGCAAACCTCGACATGCTGTCGAAGTTTGCCGAGAAGAATGGCAAGGTGGCAGCCCTCACGGAGTGCGGCCTGAAGAACCTGACGGATCCGACATGGTGGACATCGACGCTGAAGCCTGTTGTCGATAAGTACCCCATCAGCTACTTCCTCGTATGGCGTAATTACAAGGAGGAGTGGTTTGGACCGTCGCCCGCAAAGCCAGACGCTCCTTATTTCCTGGAGTACTATAATGCCGATAACTCACTGTTCCTCAATGATATCAAATAGAAACGATATAAGAGAATTAATAAAAATAATAATGTATAAATTATGGCAAAAACTAAATTGATCGAAAAGATTGGTTACGGCTTCGGAGATATGTCTTCCTCCACCTTCTGGAAGATATTCTCATACTATCTGCCGTTTTTCTATTCCAACATCTTTGGCCTGTCGCTGATTGATGCTGGTGTGCTCGTGCTCGTTACTCGTATCTGGGATGCGGTGTCAGACCCGATGATGGGTATCATCGCTGACCGTACCAACACCCGTTGGGGTAAGTATCGTCCTTTCCTGCTGTGGGTGGCTCCGCTGTTTTCCATCTGTGGTATCCTGCTGTTTACCACGCCCGACTGGAACTACGGTGCGAAACTCATCTGGGCGTATGTTACCTATATCATGATGATGACTGTCTATACGGGTATCAACGTGCCTTACGGTGCCATGCTGGGTGTGATGACCGACGACTCGAATGAAAAGACTGTGTTCTCTTCCTTCCGTATGTTCTTCGCCTACGGTGGTTCGTTCCTCGCCCTGTTCCTCTGGGAACCGCTGACGAACATGTTTGGCGGCTATAACACGAAGGATGGCTGGTTCTGGGGTATGGTGGTTATCGCTGCTGCCTGTTTCGTGATGTTCATCCTGTGTTTCCTCCTGACGAGGGAGCACCTGAAGACCATTTCGACGGTGAGTGTGGGCGACGACTTCAAGTCGCTGCTCTCCAACAAGCCTTGGTGGTTGCTAATCGGTGCCGCCCTGTGCTCGAACCTCTTCAACACGGTACGTGGTGCCACGGTGGCCTACTTCTTCCAGGATATCATAGGTCCGGATGTGAGCCTGGTGTTCTTCGCCATCTCGTTCCTCTTCTACGCAGGTCTGTTCTTAGGTATCGGTGAGGTGTCGAACATGGTGGGTGTGGCCCTTTGTGTACCCATCGCCAATGTGTTGGGAAAGAAGTCCACGTTTATCTTCGTCAATGCCGCCCTTGTGGTGTTCAGTGTCGCCTTCTTCTTCGTGCCATGCACGCCTGGAGGTTTCTGGACGATGCTCATTCTGCAGATCATCATCTCTGTCTTCACGGGTATCATGTCACCGCTGATTTGGAGTATGTATGCTGACGTGAGCGACTTTGCGGAACTGAAGTTCAAGACCGCTTCCACGGGCCTGATCTTCTCTTCAGCCTCCATGGCTCAGAAGTTTGGTGGTGCCATCGGTGGTGCAGCCGTGCTCTGGCTCCTCTCAGGTTTTGGCTATGTCACGGACGCAGACCAGTTTGCGGCAGATGTCGTTCAGCCTGAGAGCGCTTTGATGGTGCTTCGTTGGCTGATGAGTTTCATCCCTGCTGCCGTAGCCCTGCTGGCTATTATTGTCGTCTGGTTCTATCCTCTGACGACTGAGCGTATTCAGGAGATCAATGGTGAACTGAAGAAGATTCGTTCGATAGAATAAGAATGTTAGAAAAACTAAGGCATGAGATGCAGGATGTTCTCGAGCAGAACATCCTGCGTTTCTGGCAAACGAAGATGATCGACCGCGAGAACGGTGGCTTCTATGGTCGTATCGATGCTCAGGAAGTGCTCCATCCAGAGGCGGAGAAAGGGGCCATCCTCAATGCTCGGATTCTCTGGACGTTCTCTGCCGCCTACCGCGTGTTGGGCAAACAGGAATATCTGGAGACGGCAACCTACGCCAAGGACTATTTTATCGATCATTTTATCGATAAGGAGTATGGTGGTGTCTATTGGAGTGTCGATTATAAGGGACAGCCTCTGAATACCCGTAAGCAGTTCTATGCCATTGGCTTCGCCCTATATGGCATGTCGGAATATGCCCGTGCCACTGGTGACAGGGAGGCGTTGGAATATGCACTTGATCTGTATGACTGTATTGAGGAGCATGCGCTCGATCGTGAGCATAACGGCTATATCGAAGCAATGACCCGTGAGTGGCAGCCAATTGCCGATATGCGTCTCTCGGAGCTTGATGCCAACTTTCCCAAATCGCAGAACACCCATCTGCACATCATCGAGCCTTATGCCAACCTGCTAAGGTGCCTTAAGGAACTGCACGCTCAGGAATCGTGCGACTATGTGCCGGTTATCGGCTCGGTATTGCCCATCGGAGTTACTATTCCTATGGAGACCATCGTTGCCGTTGAGGCCTCGTTGCGTAATATCATCAATATCTTCACAGATTGTATTCTCAATCCAGAGACTCACCATCTTGATCTCTTTTTTGAGATGGACTGGACGCGTGGCGCAGGACATCTGGAGAGCTATGGCCACGATATCGAGTGTTCATGGCTGATGCACGAGGCCGCCCTTGTGCTGGGTGATCCGAAGGTACTGGCGAAGATGGAACCCATCGTACAGATGGTGGCCAAGGCCTCTGAGAAAGGTCTGCGTCCTGACGGCTCGATGATCCACGAGGCCAATCTCACGACAGGACACGTCGATGACGATCTCCACTGGTGGGTACAGGCAGAGAATGTCGTGGGCTGGTTTAATATTTATCAGTATTTCGGCGATGAGGCTGCTTTGGACAAGGCTGTCCGTTGTTGGGAGTATATCAAGACCCAGCTCATCGATTGGGAAAATGGTGAGTGGCACTGGAGCCGTCATCCCGACGGTACGTTGAACACCGTTGATGATAAGGCAGGCTTCTGGAAATGTCCCTATCATAATGGTCGTATGTGTCTGGAGATTATTGAAAGAACAAGCGAATTAATATGAGAAAACTGTTATTTGTTGTTATATGGATGGTGGCGTCGGCTGCTCAGGTGCTGGCGCATACGGGATTCGGTGAACGTCCGAAACTCGTGGTGGGTATCGTGGTGGATCAGATGCGTTGGGACTATCTCTCTCGCTATTATGACCAGTTCCAGGCGGATGGTTTCAAACGACTGATCGATAAGGGTTATAGTTGTGATAACTGTCTGATCAATTATGTGCCGACGGTAACGGCCATTGGTCATACAAGTGTTTATACGGGTACGACACCTGCTTTACACGGTATCTGTGGCAATGACTTCTTCATCGATGATGATCCTGTGTATTGCTGTGGCGACCAAACTGTTGATCCAGTGGGAACGGACAACCGTAAACGAGGCTGTATGTCACCCCGTAACCTCCTCTCTACGACTATTGGTGACCAGATCAGACTGCATACAGACTTCCGCTCTAAGGTGGTAGGCGTGGCCTATAAGGACCGTGCTGCCATCCTGCCAGCAGGAAGGAGTTCTGACCATGCCTATTGGTTGGATACAGACAATGGACAGTTTATCACGAGCACCTATTATCGTGCGGAACTGCCAGACTGGGCGAAGGCCTATAACAAAGAACTCAAGAAGAACAAGGAGTTGCAAAAGGTGGGCAAGGACGTGGGTTCCTATCCTCTCTGCGGACATATTACCACCGACATGGCCATTGCTGCCCTCAAGGGAGAACAACTCGGAAAGGGTGAGGTGACGGATATGCTCTGTGTGAGTTATTCGCAGACGGATGTGATTGGTCATGCGTGGGGCACCCGTGGAGAACATACGGATGAGGCTTATCTGGAACTCGACAAGGATCTCGCCCGACTGTTGAAGGCGCTCGACGATCAGGTGGGCGAGGGTAATTATCTCCTCTTCCTGACGGCTGATCATGGTGGTGCGCATAACTTCCAGTATATGATTGACCATAAGTTGAATGGTGGTGCCTGGAACTTCGAGCAAGAGGTGATGAATGATCAGTTGGAAGTCTATCTGAAAGAGAAGTTCGGGCCGGCTGTGGATCTCTCGATCATCAACGGACTCAATGGTTACCGTTTCTATTTGAACCACGGGAAGATCAAGGCTCTTGGTCTGGATCTGCAACAGGTGAAGGACGCACTGATAGCATACTGTAGCGATCTGCCTCATGTGCAGTTTGTGATGGACTTTGAGAAGGTGAACACTTGGAGTGTGCCAGATGTTCTTCGCAGTCGTGCTTTATTGGGCTATCATCCCCATCGTTCGGGTGATCTATTGTTGGTGTTGGAGGCTGGTTGGTATGAGTTTGGTAAGTGGTCATCGCCCGTTGGTACCACCCATAGTGCGTGGAATCCATACGATGCCCATATCCCCCTGCTGTTCTACGGCTGGAAGGTGGAACATGGTAGTACAGGTCGTGAGGTCCATATCACGGATATCGCCCCGACGGTGACACAGATGTTGCATATCCAACAGCCGAATGCCTGTGTCGGTGAGCCCATCATAGAAGTGGTAAGGTGAGATTAACAATTATTATTAAAGAATAAATAAATATTCCACTTATTTACAGAATATTTTTGTACCTTTGCAGCACGTTAGCGGCGAAGGTACATTCATTTTTGCTGTAACTGCTTAGAAACGAAAACAATATTGTTATAACGTTATATTATTTTTATGAACTTTACTTTGTTAATTACCGTCTTGTTGACGGCACTAACATTGGTGGTGGCGGCTTACGTCGTAGCTAAGCTGATAGGACCGAGGTCCTATGCGAAGGTGAAAGGTGAGCCGTATGAGAGTGGTATCCCCACGCGTGGCAGCTCGTGGTTGCCCATTTCGGTAGGATTCTACCTCTTCGCCATCTTGTTCCTCATGTTCGACGTGGAGACAGTGTTCCTGTACCCGTGGGCTGTGGTGGTGAAGGATTTCGGTGCGCTGGCCCTGCTGAGCATCGGGTTCTTCCTGGTAGTTCTGGTATTAGGCTTGGCGTATGCCTGGCGGAAAGGAGACTTGGAATGGAAGTAAGGAAACCGAAAATCAAGAGTATTCCCTACGAGGAGTGGAACGACAATGCCTCGTTGGAGAAGATCGTTGACGAACTCCATGAGGGTGGCGTCAATGTGATTACGGGATCACTCGACCAGTTGATCAACTGGGGACGTGCTAACTCCCTCTGGTCGCTGACCTTTGCCACCTCATGCTGTGGTATCGAGTTCATGGCCTGTGGTTGTGCCCGTTACGATTTCGCCCGCTTCGGTTTCGAGGTGACGCGTAACTCTCCCCGTCAGGCTGACCTGATCATGTGTGCTGGAACCATCACACATAAGATGGCGCCAGCCCTGAAGCGCCTGTACGATGAGATGGCCGAGCCTAAGTATGTGATTGCCGTCGGTGGTTGTGCCATCAGTGGTGGTCCCTTCAAGTCGAGCTATCATGTGGTGAAGGGTATCGAGGAGATCGTACCCGTCGATGTGTTCATCCCAGGTTGTCCCCCACGTCCGGAGGCTATCATGTACGGCATGATGCAACTGCAGCGTAAGGTGAAGATCGAGAAGTTCTTCGGTGGTGCCAACCACAAGCAGACGAAGGCTGAGCGTGAGTTGGGCGTGTCCAATGAGGAACTGACCTTCCGCAATAAGTTGGGTGACCATCGTCGTGAGCCCATCGTGGTGACGGATGTGCCCAAGGAAGTCGTTGAAGAATTGAAATCTGCTCAGGCAGAAGTTAAAGGAGAGGAGGCCGCCGTATGAAACTGACACCACTGGAATTTAAATTTGAGCAGTTCCAGCAGAAGATGCAGGAACTGAAGGAGAAAGAGCATTACGATTATCTGGTGACGATCGTTGGCGAGGATTTCCCCAAAGGTCTGATGGACGAGGGTGGTCTTGGTTGTATCTATATCCTTGAGAATACGGAGACCCATAAGCGTTGTAGCGTGAAGATGATGGCCAAGACACAGGTTTGTGGCGACGGTATGTCATCCAACGGTACAGGCGAGATGGATGGTCAGACGATGGCCTATATCCCCACTGTGTCTCATATTTGGCGCGTGGCCGATCTGCTGGAGCGCGAGGTATATGACTTCTACGGTATCGTATTCTTGGGTCATCCCGATATGCGTCGTCTTTTCTTGCGCAGCGACTTCAAGGGCTACCCCTTCCGTAAGGACTGGGAGTACAACGACCAATATACGCTTGAAGATGATAACGAGCCTGACTACGGTCTGGAGTACTATCTTGACAAGGATGGTTTCTTGCAGACCAAGCAGAACAAACTCTTCGGTGCTGATGACTATGTGATCAACATCGGTCCACAGCACCCTGCCACCCACGGTGTGCTCCGTCTGCAGACGGTGCTCAACGGTGAGACCGTGAAACACGTCTATCCGCACCTGGGTTATATCCACCGTGCTATTGAGAAGATGTGGGAGAGCATGACCTATCCCCAGACGCTGGCGCTGACAGACCGTCTGAACTACTTAGGTGCCATGCAGCACCGCCACGCTCTGGTAGGTGTCATCGAGGAGGCGATGGAGGTGGAACTCACAGACCGCATCAAGTACATCCGTACGATCATGGATGAGTTGCAGCGTCTCGATTCCCACCTGCTCTATACCTCATGTGTCGCTCAGGATCTGGGTGCCCTCACGGGTATGCTCTATGGCATGCGCGATCGTGAGCATGTGCTCAACTGTATGGAGGAGACCACAGGTGGCCGCCTGATCCAGAACTACTACCGCATTGGTGGTCTGCAGGACGATATCGATCCTAACTTCGTCAAGAACTGCAAGGATCTGGTGAAGTATTTGCGTCCCACCATCCAGGAGTATATGGATATCTTCGGTGACAACATCATCACGCACAACCGTCTGGAGAACTGCGGTCCGATGAGTCTCGAGGATTGTATCAACTATGCCGTAACGGGTCCTGCCGGACGTGCTTCCGGTTGGAAGAACGACGTGCGCAAGAACCACCCCTACGATATGTACGACAAGGTGGAGTGGGAGCAGTGCACGCTCGACGGCTGTGACTCGATGGCTCGTTATCTGGTTCACATCAACGAGATGTACCAGAGCCTGAACATCATCGAGCAACTCATCGACAACATCCCAGAGGGTGACTTCTACGTGAAGCAGAAGCCCATCATCAAGTGTCCTGAGGGACAGTGGTACTACTCTGTCGAGGGTGTGGCTGGTGAGTTTGGTGTGTATCTCGACTCTCGTGGCGACAAGAGTCCCTACCGCATGAAGATGCGTCCGATGGGTCTCTCGCTCGTTGGTGCCTTCGACCCGATGTTGCGTGGTCAGAAGATTGCCGACCTGATCGCTACGTGTGCCGCTATTGATGTAGTAATTCCTGATATTGACAGATAAAAGCGAAGGATTATGTTCGATTTTTCTATAGTTACACAATGGTTCGACCAACTGCTGCAGGTGACGTTAGGCTGCCCCAGCTGGTTGGCAATATTGATTGAGTGCATCCTGGTTGGTACGGCGATCCTTGTGGGATACGCGCTGATCGCGATTGTACTGATATTCATGGAGCGTAAGGTGTGTGCCTACTTCCAGTGCCGCTTAGGCCCGATGCGAGTAGGCTACTGGGGATTGCTGCAGGTCTTTGCCGACGTGCTGAAGATGCTCATCAAGGAGATCTTCATCGTTGATAAGGCTGATAAACTGCTCTATCTCGTGGCTCCGCTCTTGGTGATCATCGGCTCCGTAGGTGCCTTCTCGTTCCTGCCCTGGAACAATGGTGCGACGGTGCTCGACTTCAATGTGGGTGTGTTCCTGCTCACCGCCATCTCTTCGATTGGTGTGGTAGGTATCTTCCTCGCAGGTTGGGGTTCCAACAACAAGTATTCCGTCGTTTCGGCCATGCGTGGTGCTGTGCAGATGATCTCTTACGAGATGTCGCTCTGCCTCTGTCTGATCACTGCTGTGATCCTGACGGGTACGATGCAGATGTCTGGTATCGTCGAGGCACAGACGGGTCCGTGGCGCTGGCTCATCTTCCAGGGGCATATCCCCGCCATCATCGCCTTCTTCGTGTTCCTCATCGCTGGAAATGCTGAGGCCAACCGTGGCCCGTTCGATATGGCTGAGGCTGAGAGTGAGTTGACGGCCGGACATCATACCGAATACTCTGGTATGGGCTTCGGCTTCTTCTACCTCGCTGAGTTCCTGAACCTCTTTATCATCGCAGGTATCGCCGCTACGGTATTCCTTGGTGGTTGGGCACCTGTGAACATCGGTATCGAGGGCTTCGACGAGGTGATGAATTATATCCCTGGCATCTTCTGGTTCATGGGCAAGACCTTCTTCCTCGTGTGGATCCTGATGTGGATTAAGTGGACGTTCCCCCGTCTGCGTATCGACCAGATCCTGAAGTTGGAATGGAAGTACCTGATGCCGCTGGCTCTCATCAACCTGGTGATCATGACTGTTGTGGTGGCCCTGGGCCTATATATTAAATAAGGTATAGCAATGGAAGATAACAAAACATATTTCGGAGAAATCGGGCACGGGCTCAAGACGCTGGCCATTGGCATGAAGACCTCCTGGAAGGAATACTTCAAGGACTTCTTCACCAATAAGTCAACGGAGCAGTATCCCGAGAACCGCAAGACCACACTCCATGTGGCAAAGCGTCACCGTGGGCGCCTGGTGTTCAAGCGCAATGAGGACGGCAGCTACAAGTGTACGGCTTGCACATTGTGCGAGAAGGCCTGTCCCAACGGAACTATCAAGATCACTGCCCACATGGCCGAGGATCCTGAGACGGGCAAAAAGAAGAAGGTGCTCGACGATTATGCGTACGACCTGGGCGACTGTATGTTCTGCCAGTTGTGTACGAACGCCTGCAACTTCGACGCTATCGAGTTTACGAATGATTTCGAGAACGCCGTCTTCGACCGTTCGAAACTGGTGCTCCACCTCAATGAGGAAGTCTATGCTGGTGGTGCCCTGCCTAATCTGATCGATGGTGGCGCACCATTCGAGATCGGTAAGTTTAACACTAAAACGAAGTAACGCATTATGGCAAATTTGGTTATGTTTATCATTCTCGCAGTTGTCATACTTGGTTCAGCCGTTTTGTGTGTGACAACGAAGCGAATCATGCGGGCCGCAACATTCCTGTTGTTCGTGCTCTTTGGGGTGGCAGGTCTTTATTTCCTGCTCGACTATACCTATCTTGGTGCTGCCCAGATAGCCGTCTATGCCGGTGGTGTGACGATGCTCTATGTCTTCGCCATCCAGATGGTGGGCAAGCGCTCTCTTCAGGGACTCGTTGAGCGTGTCAAGCTCAGCCGTGTGGCCTTCGGGGCGATCCTCTCGCTCGTGGGCTTCCTCACGGTGGTGCTCGTGCTGCTCAAGAATCAGTTTATGTATGCTGCCTGTCAGGTAGCCGACGTGGAGGTGCCGATGAAGGAAATCGGTATGGCCCTCGTCGGAGGCGACAAATACCAGTATGTGCTCCCCTTCGAGTTTATCTCGGTATTCCTGCTGGCATGTATCATCGGTGGTTTGGCAATTGCAAGAAAGGAGGAGAAATAAATTATGGTACCTGTACATTATTATTTTATTCTCAGCGCCCTGCTGTTCTTCATCGGCGTCTATGGTTTCATCTCTCGCCGTAACCTGATTGCGATGCTCATCTCCGTGGAGCTGATCCTCAACGCTGTGGAGATCAACTTTGCCGCCTTCAACCGTCTGCTGTTCCCCGGACAACTGGAGGGCTTCTTCATGTCGCTCTTCGGCATCGGTGTGGCAGCTGCTGAGACGGCTGTGGCCATCGCCATCATCATCAATGTGTATCGCAATTTTAACAGCGATAATGTGGATAGTATCCAGAATATGAAACGATAAAAGGAGACAAGAGTTATGGAGTATAGTTATTCAATATTTATCCTGCTTCTGCCGCTGTTCTCGTTCATCATTCTGGGACTGACTGGCATGAAGATGTCACACAAGTTGGCTGGATATATCGGCACTTGTTCGTTGGGCATCGTCACGATCCTGTCGTATCTCTGTGCGTTCCAGTACTTTGGTGCTGACCGCGTGAACGATATCTATCCGACGATCGTGCCCTACAACTTCACGTGGCTGCCCTTGGGCAGTCTGCATTTCGACCTCGGTATCCTGTTGGATCCTATCTCAGTAGTCATGCTGATTGTGATCTCGACGGTATCCCTGATGGTCCATATCTACTCATTCGGTTATATGCACGGTGAGAAGGGCTTCCAGCGCTACTACGCTTTCCTGAGCCTCTTCACGATGTCGATGCTGGGTCTGGTACTTGCCACCAATATCTTCCAGATGTATATGTTCTGGGAGTTGGTGGGTGTATCGTCCTATCTGCTCATCGGCTTCTACTATCCGTTGAAGCCCGCCATTGCAGCCTCTAAGAAGGCGTTCATCGTGACGCGCTTTGCTGATATGTTCTTCCTCATCGGTATCCTGATGTTTGGCTATTTCACCCATTCGTTCAGTTTCAACTTCGCCGGACATGGTGCGGAGGTGATCATGGGCGAGGGGACGACACCGTTCATCATGGCCGATTACGGCAGGGCTATCACGGCTGGTGCCATGATCATCCCCACGGCCTTGACGCTGATGTTCATCGGTGGTGCTGGTAAGTCTGCCATGTTCCCCTTGCACATCTGGCTGCCCGATGCCATGGAGGGTCCGACACCTGTCTCTGCACTCATCCACGCTGCTACGATGGTGGTGGCTGGTGTGTTCCAGATTGCCCGTATGTTCCCCTTGTGGATGGCCTTTGCACCCCACACGCTGAGCATTGTGGTCTGGGTGGGTGTGTTCACCGCTTTCTATGCCGCTGCCGTGGCCTGTGCCCAGAGCGACATCAAGCGTGTGCTGGCCTTCTCCACCATCTCGCAGATCGCGTTTATGATGGTGGCTCTCGGCGTCAGTCTGCCAGGCCATGGGGCACTCTACGATGATCACACCCAACTGGGTTATATGGCTGGTATGTTCCACTTGTTCACCCACGCCATGTTCAAGGCCTGCCTCTTCTTAGGTGCTGGTTGTATCATCCATGCCGTCCACTCCAACGAGATGGCGCTGATGGGTGGTCTCCGCAAGTATATGCCAGTCACCCATATCACCTTCCTCATCTCCTGTCTGGCCATCGCCGGTATTCCCTTCTTCTCGGGCTTCAGTTCGAAGGATGAGATCATCACGGCCTGCTTCCAGTACAGTCCTGTGGTGGGATGGATCATGACGGGTATTGCCGCCATGACGGCCTTCTATATGTTCCGTCTGTACTACGGCATCTTCTGGGGAACGGAGAATAAGGAGGCCCATGCGCATCATACGCCCCATGAGGCACCGCTCTCGATGACGATCCCCTTGATCGTGCTCTGTGTGATCACCGTGGGTGTGGGTATCTACTCCACACTGGGCGGCTTCCTCGGATGGGAAGGCTCGTTTGGCAGTTTCGTCTCTGCCAGTGGCAAGGACTACATCATCCACTTCGACACGCAGATCGCGCTGACCTCGACGGTGATTGCCATCCTGAGCATCTGTCTGGCTACTTATATCTACAAGGGTGAGTCGCAGCCCATCGCCGATCGTCTGTATAAGACGTTCCCGAAGTTGCATCGTGCCGCCTACAAGCGTTTCTATCAGGACGAGATCTGGCAGTACGTCACCCACCGTATCATCTTCCGTTGCGTCTCCACACCGATTGCCTGGTTCGACCGTCATGTGGTCGATGGCACGTTCAACTTCCTGGCATGGGGTGCCAACGAGGCAGGTGAGTCTATCCGTCCCTGGCAGAGTGGCGATGTCCGTCAGTATGCCGTGTGGTTCCTCACTGGTACGGTTGCATTAACATTAATCCTTTTATGCATCTAAAGATATGAGTATATTAACATTATTCGTAGTAATTCCCGCCCTGATGCTATTGGGATTATGGCTTGCCAAGAATCTCAATCAGGTGCGTGGTGTGATGGTGGCAGGCGCCTCTTGTCTGCTCGCCCTCTCAATATGGCTGACGATTTATTTCATTCAGGAGCGCAGTGCCGGCAATACGGCCGAGATGCTGCTCACGTATAGTGCGCCCTGGTTCAAGCCGCTGAACATCGCCTATTCGGTGGGTGTCGATGGCATCTCCGTGGTGATGCTGCTCCTGTCGAGCATCATCGTGTTCACGGGAACCTTCGCCTCATGGCAACTGAAGCCGTTGACGAAGGAGTATTTCCTCTGGTTCACGCTGCTCTCCACGGGTGTGTTCGGCTTCTTCATCTCCACCGACCTCTTCACGATGTTCATGTTCTACGAGGTGGCCCTCATCCCGATGTACCTGTTGATCGGTGTCTGGGGCTCAGGTCGCAAGGAGTACTCGGCCATGAAGTTGACGCTGATGCTGATGGGAGGTTCTGCCCTGTTGATCCTCGGACTGCTGGGTATCTACTTCTTCAACGGTCAGTACAGCGGTACCTACACCTTCGAGTTGACGACGATTGCCGCTGCCCATGCCATCCCAGGCTGGATCCAGAACATCTTCTTCCCTTTCATCTTCATCGGCTTTGGTGTGCTGGGAGCCCTGTTCCCGTTCCACACATGGTCTCCCGACGGTCACGCCTCTGCGCCTACGGCCGTCTCGATGCTCCATGCCGGTGTGCTGATGAAACTCGGAGGCTACGGCTGTTTCCGTGTGGCGATGTACCTGTTGCCTGAGGCTGCCCAGGATCTCTCCTGGATCTTCCTGATCCTCACCACGATCTCCGTGGTCTATGGAGCCCTGAGTGCCTGTGTGCAGACCGACCTGAAGTATATCAATGCCTACTCGTCAGTGTCTCACTGCGGACTGGTGCTCTTTGCCCTCCTGATGATGAGTCAGACGGCCGTCACGGGTGCCATCCTCCAGATGCTCTCCCACGGTCTGATGACGGCTCTCTTCTTTGCCCTCATCGGTATGATCTATGGTCGCACGCATACCCGCGATATCCGCGAATTGGCAGGTCTGATGAAGATCATGCCTTTCCTCGCCGTGGGTTATGTCATCGCTGGTCTGGCCAACCTCGGTCTGCCTGGTTTCTCAGGCTTCATTGCTGAGATGACCATCTTCGTGGGTGCCTTCGGTGCGAAGCCGCTGATAGGTGATCCGAGTGAGTCGTTCCGTATGGTGGCCACGGTCATCGCCTGTATGTCGATTGTCGTCACGGCAGTCTATATCCTGCGTGTGGTGGGTAAGATCCTGTATGGCGAGGTGGAGAACAAGCACTACCTCGAGCTCACCGATGCCACATGGGATGAGCGCGTCGCCGTGATCTGCCTGATCTTCTGTGTGGCAGGTCTGGGTTGTGCCCCGTTCCTGTTCAGTGATATGATCTCACCCGCAGCCGGTACGATCTTACAGTCAATTGGTGTTATGTAAAGAAGGAGGACGAAAGATATGAATTATACAGATTTCTTACAGATGGGTCCGGAGATCGTTTTGACGGTCGCCCTGGTGATCATGTTTGTCGCCGACTTCGTGCTGTTTAAGAGTGAGTCGAAGAGCAAGACGCTCTTCGGACTGATGGTGGCGCTGCTGGCATTATCGCTGTGCGGCACGTTCTGCACGTCCTTCAGCCATCACGAGCCCGTCTCGGCCTTCGGAGGCCTCTATGTCGCTTCTCCCGCCGTCAATGTGATGAAGTCCATCCTCGTGTTTGGTACGCTCATCGTCGTGCTGATGGCCCAGCCCTGGGTGGAGAAGACGCAGCGTCTGGCAGGTGAGTTCTATATGCTCATCCTCTCCACGTTGCTCGGTATGTTTGTGATGATGTCGAGCGGCAACTTCCTGCTGTTCTTCCTCGGCCTCGAGATGGCCTCCGTGCCGATGGCCTGTATGGTGGCCTTCGACAAGTGGAAGAAGAACTCTGCCGAGGGTGCTGCCAAGTATATCCTCACGGCCACGTTCTCCAGCGGTGTGATGCTCTATGGCATCTCGTTCATCTATGGCTTCACCGGCACATTATACTTCGACGACGTGGCAACCGTCCTGGCCGAGAAATGTTCAATGTTCAATGCTCAATGTTCAATGATCATCATGGGTCTCGTGTTCTTCTTCAGCGGTCTGGGCTTTAAGATCTCGCTCGTGCCCTTCCACTTCTGGACGGCCGACACCTATCAGGGTGCGCCCACACCGGTGACGGGTTATCTGAGCGTCATCTCCAAGGGAGCCGCAGCCCTCACGCTGTGCATTATCCTGATGAAGGTGTTCCAGCCGCTGGTGGCATACTGGGAGTACCTGCTCTATATCGTCATCGTACTCTCGATCACGGTGGCCAACCTGTTTGCCATCCGTCAGAGCGAACTCAAGCGATTCATGGCGTTCTCGAGTATCTCACAGGCAGGCTATATCATGCTCGCCGTGGTGGGCAACTGTCAGTTGGGCGTGGCAGCACTGACCTATTATGTGCTCGTCTATGTCGTGGCCAACATGGCAGTCTTCACCGTCATCAACATCGTGGAGCAGAAGAATGGAGGTCGTACGGATATGGCCGCCTATAACGGCTTCTACCAGACCAATCCGAAACTCTCGTTCCTGATGACGCTGGCACTGTTCTCTCTGGCAGGTATCCCGCCGTTCGCTGGTATGTTCTCGAAGTTCTTCGTGTTCATGGCAGCCGCAGGGCAGGGTAGTGCCGCCGCCTACTTCGTGGTCTTCGTCGCCCTGGTCAACACGGTGGTGTCACTCTACTACTACCTGCTGATTGTCAAGGCCATGTATATCACGAAGACCGACACGCCGCTGCCTACGTTCCAGAGCGACTGCAGCACGCGTACGGCCCTCGCCGTCTGCACGGCAGGCATCGCCCTCTTCGGCATTGCCTCCTGCATCTACGAGTACATCGCCGCCGCAGGTATATGATAATTTAAGAAATTGACGTTGTTAAAATAACTTATAGTTATAGTTTTCGTCGAAAAACGTTTTAAAATACTGACAAAAGCAGTATCTTTGCAGCGTCAAAAGGTTAATAGATTGTTTTAGTTATTGGTTCGCAGAGATTGCCAGCCAATGCACACAAAAATGGAGTCCACAGCGATGTGCACTCCATTTTTTTTGTTCAGAGGGTAATGGGTCCGCAGCCCATACAACTCGTGGTCGTGATGGCCGTCAGAAAGGCCGTGAGTGCGGCTACTATGACCTTCACCGCTATCTCAATCATTCGCTTCTTCATGATACATCGTTTTTTTTGGTGGGACGGCTAACAGCAGGGACGGTTCTTCCTGTTGCAACAGAAGAACCGTCCCTCTGTTAGCCCGCTTCTGTTAGCCTAATCGCCATCGCCGTTGCTGGGAGCAGGGTTGACGATCGAGTCGATCTTCTCCGAAGCGGCCTTCGTCCAGCGGAAGGTGGAGTCGCTGTTCAGTTCCTTCTTGGTGAACTCACCGGTGGCCTGTGCGAGCAACTTCGCGCTCTTCACGGCATACTGGGCTTGCTTGGTGTAGTCCGGGGCTCCGGTGCCGTCGGGACCCGTCTTGGGGATGCCGCCAAGGCCGCAGTTGATCTTGTAGTCCTCAGCCAGCGTCATACCATTGGCCTCCACGGAGCACTTGAAGATGGCGAGGTCGTCGATCTTCACGGTGTTACCGTTCAGGCACTGCTCACGGGTGCAGCGTACGAAGTCCTTCAGGATGCCTGCGATGGTGCCGACTGAGAACGGGGTGTTGTGTTCGGCCATGTGCTTGGCCATGTCGTCGATGCCGAGAGTCTGCTTGTACTCCACGCGGGCGTAGTACTTGCCCTGGCTGGGTGAATTTTCACGGGTGTTCTGATAAATGTTAAGTTCTAGCATAGTTTTTGTGTGTTTAAATGTTTGTATTCTGTCTTCCGGATGACACTACAAAGGTACAAAAAAATACCCACTTTTTCGGGGTTTTGAAAAAGTTATTTTCGATTTATTTTAAATGTTAAAATCGTGGCTTGACGAGGGGCTTCAAGCATGTTAAAGAGGCCACTTTTCCAAAAATATGAGCCCCTTTTCAGAAATTATGAGCCTCTTTTCGAAAATTCTGTGGCCCTTATGACGCGAAAAGAGCCACCTATTTTTACCCCAGAGCCATGAAGATCTCGATAAAAACCTCGACGCAGTATCACAGTATCACAGTAACATTTACTTGAATCTGCGCATTTAATTTATATCTAATATTATATATATTATAATATATATAATATTAGATATAAATATATAAATCCCATATACGATACACGCTGGATCCAGTATCAAGAACACCAAATGTTACTGTGATACTGTGATACTGCGTGCCATGTATTTGTTAAAGAATAGTAAAGATTAGAGGGGTGTACCGACTTCTGGTACACCCCTCTTCTATATTTGCAGCCAACAAAATAGATTCTATATGAAACTGGTTAGTTTTCCAAGTCCTGCAGAGGATTACCTGAACGAGAGTCTCGACTTCAACCGTGATCTGATCAAGAACCCAGAGGCCACGTTCTATGGCCGTGTGGAGGGCGACGCGATGGCGGAGGCAGGCATCTGTGAGGGCGACATCGTCGTGATCGACCGTTCCGTAGAGGCCGAGCATGGCGACGTGGTGGTTGCCTATATCGACATGGAGTTCACGCTGGAGTTCCTCGACCTGACCCACCAGAAGGAGGGTTGGATCGAGCTGAGGCCCGCCAATAAGGCCATTACCCCCGTCCGGATTGATGAGGACGATCATTTCAGCGTGTGGGGCGTGGTGGTCTATACGATTAAGAAATGGAAATAGCGTATGTATGGCATCGTCGATTGTGATAACTGCTATGTCTCCTGCGAACGCGTCTTCCGTCCTGATCTGGAGGGGAAGCCCGTAGTGGTGCTGTCGAATAACGACGGCTGTGTCGTGGCGCGCAGCAACGAGGCCAAGGCCCTGGGCATCCAGACGGCCTACGATTTCGCCCAGCATCACAAGGACTGGGTGCGCCAGACGTTCAACAACATCAACGTGGTGTGTACGTGGCGGGAACTCAACGGCTCAGAGACCATCGTCATTGGCGCCCAGCAATACACCTCGCCAGACGGCAGGGGAAAGGCCAATGTCTTCGCCAATGCCATCAGGCACGACTTCAGGAGTCCCAACCCCACCACGAGGTGGAGGGATATTATTAAATTAAAATAGAAAAAGTTTGTTGGTTTCGAGGAAAATCACTACCTTTGCAGACGATAATTATTGTCTAACCCTCAAATTTGAAATTATGAAGGACATTGAATCAACAAAAGGTGAGATCGTGATGTACCAGCCGGATGAAACCATTCGCCTGGAGGTACGAGTAGAGGATGAAACGGTGTGGCTTAGCCAGGCTCAGATGGCAGATTTGTTTGGAACAAAACGTCAGGCAGTTACAAAACATTTGTTGAACATCTATGAATGTAATGAATTAAAAAAAGAAGCAACGTGTTCCATTTTGGAACTAGTTCGAAAGGAGGGTAGTCGCGTTGTTAAAAGAAAAGTTGAATATTATAATCTAGATGCAATTATCTCTGTTGGTTTTAGGGTAAATACAAAACGTGGAATTGAATTTCGTCAGTGGGCAAACAATGTGTTAAAACAATACTTAATTAGGGGATATATCGTAAATCAACGGATTACAGAACTGGAGCAAACAGTGGCAAAACAGGGAAATCAAATAGACGAATTGAAAAGCAAAGTTGATTTCTTCGTCCGTTCCTCTTTGCCTCCTGTTGAGGGCATATTCTACGACGGCCAGATCTTCGATGCCTACGTGCAGATTGCAAATCTGATCAAACAGGCCAAGCAATCAATTGTGCTGGTGGATAACTACATTGACGAGACAACGCTGACGATGCTCAGCAAGCGCAATGCGAATGTATCCGCCACGATCTATACGCGCCAACTGAACCATCAGCAGCAACTTGATGTCCAGCGCCATAACCAACAGTATCCACCTATTACGATCAATACCTGCCAGCATAATCACGACCGTTTTCTGATTATCGACGACGTGGTCTATCTCTTTGGGGCCTCGCTGAAAGACGCAGGCAAGAAGCTCTTCGCCTACATCAGAATGCAGGAAACCCCAGCCACAGAAATCATAGGCATGATAAGATAATAGTTAAAATTGTGTTAAAGTATAGGGGGTGTACCGACTTCTGGGACACCCTCCTCTTATTTTTGCAGCGTAAACATATAAAAAGAGGAGGTACGTATGAAAGATTTTCCATTTATATGGCTGTTGTTTAATACCAAAACAGGCAAAGTAATACTTGTTTTGTTGATCGGCTATATTATTGTTCGCTTAGTGGGATGGTGGATGATACCTATCATCGCAGCTTTCATTGGGGCTGTCTTACTATATGACTACTTTTTCACCCAACCAAGATTAAATAAGAAACACAGAAATAGCAATAAGATAGAGCTAGTAATAGGAATCTGCTTTTTTGTCTTTGCGTTGATATTCGTGGTGGGAATGATAAGCTATAATAATAGGACGTATGAACATAACTATTATCCATCCCAGTACGAACCAACTAATACAAAGAAGGAGATTGAAGATGATACTTATGTGCCAGATAGTGTGGAAATTATCGAAACAGACAAGCCCAAGCCCACTAAATCTTCTTCATCTTCAAGGAAGACATACAGAGAGCCTGACAATATGCGAGGCTTTGATCCTGCGTCTGAGGATGACATGGATGATAATGGCATGACCAGATACATGGAGGCGAATGATGATGAGGGATGGGACTAATCGTCTTTCGGTTGTATAAAGCCGATGGGGCGGCGATTGTTTAAGGTCGCATTTTGCGACCTTGAAGCCTGCATTTCTTGCGTCCCGTTGGTAGCAAGCGGCAAAGCCGAGCGCTGCCAGAGCTGTGCTGATAGCATCGAGTTGAGCACGAGTAGATTCATTGATATCATTCTGGTCTGATAGGATCTCATCAATGTAGTACATAATCTTACGCGTGAGGGAGATACTTCGTGTATTTACCTCTTCCACTTTCTATGATTCCAAATTGGAATCTTAGAGAATCCCATTCCTCTTTTGTGAGTTGAAACATAAAATCAGAAGGGAATCGTCTAATGTTACGTTTAACGGCTTTGTTAAGATTACCAGTGGTTACATGATAAAGGTCTGAAAGGTCTTTGTCGAGCATGACTTTAACACCTCTAATCTCGTAGATAAGACTTTTGATTCTTGCTAATTCGTCCATAGTAATGTGGATTTAATGTTAATAATGTGATTTCGAGGGCAAAGATATGTAGTATTTTTGAAAGTTCCAAATAATTATGAGGAAAACTTGCGTGATTGGTAAAAATAGATTACCTTTGCAGACAAATTTAATGGAATAAACAGAGCTAGCGTTTTCGGTAGGTCCCAAAATAGCCACAACAAAAGAATCTCCAAGACGAAAGCTGCCTGCTTGCACCGCAGAGGTGTAGGCAATGGCGGTATTCGACAGTTTGGAGGAAACGGATGTGGTTATCCGTGGGACCTTGTTGTTTTATCGTAGTTGCTTCTCCTCTGCTTTTTTGGAGATTTATAATGACGAAAACGATATGAAACAGAAATGGATTTATCTATTGATGAGTGCAGCGTGGCTGGTGCTGGGATGTACGGATGGTGGCCAGTATGCACAGGTGCTTGACAGTGCAGAGAGGCAGAATCAGAATTGGGATTCGATCACTGGGATCGACTCGATTCAGATGGCCGTGAAGTATGTGGATCGGCATGGCAGTAGTAATGAAAAGGTACGCGCGTATTATCTGTTAGGGTGTGCGTATCGCGATGCTGGCGAGGCCATGAATGCCTTGGAGGCTTTCCATGAGGCAGCAGAAAGAGCTGACACCACCAGTGCAGATTGTGACTATGGATTGCTGATGAAGGTTCATGCGCAGTCGTCGGAACTGTTCAGATACCAGCTGTTGCCTTACGAGATGCTGGAGGAGTTGGAGGCTCAGCGTCGTTGTGCCATCAAGGCTGGTAATACGAAGGCTGCCATCAATGCCATTGAAAGAAGTGCTGAAGCTTACCAGTTGCTTAATATGCCAGACTCTATTATTTTATTCCGGATGCGAGCCTCAACGATGTATGAGCAGTGCGGGTTTACAGAGGAGGCTGCCCAGACATTGAGTCCTTGCATCGAACCGCTGGTGGATCGTGGAGATACGGCTGAGGCCAGACGGTGCATCGAGCGCTACGAGACTTCAAAAGAATTTTTCAAGGATGGGGAGATCCTGCCTCGCAAACTCGTGTATTATTATAACAAGGGGAAGTATTATCTGGCGACAAACCAGACAGACTCAGCAGAGGTCTGTTTCAGAAAGCTCATCAAGCCAGGGAGGAATGCCCAGCAGTTGGAGGCAGGGTATAGAGGATTGTTTTTGACGTATAGGATGCGCTGGGAAAGAGGCAGAGCGACACACAGGGGACAGGCACCACTGTGCCCCGCAAGCGGAGCACAGGATGGAGCCAGTCCCCGTGTGTCGAGTCCCCGTGTGTCGCAGGTGGCGGATTCGATGGCGAAGTATGCGGATTTGCAGTATGAGCAGGTGATTCCTGCGCTGGCTGAAAAGAGCAAAGAAAATATGCAGCAGATGCAGAGGCTTTATAATTACTCGAGAATCCAGCGTGAAGCGAAGAAGACGGCTGAGAAATCTGAACAGCAGGAGAGCATGATCCTGATTCTGGTGGTTGCTGCCATCGTGCTTGCGCTGATCGTCTTTGGCATTATAAAGATTTTGCGCATCATCCTGATGCGTCCACGTATTGAGAAACTGGCAGATCAGATCGTCGTATCTAATGAAGGAAAGGTCATACATTAAACATTAAAGATTAAACATTAAATGGATGACGAGACAAAAGTAAAGATGATGGAGGCCCTGGCGAAAGGTGGTGCAAATATTGGCCAGTTGGTGATAGAGAACACGGGCAGTATCACGTATAATGACAACAGAGGGAGGCTGGAGGCTGACCAGCATCGACAGGTGGAACTATCCACGATGGTGGGCTGTGTCGATCGCGTAAGGCCGTATTTCTGGAGCGACAGTTCGATGGCCGTGGTCTTCTGTGTGTGTCGTGACTGTTTCAACTATGCAGATAGCATGAGCCAGTTTGAGAGGGACTTCAACTGTGCTGAGGGCCTACTGTCGAATACGTTCAGGAACAATGCCTATATGCGTCTGCCTATTGACAAGTGGGAACAGAACGGGGCCAAGGAACGCGTAATGAAACTGGTGGAAGCGTACCAAAATGCCGTTTTGGAGGCGTCGCAGATATAAAACCTACAGAAAAACCTACAGAACCTACAGAAAAACCTACAGAGGTGCATGTCGTTGTTTCATGCACCTCTTTTTTATGCCTAACTTTGCACTGTCAGCGAACGGAAACCGCGGCTGGCAGTACTCTTTGACATGCTGGAACACACGACGAGGATGACGCGCAGGGGGGCGACGCAAAATAAATAAGGTATTATGAAAAAGGAGATTACATTATGGCAACAATGATTAATGCGAATGGCATCAGGGTAAGGATCTGCTGTGGATCCTGCCACTACAAAGAAGTGATGAATGACGGCACCCGGGTCTGCACGAAGATGGGGATCAAGGTGAGCCAAGGCTTCTCATGCAGCCAGTGGCGGCTGAGCGACGGACTCAGGAACGCAGGCCTCAGTGGTGGTGAGGTTCACCACAGGGGAAACAAAAAAACTATTTTAGATTAAACATTAAACATTAAACATTAAACATTAACATTAACCGAGTCGGAGGAATGGGCGAGTGGGAAAGTATCCGGATGGAAATTGAGCTCAACTGAAAAACACTTCGCTTTCCAATGCTCACAAATCAGACAAAGTTATGCAAAAAAAGTATGTATTTGTAATGAACGCCATCGAGTTGCTGAAGCGGCTCATGGATGGCAAGCGAGTGGAAGGTGTTCTGTTTATGGACGAGAACACAGGTCGTTTAACTTTCAAGGCGTACAAGCGCCTGTCGCGAGAGCCGGGCTATGTAAGGCCCAAGGACCGCCTCGTGAAGAAACTGCCCTGGGGCTGGGTGAAGGAGTCGCTGGAGCGCGTCAAGGTGTTCGGCAGTTTCCCCAAGGACGTGGGAACGGCGAGCGTGATGGGATTGCTCGAAGAGCACACGCGCAACGCGAAGAACGCGCTCATTGAGAAGGAACTGGACCTGATCGAATTTTGCTGATACATTAAACATTAAAGATTAAAAATTTAACATTAAAACAGAGCATGTTTTGTTATCAGAAGAATTTCGGTAATCCGACGTTGCCCGTCGATGAAGCGCAGTTCTATGCGCTCGTCAGGGCGACAAAGTGGAAAGAGACGATCGACAAGTTCCGTGAGACGGGCGACCAGAAACTGAAACGCGGACTGCCTGCGTTCATCTTTCAGGCGACGTTTGACGAGACGACATCGCCAAAGGGAAAAGTAGGGCGCTGGCGCAAGCAGAGTGCGACGAGGCTGACGGGGCTCGTGGTGATGGATATCGACCATGTGGACGCTCCACGTAAGACGTGGGAGCTAATTGATAATGGACAATTGACAATTGATAATGAGCTGCGCAAACGGATTCTGCTCGTGTATATTACACCTTCGGGGAAGGGCCTGAAGATCGTGTTCAAGGCCGATGCGACGAAGGGTAACCTCATCGACAACCAGCACGACATGGCGAAGGTCTTGGGCGTGGAGGTGGATGAGAGTTGCAAGGATGCCAGCCGGATGAGCTTCATCTGCAAGGAAGAGGATATACTGTTTATTAATAAGGAGTTGTTTACGTATGAGAACAAGGAGTTTGCGGAGAGATATGATGATTTATATCGGGACGGTCATTCACAGGGTAGTAAGCAGGGCGATATGCAGGGCTACGGCGACACACAGGGGACAGGCACCACTGTGCCCCGCGAGCGGAGCACAGATGGGAGCCAGTCCCCGTGTGTCCCCTGCGCGCAGAGTGTGGAAGTAAAGTGGAGAGGGTATGAGGTGCAAAGCATTATTGATGCTCGCTATGGCGATAAGTTGCCATGCAAGGAAGACAGAAACCGTCATAACGAGTCGCTCCGACTGGCCTCAGACCTGCTTATCATGCTCGATGGCGACAAAGCCGACGTGCAACGCATACTTGAGGCACAGTCGTGGGTGCAGGAACTCATCCAAGAGGGCGAGAAGGTGGAGCAGACTGTTTCCTCAGCCGCTCAGCGTATGGCGGAAAGAGAGAAGAAATATCTCTCCCAGATGCCTTCAAAGCCCATGCAGGTGGCAATCGCAAAGAAGACAGGCAGGACGTTCATGGAGATTACACAGGGCTCAGCAACATCGACCATGGCGGCAGCCCAGGCACAGGCCACAATGGATCAGTGGCTCTGGGAATGGGGAGAACAGATCGAGGCGCTGAGTGAGGACTTCCCGTTGATCAGAGACATTTGCAAGGGATTGAAGCAGAACCAGTATCCAGCGGCGATGTTCGTGGCTGGCGGATTGCTGATGACGCTTATGACGAGGTGCACCTATCGTTTCTACCATCGACCTGAGGAACTTCGCAGGCTCAATAACTCGACCTTGATTATTGGCGACCCTGCCAGTGGAAAGTCGTTTGCTACGCGACTTTATAACCTGATTGCATCGCCCATGAAAGCGGCTGATCAGCTTGGCATTGCCGCTATTAACCGCTATAAGGAGCAGATGAGAACCAAGGGGGCTAATAAGGAAAAACCACAAAAGCCCAAGGCACTGGTGAGGGTGCATCCTGCTCGTACGTCGAATGCTCAGTTTATTCAGGATATGGTGAACGCGGTAGAGGTCGTGGATGACGTAGAGATGCAACTCCACATGCTGACCTTCGACACGGAACTCGACAATACCGTGACCGTGCAGAAGGGCGGTTCATGGATTGACAAACAGAGTCTCGAACTGAAGGCTTTTCACAATGAGGAAGACGGTCAGGCATACTCGAATCTGGACAGTGTGATGCAGAATTTCTTTGTGACCTGGAACTATATCTACACAGGTACGCCATTGGCCTTAAGCAATAAGGTAAACGAGCGCAACTTTGGCTCAGGACTGGCTACACGACTGACCGTGATTCCGTTGCCATCGACAAACTTCGAGATGATGGAGCGCGAAACCGTCATCGACCACTTCAGCGACGAACGTCTGAAGGAATGGGCCTACAAGCTCGACCGGATGAAAGGTGAACTGCCGTTGCAGAAGATCGTGGATGAACTCTATGAGTGGACAGCCCGAAGAATGGCCGATGCCAAGGAGAACGAGTCGAAAGCCGACGAGATGCTCTGTAAACGTTGCGCCTACCATGGACTGAACTTCTCTGCTCCTTTCATCGTGATGCGGCACTGGGATCATATCCATCAGGATGGTGACTACTGGTGTGGTGAGTTTGAAACAGACGAAACGGACTGGCGACTGGCGGAATTGTTGGTGACCATCCAATACGCCTGTCAGCGGCACTACTTTCTGGCAATGGCCGAGAAGTATTTTGACGATCAGTTGCGCGACGTCACAATGAACACTCACCGCAGGCAGCGTACCATCGACGCATTCAACCGTCTGCCTGAAGAATTTACCATTGACGATGCGATGTGCTGCTTCTCGTTGACTAACGACGTGGTGGCACGGGTAAAAATCGGTCGTCTGATGAAAGACCATCTGATAGAGAAGGCTGGAGACTATGTGGAGAACGGTACCACTAAAGCCGTGTATAAAAAGACTGGTCGCGTTATGCGTTGACGCAGTATCACAGTATCACAGTAACATTTGATAATAAACAAGAATCATGGAAAAAGTAGAAATCAACAAACAAGCAAAACTCTCCGAGCACTTCACGCTCGGAGAGATGATCAAGACCAAAGCAAAGGGATTAGATAATACACCGCCGCATGGGGCAGTGATAAACCTGAAGAATCTCTGTGAGAACTGGCTGGAGGATTTGCGATATAGTTATAACCTACTGTATTGCCTCCAGCCTGGCGAGGATTATGAATCCTCGAAGAACGTAGAGCCTCTGATCATCAACTCTGGTTTCAGAAGCGAGGCGGTGAATAAGGCCGTGGGCGGAGCAAAAGAGAGCAACCATCTGACGGGCTGCGCTGTGGATATCAAATGCCTCGGCATCGAACAGGCCATCCGTTATGCGGCTATCCTGCTGGATATCGCGGATGGTAAGAAGCAGGAGTTTGATGAACTCTTGATAGAGCGTTCACCAAAAGGCACCTACTGGCTCCACTTCGCTGTGCGACCTAAGGATAATCGACGAAAAACCAGGTTCATCCAGACGTAGGGCTCAGACATGGGGAATGACTTCGGTAAAATTTTGTCGATAAATTTTCATCCATTTAACGTTATTTTAGGGGGGGGGTAACGGTCGTTAACAAAATAATTCGTATCTTTGTGTCCGAGATGAGACTTAACTAAGAGCTCAATAACAAGAATATTAACTAAATCTGCAACAATTATGATAGAAAAGAAACTTTATGAGAAGCCTTCGATGCAGGTCTTCGATTTGAAACAACAGCCGCAGCTGCTGGCTGGCAGTAGTGGTAGTGGAACTTTGGATGACTACAACTGGAATACCCCAGGTGAAGAGTAATTAACCCATTAAACGAAGAAAGCAATGAAGACAATAAAGAATTTTCTGAGCATGGCTGCCCTCGCTTTGATGGGCGCAATGATGACAGGCTGTTCAAGCGACGATAATTTCGACAATCCGCAGCAGCCCGAGAACAAGAGCAATGTAGTAACCCTTACCACCACTGTAGGCTTCGACGGCGGCGCCAGCACACGTGCATTAGCCTCGGATGGAAAGAAGACCTTCGCCGATGGCGACCAGATTGCCGTGATTTATAAGAATTCAAGTGATCAAACCTTGAAGGCTGTGGGCACAATTACTAGCGGTGCGGGCACGAAAACTGCCACATTCTCGGTAACTCTCTCCGCTCCAGACAACACCAAGGCAATTCGCTACATCTATCCCGCTGCGATGGCAAAGGAAACCATTGCTACTAATGCTACGATAGACGATGCAGGCACCGTGGACTTCACCAAGCTCAATAGTCAGAACGGTTCTCTGACCACACTCGGCAGCAGCCTCGACCTCTGCACATTTGATGCACCCAATTGGACTTCGGGTACACTTCCTAATGGCAACCTCGCGAACCAGCTCGCTATCCTGGCCATTACCGTCAAGGACAATGTCACTCCAACAGCAAATGACATAACCAGCACAATCACCACTCTGAGCGTCGGCGACGGCACTAACGTCTACTCCGTCAGCCGCTCGGCTGCCGCCGGTCCTATCTACGTGGCTATCAAGCCTACCACATCAGCCACCATCGGCGTTAACGCCAGCGACGGCACGACGCGCTACTACAAGGAGTTGACCACCAAGACCTATGCTATCAGCAACGGCTATAGCGTAAACTGGAAGATGAATGAAGGAGGCGCCCACCTCTCTGCCCTCACAGGCGACTACACGGCAAATAACGGTGAGACGCTGAAAGGTACGCTCGCTAAAAATGTGAAAGTATCGATTGCAGACGGCGCTACCGTAACGCTCGACGGCGTGAGCATCAACGCCAGCGGCACGTGGACGAGCGGCAATTACGCAGGCATCAACTGTGCGGGCAACGCCACCATCATCCTCAGCGGTACGAACACCGTGAAGGGATTCGATGATGACTACCCCGGCGTCTATGTGCCTAGCGGCAAAACGCTGACCATTGATGGCACGGGTTCGCTCAACGCCAGCACCAACGGCTACGGCGCGGGCATCGGCGGCGCCAATTACGGTGACTATGACGGGAACTGCGGCAATATCATCATTAAGGGCGGCACCATTACCGCCACGGGCGGCAACAAGGGCCCCGGCATCGGTAGCGGATTCAGCGGCATGTGCGACGGCATCACCATCGAGGGCGGCACCGTCATCGCCACGGGCGGCCAATACGGAGCCGGCATCGGTAGCGGATTCAGCGGAACTTGCGGAACCATCACCATCTCTGGCGGAAGCGTCAACGCCACGGGCGGCGAAGACGGAGCCGGCATCGGTAGCGGATACTACGGCTACTGCGGCGACATCACCATCACCAGCGGTGTGACCTCCGTGACGGCCACCAAGGGCAACAACTACGCCAAAAGCATCGGCGCGGGCTATGCTGGCGACTGCGGCGACATCACCATCGAGGGCGGCGCCAACGTGACGCAGAACTAACCCGAGCGCAATAGTCATGGGGACAGGCACCTGGGTATGGGTGCCTGTTTTCATGGCAATTTTTTTGCAATATTCCTGATGGTCTCGTAATTCATGCCAGTAACTCTTGAGAGTTGTCTTGGCCTGACATCGAGCGATCGCAGGGCACAAAAGGGCCTGGCCCCTCTGTGCCCCCGAAACTATTTTCATCCATTTAACGTTATTTAGGGGGAAGGTAACGGTCGTTAACAAAATAATTCGTATCTTTGTGCCCGAGATGAGACTTAACTAAGAGCTCAATAACAAGATATTAACTAAATCTGCAACAATTATGATAGAAAAGAAACTTTATGAGAAGCCCTCGATGCAGGTCTTCGAGTTGAAACAACAGCCGCAGCTGCTGCAGGCGAGTGGTTCGGTGGGTGCCACAATGACTGGAACGTGGGAAGAGGAGACCATCTGATGGTTCCTGCCGCATTCCGAGTATTAACAATTAAAAAGAAGAAGAACAATGAAAACAAAGAATATCTTCAAGGCGCTGGCACTGGCCATGCTGATGCCCGCCATGCTTTTGACCACCGCTTG